>Ga0193742_1001896_pt1 | contig 12208 bp, 22 predicted proteins | sample L2c1metaG_FD_165511 | JGI IMG/M metagenome (GOLD analysis project Ga0193742, IMG submission 165511) | Soil microbial communities from a riparian zone of the East river system, Colorado, United States - L2c1 | ecosystem: Environmental > Terrestrial > Soil > Riparian zone | place: USA: East River... | reverse complement strand
CTTGAGACGTAAGATGCGTCAAGAAGAGGCTGAAAAGATTGAGCAGCAAAGACCAGGTAAAGTAATTACACCTCCTAAACGTAAAATGCCTTCTGAATTAGCTGATTACCTACAACGAGCAACTATTATCTGAGTCTTGACTGAGACTGGCCGGTATGGTAAGATAGTGTCAGTAAATTACAGAAAGGAGAAGTACATGACATTAACTAGAAAGCTTAGTGAGCTAGAGTCTAATCAACTAGAGTGTAATAGGCTAGCCCGTGGTGAGCGTATTGCCGTTATGCGTGCTCGTGATGGTGATAATTGTATGCATCCTGACTGTGGTAAATTATTGGACTTTGATATTAAGCAGGGTCCATGGGAAGTTACTGAAGACCATCACTATCCACAATCCAAGGCATATGAAGCTGGTTGGACATATGAACAAGTTTGGGATTTGAACAATCTTAGGCTTTTTCATAAAAAGTGTAATGCAGCTAAAGGCAACCTGATTCCAAATGAAGATGGTACGCTTCCAGCTAAGTCAGTTAGAACTTTTAGATACCGTCGTGACACCAGAGCACAGCGACCAGAGATTTGCACCGCTTGTACTGCTGGTAGGGATTTGGGGCCTGACGAAATTTGTGCTGCATGTGGTAGCGGCCCTCAGCCATTAAGATGGCCTCGTTGGGCAAAGGTTGCAAGCAAGGATTGTTTGCACGACGGCACCTTTTGGTGCTGGGCTTGTGGTTCTGGTGTGGTTCCTATGCGGCCAGCTATCGAGACAATCCTACTGGGCGGCGAAGGTGGAGATACAGACTAAGGTCTGTCAGAAGCGTAAGACTCTTGACAAATATTATAAAAATCATAGTAGACATGACGGATTAATATATATGTAAAGAATGTGATAAGTACCGTCGTGCTCTTTATTGTATAAATATACAAAAAGAAAAATAGTACACTGGAGAGAATGAGATGGTTATTAGAAAACATCCAAAATTTCAAAGAATTCAAGAATCTCTAAAATATAGTTTCTGTGGTCATGCACGTTGTTACGCTTGGTCGGTATGTCAATTTAGGAGGAATCATGTGTCGCAACTTCTCATTAATGAATAACTATAAAGCAACGTTTATCTGTATTGAACATAGGCACGTGGCTCAATTTCAAGATTGGATTGAGCCACGTTGTCCAATTGATAGAGAAAAGTTAATCATGGTTGGCTACGATTTCAAGGCACCTCGAAAGAGAGATGATGCTGGATGGCACGCGGTCAAGCAATTTTTGCAATCAGGTGGCTCATACAATACTTGCGGTTGTTCACGTATAGTTCCAATTCCGACTACCCCCGCAGGTTTCCGGCAAGAGGCCGTTATGAATCGGCCGGTACCCAGAAAACCGAGGAAGCGTAAATGAGGAAGAAAATACTCACAGTCACAGTTCATGACTGTGAAGTTCAGACCTTTCGGGCAGGCGGCAAAGGTGGACAAAACCAAAACAAGCGGGATACAGGTGTTAGAATTATCCATCGCCCATCTGGTGCAGTAGGTGAGAGCCGTGAAGAAAGAAGTCAGCTTCAGAATAAGAAGAAGGCTTGGAAGAAAATGGCTACTTCTGTGAAGTTTAAGCTATGGGTAAATCAAATGTCGAATCAAGACACTTTGGTCCAAGTCGCGGTAGAACAAGAAATGATTCCGCCTAAACTAAGAGTAGAGTATCTAATAGATGGCGAGTGGGTAATTCAATGACATATACAACACATAGAGACCATAGATTTGGCTATTTTCATGAATTACTTGAATTCATTGAGGCGGGTCAATGCTTTGATTGTGTATTTAGAAATGATGACCCGGAGATGCCAATGTGTCATGAAATTGCTGGTGCTATCGTCACAGAAATGCCGGTAGAAGATGTTGGTAATGATGGAATAGTTTGTACTAAGTATAGACAAGGTGACTCAACCCCACCACAAGTGCTTGGACAATTGGAGTTATTCGATGTTTGAAATAGTAGAGGAACAGATGGGTAAGGAAAACATTCCTGTCTATACCGCCAAATGGTTATGGTCTGCGAAATTAATGGCAAGAGCACTTAATTTCAATAGAGATGATTTTGAAAAGAAGGCGAGTATCAGCTATTCTGTTTGGGGTGTAACAACCAAAACAAGAATCTGGGGTAAGTAATGTCACTGTTTTCGAGATACGATAAAACCAAAAGACCATGGGTGCGCACAAGTGGAATGTATGGACACTTTCCAACATTCTATAAGTGCAGAGGGCGAGATGAAGACTTCGGTGAAGGTTATGATGGGCGCTATTGTTCGAAGCCAACTCGACATATCAATGATGTAGGATATTTAAAGTTAATTACCAAGCGTAAAACATACACTTGGTGGTATATGGGCAACCCATATAGAGATAAGAGATTTGAGAAGGGAGCCGGTACAGATGGAAGAGTATCATAAGATAAATAGTATTTTTAAGCGTGACTTAGACGCACCAAATAAGCCAATGATTCGTGGTAACTGGACTACTCCTGAGCTAGAATATTTAGCACTCAATCAATGGGAGTTCACTGAAAAAGTAGACGGTACTAATATTCGTGTTGATTTTGCTGGTCTTGGCCTTGGTGTTGAATTTGGTGGGCGCACGGATAATGCCTTGATACCAACTAAACTTCTAAAGCATTTGCAGGAAAAGTTTCAGCCAGAGAATTTCTACGAGGCCGAACTCCCGGCTCTAACACTTTATGGCGAGGGGTATGGTCCGGGTATTCAAAAAGGTGGTGTCTATAGAGAAGACCAAGCTTTTGTTCTATTTGATGTCAGAATTGATGAATGGTGGCTTGAGCGTAATAATGTTGAAGACATTGCTAATAAGTTAGATATTGATTATGTACCGCAGATTGGTCGCGGTACATTGTATGACGCAATTGATATCGTTGAATCCGGCCTAAAGTCCGAATGGGGTAACTTTGAGGCTGAAGGTATTGTAGCTCGTTCAGAGGTACAACTATTTAATCGTAAAGGCGAACGTATTATAACCAAAATAAAAAGAAGGGATTTCAAGTGAGTAAATTAGACCCAGATTGGCCGGTATTCGAATTTAAACCTTATGAAGAAGAAGAAGATACATCATATCTTGCGGTTTATGAAGGTGAAGACCGCACAGACCGCGATGGTAGAAAATATGAATATGTTGGTCATTTTCTAGAAAATGATGCTTTCTACCAAGGCTTAAATATGATTACTATCATCAAGCGTAAGAGTGACGGTAAATTATTTGGATATTCCTGGTGGGATGACATCTCAAAGAATGGTGATTCTTATATTGAGTCCAATGGTGATGAATATTTTGACCAAGATTGGGTCAATGAAGAATCCTGGATTGACCGGTACGTATTTACACCTGTTGAAGAATATCCAATCAAAGCTTTTAAACATAAGGCCCAAGGATGATTGTATATATCAGTATTGATAATAGTGATGATAAGCTATCACAGAAGAAGTGGTCTAATTTTTGGAAGGTAATCGACCAATTAGTGCGTACTGGTGTAGATGAGATACATGGGTGCTGGCTTAGTGAGCCAAGTAGTGAATTTCAAAACGCATGTTGGTGTGTTGAATTTAACTCGCACCGCGCCGGTATATTGAAGAACATGTTATCTACTTATGCAAGACAATACAATCAAGATAGTATTGCTTGGGCAGAAGTTGAAAATACGGAGTTTATCTAGAATATTGAAGTTGACATCGCTTGAGTGATGTGCTAAGATATAAAAGTACGGAAAAGGTTCAGGGTCGGAAGACAGCAGGCCACCGTGCTTTGGTTTCATCGGTGTAATTAGCACATCCTTCCATTTGGCTGGGTGGTGACGATATGAAAACCGTTATGAGACCTCCTTGCTTGTTGGGGGAATTGGTAGACCCACTTGGCTCTGACCCAAGGTTTTCTAGGTTCGAATCCTAGGCGAGCAGCATGTGGAAAGGTACGCTTTCACCTTATGTCAGAAAGGCTGACATAGCCAAATCTACGACTCATACGAGTCGTCCTGAATTTGAAGTGACAGAAGTTGTTGACGGATTTGCTCGTGTCGTTGTATACTTCAACCACGAGTGTAACCACAATGGAAAACATTCCACCCCTCCATCCAATTCAACCGGGTATGAATATGAAATTGAAGTACCCGGTGATATGGATGAAACAGACATTAAAAATAATTTAGAATCACAATTAGGTAACGATTATTCTACGTCAGATTTGATTGACTTGCTTGAAGGGTCTTGACAATGCCAACAGCAGATGCTAATATAGACGTAGTAATGGTTCTTGGTGAGAATCTGATTTCCGGGGTATGGACAGAAGAATACCAAGAGATTATGGAAGATATGAATCTTGACATGATGCATGAAGATATGTTAGAGTAGTAAATGTGGTCGAAAGACCTCTACGGAGTTGGTGTAGTGGTAACACAAAAGCCTCCAAAACTTTTGACGCGGGTTCGATTCCTGCACTCTGTGCAAAGACGAAGGTAGCTCCTTTGTCTGAGAGTGACCGAAAAGCCGGTAGTGCAAACATGGCCGGTAAGGTACATATGGTTCACAGGATGCACAGGCCAATTCGGTGAGTGCTAGTCTAATGAGGTAGCTCTCAGGACGTGAATGCTTCGCAGCAAACATATGGTCGAAGGGCTACAATGGCTAACGCTTGCCCCTTCGTGTTGGTAGCACCCAACCTCTCACTTTATTTCGGCGTGTGGGAAAATTTGGTAATCCGTCTCGTTTGGGTCGAGAAGAATGCACGTTCAAATCGTGTCACGCCGACAGTTGGGACTTGCTTTAGAATCCCAAACATGGTATTGTATGGTACATAATGCAAACAAAACTATGTATCAAGGGTAACCATGAGGTAATCACCTCTTTGTTTCGTAAGCGCACAGCATCCAGGGATGGATTACAAAGTTGGTGTAATCCGTGTCTAGCCGTGTATGAATCTGAGCGGTATAAAAACGGAGATAAGGCAAGGAAACAGCTAAACAAAAAACTTCAGCTTGAGCGTACGCGTAGGCTTCTTTGGGAATTGTTATGTAAATCTCAGTGTCTTCATTGTAAGAATGATGACCCTGAGGTTCTAGAATTTGACCATCGAGAACAAAGTGAAAAGAAGTTTAATGTTTCTGAGATGGTCGGATATTACTCTTGGTCTAAAATTTTAGACGAAATTGCTAAGTGTGATATTTTATGTGCCAATTGCCACAAAAAACGGACTATAAAACAATTTGGTTCTTGGCGTGGTAATATGGAATTGTGGGTGTAGGTCAGCCTGCTTATCTTGGATACAAGAAGTCGTGGGTTCGATTCCCATCATCCGCACTGTTTTAGGAAATGGTTTCTCAAACCAACCCAATGGGAGAGTAGCTCAGTCTGGTTGGAGCAATCGTCTGATACGCGAAAGGGCGTCGGTTCGAATCCGACCTTTCCCACTTGGTCGAAAGACCAACAAGCTTGATGGGCCGAAGGATTTTCGGTTATCTCACATATAAATGGTATATAAATGGCAGAAGGTTCGAGTCCTTTATAGTCCCACGGGAAGCCGGGACAATCTCCGAAACCATAACATGTCCATCATAACGTAGGTATTGTATTGCGGTTCGAAACGTGGTATAATATAACAGGGTAACCGGGGCAGCCCTTTATAATGTCCCACCAAATTTGGCCCTATAGCTCAGCGGTTAGAGCACTCGCCTGTGAAGAGAAACGTAAAGCGTCCCAAGCAAAGTGATTAAGCAATGGGAAAAGAATAATTAAATGGTTCCGTAGTGTACCGGTGCGCACGTCACCCTGTCAAGGTGTTAGAGCGAGTTCAACTCTCGTCGGAGCCGCTGGTAGAAATACCATAAGTTTGAGGGTCGAATGAATTCGATTATCTTATGTCAAAAGAGAGATGTGGGTTCGAATCCCACTGGACTTCGGTCTGTAGCTTAATAGGTTAGAGCGTTAAAACTCGATTTCTATAACATATCCTCAATAATAACAATTCGATAACAATTAAATATCTTGGGCGTGTAGTCTCAGAGGAAGAGCGCTTCGTTTACACCGAAGAGGTCGGGATTTCGAAATTCCCCTCGCCCACCAACCGGGTCGAATGAGTACGTTTATCTTTCAAACAAATAAACACGTTCTCAATCAACATATCTGGTCATGGAAGCGCAAGCCGAATTTTGGACGACGGCACTCGCCTTGAAAGCGAGCGAGGCTTATGGCCCTTGGGGGTTCGAAACCACCCCGCTTCCGCTGGCACTGTAAAAAGTGCACAGGACTCGATACGAATAAGTGATAACCTCACTCTACGGTATCGGGTCTTTAGTTTTGGGGCGTTATATGACCTATAAAATGAGGTGACTATAATACAAATATGATATGTAATACGTGCAATATAGAAAAACCTTTGACTTTGTTCCCGAAATCTCCGGGAACAAAAATAGGGTATAGAAAAAAATGTAAATTATGTTATGCATTGTATATGAAGAACTATTACAAAAAGAAACCAAGAATATATGCTAAACATAAGAAATTAGTTCAGAACAATGATGCTAAATACAGAGCAAATAACAGAAGACATGGCGTAACAGATGAAGAATATGCGATTATGAAGTCTAAGTTCAACGGGCTTTGTTGGGCTTGCCAAATAGAAACAGGGTATGCTATAGACCACGACCATGCTTGTTGCGCCGGGTCATTTGGATGCGAAGATTGTGTCAGAGGGTATTTATGCTTAGGATGCAATACTGCTCTAGGATTTGTAAAGGATGACATCCATAGATTACAAAAGCTTATAGAATATCTTAACCGGCCGGGACCGAACGGTTTGACGGTGGCACTCTTATAAGGTGTTGGATGGGGTTCAATTCCCCACGGCCGGACCTGTCATTAAACATGCTCGGGACAGCGAGCCGAAAGGGAAATATTATGTCAAACGCACTAACACGTACCGCCGCTACTCAGCGTAACCGTAAGGGTTCTACACCACAGAGCGAGCGCACACCAGGCAGGACTGACGAAGTCTTAAACAGTGCCGGTGGGTTTGTGTTCAAGGTATCAGATAAGGACAGGTTGGAACGATTTCTTATTCTGGGTACCGATTCAGGCACCTATTACGTTGGTGAATCAGACCTAACGAAGCAGAATGTTGACTTTGTTAAGGAAATGATTAAAATCAATGAGCGTGAGGTTGTCGATACCGTTGTTGACGTATCAGTCAACAACCGCGCAGCGAAGCAGTCACCTACTATCTTTACTCTTGCATTGGTCTTCTCTGAAGGTCAGGACAAGGCATACGCTCGCGCGGCGGTAAATAAAGTAGCTCGTACTTCTACTCATCTATTCGAATTCGCATCTTACGTCAAGGCATTTGGTGGCTGGGGTCGTTCCAAGAGGGCAGCGGTAGCAGGATGGTATGAATCAAAGACTCCTGAGCAGTTGGCTTATCAAGCAGTGAAGTATAGGTCACGCACTGTCTAACAATTGGATTTCACAATATTCAGATATTGTTAGGTACCCCATCTACGCATTGCTGTTCAAAATCATCAAAGTATGGCTCTACCCGATGGGGATACATGCATATTTCTGGTGAAGAATTTATTATATTATGCTCATTGATAGTGAGCCGAAAGGAAAAATATGAGTAACACATGGCGACACGCCGATTTGTTTAGACTAGCTCATCCGAAGGGTATAGACCCAAGGGTGGGAGACTTTATCCTTAAGGGAGAGATTTCTAAAGATGCTCCTGAGATTTTGCATGGATTTCAGATGGCTCAGTCTGCACAGAATGTGTCAGAAGTTCTGAATGCATTGAGGATTCATAAGAACCTTCCATGGGAAGCAATTCCAACTCAGTTCCTAAAAGAAGCAGAGGTCTGGAAGACTCTATTCTACGATGGAGCATTGGGACAAACTGCACTTTTACGAAATGTAACTCGTTTCGCTAAGATTGGTGCATTTGATGATTTGAAGTTCGCTGGCGATGTGGCTCAGGCTCTGGCCAACGAAGAGAGAATTATCAATGGTCGAGTTCATCCAGTTGCCTACGCAAACGCATTGGGTATTTATGGTAAAGGTCCGCTCGCGCAGGGAGGTTATGGAGTTCGTCATCGCGAATGGGTAGTTAACGCTAAAGTTCTGGGTGCCTTGGAAGATGGTTTCTATAGCGCCTTCCAGACAATTGAACCTGCCAACAAGCGCACGATGATTAGCATTGACACTTCCGCGTCCATGACGTGGGGTGCTCCTGCTGGTCTGGTTGGTATGGACTACGCCGGGGCTGCTGCAGTAATGGCAATGGTTACTCTGCGTACAGAGCCATATGTTGAAATCAATGCTTTTGGCACTTACGTGGAGAAAGTCAAGACAGTCAATGTCTCTGACCGCGACTCTTTGGAAACAGTGAAGGAAAAAATTAGCCGCTTTAGTGGAGGCGGTACTGATTGTTCTGCGCCAATGCGTCACGCACGTGAGAAGAACAAGAACATTGATACATTCATGGTATTTACCGATAACGAAACTTGGGCAGGGCCAGAGAAGCCAGCACAGTCCCTAGTTAAGTATCGTCAGACTTCTGGTCGCGACTCAAGACTAGCTGTAGTTGCTTTTGCTGGTACTGAGTTCACAATTGCAGACCCAACGATGCCAGGAATCATGATGGACTTCGTTGGATTTGATGCAGCGGCTCCAAGAGTCCTAGCGGATTTCTCAGCCGGTAGAATCTGATAATATAGGTGGGAGTAGGGCCTTGACAGGTACCGCTCCCACCTATATGCTTGTATTAGGTCGTTAGAAAGGCGTCACCTTGGAGAGATTTAACATTGAAAATCTTGGACGCTTTGAAACTGCAATTTGGAGTGCTCCGTATAAAGCGGGAAAATTCTACGTCATTCAATAATGAGTTATACTTAGATAGGGGAATCATGAAGACGCTATTCTCGATTATGTTGATGTTGATGTCGTTCGTGTTAACTGCACCAGCCGAAGCGAAGGTATCTCCTCGACCATTTACACTCAAGACGACTCTTATTGATGAATACACAAATATTATGCCCTTGGGCGATTCAAACACATGGGGTTATAATCCTCATACCAATTCTACCGGCCAGTATGTAGATGCTACTGACGGTTACCGAGGACCATTGGTTCAGGGACTCAACGCGGGCGGTATGCAGAAGCCGAATATGGTTGGTCAATGTCCAATTAGTCCATGGCTCCCATATAAGTGTCATAAGACTGCTTTCCAGGTAATGGGTGACAACAATCATGAAGGACATTCTGGTTGGCGAATTGATGAATTGAGTACCGTTGTTGCTAATCGAGTCATTCTTTATAAGCCCAAGTATGTGTTGATTCACGCAGGTACGAATGATTTGGCCCAGAACTATGATATTCCTAATGTACAGAATAGAATCCAACTACTAGTTACTCGTATTCATTTGGCTAGTCCAGACACCATTGTCTTTTTGGCAAGCCTGATTAAGTCTCCTCACGCTAAGTGGGCTGAATTGAACAGCAAGATTTTGGCGGTAGCGAATGCGAATCCTTCATATGTTAAGTATGTTCCTATGAATATTATTGGTGATGAAGTCAAAGACCTAAATGCTGATAAGATTCATGCTAGTTCTTGTGGACATTTACGTATGGCATATGTTTGGCAGTATTATATGCATTATTACTATCCTACTTTAGTTAATGTACCGGCCAGTAACCCATTCTATGCAACTACCGGTGTGTGTGCAACTGCTAACGGACAGTATGGAAAGTTGGCTAAGAGATAGGGGGGCCGGTATGGAAATATTGTTCAAAACAATTCATGGAAGTAGATTGTATGGTTTACACCATGACAATAGTGATTATGACTACTATACCGTCGTTTCAAAGGTCAAGACTGCCAGAGCAAAATATGCTAAGCAAAGCATTGTTGACGGAGTTGATTCCGTTGTGGTAGATTTTGGAACTTGGCTGATGCAGGTAGAGTCTGGGGTACCACAAGCCTGTGAAGCTATGATGAGTCAAATGCCGGTAAGGGATAAGATTTCTGCATTTAGAAATAATTATGTTCTTGGTACAGGTGTATGGGAAAGGTATTTGAGGACAATTAAATCATTTGCACTAACCGAGGGTAACGACTTCAAAAGAAAAAGACACGCTCTTCGTTTAGCTTGTAACTTTCAAGATATTCGAAGATGGGGTAGATTCAATCCTACTTTGGTTGAAGATGATGTTTTGGCTATAACACAAAGTGCTAATGATATGACTTCGGAGCAGGTATACAATTTAGCTCTTGGAATTGCTTGGTACGACGGTACATAAATTGATACTTGACAAGCCTTCTTAAACATGTTATAGTAGTTAGTACCAGTTAGGGAACGTATACCGAAGCGTCGGTACCCGCTGGTGCCTGTCAGCAGAGCATGTATGGATATGCTTTGGAGTGAAGTCCCAAGGAACAGAGTTCAAGTCTCTGTGCTGGCACCGGAATTTATGGAAACCGTTGAGCCGCCATACTGTTAACAAAACAACGGAACCAAATGCGGATATGGTATATAGGTTGTGCCCAAGATTTCCAATCTTGAGAAGCAGGTTCGAGTCCTGTTATCCGCTCGTTATTGTCTGGGAAACCCGGAGGTTGTCGGTTCGAATCCGGGCTCTCCATCCTAGGTAAGTGCAGAGTAAGTCTCAATGGTAGAGCTTCTGGCGAGTACCAGACAATCTCATGCCGCTCGATTTGGTATCTCAGAGGGTGCGAGTAATCCTCGGTCAAGTTCACAATGATGATTGGGACATAATATTGCAATATTATCAGGTGCGTTTATTTCTTTTATTTGGGTATCAAGAGGAAATGAAGAAACTGGTCTGATGTGGCAAACTTGAAGAACTTTATCATATCCACAAACTTGACATTGATTATAAATTTTGGAAAGTTTTCGTCCATGATGTCTAACAGTATTGTATCGACTTCTGGGATTTGCAAATTCTTTTATGGATTCTCCAAGAGTCATTTCTCCAGCAATTTTATCTTGTTCATCATTCCAACAAATTGAACATAATCCAGATAAAGATTTTTTCTTTTGAGGCTTATTGCATCGAGAACAATTGAAAACCCAGACTTGACGCTGCCTCTTGGGCATGATAGTATTATTATAGGTTGCAGAGCAAGAACGTGAACAGAATTTAGGATTCATTGTTTCGTTGAAACACTGCAAACATGTATGTTTCGAACTGTTATTATTCATGACTACATCATATCACAGTTTCGATTACAATGCGGGTGTAATGGCGGTGGCTACGAACCATTAGTGCATAACGGAATGAAAATGGGGGTTCGAATCCCTTCACTCGCGCAAAGACCTAAGAGAATAGGGTAAGGCTTTGAGTTCTCTTAGGTCTTTTCATTGAAAAACCGGTATGGCATTAGATATCCTTTAGTGCTATACTAAGCTCCATGAAGAAGTTTATTTATGAAGTAATAATGAAGCTCGAAATCGATGCCTTCGATGAAGGTGACGCATGGGATGCAGTCCAAGACACGTTTAGTGTTGGAGATAACCTTGGAGTAAAGGTAGTTGATTGTGAGTATAGAGACCTTGGACCAAAACGCAATTGAGCGGGTTGAGTTCTGTTCATTATGTAACAACGTGCCTGCAACCGGGCGCTTGACCATTAAAGGTTTCGATGGAGACAACACTACTCAAATACCGGCGTGCCTTGAGTGCGCCCAGGGTCTAGATTGGAGTGAAGTTGATGAGTCTCAAAGACCCAAGTGATTTTGTTGAGCCAAGTGAGCGCAAAGAGCATCTAAAACAGCGTGGTGAGAATGGATTTTCCGAATATGATTTTTGGAATTTCAATGACTACCTCGCTTTTGTTATTGTCGGTGGTCTTGAACGTTTTAAGACTGGCGCTGGTTTTCCTGGCGGGTTTGTCAATATGGATGAGTGGATTGTTGTTCTTGACGAGATGATTGACGGCTTCAAAGCTCACGCTGAACTGCAAAGCATGGATACCTACAAGTTTAGTGATAATAATTATTACGCTTGGTCACGAGCACTTGAGGAAAAGCGTAACAAAGCGCTGCAGCTTTTTGTACAATACTTTTCCCATCTGTGGGACTGATAATATCATCACTGAACATAATCACTGATAAAAATCGGAGGGTAAATATAAATGAACTTTTGGAGGTACGG
>Ga0193742_1001895_pt1 | contig 12211 bp, 9 predicted proteins | sample L2c1metaG_FD_165511 | JGI IMG/M metagenome (GOLD analysis project Ga0193742, IMG submission 165511) | Soil microbial communities from a riparian zone of the East river system, Colorado, United States - L2c1 | ecosystem: Environmental > Terrestrial > Soil > Riparian zone | place: USA: East River... | reverse complement strand
CACTTGGGCACTGTCGCTGTTCCGAAGCTCCTTATACCGCATAAGAATTTGCGAATTCCACCGGTGCTCAGTTCGGCCTAGGGTCGAAGTATGACAACACCGAGCGAACCGACCCAAACAATCGCAATCATCGGCGGTGGAGTAAGCGGAACCCTTACAGCTTTCCATCTACTTCGACAGGGAACGTCGGCCCGGGTGATCCTGATCGATCAGCGCTCCGACTTCGGGCTCGGGCTGGCTTACTCAACCCCGAGCCTGCGTCACCTGTTAAATGTTCCTGCCGGAAAGATCAGCGCGTTGCCGGATAAGCCGGCCCATTTCCTTGCCTGGCTGCGGAAGAATCACGACCCCGCGGCGACGGAAAAAACCTTTGCCCCGCGAGCTGTCTTCGGACGTTATATCCAGTCTCTTCTGGCGACGACAAACGGACTGAGACAGGAGATCGCAACCGTTACGGATATCCGGGTGCACAGCTCCGGAGCCGTATTGTTACTGGATAACGGAAAAGAGCTTAAGACGGATCTCATTGTTCTTGCCACCGGAAACTTCGATCCTGCTTCCCTGCCCGGAATTACTCAGGCCGCTCATGACTCCGGGCTGTATCACCATAACGCGTGGACGACCGAAACCTACAAGGGATTGGATCCGGAGGCAACCGTCGCTCTTATTGGAACCGGCCTTACCGGCGTCGACGCCGTACTCCGACTGCGCGAGCTTGGCCATCGCGGAAAGATCATTGCCATATCGCGCCATGGCATCTTCCCAAACCGGCATGAGGACTATACCTCGCTGAAAGCGAGCGCGATCCCCATGGATACGTCCGCAACTTGCATCGCATACCTTCGCGCTCTACGTACTGCAATCCGCACTGGCGCGGAGTGGCGAGCAGCCATCGACAGCCTGCGCGGAACCACCAACGTGCTATGGCTTCGTCTTCCACTCAAGGAACAGGAGCGCTTTCGCCGCCATCTGCAGCGCAGATGGGACGTGGTGCGCCATCGCATGTCTCCGCTCATCGCAGACGTCATTGAATCCGAGCTTGAGGGCCGCACCCTCGAGATCCGTCAGGGACATCTGGAGGCCGTGGATACCTCTCCTACAGGAGCTCAGGTAACGGTCCGTGCACGCGATGGCCATGAGACATTCCTTGCCGATCGAGTCATCAACTGCACCGGGCCTGCCATGAACTACCGCCGTGTTCCCTCTGCGCTTCTCCAGAACCTCTTCAGAAAAGGGCTGGTAACTCCTGGCCCCTTAGGCGCGGGATTCCACTGCGCTGAAGATGGCGCTGTTATTGGAGCGAACGGACGAACCTCGGAGATCCTCTTCAATCTCGGCCCCGGACGTCTTGGCGATCTTCTTGAATCCATTGCAGTCCCGGAGATCCGCCAGCAGGCCGTCGATCTTGCTGTGACACTCAAGCAGCGTCTGAATCAACCAACCATACTTGCTCCGGAAAGTGCCGGCAGCAGCGAGCTGGCGGAAGAGGGGGTAGCAGCATGACGACGGCAATTGCCAATAAGGCAAAAACCGCACAACGCGTCATTGCAGTGAAATGGCTGGCTTCTGCCGCATGGGCCGTTCTGCTTGGAACAGCCAGCGGCCTAGCCTGCGTGGCCGTACGGATCATCTTTCGCACGCTGCAGTGGGTCTTCGTCCAGCAGACAGGGATGCTGCCAACAGTGGCGGCGGCGTTATCGCCTGCGCGACGCATTCTGATTCCGGTGATTGGAGCCGCATTGGCAACCGTCGTAGTCTGGATGACGCGGCGCTCCACGCAGGACATCCCTTTTGAAGAATACGTCGAGGCCGTTCGTTTTAACGATGGACGCATCCCTTTTCTCTCGACCGCATGGCGAACGGTCTCTTCAGCATTTTCCGTGGCTACCGGTGCAGCGATAGGGCGAGAGGGATCGATGATTCAATTTGCCGCGGCGGTCACCTCGTGGGTCGGCGAGCGGGCGCCAGTTCGCCCTCGCGCGCTCTCGCGACAGGTCGCTTATGGCGCAGCAGCTGCAGTCGCGGCGGCCTATCAGGCGCCACTCGCCGGGGTCTTCTTCGCGACGGAGATCGTTCTTGGAGAGTGGGCTTGGCTCGACATCCTACCGCTGCTGCTGGCTTCAGGATCCGGATGGATCGTCAGCCGCTCGATCCTAGGCGCAGGCCCTCTCTTTCCTGCAATCGGAAGGCTATCTGCAACCCCTGACTTGCTGTGGGTTCTCCCTTTAGCCGTCTTTCTGGGAATGTTTGGACCTATCTATCAAAAACTTCTTCATCTCTCAAAAGCAGCGAGCCGCCTGCCTTTCCCGCTGCTGTGGAGCGGCCTGGCGGTTGGTCTGCTCAGTGTAAGTATGCCAAAGGTCTGGGGAAACGGCGATGCCGCGCTCACCGACATTCTCCAGAACGGGACAACACTCCTCGGCATCCTGGGATTGCTTGCCTGTCGCCTTGCCGCCACAACCTTCTGTGTTGGAACCGGCACGGTGGGGGGTGTTTTTACTCCAACGCTCTTCACGGGTGCTGCCATCGGCCTCGCGGTAAGCCACTTGCTGCATAGCACAGAACCCTTGATACTGACCATCTGCGGAATGGGACTGCTGATGGCGGCCGTAACACATGCTCCCTTGATGGCTGCTTTGATGGCTGTCGAGCTCACCGGGCAATGGCATCTTCTGCCAATCATCGTACCGTGCAATTTGCTGGCCTCGTATGTCGCCCGAGCCGTATCGCATGACTCCCTGTACGCTATTGCAAGCCCGGAACCTGCACAATGAAAGATGCATTCCTCATAGGATTGCTGTCGTAAGCATCGTTGGCCGGGTCGAGCACGGAGAAAGAGGGATCGGATCATGATTGAAAACTTCCGCATACGGGTCTTCAGAGCGGTGGCACACCATTTGAACTTCAGCCGCGCCGCCGAGGAACTTTTGCTGACGCAACCGGCAATAACTCAGCAGATCAAAGCCCTTGAAGATGAGTTCGGGGTACCGCTCTTCGATCGGGGAGGCGGGCGTATCGCTCTGACCGCCGGCGGCAAAGCACTACTCCCGTTTGCGGAGAAGATGAAAGACCTCTCCGATAAGGCCGTCACTGCGGTCGCCGAGGCATTTGGGCAACAGGCAGGTGAGCTTGCCCTCGGAGCCTCCCAGACCATCGGCCAATACCTTTTGCCAACCTTCGTAGCAGGCTTCCGTCAGACAAACCCCAAGGTGAAAGTAATCGCTCGGAGCGGAAATACCGATGAGATGCTTGAAGCTTTGCTGGCTCGCGAGATCCACCTTGCACTCATCGAAGGCCCGGAGCAACGCAAGGATCTGCACATCGAGCCCTTCATGGAAGACCACATGGTCCTGGTGGTCCCTGCAAAACATGGATGGGCCAACAGCGAGGTTGAGGTGGAGGACCTGAAGAGCGAGCCTCTGCTGATGCGCGAATTCGGCTCAGGCTCACGAAGGGTTGTCGAGCAGGCACTATCGAAGGTGGGCATAAAGACGAAAGACCTCACGATCGGCATGGAGCTCGACTCGACTGAAGGCTTATTAAGTGCCGTCGAGGCAGGGCTTGGGATCACCTTCGTCTCGCGGTGGGCTGTCCGGAACCAGCTCGCGCTTGGAACCTTGAAGGTTGCCAGAGTTCACGGCCTCAAGCTGTCGAGGCGATTCTCGATGGCCTATCCCGCCGGCCCGGAGCCAGCGGGCGTCGTCGGGACGTTCCGCACGTTTCTGCTCTCTCAGGCGATAGAGATAGCTCCCAGGAGAACCGCCACCAAACACGCTTCCTGACAACCGCACACCTCACCAGAGATCTCTCATGGGCTGGCCTTCTCGGCGATCAGGCTCCAAAAGTCTTTGATTCTGGAAGACCGGTCAAGCTCCGGCAAGATGCAACTTCAAAATATTAGCGCCGCAAAAGAGCGGTGGATCTCATGTCGAACGACCAGTGCTATGGGACATCTCGAATAACAGGTCATCGGCGAGTTTAATTGTGAGTTCCAGTATCTGTCCGTTGTTTGGAAATCGTCTGCTGATTGCTTCAGGAAGGCTGCCCATTGAACGAGTTCAAGGCAGCCTTCCATACGTGATGGTTAGAACGCCAGTTTGAGAGCAACCTGCAGAATCCTTGGGAAATTCTGCTGATTCAATTTCACCGTCCAAACCCGGTATAGCTGCCGTCACCCTGCTGTGTTGGTGGCCCGTCGGCCGGATTGTTGTTTGGTCCTGAGAAGAGGACGCTGTTCGTCAGGTTGAACGCGTCCGCCCGGAAGGTCAGACGATATCTTTTCGTCAGAGGAAAGCTCTTCTGTAGGGTTGCATCCAGGTTCGGAATCGTCGGCTGACGCAATGTCGAGAGGCGATCCGGAAGATTCTTCAAGGCATATTCGGGAATAGCACTGAAACATCCGAGTTTCGTTCCATTGCTGTAGTCGTTGTAGATGTAGCGACTCAACGATTTGCTCCACCAGGCGGAGTGAAGCTGTGGTTGCAGTTGTAGTAATAGCTGGTATTCAACGACACCGGGAATCCAGTCTGCATGGAAAGAATCGAACTGAATTGCCATCCATTAATGACACTACCCAAGATCTTTCCCGGGCTGTTGAAGAAATGCTGCCCTTTCCCTATCGGTAGATTCCATTGATCGGAGAGCATGAATATATGGGTACGGTCAAAAGGCGAGATCTCATATTTCACGACCGGATCTTGGTAAGGGTAGGAGTTTTGGAAACCAGTGGCTCCCATAGTCTTGAAGTAGGTATAGGCTAGTTGGAAGCTGAGCGCGTCTGGGCTGCCAAGACGTTTTGTTCAACTTCACCTCCAGCGCGTCGTAGAGATTTCGCCCAAGGGGAGCGGCATCCCACGAGACTTGCTCAAAACGCAGAATAGGGCAACATCAGCGTGAGAGCTTTGATGGTCGGGGACGAGCCAATCCACGACGTCTTCGGTAACACTCCGTAGTACGGATTGGGAACCTGGCGGTCGAACAAATTGGGATTGGCTATTCCTTGCTGAAGCTGTGAAAACAACAGTGGATTCAGTGTTGTGGAAACACGCAGGTTGTAAGCAAAGTTAACCGAAAATCGAACGTCGAGCGTCATCTGATCCGGCAATTCACGTTGAAAGCCCAGTGAAGTAATGTGCGAGTAAGGGATCTTGCGCTGCGGAAAATCGAGAGACTGGGAGTTGCCAATTGCAGTCAATAGTCCGCCAGCTGAACCGAGAGGCTGCTGTGCCCCATTGGGAAACGGTGTACCGAAATAGTTGCTTGGGGTGATATTTCCGTTGAGAGAAGCTGCATAGCTCGTTGTCTGGGACGAGCCTGAGAAGGTTCCGTTTCGAGTCCGATCGAATACATCAAACCGTAGCTACCGCGGATAACTGTCTTAGGATTGATCTGGTAGGCAAAACCGATTCGCGGAGCAACATTGCTGAAATCGGTGTCATAGGCGTTGCTCGGTTGACCGTTCTCGCCTGCGAACTGAATTCCGCCGTAAACAGTAGAAAGACTGGCTGGATCAATGCCTGCCGTAGCAAGAGCGCCGGCCGCCGCAGCGAGATTCGCCTGGTAGGCGGGATCGCTCGTGGTTGGATTGACACAGGTCAGACACATTCCGCGGTTCAAGCCGTTTTGGCGGGCTTTCGCTCCAACGTTGACGTCGTAGCGGATGCCAAGGTTGAACGTCAGTCTTCTGGTTGCTTCCAATCGTCCTGAGCATAGATGGCCCAAGTGGGAAAGTAGACCAAGTGGGAAAGTAGACCAAGTCATTCGCATTCCAGTCCACTCCTCCACTTTGAGTGGTACCCAGCAACATATCTGCAATTGGAAATCCATCATTAACTCCAGAAAGACTGTTTCGCGTCAGCGGGTTCCGTTGGGACGCGAAAGTACCGAAGCTGAAGTTACCATTCGCATGACGACCTGGGGATAAAACTGAGATGTCGTGAACTCCGGCAGCTGCTTCAGGTTCGTCGTCGGAAGAATCGGCATATTCAACCCGATCGCGGTCTGGTAATGCTGCACGGCGCAACAGCCCACAATACAACTCTCTCTGAATATCTAGGTAGAAACTTTAAAAGGGGAAATTTCCGATGTCACAGGCATGACCCCTGACGCAGCACTCTCGCTTGCCGACCGACGGTATACATCGTTTGTCGATCTGGAGTTTTTCGATAGGCTCTACACATTCCTTACAGCCGCACGAATTAAATTGTTCCGCAACAATAAGACATTGAAAATAAAAATGTTTATTTGTGAATATGACAGAATTCGAACGAGCCAAAACATCTCTAGCCCGGTAAACCTATCCTGCGCAAGGAACCCGCTGCGAGTAGCAATTGTTTGCATATTTTGCTCCGATACCTATAAGATAGCGGCATCGTAGGTGGTAGCATTCAATCCGCGTAATCCTAGCGGTTTGGCGAGTAGTGACCGATCTCGCAAGATTGTTTCTCTTTCCCATCGAACTTAGAGATTTCATTGTCTTTGGCAAGCAGTTCCTTTTGAATCTGTCACGTTTCCTATTTTGCTTAGAAGACCAGCAAAATTTTCATCCCTTGTTGACCGAAGCACCTCATGGCTGTCGTTAAACTCTCACAAAGCAGATTTATGCCTTAGTTTAAGAAAAGCCAAATCGAAGTAGTTCCGCGCAAGATAGCAGCCATTTGAACGTTAAAACATTGCGTAATACGCAGCCGCATTGTTCGTGAGAAATGACTGAAAAACTCCCCCATCCACTCCCTGATGCTCGAATTCTGTCGGCCCAAAACGGCGAGATCAAGCCTTTATTCGACTCCGCTTTGCATGGTCCTCCTTCCCCGTCTCCATCACTGCTTATCGAGCGGCATGAAATATGCCCTACAGCATGGCAGACGGTGATCATCCCTGAACAAGTGCTGACGCTATGCCTGCGGCGTTGTTCTGTGGAATATGAATGCGGCAGTGGTGATTACCATAGCGTGATCAGAACAAAAGGCGATGTGGTGATCGAGAAGCGTGGCTGCGAACAGAGCTTTCGCTGGAGCTCCAGTGCTTCCATACTGGCTGTTCAATTGTCCAATACGGTAATTGAACAAGCTACCGAGGCCGCTCCCCTTCCAGGTAGCATGGCGCCTGTCGAATCTGCCGCACAAGATATGCGGCTCTCGTCACTACTATTTGCGCTTGAGCGCGAGCGTATGCGTGGATATCCCTCTGGCCGTTTGTTTGTAGATGGAATAGAACAGGCACTTGCCGCAATTCTCGTCCGCTATGACGGCGTTGCGCGTCGCACACCACAGGTGTACAAAGGTGGGCTCGCTCCCTACCGAATGAAGCGCGTGGCCGAATTTATCCATGCTCACATTGAGAAGGAAATCACCCTCAACGAGCTGGCGCGGGATGTCGGATTAAGCCCTTCACACTTTTGCAGTCTTTTCCGTAAAACATCGGGGAAGACACCTCATCAATTTGTGCTTCATTGCAGAATCCAACACGCGAAAGCTCTGCTGGCAAAGCCAAGCCATTCGATTCTTGATGTCGCACTTGCATCGGGCTTTCGGACACATCAACACTTCTCCAGAATCTTTCGACGCCAGGTAGGAATACCACCAAGCACATATCGAGCGCAACGCTAACAACGGACTTGCCGAGACTGCTCGATAGAACAGGCGTACTAAATCTTTCCCACTTTTTTCTGCCGTTCCACTCGCAGTTGAAAAACAGCTGAGCGCGCCAAGGTAAACTTATCGCCGTTGCGCAGCTTGACAACTACGCCGGGCTGGAGTGCACGGCTGTGAAGAAACGTCCCGTTTGAGCTGTCCAGATCGATAAGGTAACAATTGTTGCCTCGTTTATGCACTTCGCAGTGAAAGCGAGACACCTGTCGGTCCGGATCGCGAACCAGCACTTCGTTTTTCCTGCCGCCATCCATAGCAACACCACCGATATGCGTAACTTCCTGGTTCAGAAGATAACGCTTGCCTTTATCGACTCCATCAAGAGCAATCAAGTATGCGGTCATCGTCCTTCCACGGCGTCTCCAGACGAAGAGCAGTAATCCCGCACAAGCAAGGACACCGCTTCCACCAAGTCCGACACGAAGCAAAAGGCGATTTCTGATTCTCGAAAGTATCAACGCATGCAGCCGGTCCACTTCCGGACCGCCTGCTCCAAGACGCTGTGCATCGTTCAACTTGTCCTGTGCCTCATTGAAGTGTCCCGTGAGCAGGGCATCCTGTGTCTCGCGCAAAAGCGCGGCGCTCCGGATGTTGTTTGCCTCCAGCCTGGCGGCCGAAGCCTGCTGTTCCTGCTTGCCATGCTCACGTTGCGCATTTGCTGCATCGATTGTAGCTTGTGCTTTATCCAGGCGCTGCTGTGCGGGCATGTCGCCTGGATCGAGAACCAGAATTTGCTTATTGATGCTGACAGCTTCTTCCGGAGTCGAGGCACTCAAAGCATCCACGGTCAGCTTGCGAACCTGCTCCTGTTGTGCCTTCTCCTGAGGCGATTGCCCCGGCAGAATGATAGGTACCGAAGCAGGTGCCGCTCCGGCAGGCACAGTTGCCGGAGGAGTCGCGGCCACAACCGGCGCTGGTGGCGGAGGTGCTTCAGGCCCTTTTGGCAGACTCGTCACACGTATGTCTCGAAGGTCGAGTGCGGCCTTATCGTTCTGTATTCGAAATCCCAACGGGCCAGCAGCTGAGTGATATTGCCCTTCTGGACGCGCATCATAGTAGTCAGTTACCAGCACGCCGTTGATCCAAGCAGAAAACCGATGAGAGCGCGCAATCACTGTGCAGGTGAAATATTGTCCCGGGCTTATGGAGACCGCTCGCGCTTTCTGCAGCTTGACAAGACCACCAGTGCCGAAGGATTTTTCGTCCTGCTGCTGTCGGTCTGAAGTGCTATCCGCACTTACGGCGTAACCGGAGCCGAACTGATTCGGCGTTCCACGGAAGAACATCTCCACTCCGCCATGCCCGTCTTTGCTAGCAACCCTGGCGGTGAACTGCAGGACGAAATCATCATATGCGATACCTGACTCAAGCTGCCCGATGCCGCCCTGTCCATGAATCCCTCCCTGCCCCGACCATTGCACACTTGGTGGGGCTTTCGGTTTGCCTGACAATCCTGGAATCGGCAGATGCAGCTTTGATTTGCCTTGCGGCGCAGGAGCGGATACGTCCTTCCAGCCATCCAGATTCGAGCTATTGTACAGCGGAGTGAGCCCAAGCGGTTTCAGTACAATCGAGCGGACTTCCACTCGCGTGCCTCTCGGCGAGGCAAACTCAAAATAACCAACTCGGCTCTTTGTGATTTTTCCGTCTGCGGTAATTTTCCCGTTAAGGCTCGCAACCAGATGTGTGCCATCTGCCTGTATCTCATAGCTATTCCAACCATTAGAGACGGAACTTGTAGCTCCCCCGCTTATTCCAGCAATGGTGCCGTCATTCAGTGACAGGGTACAGCCAGGCTGCGCCGGTTTACTTTGTGGATCGGCGCGCAGCAGCAGCGTAGCTGGGCCACCTGTGACCCGGGCCTCGAACTTCAAATCAAAATCAGCGAATGAAGCGGTCGTGCGCATCCAGCTCGACTGTGCCGCATCTGAGACTAACGCATTCGCGCCCACCTGCCATTCTCCACCTCCAGAAATCCAACCAAAATGCGAAGTCCCGTCAAAGAGTCGGATCCAACCCTGCGCAGCCTCATCAGACGGCAAATAAGAGATCGACACCGACGCTACTGCATTCGCAGCAGAAAGCAGAAGCATGATACCCGCAGCAAAGGCTCGCATGTTATGCAGCGGTTTTGGCATTCCCAGAAATGTCAAAGGTAAGTCCCGTTTCTTCCTCATAATGAATCTGAAGCTTCTGCCCGTACTCAATCTCGCCAGCAATCAAGGCTGTGGCTAGCGGTGACAAAACAACCTGTTGTATGGTTCTGCCCACCGGCCTTGCACCGTATTCCGGATCGTAGGAGATAACTGCAAGGTATTGGAGCGCAGTTTCGTGGACCAGCATCTCCACGCCTCGCTCTTCAGCAAGTTTTTTACGCAGGCGCTCAAGCGAAAGCCTCACGATGCGTTCAAGTTCGACGGATGTCAGCGGATCGAAAGACACCACTTGCGAGATGCGGTTGTACAACTCGGGCCGTAGCGTTGCTCGCACTATCTCCAGGATGATGGCGCGGCGTTCTTTGACATCTTCGCTTGCGTTCATAGCCTCGCGTGCGCCCAAGTTTGAAGTAAACAGGACGATCGAGTTGGAAAAATCGCAGAAGCGCCCCTTCGCATCTGTCAATCTTCCCTCGTCGAGCACACTCAACAGCAAATCCAGAACCTCGGGATGTGCCTTTTCAATCTCGTCAAAAAGCACAATGGAGTAAGGACTGCGCCTGACTCGTTCGGTGAGATAACCACCTTCGTCGGAGCCAATCAATCCCGGACGAGAGCCAATCAGTCCACTGACCGACCCCTTCTCCTTGTATTCACCCATGTCAATGCGAATCAGTGCTGTCTCATCGTCAAAGAGCGCATCCGCAAGCGCTTTCGCAAGCTCTGTCTTTCCTGTACCGGTAGGCCCCACGAAGAGAAACGAATTCGGTTTCCGCTGCGTTTCGAGGTCCGCGCGCATGCGTCTTACAGCATCTGCCACGGCGAGCACTGCCTCAGGCTGGCCGAAAACACGCTCCGCCAGCCGCTCTTCCAACTTAACTAGTCTCTCGCGCTCGCTCTCAAGCATACGTTGAATCGGAATGCCGACACGGTCTGCAATCACTTCCGCAACGTGCTCTGCAAGCACCTCGTCAGGCACAAAGGGCCCACGGTTGGTGTTCTCTTCCAGTTGTCGTTCCAGGTCACGGCGCTGCGATTCAAGGTACTGCAGTGAACCGTAGCGAATCTCAGCGGCACGGGTGATGTTCCCTGTTGCCTGTTCTTCAGCAAGCAGTGTGGTCTGTTCTTCGATTGCCTGCTTCGTGGCCCGCAGACTCTCTGATGCCTGTTTCTGCGCAAGCCATTCGGATATTAATGCATCGACGCGGTTTGTTAGTTCGCCAACTTCCTCCGAGAGCGTAGAGAATTGTCCCGTTCCATGAGGAAGGCTTTCAAGCTCCAACCGCTTTTCTCCCAGCAGACGCTCAAGCCGATCGATTTCGCGTGGCTTCGACTCTTTCTGCATACGGATGCGTGCCGAGGCTTCGTCGAGAATGTCGATAGCCTTATCCGGCAGAAAACGCGCAGGCAGGTACCGTCGTGAGAGCTTGACCGCAGCTCGCAGGGCTTCATCGGCCAGCCGAATGCCATGATAGGCTTCGTAGCGGGGCCGGATTCCGCGGAGGATCACCATCATTGCATCATCCGTCGGCTCTTTGACAGTGACGACATCAAAGCGGCGTGCGAGAGCCCCATCCTTCTCGATCTTTTCACGATATTCGTCAAAGGTTGTCGCACCAATACAACGAAATTCTCCGCGAGCAAGCGCTGGTTTTAAAATGTTGGCAGCATCCATTCCGCCCTCGTTGCCACCTGCCCCGACAAGCGTATGTAGCTCATCGAGAAAAAGAATAATCTCTCCCTTGCGCGCGCGACACTCATCGACAAGACCTTTGATCCGCTCTTCAAATTCTCCACGATATTTCGCACCTGCCACCATCGCAGTAAGATCGAGAGCCAATACTTTGCAGTTCTTCAGCGATTCTGGAACATCGCCCGCAGCGATGCGCAGGGCCACTCCTTCAGCAATGGAGGTCTTGCCTGTCCCGGGATCTCCAACGCAGACTGGATTGCTTTTGGTCTTGCGAAGCAGTATCTGCATCACACGGCGAATCTCTTCATCACGACCCACAACCGGCATGAGCTCCCCACTGCGAGCAAGAACTGTGAGATCGCGAGTAAATCGGGCAAGCAGCTTGTTAGGAGCATTCGCTCCAACATGCGTGCCTGCTCCATTTGCTTCTGCTGTTCCACCTAATACTTCACGCGTGGAATCGCTCTGGTTCCGCATCACCAAGGTCTCGCGCGTGATACCTGCCGCGCGTAATTCCTTCGCAGTTTCCTCGCCGCGCGCGGTAACAGCTAGCACGTAGTCAATCGGCTCCACAGTCTCAGCACCGCGAGCTTCCATCTCCTGAAAGGAATGCTCAATCAGGTCTCGCAGGCCGCGCGAAGCCACAGGACGCCTGCCAGGATCAAGCGTATTCTTAGGCAACCTATTGAGCCTCACGGTAAGCGCCGCAAGTA
>Ga0193742_1001894_pt1 | contig 12212 bp, 15 predicted proteins | sample L2c1metaG_FD_165511 | JGI IMG/M metagenome (GOLD analysis project Ga0193742, IMG submission 165511) | Soil microbial communities from a riparian zone of the East river system, Colorado, United States - L2c1 | ecosystem: Environmental > Terrestrial > Soil > Riparian zone | place: USA: East River... | reverse complement strand
ATAAACTGCGGCCGAGGCAGGCTCCGGCCGAGTACCTCGACTTCAGGACGCGCAGCGTCGCGCTCATCAGGGACGAGAACTTCGAGCCGAGGTTCGAGGTCGTGTGCTACGGCATGTCGCATCGGCAACTGGCCACGGTCGCGGAGGAGGACGGCGGCGGAGCGCAGCTGGAGCGGCGGCTGCGGGCGCGCGGCATCGACACCGACAGGTTCCGGGCCAACCTGTTCGAGACCTCGACCATTCGCGACGAGTTCCGTGACGATCAGGGCCGCGGTCCCGAGCCGCGCGGCTTCCTGCGTCCGGTGGTGTTTCACGACGACCCGCTGGAGTGAGACCCATGATGATGACCGGAGCAGAGGCACTGATACTTCGAAACCAGATTGCGATCATGACTGCGATTATGGACTTGGGTTACGTGCCGGGATCCCCACTGAGTGAGGGCGCTAGAGTCCTGTTGCGCGAGGGCCTGAACAAGACATACCTCGTGTTCGAGAAGGCGAAGGTGCTGCCGTGAACAAGCTGGACACCGAGCGCCTCGTCAAGTTTCTCGGCATGAGCGACAGCTCCTCGGACGGCGAGGCCCTGACCGCGATGCGCATGGCCAACAAGCTGCTGAGGGAGGCGGAGGTGACATGGCGCGACGTGATCACCGATCCGAGGGTCGCCGAGCGTCAGGTGTTCGAGGCGTTCGTGCATCAGAAGACGCGGACGCACGCGGCGCGCTATGGCCGACCTCTGCGCGCGAAGCGACACAATCCGAACGAGGGCCGACACACCGACAGCGACATACCCGAGATGCTGACGGCGCTGCGCCAGCGCCGACACGAGATGGGCTTCCTGATGTTTCTGGCCGGAGTCACCGAGCAGTATCGCCGCGTCGGCTACCTGACCACGTCGCAGCTGAACGCGGTGCGGGCCGCGTACCAGCGGCGGGGCTAGCTCTGCCCCTTGGCAGGGCTGGCAAGGGCGGGGCAGCGCCCGGGCAGGGGGCCAAGGCCAGCCCGCGCGCCAAGCGGCCCCTAGGGGCCTGAAAAGGGCGGGGCGGGGCCTGCCAGCCGCCGCCAGCTAGGCCATTGGGCCGCCCCGGGTGCTACCTTGGCAGCGGGCCGCTGGAGGGCGCACCACGGGCCGCGCTAGGCCCGCCGGGGAGCCTGCGGCAAATCGCCACAGTACGGCTCAAACCGGGGCATCCTAGGTTGTGGCCAGTATGTGACGCAACTGCTCCCAGTCCCAGCGCGCCGGGCCGTCCGAGCCGACGTGAATCACCCTGCGATGGGCAAGGCCATGCGCCGCGAACTCCATGATCCACTTGCAGTGCACGACGTGCAGCTCGTCGCACGACAAACCGAGACGGCGTCCTCCCGCGTGCTGCTTACGGACGGCCACGAATGCCCGTCCGCCGTACCGTGCGCGCCTATGCAGCCATCCGATCTGCTCGGACTCGAACTTCACCATGTTCGCAGCCGTGGCCTTGCACTCGACCCATCCCTCCACACCATCCCTCGTCAGATAGTTCGTGTCCGGCACCCCCGCCTGAGCGCGCCCCGTCTCGATCGTCGTCCACGCAATCCCCTCGCGCATGTGCGTGCGCAGAAGGGATCGGAGGCCGTTGTCGGGGGATCTCACCGCCAGAGTGTCAAGCAGAGAGCGAACACGAACAGCGCCGCGCCGGCTCCGAGAAGTCCGACCGCGAGCACGGTGCCGACCTCCAGATTCGGTGCGCGCATGCGCCGCATCGCCGTCTGCATGTCGGGCGCGACGTCGCCGCACGAGCACAGGAGCTTGTAGTCGAACGGATGGTCCGAGTTCTCGTCGAAGACCATCTGGTAGTTGTGTCGGTGCGTGCTCACAGACCGCACTCCCTCAGCTCGCCGACGAGTATGCGCATCTCGAGGCGGAACAGCTCCGGGTCCTCGTCGTGGGTGACGACGCGTCGGTCAGGGGGCGCGTGCGCCGGGCTGAGGCCGAGGTAGTCGAGCGCGGTTCTCACCGAGCCGCACCGGAACAGATCGACCGCCATCAGCTTGAGGACAGCGTCGGTGTCGAACAGCGTGGCTGGATCGCCGCACGCCTCGTCGGGCTCGAGAACGCGCGTGAGAAGCGCGCCGGCGAGGCAGACGTAGCAGACGGTGCCGTCGACGCTGGGCGCGTGCCACTCGCGCATGTTCACTACGTAGTGGGTGTCGACCTCGACGCGCTCCAGGTCTGAGAGCGCCGTGGCCAACAGATCGCTCGGCAGTTCGGGCAGTTCGAGGGCGCGCGTGTGATGCTCGGTGGTCATAGCTTCTTTGCCTCCTTCTTGGTGATGTAATTGGTGGGCATGCCAAAGTGCTCCACCATCTTCTCGTTGTCCCAAACCTCGTTAGAGATTTCGAGTATCTTGGTTGTTCGAGTGATGAGAATTGCCCTCTTGACACCTCCGGCTCCAGAGATCATCTTCGCCTCCTCGCGTGCTGTCTGCCAGTCCGTGTGCTCCAGCTTGCAGCCAATCTTCTTTAGAATACCGGGCAGCTCGTCCTCGTGCACCTTGGGTATCAGCTCGACGTGGATTCGCCATGACTTTGTCTTGATCTTTGTCAACAGGCTCTTTGCCCATGTCTCTTCAGCCTCTTTGGACGCTCTTGTCATGTTCCCTACTCCGCCAGTGCTATCCATCCGCGCCGCACCGCGCGGCCGATGTCGCCCTTCGTCACGCCGCGCCGCATCAGTTGCTCGCGGGTGCGACCGACGCGGAACTCGTGCAGGCATCTGACGAGGCGCGACATGCGAAGCACCGGAAATTCGTCGATTACCCACGTGATGACGGGCTGACGCCCGATGCGGGGCGCGTGGCCGTTGACGCTGTACGTGAAGCGACAGGCCGGGGCGACGGTTATGGGTTTGCCGATCAGAGCCTCGGCTATCCGGCGTGCCCTCTGTGTCCCTATCTTCAGGAGACAGAGCACGACGTCGGCCTGCCCCAGTCCGGCTCTGCGCAGAGCGACGAACAGGTGCTCGGTGCCGAGATTAAAGTATCTCCGAACGCGATACAGAAGCGCTGGTGTGCGGACGATGAGCGCGAGACTCTGCAGGTGTTTTCGCAGCATGGCGTTGGCCTCCCTTGATGTGCTGGTGCGGGGCAATATACCCGGGCGGGGCATCCGGGGCGCTCGGGTTTTTGAGTTATTAACAGCCCTGTGTATAACTATTTTGCGGCGAGAGCCGCTCGGTAAATTGTGCAGCGATAACAATGCTTTTCAGGAAATGGTCGTCAGGAATGCAGTGCAAAAACACGGCACTTCGGCCTGCAATTGTTGGTCCGTTGGAGTTGAGGTGTCCAGCTGGGCCGCCTTTGCGGGCCGCATTTTTGTCCATTAGCGGGAGGGGTCCGCGGAAAGCGCTGCAAAAACAACGAGGCGTTATTGGCTGTTCGGGCTGCCAATACCTTGCCAATATGCATTTGGACCAGTGTTTACGGGGGTATTATTGTTTTATTGGCAAATTGGCTTCACGCGTATGCTCATTGCGAATGAGCAAGCACGGATCATGCGGCGCGCGAACAGCCAATAACTCGGTGGCCTTGCCGAGCGGCCCCGGGGGGCGTAGTGGTTGAGCCCCATGGCGGCGTTCGGAAGGGTTTCGCGGCGATGGTCTCAAAAAATCTCAAGAGTGCACACTGGTTCGCGGCGCAGACTCACTATCAGCGCGAGTTCGAGGCGAAGCGCGAGCTGGGCAATCAGGGATACGACTGCTACCTGCCGATGTTCCAGCTTCCGCGCAATCGGCTGGGAGTTCGGGCGATTCGTCCGCTGTTCGAGGGCTACGTGTTCGTGCGCGAGTGCGATCGGTGGCACTCTATCAACGGGACTCGCGGTGTTCAGAGACTTCTGCTGAACGGCGAGCGACCATCTCGCATTCTGGACGAGGACGTTCAGTTCTTCGTGCAGTGCGAGGACGAGAAGGGCTACTACGTCGATCCCAGCGTGCGGGTTCGAAGGCCGGGAGATCTCGTGTCCCCCCGCTCAGGGCGGTTCGCCGGGATCTTCGGAGAGTTTGTTCGCATGACGAGCGAGTCGCGATGCGAAGTTCTATACTGGATGCTGGGCAGGGCGCTCAGGTCCACGCATCTTGCAAGCGACCTCGCTTGATCAATTGACCATGATCGCTGGATTACCTCCGATGGACCGTCGGGGGTGGCGGTAGCGTGCGTCCCCTTATTTACCGGATTGATAGCTGGAGCATGGATTCGTGAAAAAGGCGAAGGCAAATTTGCGAGCGAAGCCGAAGCCGAAAACGAAGTCCAAGACGAATGGAAAGACTGTCGGCGGTCTCGTCAAATTCAAGAAGGGCGAGCGTCCCGTTGGTCGCCAGAAGGGGACCAAGAACAAGATCACTGTCAAGCTCAAGGAGGCGATTCTCGAGGCCGCCGAGCGCAGTGGCAGCAACGGCAAGGGCAAGGACGGCACCGTGGGATATCTCATGTGGCTGTCGCGCGCGGAGCCCGCCGTCTATGGTCGCATGCTCGAGAAGATACTGCCCTTGCAGCTGGATGTCCGCGACAAGACCAACGAGAAGTTGACACCCGCGCAGGCGATCGAGCGACTGAGGGAGCGCGGTCTGCCTGTTCCGTCCTCGCTCACTGATCTGGCCGCCAAGGTGGGCGAGGCGGTGTCGAGACAACAGGAGAACGACGACGACGCGGAGATGGACGGCGGCGACGATCTCGATCACCTCGAGAACGACGAACAAGAACCGGACGAGGAGGCGGCATGAGGGAGCAGGACATACGCGACAGAGCGGACATCGTCGTCGACTATGTCTCCATGGGCGAGAAGGCGCGGCAGGTGACCTCGACCAAGGAGGTCAGGGACGCCGCCGTCGAGCTCGTCGTCTCGACCATACTCGCCATCCATCGCATCGCCGACGCGCAGGAGCGAATCGCGAACGCGATGGAGACTCCGCTTGATCTGTTTCGCGGTCCCTGATGGAGACGCTGCGCTACTACTGGAATCGCGTCTACTGGTACTTCCATGGACCAGTGGGCAATCCGCAACCACGTGGACAAGGATACGTTGCCATGTCGGGTGAGTCCATTATTCGTTTCCTCATTCTCGAGGTCGTGATCATCTGTGTCATGCTGCTCGCGGTCTGGGGCGTGAAGAAGATGGCGTGGGACGCCGAGCCGACGAAGTACGTGACCATGATGATCTACGTGATCTTCGGGGGCGCGGCTCTGTTGGCGGCGATGCGCTTCGCGGGAGTCTGGTGATGAAGCTGGGTCCCGGAACGATATCGGTGCAGCGGCCCGACGGAAGCTGGCGCGAGGTCACTTACGTCGCGAACCTTGAGATAACGCCAAGCATTGACACGCGACGTCCGGTCGTCGACCTGCCTCGAGACCAGTGGTCGCGATTACCAGAGAGGGAGAGACGTGATGAACGATAGACGCAACATTCTCAAGATGCTCGGCCTGACCGCGGTCGGAGGTGCAGTGTCCACGGAGGCGATCGGGGCGAGCTCGGGCGAGGGATACCCTGCCCACGCGATGCGATCTGTAAATCTGCAGGAGCGAGTAGCCGCGTCGCTGGAGAGACTCGCGGCCGCCATCCGCAGGGGCGACGTCGCTGCCATGAAGATCGACGTGCACTCCTCGGTGACAATGGACGATTGGCTCTCGCACGAGATCAAGGTTCATGTCGAGATCCTGAGGGACCAAGTCTCTTGAACCAGCCCTATCCCAGTGAGACCTGGACCCCCGATCGCAGACACCTCAGCGAGGAGGACCTGGACGCGTACATCGCGCACAGTGCAGCGGAGGCTCGCGAGAATCTCTGGGCCTTCCGTCAGTTCATGGACCCGATGCTGGTGCAGGGCTGGTTCCCGAAGGACATCAGCGACAAGCTTCAGCTGTTCTACAATCGCCTCATCGGGGGCAAGCGTCCGAAGCTGATTCTCGAGGCCCCTCCGCAGCACGGCAAGACGCGCAACGTGCAGGACTTCATCGGATGGGTCGCCGGCAAGAACCCGGATCTGCGCACCATATACGCGAGCTTCTCGAACGACCTCGGCACGATGACGAACGGCTATCTGCAGAAGATGTACGACAACGAGAACTACAACATCGTGTTCCCGGACACGATGATAAACACGTCGAACGTCGTCACCATCTCGGGGCGCACGAAGCGCAACTCCTCGCTCATCGAGTACGTCGGTCGCAAGGGAAGCTTCCGGAACGCGACCGTGCAGGGACAGATCAACGGAAAGGGTCTGGACCTAGGCATCATCGACGATCCGCTGAAGGGCAGGGCCGAGGCGAGCAGCAAGACCATTCGCGACAAGACCTGGAACTGGATGACGGACGACTTCTTCACTCGGTTCTCCGAGTACGCTGGCATGATCCTGATGGCGACGCGCTGGCACGTGGACGACCCGACGGGTCGCTTCATCGAGAAGTTCCCGGACGCCATCGTGCTCAAGTATCCGGCGCTGTCGGTTCCGCACAACAGGCGATACGACCCGCGTCGCGAGCCCGACATGCCCCTGTTCCCCGAGTTCAAGTCCAAGACGTTCCTCATGGAGCGCAAGGACGTGCACACCATCGCGTCGTGGGAGTCGCTGTACCAGCAGTCGCCGATCGTGACCGGGGGCGGCATCTTCCCGCTCGATCGCGTGAAGTACACCAAGAGCATGCCCGAGCACAGACAGATTAAGAAGACGGTTCGCTACTGGGACAAGGCCGGAACGCAGGACGGCGGAGCGTACACCTGCGGAGTGCTGATGCACTCGCTGCACGAGGGCGGATGGCTGGTGAGCGACGTCATTCGCGGACAGTGGCAGGCGTGGGATCGCGAGCGCATCATCAAGGCGACCGCCATCCGCGACGCCGAGCACTTTGGGCAGATGGCCGTCGACATCTTCACCGAGCAGGAGCCGGGCAGCGGTGGCCTGGAGTCGGCGGAGCGCACCATAGCGATGCTCGCCGGCTTCAAGGCGTACAAGGACAAGGTGACTGGATCGAAGGAGATTCGCGCCGATCCCTACGCCGCTCAGTGGCAGGGCGGAAACATCACGCTGCTGATACGCGACTGGAACGACGACTTTCTCGACGAGCACGAGGCGTTCCCGTCCAGCAAGTACAAGGATCAGGTGGACGCCGGCGCTGGCGCGTTCGCTCAGCTCGTGCTGAAGAAGTATGCGTACGACACCTCAATGAAGTGGGCGGACTCGTAGAATGGCAAGACGAACAAAGGCGAAGACAGCGGCCGCAGCGCCGCAGACGCGGACCGACAGCGCCGGAACCGGTGCCGGAATCGGCATGTCGCGTCCGCACCAGATACAGGTCGACTCGATGCAGAACCTCGTCTCGGGAATGGGAACCGAGAAGGACAAGATGTTCAGCACCTTCTTCGGACTGGGCCTCATGCCTCGCGATCAGCTGGACGCGGCCTATCGCGGCGACTGGATAGCGCGGAAGGCGATCGACATCCCTGCCGAGGACGCGACGCGGGAGTGGCGCGAGTGGCAGGCCGACCCCGACGACGTCAGCGAGATCGAGACCATCGAGAAGGATCTCAATATTCAGGAGAAGGTTAAGCAGGCCATGATCCGCGGCCGACTGTACGGCGGCGGGGCGCTCGTGCTGGGCGTCGAGCAGGGCAAGCCTGAGGACGAGCTCGTGCTCGAGACGCTGGACACGGGCTGTCTCAAGTTCGTGCACGTCGTCAGCCGCTACGAACTGCACGCGGGCGAGACCGAGTGGGACGTGCTCAGTCCGTACTACGGCGAGCCGAAGTACTACGAGCAGGCGAGTCAGGCATCGTCGGGAATGCGTCTGCATCCGTCGCGCGTCGTGCGCTTCATCGGAAAGGAGATCCCTGATCCGGCTCTGGCGAACGGATGGGGCGACAGCGTTCTGCAGTCGGTGTCCGACGCCGTCATGGGCGCTGGTCTGGTCACCAGCTCGGTGGCTCAACTCGTCGGCGAGGCGAAGCTCGACGTCATCAAGATACCGGGCCTGTCCGAGAACATCAGCAACACCGAGTACGAGACGCGACTGAAGAAGCGCTTCGGCTTCGCGAACGTGGTCAAGTCGGTGTACTCGATGCTCCTGCTCGACAAGGAGGAGGAGTGGCAGCGCATCGAATCGAAGTTCGCCGGTCTGGACGAGATTCTCAAGATGTATCTGATGATGGCGTGCGGCGCGGTCGACATTCCCGCGACGCGCTTCCTCGGTCAGTCGCCGCAGGGTCTCAGCGCGACGGGCGACAGCGACACGCGGAACTACTACGATCGCGTGACTGCAGACCAGAAGAACGTGATACAGCCAAAGCTCAACCGTCTCGACGAGGTCATCATCCGCTCGGCGCTGGGCAGGATGCCCGACGAGGGCGAGGGCGACAACGACGACATCCACTACAACTGGCGTCCGCTCTGGCAGATGACCGAGACCGAGAAGGCGGATGTCGCGAACAAGAAGGCGACGACCGCCAAGGCCGACAACGACATGGGTCTCATCAACACCGTCGTGCTGAAGAAGGCGCGCGAGGCGCAGCTCGTGGCAGATGGAACCTATCCGGGTCTGGAGGCTCTGATCGAGGAGTTCGACGACGATCCGGAGCTGGAGAATCAGCCCGAGGTCCTGGGGGGTATGCTGCCCCCGATCACCGACCCGAACGACCCGAACTACGATCCAGCGCAGGACCCCAACTCGCCGGAGTTCGCCAATGCTCCTCCGAAACAGATTGCACCACCTGCCAAGCAACTCGCGTCGCCGAAGAAATCGGCGGCGAAGGGAGCGAAGAAGGCAAAGGCGAGTGCTGCCGTCGACGGCATGGTCCGTCGCATGCAGGACGCGACCACGCCTCGCACTCTCTATGTCCGTCGCGACCTGCTGAACCAGAAGGACGTCAAGGCGTGGGCTCGCAGAGCCGGCTTCGCCACCTCGCTGACCGACATGCACGTCACCATCGCCTACTCGAAGAAGGCCGTGGACTGGATCAAGGCGGGCTCCGACGACTGGGGCAGCGACCCAGACGGGAATCTCACGGTCAAGGTGGGGGGACCGCGCGTGCTGGAGAAGTTCGGCAAGGCGGTCGCGCTGGCCTTCCACGCGTCAGCGCTCAGCTATCGGCATCGCCGTATCATCGAGAGCTGCGACGCGACGTGGGACCACGACGACTACACGCCGCACGTGACCATCACCTACGAGGGAGGGGACGTGGACATCGTGCACGTGGCGGCCTACGACGGCGAGCTCAGGTTCGGGCCGGAGATCTTCGAGGAGATCAAGACGGGCTTCAACAACGAGGTGGACACGGTCGAGGACCACAACGAGAATCACGATCCCGAGACTGGGCAGTTCACGACGTCTAAAGGTGAACAGCACGGTGCTCCGATCACGATCGGCGGCAAGGAGAAGAAGAGCACTCATCTCTCCATAAAGAAGGGTGAGAAAAATGTCGGGGAGATCACGTCTACAGTCAGTGCTAGGCAGACATCTGTCAGTCCTGGCGCGAAGTACGCGACAGGTCGCGGCGAGATAGAGCGGTTTCGAGCAAAGGCACCTGATAGACCCGCGTCATATCACAACAGCGCAAAGGAAGCCGAGGCCTATCTGAAGAAGTGGCACAAGGACGATGAGGCCGAGGATCTGCTAGACTACAACGAGAACCACGACCCGGAGAGCGGACAGTTCTCGAGCGGCGAGGGCGGAGGCGAGGACGGAATCCTGGACAAGGGTGACGCTGACGTTCCCGATGGTGACCCGAAGGATCTGGATCTCAACGACCCCGAGGTCGTCGGCAAGATATCCCCGGCACTGAAGATTCGAGAGAGAAGCGGGGCCGATACAGGAAGGGTTCTCAGAGGAAAGCGCGGAGAGGTGCACGCTGACATCGCCTCTCGCAAGGGTCTCGATAGTGAACTGATAGAGGGTGGCGTGCGCGCCAAGAAGGGGAGATACACCTACGAACGTGGCTTCGTGCACAAGAAGAAGTACTACAGCGCGGAGGCGATTGATCTCGACACCGCTTCACTGGAGCCAATCAGCAAGCATGCGGCTCGCGACGAAGACGATGAGACCAAGGACTACAACGAGAACCACGATCCCGAGACGGGGCAGTTCTCGAGCGGCGAGGGCGTCGGGTCCGGGGGCGCTCCTGCGGTTAACATGAACATCGATCCGCAGCGAGGTCCGACGTACGAGCAGCACAAGTTCGCGGCGGCGGCGATGGGCAAGACTCCAATGTCGCGCCAAAAGTTCGCCAAGTCTCAGGCTCGCAGGAAGCGGGCCGGATTCAAGGTGCACGAGGACGACGCGGACATTGGCGAGATGATCGCGGACGCGCTGGCCAACATGCCCGCGCCCAACATCACGGTCAATGTCGATGGTCGCAGAGCCGGCAAGGAGGTCACGAAGGTGATCCACGACGAGCGTGGCAGGATCATTGGCACAGAGAAGACTGAAGAGGAATCCACCTGATGGCATCCCTGATATACCTGTCCGCTATCGACGACATGGCCTCGGGGGCCATCGACTTCGACACCGACGACTTCAAGTGCATGCTGGTCACGGATGCCTACACTCCTGATCAGGACGGCGACATGAAGCGGTCGGACGTCACGGGCGAGGTCGCGGGCGCGGGCTACACGGCGGGCGGAGAGGAGGTGACGGTCGGCATCACCAAGGACACGGGCCACGACAGGGTCGATGTCGCGCTGGATGGCATCCTGTTGCTGGCGTCCACGATCACGGCGCGCGGAGCCGTGTACTACAAGGACAGGGGCGGGGCCGCGTCGGCCGACGAGCTCGTGGCGTACATCGACTTCGGCATCGACGTGACATCGACGGGTGGCGCGTGGACACTGACACCGTCCACGGTCCGGATGCAGCTCTGATGACGGTCGCGTTCCTCGACGTCTGCAAGTTCCTGCCCGCCTCGGGCGGGACGGGCGACTGGGTCTACGACTCGACGGTGCAGGGCTATCAGGCTCCGGCGCTGGCCGACGCCGCCGACGGAAAGATATACCGATATCGCGCCGAGTCCCAGGACCTGTCCGAGTGGGAGGTTGGTCTCGGCGAGTACGACTCCGGCACCGACACGTTCGCGCGCACCGAGGTCGTGGCGAACTCGGCGGGCACCACGGCCAAGATCGCCTTCGCCGCGCCTCCTGTCGTCGGCATCACGTTCCTCGCCAAGGACCTGATACGCGGACATGGACAGTGCGTGCTGATGCTGGTCGGCGCGAATCTTGTTCTGCAGCCCAAGAACGGCCATCTGCTGATCATCAATGGTCGCTCCGAGGAGGTTCCGGCCGGTGGAGTGTCGCTGCCCCCGACTGGGCTGACCGCGTCGACGAAGTACTACGTCTACGCTTTGATGAGCTCGGGCGCGATGATTCTCGAGGCAGTGACCACGGCGTATGCCGTGTCGACGGCAGCCGAGAACAGGGACGTCGTCATCAAGAGCGGCGACAATACTCGCACGCTGGTCGGCATGGTGTATCCGATCGCTGGTCCGGCGTTCGTGGACTCGTGGTCGCAGCGCTTCGTGCGCACGTGGTTCAACGACCCGGGAGTGCGAACTCAGGTTCGCATGAACAACACCAGCGGCGCGCGATACAGCACATCCAACACTGGTCCGGCGTTCGCGGAGGTGACGTCGACTATCAGGAACTACGCTCTGTTCTGGGCGGGCGAGGACTGGGACATCTCGCTGGCGGGGGCCGCGCTGGCACCGTCGCAGGGTCCAGCAATCTGGTGCGGTCTCGGCGTCGACAGCACGACGGTGAGTGAGCCGATCGGCTCGTACTTCAACGGCGGAGGCGGCGGATACGCGTCGTCGATCAGCGCGCCCAACATCAAGACCGGACTCTCAGAGGACGTGCACTACGTCACATTGTTGGCGCTGGTCTCGAGCGGGACGTATCAATTTGCTGGTGGTTCGTTAGACAACACGGCGACAGCAGTCGCAGCTCGCACGGTCGGCAAGGCGGCGGGTTCGGGAGGCGCGGTCAGGGGCGATAACGGCGCGGCTGGCGCTGCGGGTCCGACCAATCTGCCGCAGAACTCGCAGGGCGGAAACTACACGACGGTGCTGGCCGACGCGGGAAAGCACATCTATCACTCGGCGCTCGCGACTCACACCTACACCATCGACGCTGCCGTGTCCTACGCCATCGGCGACACCATCTCGTTTGTCAACAGCAATGGTGGAGGCGGGCTCAACATTGCA
>Ga0193742_1001893_pt1 | contig 12212 bp, 12 predicted proteins | sample L2c1metaG_FD_165511 | JGI IMG/M metagenome (GOLD analysis project Ga0193742, IMG submission 165511) | Soil microbial communities from a riparian zone of the East river system, Colorado, United States - L2c1 | ecosystem: Environmental > Terrestrial > Soil > Riparian zone | place: USA: East River... | reverse complement strand
CTTCTTTTGCATTTTAGCTCACTGCTGATGTCATTTTATGGCTTCTCTGAATAATTTAGGTTAGGTTAGGGTTTGGTTAGGGTTCAGTTAGGGTTCAGTTAGGGTTCAGTTAGGGTTCAGTTAGGGTCCAGTTAAGGTTAGGAGGTATATTAATCAATGTTGGTTTACAATGATTTACAATGATTTACAACCAATTACAATTAATTACAATAGCATTGTAATAAAATCATCGGTACTGTGCACAATGGCCTGTCGACAAAGGCCGATAGATTGTTAACAAAAGTGCAAGCCACGACTCCTTCTATACCGAAACTCTTCTACCACCACTGACATTCAACATGTCTATTTACTTCTCACCGGTCGAAGAGACATATGAGATAACTATGCAACCTTTGTCTTCCTCCGTCAAATGATTATTCGACAAGAAGAAGAATCACATAGACGCCTTCAACATGAACAGAACGAACTCGCTCTTCTCCGAGAATTTGCCGAAGCATCATTTCAAGAAGCTTGCGTCGGTGGACTCGACACCATTCTACAACCCATGATACATCTCAGAGAAGAAAGAAACCATCGTCATCTTCATAGGACAGGACGGTCTCCACCCATTATACCCTCTGACTCATCTTCCCTTCCTTCCCCCATTCAACGATCGAGACGACAACCTGATATTATTTCACAATCTTCGAACAACTCTGGTCCCTCTCGCCCTAGAGCCCCACTTGGCTCCTTCCACAATCCGATAGTTGTCGAGGAAGATGACTCCGATAACGAAACTAGAACACCTACTGACAACACTCGATGCCCTAGATGCCATCGATACGTACATAACAGTTATCATAACGAAGATTATTGCAACACAATCTTCGTCCCTGGAGCCCCTGCCATAATCTGTCACCGATGCGGTCTTCACGGACATGTTATGCTTGACTGCAGAGAAACGGTGTGTACTTGGTGCGAAAGATTTGGCCACTTCATCGAAAACTGCCCTGACCTTGGATGAACATTTTTGAATCTGGGATCTTTGAAGCTAGCGAGGGTAGTGTTACGATTTCATCCTCAACACATACGATTTCATTTTTACTTTTCATTTTACAAATCTCTTGAACAACATGCCATGAACGCATGTTCATCTATTTTTACTTTCTTTCATGCATAATGTGCATGTTACATGCTAGCGATGCATGTCTTTCATTCTTGATGCTGCGCATCTTATCTTCTCTTCTTTATCACACATGTAGTACATGCTTTAAACATGCGTTATACGCATGTTTTACTCTTTATATACTTTAGCCAAACATCATGTAACTTTAGCTAGTCTTTGTTTGAATACAAAGACATTCTTGATACGTGAGAACATTGGCTTGACTTAAGACAGTACTTTGGTTATACCAAAGCATTCTTATAGTCTGATAAACGAACGAACTTGAAAACTAGCCCAACAACTGTTACTGATCAAGTCTGTAAAGACTGAATCGGTCGAAGTCGTAACATACATCATCTGCTGTCTCTTCTGCTTGAAAAATGATGGATTCTTGGCCAGGAAAGTGAATGGGTAATCACATAACGCTTGGATGTTGTCAGTGTGTGTCAACTGCAAAGGTTCTCCAGGCACTTTCTGCTGAGAAGTGGCGACCTTTGATGTAAGCTTTGATTTCATTTTCATCGTTTCTCATTGCTAGTAGTGATGCCAAAGTTTGGTTCTGAACTGATGCAAGAACTGAGAACTGAGAGAACCAAACCATTGGTTCAGGTTCAGTTCAGTTCAGTCCATGAAAAGAATCAGCTAAATCACTTCCAGTTAAACTTTAAATAGCAATTAAAAACCATTATAATCTTAATTTCAATTGAATTGGAGTTCAGTCCAGGGATCTTGGGCTGTTGGTTCGGTTCTCAGTTCTATGATTTTGAAAAATTTGAGAACCTGGTTCGAACTGGTTTGAACCGAACTTTCTGTACATATTTTTTCTAATTTTTTCTGTAAATAATTGACTGAGATATTAATAAAATACTCTTTGTGATTTCATCCTGACATTTTGGGAGTCGGAGATTGAATTATTTTGGATCAATCACATGCACTTGTTACTAACCCACCTTTGTTTTGTACCCTCACCTTCCCAGCCATAACAACATTGCCCAGTGTGGTATTAATGACATCCATGGTCATTAAAAGCTAGGTACATATTCTTTACTTACAATTTGTGTGCTATCTAACACATTCCACAGGACAGCAGTGATGTGGCAATGTTACCACCACCACTAGCACCCATTTTCACCTTCCACCGCCTATTTTCACCTGCGACATGTTGGAATAATATTTACAGCTAGGATAGAATAAGTCTCAACTTGAATAGAAAGTTATTATATTGATATGCACCTAGGATAGAATAACTAGGTGTCTATGAGTAAGGTATATAATATAAATAAGAATCCACTCATGTCTCAACTTGAATAGAAAGTTGAGACATGTACGAAAATCCGTCACTGTAATGTTGATGTGATTATGTAATATAAGGATGTCTGGTGATTGATAAGATAAAAGATATAAAATATAAGACATAAAGGAGATAATTACTCATATATTTCAACACGACAACCTGTTGCCACCTGTTTTCACCTTCCACCACCTATTCTCACCTACAACGACCTGTTTTCACCTGTGATGACCTGTTTTCACCTGCAATGACCTGTTTCAACCTTCCACTGCCTATTTTCACCTGCGACAACCTGTTGCCACCCGTTTCGCCTTCCACCACCTATTCTCACCTACGACAACCCATTTCACCTGTGACGGCCCATTTTCACCTACAATAACCTATTTCAACCTTCCACCACCTATTTTCACCTGTGACGACCTGTTGCCACCCGTTTTCATCTTCCACCACCTATTATCACCTGCGACAACCTGTAGCCACCTGTTTTGACCTTCCACCACCAATTCTCACCTTTCACCACCAATTCTCACCTTTCACCACCTGTTTTCACCTTTCACCACCTGTTTTCACCTACCACCTGTTGAAATATACGAGTCCTTATCTTGTTTTTGTCATATATTGTTTATTTTATCCTTCATCAAATATTTATTATTACATAATCACGTCAACATTACAGTGACGGATTTTTCGAACATGTCTCAACTTTCTATTCAAGTTGAGATGTGAGTGGTTTCTTACTTACATGATATTTCCTAACTAATTGATACCTAGTTATTATATCCTAGGTACATATCAATAAACTACAACTTTCTATTCAAGTTGAGACTTATTATATCCTAGCTGCGAAAACTTCAACACCACCACCCTTTTCACCCACCACCACACTTACTACCATCTGTTGTCCTTCGTTTTCACCTGCTGCCACCAATTTTATTTTAATAGGCTACTAGTATTAACAATATATGTGCTACCAACCAAAGAAAGAAAAATATAAAGGTTTAGAAGTTTTTTTTATCAGTTCAATGGTTCAAACTGGTCCTAGAACCAAACCAAACCAACAGAACTGGTTCTTTTGGTTCAGTTCCGGTTCAGGTTCAGTTCGGCCCAGGGGCCTTTCGGTTCAGTTCTCGGTTCTTCAAAAATTGTTGAAAAACCGAACTGAACCGAACTTTGGCATCGCTGATTGCTAGTGTGCCGGAGTCCCCGCAATTTTTGAGATATTTTGTTGTCCAAAAGCTGTCCAAAAGCTGAAAGCACATTCACAATTGACATGACAATCCAGGAATAATAAACCCCTACGAGTCTGTATCAGGTAAAGTAAATAATCTTTTCGGAGTTTCACATCGTCCTTTTACAATTTATCTCTAGTCCTTTACTGTTCACAAGATACTCCGTTTACCACCAAATAAATACTGTACTCAACAGTCTTTGTTTTTCTAGGATTTCTTGTTCTACTAGCAATTTAGTTCATTCTTATACTTTATAAAAGTCTCTCGTCATGCATCTATCTTCTCTCAGTCGTTTGCCTTATCCCTCACAAACACTGAGGTAAGAATCTACACCTATACTGTTTACTCATATACTCACTGTAAATACCTAGCTACATATCTATGTACCATGGTCAAGATGCAAAACACTTAGCTACCAGAGGAGAGGAAAGAAATTTTATCCATGTGTTATAACTATTTGCCTAGTACATGGGAACAGCGAGAAGAGGAAAGACAATAGAATACACTAGAGGTACAATAATGATAATGCAAAGAAAACCCCAAAACAAAAACACTCTATGACCGTTCACCCCGCAGCCTGCGAGCGAGAGCAAGATCCTTTGGTTGGATCGTTACACGCTTGGCATGGATGGCGGCCAAGTTGGTATCTTCGAACAATGAGACAAGGTATGCCTCGGCAGCTTCTTGTAGAGCCATGACGGCCGACGATTGGAAGCGAAGATCAGTCTTGAGAATAAGTAATGAGTCAAACTGTTTAGTATGAGTCACAATGATGAAGACATACTTTGAAGTCCTGAGCAATTTCACGAACAAGTCGTTGGAAAGGGAGTTTACGAATAAGCAACTCTGTCGACTTTTGATAACGACGAATTTCACGAAGAGCCACAGTTCCAGGCCTGAAACGATGGGGCTTCTTCACACCACCAGCAGCGGCCTGTACAAATTTTTTTAAGTAGAGACACGGACAAGACAAGCCACAATACTCACTGCAGTTTTACGAGCCGACGACTTGGCAGACTTGGCTGCTAGTTGTTTACGGGGCGCTTTGCCACCAGTAGATTTGCGAGCAGTTTGTTTGGTACGAGCCATTGATATTAAAGATTATGAGTTGATGGTTGGTGAAGATGGTAGTGGCGGGTAGCGGTCGAACGATAAAGGATGGGGGCTGTTGACCAAAAGAGGCACCCAATATATACAAACGCGACCGCGTCATGCACGTGATTTCCCGCGCTTCTGGTGATCAACAAACGGAAAAGTAGCACAGCCACAACCATTTTTATATAACCTGCCCGAAGGTCTTGTGATCTACCACAATCGCATTCTTGCCTTCTTACCACCACCACCTACACATACAACTCTAAATACACAACCCAACAACCCACTTCACACCAACATGTCTGGACGCGGAAAAGGTGGAAAGGTCAGTTCATTTGTAACTTCACAGTCTTTGATAGCTTTCATACCTTCTTGCTTGATTATCAGGGACTCGGAAAGGGTGGAGCTAAACGCCACCGTAAGATTCTCCGTGACAACATTCAGGGTAAATTGACTCGATTTGAATTCTTTCTTTCGGTAACTCTAACATTTTGGATAGGTATCACAAAGCCTGCTATTCGTCGTCTCGCTCGTCGTGGTGGTGTCAAACGTATCTCTGGTCTTATCTATGAAGAGACTCGTGGTGTCCTAAAGATTTTCCTTGAGAATGTTAGTTGAATCATCCTTTCCTTTTGACTCCTTTGCTTATTGGTTCTTCTCTCAGGTCATTCGTGATTCAGTAACGTACACTGAACACGCCAAGCGAAAGACAGTGACAGCACTCGATGTTGTATACGCACTAAAACGATCAGGTCGCACGCTGTATGGTTTCGGAGCATAGAAACTTTCTCGACTTTCTCCTGTCTATTGTATCCTTGTATCAATGTATTTTATAATCCAATTTCTTTTTCCTCTGTACTTCACGAGTCACAGTGCTTAGTGACTCGTCTAGCGGGAATGTAATGAGTACAACTGACTCTGCGCATCATTCAATCAGTCATACCGGAGCAATCGGTACCTTCTATCTAGGGTGGTTGTCTTCCCTATCTCTATAAGTAATTGTTGCTGTTCGTCTGACCATGGAACATGCATAGATAGACCTTCACTCAGCAGGAAGAAGTGGCAAAGTATAATAATAGGAATGTATATACAAAGATTTGCTGTAGAAATGCCCGATATCAATCTAGTACTTACAAAAAGTTCAAAAATTATGGATTATGATGAACTTCCTCAACAGCAAGCTCCAACGGTGGTAATCTAATCTCATCATTCCGCACTCCTTTACCCCTCTCACGCACCTTCTCCAATTCGGGCTCATGATTTCGCAGCTTCATCTCAACCAAGAACTCCTTATCTCGAATAGCTTGAGACCAGGATGATAGTAAATCAAAGGCTACGAGGGCTGATCGAATCGTTGCGGCAAACACGAAAACCGTCGGGTAAACATGCATGACTAGTGAGGCTAGTGTTGAGTTTAAATCTTCGTAGGCTATTGAAAAACAAGCAACTTACATATAAAGCGATTATCCAGAGATGTGTTGGGCAAGAAATACTGCACGGTACAGAATACAAGGCCAGGGAAAAAGATCATGCCGAATAAACCCCCTGCTAGAGGTCCAATAACTTCTTTAGTAGCAGATATAGGATCCGGACGTGTCCAACCATGTGTCACAATCTCCCAGGTCCAAAAAAATCAGTACAAGAAGCTCGAAAATACAATAATGAACTCACATGTTGTAGTCCTCTTGTGATTCTGTTAGGAGGCTGAATTCTATGAGCATGGAACGCAATCTTGGCATAGAGCAACCCTAAAGCCCAAGTATCAACGATTCGAATCCTTGGCGTCAATGTTGGATCCAGAGTGAACCGAATCGGGAGAACGATATAAAGATCAATGACAATTGCGAGCAGTATAGGAATAATGACACCCAGTGAGAGCATCATATAGGTGATTTTCGCAACCCAAAGAAGACCACGTTTGACAACCAGAATATAGAGGTCTGCTCGAGGTCCATCCCCTCCTCTTCGCTGACGTCTTTTATCGAGACGATCAATCGCCCTTACGAAAAGATAGCACATCCAAACAAGGTAAAAGCCGATGATGAACGAGTATCCGTCGTGTACTTCGCGTGATGTAAAGAGCTTGAAAAAACTACGGCCAAGTTGGATGGGCAGCGCAACTCCGAAACCAATGAGGACGGCACCAAAGATCCAAAGCAGAGTGATGAAACCGATAACCCGATATCGGAAAGAAGGAGGAAGGTAGACGATCATATAATCGTCCTTTATTGACCTTTTAGCTTTGTTGGCTTCTGCATCCTGCAACGCCATAAGAGCCCGAGCAGCATCGTCCACAGGTTCCCCATTTTCAGCGACAGCAACGGTTGCACGCATATCACGAGGAAGAGCTATATTGTCCGTTGCTGGAACCCGACGGAAACTCCCATCCGCAACATCCTCTGCGTCGATCATGGCCATATTTGGCTGAATAAGCATGCCTCTCCAAGTCTTGGGAGTGTATTCCTCCTCATGATGCCGTCCGCCGAAGAAGTAGGATGTCAACCGAAACCTCGTCGAAAGGAATTTCCAAACATATGTCGCCACATGTTTGATAACACGTTTTGGTCTGAAGTAATGCATCGTGTATGGCAGGACAAGGTGGAGGAAAAGGAGGTCGATAGGAACATTTGACAATGGTTCACTGGAAGATCGATAATTTCAACTTTTAAATCTGTGCAAAATGTTCGAAAATACATACCGATTCTTCCATCTGAATGGCATAATGGATTTACTTCCTAAAATCAACAAACCAGCAACGCTGCCTACGACACAGGCAACCACAAACGAATACATTATCCCACTAACGCAGATCTTTCGTAGTTGTGTAAATGTTGGACGATCAAGAATGTCTCGAATAGGATGAGAGTTTTGATCTTGAGGATCCTTGATGAACCACATAGCACCTGGGCGCATAACACTCCGACAGCCTGATAAAAGTACGGCGAAAGAGTACCTATCGGTGAAAAACAAAAATGAGCCAACTGCAATACGCAAGGTAAAAAGATGGAACCAACATAAACATGGTCCCAGCAACCCAATGATAGAACATCGCCGTCAGAGGTGCTTGCACAAAGAACGTGGCACGGGAGTGCATATTGGCTTCCGGGAATAACCAGACTGTGCATAGATCAAGCATAATGCCACAACCTAGCGGGAAAGTCACCAATTCTATGAAGATGAATGTAGCAACCTGGGAGGCGCAAAACAAAGAGTCAGCAAATGAAGAAAACACAAGATGGATGGGATGTAGACCTTGAGGACAAGCAACTGCTGACGTACGGCATTTCGTACAGCAATGCCAGCAGTTCTTGCATTTCCGACAGTCAAGATGTTGAGATAGAGGCAAAAGACAAGGCAAACGACAACATAGCCAAGACAGACCGCGAAAACGCGATTTGTCGATCCACTTCCCAAAGCTAATCGAATCCAAGTGGATTGGACTCGAGCCACATAAAGTCTGATTTCGCGTCCCAGTATAGCAAAGTAAGGCCCAGCGAAACCCAGGTAATCAGGAAGGGAAGACATGAAGTCCGCAGTCGAATTTGAAGAATCCGTGGCTACCTGCGTTAAATTTGACGCCGAAGTCCATGCAGACAAGTGAGCCATTGGTATACTCATTAGGTCTGCCGAGTGACTGTACTGTATAGTTATGATGTGAGTTTCAGGGAGCAGTTGTATATGATATTTTACATACGATTCTTGCAGAGAAGTCGGAAATGCCTGAGGTAGTGCTGCTTCCAAGGAGCCCACGAGCAGAGGTTGATACGAAAAACACGAAGAAACGCAGTGCACTTTGGGCCAAGTTCGCCAGACGGGGAAATAAGAGTTTAATAATGATATAGACAACTGAATCGACGATAGGATCTGTAATGAGTCGCATGCCTCGGATAGGTAAATGCAAAACTTCTAAGAAGCGACGTGGGTCCAGCTGTATTCAAACTTCAATATCATCCGAAATTATAGAAGAGACTCTACTTACAGATAGCAAAGCCGTCGTTTTACCAACTGTAAACGGTATCCAAATGCCGAGACCGATTGCGGTATCAAGAACGAATATCATCAGAGCAGCCTACACCCACATAAGAAAAGGTCATGCATATACAAAAAACAAAAAAAAAACATTTTGTATAACACCGTAAATGGGCCCTCTCATCCCAATAGCTGGAAGAATATCTCTTTGAGTGCTTTCATAATAAACCACAAGAATAAGATCAACCTTCCATGGCTCCCTCCATATCATCCTCGATGTTGCCTTCTGCTTCTTCATTGTCCGCTACAGCAGGAGCAGGGGCCGCTTCTCCTACTTGATTGACAGCTTGCGCAGGAGCATCTGCAGCTGCCCTTACGGGCGCAGCCTGGGGCCGTATAGCTTCCACCTCCCCTTCATTTTCGTCCCATAACCCCTCGCCGGCATCAGGTTCCTCATCCTCATCTTCACCTTCATGAAATAGTCCATCATCCTCTTCATCATCATCGTCATCAGCAGGACCTTCGTGTCGCCTGGCTTGATCATTGACATTCTCTCCTTCTTCCCCAGTATCCTCCTCCGAGTCGCTGTCCATGAACTCTTGTATTTGTAACGACGCGCGATTAGGTATCTGTATCTCCCCAAATTCCTCTTCATCGCTACCTGAGTCATCGGGATCACGGAAGTATCTACCATGCTCCGGACCCAGACGCCCAAATCTGTGTTCTTCCTCAGACTCCTCGCCAACGGCCGTGAATTCCTGATCCACTTCATCGCTAAAATCTTCCTTGCCTTGATTTAGATACCCAGAGAGGTTAGATGGACCCGCCTCAGCCTGTAGTTCTTCAGGCGGGCGATAGGTTGCCAACCTTGGAGACTCGGTTGGTGTTCTTCCGGGTGAAAAAAGGAATGGCGAACTAGATCCAGATGACGGCAGGGATAGAGTTGCAATGGGAAGCGGCGGTCGCGGTGGAAATGACTGAGAGATGGAAGATCCAGACCCGTTCGGTACCGTTTGATGCCAGCGACGTAAAGAGAATGGGATATCAGCAGCAGGCGGTTGAAGGGCTACTGATGGGAATGGCGATAGCGGCGGATCGTTATTGGAGTCTGTTGGGCCTGAAGGAACACTAGACTTGACTACACTTGAAGATTCAGCAGGGACAAGAGGTGCAGAAGGAGCTTTGAAAGTAAAATTGAATTTAGCCTTTTGTTCTGGCACGAACAGGGGTGCCGAGGATGAGGATTTGTGCAGGGTGAAAGCCCGTCGTCGTGTGGCAGTGGTTCTCGCAACGTGTATTCGACGATGGAATCTTTTCCTCTTGATGAGCTCTCTATCCTGTGGGTCTTCAGAATCAAGTTTTCGTGGTCGGTGGCTGGAGTGCCTGTCATCATCTGTGTCTGAACGCCTTGCCCTACTCTTTTTTTTCTGTCTCCTGTCTTGGATTGGTGGCGTTTGTGGAGTGAACCAGCGATCGGGATCAATGTCGATGGGTTCGGCCTTTTGTATTTGCGGTGCATTGACTGGCTGGATTGTATCCAATTGATGTGGCAATGGATCTGGAATTGGAGCTTGTGGTTGGGGTTGGGCGACCACTTGAGGTTGCTGTGGAGGTGTAGGCGGGGCGGGAAGCAGCTCGTCTGGAAGAGCTTCCTCCTCTCCAAACACTCCGGGACGAGCATTTTGAGAGATCCATTCACGCAACAAGAAAACCGAAATAAAAGTCAAAACAATGAGTGACGCGATCATTTGACCAGTGAAAATATCAGCTGATAGCGAAAGCCATAGTGGGTGAACCATCGCTCGTGCGAGGAAGCTTTTGGGCGGTGGCAAACTAGTCTCGGAAGGCACGTTATCGAGCATGGATTGGTTCTCGCCTGCTAAAGGTCTGGGTCTATCGCTAATCCACCAAGCGCTGTATAGAAAATCAGTATCTAATTTTCTCTTGTTAAAAAACACGCACGTTGACTCTCCCATTGAGAAGTACATCCTCCAAGTCCACACTGTTACCAGAGGTAGAACACCTAACCATATCGTAGCCACAACGATACCTCGGAGTGCAAACAATATTGCTAGAAAAATGTGTTGTGCGAGCCGTCTAATAAGGAGGAATGGCGGCAGCGTCGATGGCATATCAGGCGCGTAAACTAAAAAAATATTTCAGCAGATACCAAAAAGATATTTACAGAATAGCACACCTTTCGTGAATAAGTAAGGATGTTTGCAAACGTCACAATTTTTCTTTTTGCTATGTGCAAGCCAAGTTGTTAAACTTGAGAAACATTGATGAGCACTTGAACTGTAGTAATGTGTGGAGGAAACATACCAATCCTGATGAATGTAGCGTATGGTGCCCGAACATTTGCACGGATGGAAAAGCGGTTGATCATGCTCGGCTGGCGCACTGCATATACGACATGTATCTAAAAGGCGGTATGATGAGTAACCAAGACCTCGAGAACAAAAGCAGGTCTACCTTGTTCATCAGCTTCTTGCATGGGGATCTAGCAGCAGTTCAATAAAGAACTGGTGTTCGAGATCAGGCTTAATGTTGTCGTTGACGATGGCCTCGACGTTGTTTGTCTTAAGGGCCGGGAGACCACGTGGAGAGCGTAAGTATGATATTACCTGATCATATAATTCTGACTCCGCAAAGGCCGGAGCCTCCATGTCCGGCATTGAATATTGAATACTGATGTTTAACAGCAACGTGGCTTCAAGCCCCTGTCAAGTTCAGAAGCGGCCGACTCTCAGAACTCTTCTATCTTATTGCAGTCGTCGTTGCCAACGAGGAGCCTGCGTTCACCAAGTATGGGCCTATTCGGGACCTATATCATTATGCAGCTCAATTCAATACCAACCACACTAGACTGATGGGGTAGAATTCAATTCAAGACTAGTTAGTAGAATTGATGGCACGCAGCCGAAGAAGAAAAAAATATAAAAACCTCTTGGAGGTCCAATGTTCCCTTCCAACCCCCCAGCATGCTGTGGTCCTCTCTCCTCGTCCTTGGGCTCGTACAGCTAAGCACATCTAAGGCTTCATCCAAGCGCTGGGACAATCTTGCTGTAAAACACTCTTGGGCTCAAACACCCCATGGATGGGATCACAAAGCTCCTGCTCCTTCCAACTATGTCTTTGAGTTACGCATTGGTTTGAAGCAGAATAGGATTGATGATCTCATCGACAACTTGATGGAGATTAGCGATCCTACGAACGCTAGGTATGTGGTGCGACTTGCTTTTATTGTCCTCACATAGACTCATAAATCCAGATATGCACAACATCTGACCAAAGAAGAAGCGCAAAATTTTGTGGCACCTCATCCAGACTCTGTGATGGCTGTAAATTCCTGGCTTCAATTCCATGATGTCGATCCTCTGAAGTCCGTTCATCGATCTGCTAGTGGTGATTGGGTTACCCTTCGCATTCCCGTGGACTTGGCGGAGCAAATGTTAGGGACCAAATACAATGTTTATCGTCA
>Ga0193742_1001891_pt1 | contig 12227 bp, 9 predicted proteins | sample L2c1metaG_FD_165511 | JGI IMG/M metagenome (GOLD analysis project Ga0193742, IMG submission 165511) | Soil microbial communities from a riparian zone of the East river system, Colorado, United States - L2c1 | ecosystem: Environmental > Terrestrial > Soil > Riparian zone | place: USA: East River... | reverse complement strand
CGTCTCCACGCCGACGACATCCCAGGCCTCGCCCGCCGGCGGGGCGGTCGCCGGACAGGGGTAGGCGTGGGGCTGATCGAGCGGCGCATCGGCCTGCTCTTCGCGGTCTTCCTGGGCATGCTCCTGCTCGCCGGCGCCCGCGCCGGCTGGCTCGGCGTCGTGCGCGCGAGCTCGCTCCAGGACGCCGCGGCCACCCAGCAGAATCAGCGCATCGAGGTGCCCGCCCGGCGCGGCACGATCTCCGACATCCACGGGACCGAGCTGGCGATCTCCCAGCCCGCCCAGTCGATCGCCGCGACGCCGTACCTGATCAAGGATCCCGTCACGGTCGCCGGCAAGCTCGCGCGCGTCCTCGGCGAGCCGCAGGACAAGCTGCTCGAGAAGCTCGCCCGGCGCGACACCGGGTTCGTCTACCTCGCGCGCCGCGTGCCCACGGGCAAGGCCGAGCGCGCCAGAAAGCTCGAGATCGAGGGCCTGGAGTTCATCCCCGAGTTCAGCCGCGAGTACCCGCGCGACTGGATGGCGTCGCAGCTGCTCGGCAACGTCGGCACCGAGGGCCACGGGCTGTCCGGGCTCGAGTACCGGTTCGACGCGCAGCTCCGCGGGCGCGACGGCGAGCGCCGGCTGGTTCGCGATGCGCTCGGCGACACGATCGAGCTGCGCGAGGATCAGCGCACGCAGCCGGGCGAGCGGGTGCGCCTGACGCTCGACGCGAACATCCAGGACCACACCGAGCAGGTGCTCGCGGACGTCGGCGCGGCATGGCAGCCCAGGGCCGCCACCGCGCTCGTCATGGACCCCCGCGACGGCGCGATCCTCGCACTCGCCAACTGGCCCCGCGTGAACGCGAACAGGCTCTACGAGGCGCCGGAGTCCGCGATGATGAACCGCGCCGTGGGCGCGATCTACGAGCCCGGTTCGACGTTCAAGGCCTTCACGGTCGCGGGCGCGCTCGAAGACGGCAAGGTGCGGCCGACCACCGAGTTCAGCCTCCCGCCGATCCTCCCCGTCGCCGACCGCGAGATCACCGATGCGCACGCGCGCGGCTGGGAGACGCGCTCCGTCGCCGGGATCCTCGCCGAGTCGTCGAACGTCGGCGCCGCGCTGATCGGCCGGACGCTCGGCGCGCGGCGCTTCGACGAGTGGGTCCGGCTCTTCGGCTTCGGCACGCGGACCGGCGTCGACCTGCCCGGCGAGGAGCCGGGGATCCTGCTCGACTACGCCGACTACTCGGGCTCGACGGCCGCCAACATGGCGATGGGCCAGGGCCTGGCGGTGACGCCCATGCAGATGGCGGCCGGCTACGCCGCGATCGCCAACGGCGGCATCCTGCGCCCGCCGCACATCGTCCACTCGGTCGGCGGCCGCGAGCAGCCGACGCCGAAGGGCAAGCGGGTGATCTCCGAGGAGACGGCCGCCGAGGTCCGGCAGATGCTCGAGGGCGTGCTCGGCCCCGGCGGTACGGCGACGGGCGCCAAGATCGACGGCTACGAGCTGGGGGGGAAGACCGGCACGGCCGAGAAGCCCGACGAGAACGGCGGCTACTCGAAGACGAAGTTCGTCGCGTCGTTCGTCGGCTTCGCGCCCGCGAAGAGCCCGCAGCTGCTCGTCGCGGTGATGGTCGACGAGCCGAAGGGCGACATCTACGGCGGCACGGTCGCCGGCCCGGCGTTCAAGGACATCACCAACTACGCGCTCACGAACCTGCGGATCGCGCCGTAGCGTAGGAGCCCGTCAAAGAAGTCGGCACGCCCGGAGCCGGCCGCTGACGCTTCGCCGGATCGGCCGCCGAATCCTCGCCAATAACACCACTATTGGCTTCGGATCCGTCGACCGCCCGGCTCGGTCATCGACCGCCTCCGGACGCACCGCCTGTTCTTTGACGGACTCCCCAGCGGACCGCGCCCACGGGCGCACCGGGTATCGTCGATCAGACCATGCCGTTGACCGATCCGCGTACGCACGAGGTCTTCAACCAGCCGCCGCCGTTCGAGGACGTCAACTACTTCGACACGGACCTCGCGCTGCGCGAGGGGCTGGAGCGGGAGGGAGCGGGCTGGGCGATCGACCGCGTGCGCGACTGCGGAGCCGTCGCCGGGTCGGCCGAGGCCCAGGAGCACGGCCGCCGCGCCGACCGCAACGAGCCACGGCTGCAGACGCACGACCGCTACGGGCACCGGGTCGACCGCGTCGACTACGACCCGAGCTGGCACTGGCTCCTGCGCGGCGCGGTCGAGCGCGAGATCCACGCGCTGCCCTGGCGCGAGCCGCGCGCCGGCGCGCATGTCGCGCGCGCCGTGCTCGAGCTGCTGTGGACGCAGTCCAACGCCGGCGTCATGTGCCCGGTCTCGATGACCTACTCCGCGATCCCCGCGCTGCGCGTCGACCCCGATCTGGCGGCGGAATGGGAGCCGCGGCTGACGCTCCCCGACTACGACCGCGGCGCGCTGTGCGGCATGGCGATGACCGAGAAGCAGGGCGGCTCGGACGTCCGGGCGGGCACCACGCGCGCCGAGCCAGCCGGCGACGGCGCCTACGAGCTGACCGGCCACAAGTGGTTCTGCTCGCACCCGATGTGCGACGTCTTCCTCGTGCTCGCGCAGGCGCCCGGCGGCCTGTCCTGCTTCGTCGTGGAGCGCGGCCCGGGCTTCGAGATCCAGCGCCTGAAGGACAAGCTCGGCACGCGCTCGCTCGCCTCCAGCGAGGTCGAGTTCCGCGGCGCGCCGGCGCGGCTGCTCGGGGAGGAGGGCCGCGGCGTGGCGACGATCATCGAGATGGTCACCCACACCCGGCTGGACTGCATCGTCGGCAGTGCTGCCGGGATGCGGCGCGGCGTCGCCGAGGCGGTCCACCATGCCCACCATCGCAGCGCATTCGGCGCGCGGCTGGTCGAGCAGCCGCTGATGGTCAACGTGCTCGCCGACCTCGCGGTCGAGTCGGAGGCCGCGACGGCGTCGGCGCTCAGGCTCGCGCGCGCCTACGACGAGGACGACAAGCCGCTGCGCCGCTTCGGTACCGCGGTCATGAAGTACTGGATCTGCAAACGCGCGACGCCGCACGCGGCCGAGGCGCTCGAGTGCCTCGGCGGCAACGGCTACGTCGAGGAGTCGCCGATGCCGCGGCTGCTGCGCGACGCGCCGCTCAACGGCATCTGGGAGGGATCGGGCAACGTGATCTCGCTCGACGTGCTGCGCGCGCTCGCACGCGAGCCCGAGGGCCTGCCCGCGTTCCTGGCCGAGTGCGAGCGCGGGCGCGGCGCCGACGCGCGGCTCGACGCCCACCTCGACGCGCTCCCCGCGGCGCTCGGCGAGCTCGCGGGGGAGGACGCGCAATGGCTCGCGCGCCGGGCGGTCGAGGACCTCGCACTGGCGTTCCAGGGCTCGCTGCTCGTGCGCGACGCGCCGCCGGCGGTCGCCGACGCGTTCTGCGCCGGCCGGCTCGGCGACGCCCGCGGCCGCGCGTTCGGGACGCTCCCGCGGGGGATCGACGGCGCCGCGATCGTCGAGCGCGCGCTCGCCGCCTGACGGCGGCGCGCCCTCAGGACACGCCGTTGAGCGTGTCCACACGCTCGCCGGCTGACGGCGGCGCGCTCAGGACACGCCGTTGAGCGTGTCGACGACGCCGAACAGGTCGCCTCGGCGGTAGAAGTCGACGGCGAGCAGGTTCGGCACGTGGTCGCGGATCCGGGCGCAGTCCCGCGCGCGGCGCAGCAGCGGCTCGCGGGCGTTCACCGCGGCGGCGTTCGATGGCCGGGGCGCGGGGTCGGTCGTGACCCAGTGGTTCACGAGGAACAGCGGCGCGCCGGCGCCACCGCGGTATGCCCGGCAGCTCGCGGGGAGCGCCGCCGCCCCGATGAGCTGGTCGACCGAGCGGAACGCGAACGGCGTCTCCTCGGCGATGCCGTCGTAAGCGAGCCGGTACCACGGCGCCGCACCGGCCTCGTTCTCGGCGAGGAGCACGAGCCGCCGGTCGTCGCGGACCAGCTCCCCCAAGGTCGCCCATGCGCCGGTCGCCGGCGGGTCGTAGACGAGCTCGGCGAGGCCGGCGCGGCCGACGGCGTCGACGAAGTCGCGCGGGGTGACGTAGTCCTGGTTGATCACGACGAGGACCTCGCCCGGATGCGTCACGAGGAAGTCGTGGATCGTGTCGAGCGCGTCGGCCAGCGGCATCGCGCCGAGCTCGCAGAAGCTGTGGCAGAGGTACATGCCGCGCTCCCCCTCGCCGCGGAACCCGAGCCGCTCGCGGATCCGCAGCGCCGCGGCGAGCGCCTCGTCGCTGACGCCGTCCTGCGCGGCGAGCTTCTGCGGGCCGCCGCCGGTCACGTCGGTCCGGACCCGCCCGTTCGGCAGGCGGTCCGCGTAATGCGTGTCGATCAGGAGCCCGCGGATGCCGTCGGCGAGCTGGTCGGCGATCGTCGCGTCCTGCTGGGAGGAGAACCAGCCGGGCAGCGGCGCCGACATCGAGTTGTGGGTCGCGGGGAGCACGACGCGATCGAGCGGGCGGTCGCACAGCTCGCGGTGGCCGTTGCAGCCGGCCATGGCCGGCGCTGCCTCGCTCGCTCCGCCGCCCGCAAGGAACAACGCGCCCGCGCCGGCGATCAGCGCGGCGGCGACGCCGGCGACGGCGAGTGGCCGTGCATCGCGCGGGCGCGCTCGGGCGACCGCCGCCGCCTCGGGCCGGTAGACGAGCCGCAGCAGGGCGGCCACGCCCACGTAGATCAGGAGCACCCCGGCGAGCGTGGCGATCAGCTCCAGCACGGCGGCCGGCCGCGCGACGACCACGATGCCGGCCGCGATCAGGAGGAGCGCGCGCACGACGCGCAGCGCGGGGCGCGCGGGCTCCGTCGCCACCCGGCGGCGCAGACGCGTCAGGGCCGGCTCGATCGCGACGGGGCGCAGCAGCGACGCGGCGGCCGCGGCGATCACGGCGCCTGAGCCCGCGAGCAGCCAGCCGGCACTGCGCAGGTCGGACAGGAACGCGTCCCACACCCCGCGGGCCGCCTCGCGCTCCGCGGCGCCGCTGACGGTGTCGAGCACGATCGACCGGGCGATCGAGTAGCCGACCACGATCGCGATGCCGGCCAGGGCCGTGCCCGCGCCGAGCTGGGCGGCGGCGCGGCGGCGATCCGGCGCGAGCGCGACGCCGGCGGCGGCCAGCACGAGCGAGAGCGCGGCGAGGACGATCGCCAGCAGCTCGACGCGGTCGGCCGCGCCCGCCAGCGACGCGGCGCGGTCGTCGAGCTTGCGCCGGATCAGCGTCACGCGGCGGTCCGCCTCGATGCGGCGCGCGAGGTCCGGCCTGAGCGTGTCCAGGGCGGCGCCGACGACGGTGCCGGCATCTGCCAGCGTCAGCGTCACGGTGTCGCGATCGCGCGCGAACGTCGCCCGGTGGACGTCGCGCACCGCGGCGCGGAAGACCGACTGGAACGCGCTGCCGCCGACGACGTCCGCGGTGACGCGCTCGATGATCGGCCGGGCCGTGACGAGGTCGCCCGCGTTGGCCAGCACCAGCTCGTCGGTGACCTTCTCCGCCACGAGCGTGCGTACGCGCTCGTCGCGCAGGGCGGCGGTGGCGCGGTTGGCGAACTGCTCCGGGTCGAGCAGCGCTCGCTGCGCGTACCCGGCCAGCACCGCGAGCAGGAGCGCGACGACCGCGCACGCGACGCACGCCGTGGATAGGCGGCCGCGCGGCCTGCGCGGCGGCTCCGCGGTCCCTGATGTGGCCCCGAGCGGGCTCACGGTTGAGGCAACTCTAGTGGTCCTTCTCGTAACGTTGCACCCGAAAGACCGGCCGCTGGCGGCGGCTGGCGAGGACGCAGGGAGGGTGCAATAGCGGAGCTATTGCCCCGACCGAGGACACAGCCAGGCGGCGATCAGCGGTCGCCGCTTTCGGGTGGGATGTTGCGAGAAGGGCCACTGGTCCTGCGAGCGGTGGCCGCGGCGGGTTCGGCGGCCGGGGGCGCCGCTAGGGTGTCGCGTCGCATGACGGTGCGCGATCTGCTCGGCGACGGGCCCGACGTCGATGTCGTCGCCCTGGCCTACGACAACCGGGCGGTGCAGCCCGGGACCCTGTTCTTCTGCGTCCCGGGCTTCACCCGCGACGGGCACGACTTCGCCGGCGACGCGGTCGCGCGCGGCGCGGCCGCGCTGGTCGTCCAGCGCCCGCTGGGCCTCGGCGTGCCGGAGGTTCTGGTCGATGACGTGCGGGCCGCGATGGCGCGCGCGGCCGCACGCCTGCACCGCGACCCGACGGCGGAGCTGCCGGTCGTCGGGATCACCGGCACGAGCGGCAAGACGACGACGACCCACATCGTGCGCCACCTGCTCGAGGCGGCCGGACGGCCGTGCGGCCTGCTCGGCGGGGTGACCGCGGTGGTCGGCGGCGAGGAGCGGCCCGCCGTCCGGACCACGCCGGAGGCGATCGACCTGCAGGCGACGTTCCGCGCGATGCTCGACGCCGGCGACCGCGCCTGCGCGATGGAGGTCTCCTCCCACGCGCTCGAGCTGCGACGGGTCGACGGCATCCACTTCGCCGTCGCGGCGTTCATGAACCTCAGCCAGGACCACCTCGACTTCCATCCCGACATGGAGACGTATTTCGCAGCCAAGCAGCGGCTGTTCACGGGGTTCGACGTCGGGCAGCGGCTCGTCGTCGTCGACGACGAGTGGGGCCGGCGGCTCGCCGCCTCGCTGCCGGACGCGGTGACGGTGTCGCTCGACGGACCGGCGGACTGGCAGGCCGTCGACCACCGCGCCGGCCTCGACGGAAACGCCTTCACGGTGCGCTCGCCCGCGGGCGAGGCGGCGGTCGAGCTCCCGCTGCGCGGCCGCTTCAACGCTGCCAACGCGCTGGTCGCGCTCGCGGCGGGGCATGCGCTCGGGCTGGAGCTCCAGCCGATGGCCGAGGCGCTGGCATCGGTCGCGCCGGTGCCGGGGCGCGTGCAGGCCGTCGACGAGGGCCAGGGCTTCGCGCTGCTCGTCGACTACGCGCACAAGCCCGGCGCGCTGGAGACCGTGCTCGCGTCGGCCCGCGAGGTGGCGAGCACCCCGCGGACCCGGTCCGCGGGCACCAGCACCCAACCGACTCCGCCCGCGGGCACCAGCACCCAACCGACTCCGCCCACGGGCACGAGCGGCCGGGTGATCGTCGTGTTCGGCGCCGGCGGCGACCGCGACCGCGCCAAGCGCCCGCTGATGGGCGAGATCGCCGCCCGGCTCGCGGACGTCGCGATCGTCACCTCCGACAACCCGCGCTCCGAGCCGCCGGAGGCGATCATCGACGAGATCTTCGCGGGGATCCCGGCGGGCGCGTTTCACGTGAAACGAGAGCCCGACCGGCGCGCCGCGATCGCGCGGGCGGTCGAGCTCGCCGAGCCGGGCGACGTCGTCGTGATCGCCGGCAAGGGGCACGAGCAGGGGCAGGAGCTCGCGGGCGGGCGCAAGGAGCCGTTCGACGACGTCGAGGTGGCGCGCGCGGCGCTGCGCGGAGCGCGGAGCGGCGGCGCGTGAGGCATTGGAGCGACCAGCGGATCGCCGGCGCGGCCGGTGCCGAGCTCGTACGCGGCGTCGACCGCGCCGCGGAAGGTCCGGCGCGCGTGGTGATCGACTCGCGCGCGGTCGAGCCCGGCGACCTGTTCGTCGCGATCCGGGGCGACCACGTGGACGGCGGGCAGTTCGCCGCCGACGCGCTGCGCGCCGGAGCGTGGGGCGTGCTGGCGGAGCGCGTGTGGGCGCGCAAGGCCGCCGCGTCGGTCCACGGCGGCGCGGTGCTGGCGGTCGAGCATCCGGTCGCATCGCTCGGCGCGCTCGCGCGCGCCTGGCGGCACGATCTCGCCGCGCACGTGATCGCGGTCACGGGGTCGGTCGGCAAGACGTCGACCAAGGAGCTGATCGCCGCGCTCATCGCTCCTCACCGCAGGGTCGCCGCGAGCCGCGCGAACTTCAACACGGACATCGGCCTGCCGCTCGAGCTGCTCGCGGCGCCGCCGGGCACCGAGGTGCTCGTGCTCGAGCTGGCGATGCGCGGCTTCGGCCAGATCGCCGAGCTGACCGCGATCTGCGAGCCCGACGTCGGCGTGATCACCAACATCGGGCCGGTGCACCTCGAGCAGATGGGATCGCTCGAGGGCGTCGCGCGCGCCAAGGCCGAGCTGCTCGTTGGGATGCGCGACGGGTCCGTGGCCGTCGTCCCCTCCGGCGAGCCGCTGCTCCAGCCCTACCTGCGCGAGCAGCTCGACGTCGTGACGTTCGGGCCGGCGGGCGACGTGCACTACGAGGACGCGTCGCTGCGCGGCGGGTCGATCCCCGACGCCGTGCCGGACCGCTCTGTCGTGGTCGCCGGCGACGACCGGTACGAGCTCGAGCTTCCGTTCGACTCGCGCCACAACCTGCTCAACACGCTCGCCGCGGTGGCCGCCGCGCGAGCGGTCGGCGTGCGGCCGGAGGGGCGCGTCGACGTCCGCTTCGGCGCGCTGCGCGGAGAGCGCCTGGCGCTCGCCCGGGGCGCAACCGTCCTCAACGACTGCTACAACGCCAACCCGCTCTCGATGCGCGCCGCCTTGGATGACCTCGCCGTGCAGGACCCCGCCGGACGGCGCGTCGCGGTGCTCGGCGACATGCTCGAGCTCGGACCCGCCGAACAGGCGCACCACAAGGAGATCGGGTCGTACGCGGCCTCGGCCGGCGTCGACGTGTTGATCGCCGTCGGGCCGCGGTCGGCCGCCATGCTCGACACGTTCGGCGGCGAGGGGCACGCGGTGCCGGACGCCGCCGCGGCGGCCGAGCTGGCGGCCGAGCTGGTGGGGGCCGGCGACGTCGTGCTGGTCAAGGCGTCGCGCGGCGTCGGGCTCGAGGTCGTCGCCGAGGCGCTGGCGGCGAGGGACGGCGCGTGATGGGGGAGGTCCTCATCGGCGGCACCGCCTCGCTGCTCATCTGCATCTTCCTCTCGCCGCAGTTCATCGAGTTCCTGCGCGAGCGGGAGTTCGGGCAGCAGATCCGCGAGGACGGGCCGCAGGAGCACCACGCGAAGGCCGGCACGCCGACGATGGGCGGGATCATCATCTTCACCGCGATCGCGGTGCCGTTCCTGCTCCTCACCGAGCTCGACGCGCGCTCGGTCGGCGTGATCGGCGTGGCGCTGGCGTGCGCGGCGCTCGGGTTCGCCGACGACTACATGAAGCTCGTCAAGAAGCGCTCGCTGGGGCTGCGCGGACGGTGGAAGCTGATCGTCACGATGGGGATCTCGGTCGGCCTCTGGCTGGTGGCGACGCGCTGGGCCGACCTCCCCGACACGCTCAACCTACGCGTGATCGACGCGACCATCGACCTCGGCTACTTCTATCCGGTCCTGATCTACCTCGTGCTGGCTGGGACGACGTCGGCGGTCAACCTCACCGACGGGCTCGACGGGCTCGCGGCGGGCTGCTCGGCGATCGTGCTGCTCGCCTACATCGGGATCACGTTCACGACGCGCCAGACCGACCTGGCGCTCGTCGCCTCCTGCCTCGTGGGCGCGTGCGTGGGGTTCCTGTGGTTCAACTCGTTCCCGGCGTCGATCTTCATGGGCGACACGGGCTCGCTCGGGCTGGGGGGCGCGATCGCGGCGCTCGCGGTGATGACGAAGACCGAGGTGCTGCTGATCGTGATGGGCGGGATCTTCGTGATCGAGGCGCTGTCGGTGCTGATCCAGGTGTTCTCGTTCCAGGTGTTCCGCAAGCGGGTCTTCCTGATGGCGCCGATCCACCACCATTTCGAGCTGCAGGCATGGTCGGAGACGAAGATCATCCTGCGCTTCTGGATCGTGGCGGCCGTGTGCAGCGCGATCGGCTTCACCCTGTATCAGCAGTCCGTCAGCTAGCGCCGGATCTGCGCCGGCTCCGTGCCGATTGCGCGAAATCCGGCGCGATCGCGGCGACGCGGCCGTACGGTCGGCGCATGAGCATCATCGAGACCGATCGACTGCACGAGGTCCTCGCCGCCATCCCGCCGGGGCGCTGGATGAGCTACGGGGACGTCGCCCACGCCTGCGGCGGCACCGACCGTCATGCCCGGACGCTCAACCAGCGCTTCCTGCGCGAGGAGTCGCCCGGCGCCCACCGCGTCCTGAAGTCCGACGGCACGGTCGGTGCGACCGCGCTGGGAGACCCCGCAGAGGTCCGCCGCCGGTTAGAGGCGGAGGGCTTGGAGTTCGATGGCGGTCGCGCGGATCCGACTGCGCGGCTGCGGCCGAACGACGCGGCCTGAATCCGGACGCGGCGGCCGCTGGGGCGCGTGTCGTCCCGGCGGCTACGCGCTCAGCGGTTGATTCCGTGGACCATCCGCCGTTTCCCGTCGTCGTCGGCGCGCTGACGACCGTGCTTGGGACTGCTTACGGCCTCCTGCCCGAGCGGCTCGACGTGACACACGTCTTCGCGGCGTACGGCGCGGGCGCAATCGCAGGCGATGCCCTCGCCGCGCGGCGCGTGCAGCAGGACTCGGCCGTCATCGCTCGGCGCTGGGGCGGGGCGGCGATGGTCATCGTCGGCGGTTGCTGGGTGATCGGGTTGCTGCTTCGGATAGCCTGAGAGACATGGATCCTCGGACGGATCGCCGGTTTCGTCTCGCGCTGATGACCGGCATTCCGATCAGCTTCGTGCTGGCCGTGGTCGCGAACCTCGGCGACTGGTCGCTCGGCTGGATCTATCTCGCGCTCGGCGCGCTCCTCGGCTCGATGATGTTCTACACCCATTACGAGCCGCGCGACCGGTCGCGCCACCGCCGCTGACGGGCGCCGCCTCGTCGGGTGGGGCCGGTTGAATGACGGGGCGATGAACCCGCGCCCGCCGCTGCCGCCCGGTCCGTTCCTCGTCGTCGGCCTCGCCCGCTCCGGGCGGGCCGCCGGGCTGGCGCTGCGCGCGCGTGGCGAGGAGGTCGTCGGGAGCGACGGCGGGCGGGTCGACGCCGGCGCGATCGGGGAGCTGGAGTCCGCCGGGGTGCCCGTGCACGAGTCGAGCGACGGGCTCGAGCTGCTCGACGGCGTGCGCACGCTTGTGAAGAGCCCCGGCGTGCCGCAGGAGGCGCCGGTCGTGCGCGCCGCGCGCGAGCGGGGCGTGCTGGTGCTGGGGGAGCTGGAGCTCGGGTGGCGGCTGCTGCCGAACGAGGTGATCGCGATCACCGGGTCCAACGGCAAGACGACGACCACCGAGCTGGTCGGCCAGATCCATCGCGAAGCGGGGATCCCGGTCGCGGTCGCCGGCAACGTCGGGACCGCGCTCACGACGCTGGCCGGGACGCTCGACCCCGCCGCGGTCGTGGTCTGCGAGGCGTCGTCGTTCCAGCTCGAGGACACGGTCGCGTTCGCGCCCGACGCCGCGGTGCTGCTCAACCTCGCGCCGGACCACCTCGACCGCCACGGCACGTTCGCCGCCTATCGCGACGCGAAGCTCCGCGTCTTCGCGCACCAGGACGCGGGCGCGATCGCGGTCGTGCCGGCCGGCCTCGAGGCGGTCGGGCCGGCGCGACGCGTGGTGTTCGCGTCGCCGATGAGCGCGGGGGCCGGGACGGGCGCGCCGGGGTCGACGGACGCGGCGGGCGCCGCCGACGTCGTCATCGCCGACGGCCAGCTCGTGTGGCGCGGCGAGCCGGTCATCGCGGTCGAGGACATCCGGCTGCGTGGGGCGCACAACCTCGAGAACGCGATGGCGGCGGCCGCCGCCACGCTCGCCCGCGGCGTCGACCCGGCCGCGGTGCGCTCCGCGCTGGCCGGCTTCGCCGGCGTCGAGCACCGGCTCGAGGAGGTCGGGCGCTTCGGCGGCGTGCTGTACGTCGACGACTCCAAGGCCACGAACGTCGCCTCCGCGGTCGTCGGGATCCGCTCGTTCCCCGGCGGCGTCCACGCGATCCTCGGCGGGCGCGGCAAGCAGGAGGACTACGGGCCTGTCGCCGCCGCGCTCGCCGAGAGCGGCCGGGCCGCGTACCTGATCGGCGAGGAGGCGGAGCGGCTCGCCGCGGCCCTCGCGCCCACCGGCGTGCCGGTGCACGACTGCGGCGACCTCGAGCGCGCAGTGGCGGCAGCGCGGGCCGCCGCAGCGCCCGGCGACGTCGTGCTCCTCTCACCCGCCTGCGCCTCCTACGACCAGTACCGCTCGTTCAACGAGCGCGGCGACCACTTCAAGTCGCTCGCCCGCGGTTGAGCGCCGCGCGCCGCCGACGCCGGGAGGCGTCCGGCGCGTGCTGTCGAATCGTGGTCTG
>Ga0193742_1001889_pt1 | contig 12230 bp, 9 predicted proteins | sample L2c1metaG_FD_165511 | JGI IMG/M metagenome (GOLD analysis project Ga0193742, IMG submission 165511) | Soil microbial communities from a riparian zone of the East river system, Colorado, United States - L2c1 | ecosystem: Environmental > Terrestrial > Soil > Riparian zone | place: USA: East River... | reverse complement strand
GCCGCGATCGTGCCGAACACCAGTGAGCTCTTGCCCGAGCCGGAGACGCCGGTGAACACCGTCAGCCGGCGCTTCGGGAGCTCGATGCTGACGTCCTTGAGGTTGTTCACGCGCGCGCCGTGCACGCGGATCAGGTCGTGGCTGTCGGCAGCGTGCTGCTCAGGCGACCGCTCGTCCGTCTTCGTGGCCTTGCTCATCGTGTCTCCATGTGTCGGGCGGTTGCACGCGGCGAACCTGTCACCCCGCTCCTCTGAAGGACAGCGGCACCAGGTGCGGCGTGCGGGGTGACGGCGAACGCTGGACGGCTCAGCGCAGCTCCTGGATGCGGACCATGTTGCCCGCGGGATCGCGGAAGGCGCAGTCGCGCACCCCGTACGGCTGCTCGGTCGGCTCCTGGACGACCTCGGCCTCGCCGGCCTGCAGCCGCTCGAAGGTGCCGTCGAGGTCGTCGGTGGCCAGGTTGATGCTGGCGTAGGTGCCCTTGGCCATCATCTCGGTGATGACGCGGCGCTCGTCGTCGGTGATGCCGGGATCGGCGGCCGGCGGGTGCAGGACGATGGCCATGCCAGGCTGGTCGGCGGGACCGACCGTGATCCACCGCATCCCCTCGTACCCGACGTCGTTGCGGACCTCGAAGCCGAGGGTGTCGCGGTAGAAGGCCAGGGCGGCGTCCGGGTCGTCGTGCGGGAGGTAGGCCTGGTGAATGGTGATGTCCATGACGGTCACGCTACGTGGGGCTCGGCGACCTTCGCTTCTCGATTCCTGACCGGTTTGGTCACCCGTTTTGCCACGCACGGTGGCATTCCCGCCGTCGCGTCCGCTGCGTTGCGCCGGTAGGCGCTGGGCGACATACCGACCAGTTCGGTGAAGCGGGTGCTGAAGGTGCCCAGCGAAGCGCAGCCGACCGCCCAGCAGACGTCGGTGACGCTGAGGTCGCCCCGACGCAGCAGCGCCATCGCGCGCTCGATGCGCCGCGTCATCAGGTAGCTGTACGGCGACTCGCCATAGGCGATCCGGAACTGGCGGCTCAGGTGCCCGGCCGACATGTGCGCGCCGCGGGCGAGCGCCTCGACGTCGAGCGGCTGCGCGTACTCCCGGTCCATCCGGTCGCGGACGCGGCGCAGCAGCGCGAGGTCGCGCAAGCGCTGCTCCGAGGCCGAACTGCTGGTCACCAGCTCGATCCTGCCACGTCGCACCGGAGTTGCCCAGCGCGCGCTCCGGTACGCCTACGGGCTGGCGGCCCAGCCGCGGCGGGGGCCGGTGCGGTGGACGACCTCGTTGTCGGTGCCGAGGTACGAGGAGACCACCCGGTGGTCGGCGAGGACGTCGTCGGGGGCGCCCCAGGCGATGACGGAGCCCTGCTCCAAGGCGACCAGGGCGTCGCAGATGGAGCTCAGCAGCGACATGTCGTGCTCGATGATCACCAGCGAGCAGCCCGTCGCCGCCTGTACCCGGCGCAGCATCGGACCCAGGGCCTCGGTCTCACGTTGGGCGACACCCGCCGACGGCTCGTCCAGCAGGACCACCGCCGGGTTGTGCGCCAGCAGGCACCCCAGCTCCACGATGCGCCGGGTACCGGTGGACAGCTCGCCGGTCGGGCGGTCGCGGTAGGCGCCCATGCCCAGGATCTCGATGAGCTCGTCGGCCCGCCGGGCGGCGGCACGCTCCGACGAGGTCGACGCCGGCAGGCGCAGAGCAGCAGCCAGGGGATCCCGGTTCGGCAGGTGGCACTCCAACGCCACCTCCAGAGACTCCGCCACCGTCAACGAGGGGTACAGCTTCGCCTCCTGGAACGACCGCCCCAGCTGGGCGATCGCCCGTCGATGCGGTGGCCGCTGCGTGACGTCACGCCCACCCAGCAGCACCCGCCCGCCGTCGGCCGGCAGATACCCCGTCAGGACGTCGAACAGCGTCGTCTTCCCGGCGCCGTTGTGGCCCACCAGGCCGACGATCGTGGCCGGGGGCACCACCAGGTCGACCTGGTTGACCGCCGTGATGCCGCCGAAGCGCTTCGTGAGCCCGCGGCACTCCAGTGCGACGCCCCGCGACGGTCGGTCCGCCGGTCGGTCGTCGTGCTGGTGCGTCAGGTTGTCGCCGCCGCCCAGGAACACGGCCCGCAGCACGTCGGGCCGGTCCATCAGTCCGGCGGTCGGGCCCCGGAACCGCACCTGCCCCTTCTCCAGGAACACGGCCCGCTCTGCCAGCAGCAGCGCCACGTTGACCGACTGCTCCACCACCACGATCGACGTGCCGGAGCGGTGGATCTCCTTCACCTTGTCGACCAGCTGGCCCACCACGGTCGGCGCCAGACCGAGCGACAGCTCGTCGATGCACAGCAGCTTGGGCCGGGTGACGAACGCCATCGCCAGCGACAGCTGCTGCTGCTCGCCGCCGGAGAGGTCGCCGGCCATCTGGTCCCAGCGCTCCTTCAGGATCGGGAACAGCTGTATGGCCTGCTCCCGGGCCGCCGTGGCCTCCTTGCGCCGATGCCGCAGCATCCACGAGGCGAGCCGCAGGTTGTCGGCCACCGTGAGGGTCGGGAAGACGCCCCGCCCACCCGGCATGAGCGACAGGCCCAGCTGGGCGATGCGCTCGGCGGACATGCCGGTGATGTCGTGGCCGTCGAAGGTGATGCGACCGTTGTCGGGCGGCAGCAGGCCGCTGATCGAGCGCAGCAGCGTCGACTTGCCGGCGCCGTTGGTGCCCAGCAGGGCCAGCAGCTCGCCGTCGCCCACCACGGTGTCGATGCCGAACAGCACCTGCAGCGAGCCGTACGACGACTCCACCCGCTCGCACGACAGCAACGTGGCGCCGTGCCCCCCTCCGCCACCGATCTGCGGCGTCTCGCCGGTGTCGATGTGGACGTGGTCGAGCGGCTGGTCGACGGTCGCCAGATCATCCATGAGGACGACGCCCCGGCGCCGGGCGACCGATCGGGCGAACCGGTCGCGGAGGGCCTCGAACGTCCCGCCCAACCCGTTGGGCAGCAACATCAGGATCACCAGGAGGCCCACGCCGGTGATCAGCAGCTGCAGCTCGGGGAACAGGTAGCCCAGCCAGTAGACGAGCAGCACACCGGAGAGCGCGCCGCCGATCGACGCGGCGCCGCCGATGACCACCATCGAGAACAGCAGCATGCTGGTGGACGACGGGTAGGTCTGGGCGCCGACGCCGCGCAGGGTCACGGCGTGGAGGGCCCCCGCCATCCCGGCGAACATGCCGGCGAACACGAAACCGGCCAGCCGGGCCTCGGTGGTGTTCACCCCGACGGCCGACACGGCCCGCTCGTTGTCGCGGGCGGCGGCGATGATCCGCCCGGAGCGGGCCCGCCGCAGGTTGGCAACGAGGATCATCCCCACCACCAGCACCCCGAGGGTGAGGTAGTAGAGCAGGTGCTCCCCGCTGAGGTCGATGTCGAGCCCCAGCAGCGAGACCTTGTTGCCGTTCGTGAGGTCGACGGCGCCCCACAGCTCCGGCCGGTCGAAGTTCGTCGGGAACCACGAGGGGTTGTTCGACGGGTTGAAGAAGTAGTTGTCGGCCGCGACCGCGAACGCCAACGTCGTCACGGCCAGGAACTGCCCGGACACGCGCAGCGCCGGCAGCCCGATGATCAACGCCACCAGACCGCCGGCCACGGCACAGGCACCGAGGATCAGGAACATGTCGGTGTTGCGGTCGGCGAGCAGGTTGGCGGCGAGGATCCCGCCGACGCCGACGATGGCGACCTGGCCGAGGGAGACGACGCCGCCCCAGCCGGTGAGGATCACCAGCGACAGCGCGGCGAGCGCGTAGACCAGCGCGATGGTGGCCCGGTTGGTCTGCGAATCACTGACGACGAACGGCAGCACCACGAACAACACACCAATCCCGACGAACCCGGCGATGCGGGCGAAGCGCAGCTCGGGCAGGGCGGACAGCGCCTTGGGCAGCTTGTGCTGCACGGACATGGTGCTCCACGACGAGTCGTCGGCCAGCAGCGCCCGGCTGGTGGTCCTCCGCTGCAGCAGCAGCGCCAGGATGATCACGACCAGGAACGTCACGTCGGTCAGCGCCGCCTCGTCGGGGAAGTTCCACCGCATCAGCTGCTCCAGCACCCCGAGGCCGACGCCCGCCGCGAACGCCCCCGGCAGCGACCGCATACCGCTCACCACGGCGGCGGCCAGGGCCGGTAGCAGGATCGTGGGGCCGGCGCTGGCGTCGAGCGGCAGGCCCTTGTTGGGCGCCTGCAGGATGACGGTGACCGCGGCGACGCCACCGGTCATCGACCACAGCAGCAGCGACAGCTGGTTCACCGGGATGCCCAGCAGGCGCGCCCGGTCCATGTTCTCCGACATGCCGCGCACGGCCATGCCGGCCTCGGTGCGGTACAGGAACCAGCTGAGGCCGCCGAGCAGCACCGGCACGATCGCCAGGAGCGCCAGGTCGTTGCCGTTGAACGACGACTCGCCGACGCTCCAGGTGCTCTCGCTCAGGCCCGTGCGGAAGCCGGGGATCACGACCGGGACCGCGAACCAGTCCGGGATCTTGACGCCCAGGCCGCCCAGCAGCTGGGCCAGGCCGATCGTCGCCACCGTCAGCAGCAGCCGGGGCGCGTGGGCGAAGCGGCGGATGACCAGGCGCTCGACGAGGGCGCCCACGGCGATGCCGGAGACGACGCCGACGGGCACCGCGATCGTCCACGGCACGTCCCTGCCCAGCTTGAGCCCCACCGCGACGCCGGCCCCGAACGTGCCCATGGCGCCGTAGGCGAAGTTGACGATGCGGGTGGTGCGGTAGGTCAGTACCAGGCCCACCGCCATCAGGCCGGCGCCGGTGCCGAACACCGCGCCCTTGAGCACCCGTCCCAGCGGGTAGGCGTCGGGGAACAGCTGGGTGAGCACGACCACGGTCAGGGCGGCGATCGCCGCGATGATCGGACCGGGCCGGACCGTCTCCTCGTTCCAGAGCCGGTTCCCGGTGTCGGGACCGAAGGGCCGCGGTGCCGAGGGATCCGACAGGCTGCTGAGCGGCCCGTCGATGCTCACTGGAAGACCTCCAGCTCGCCTTCGGGGAACTCGCCGTGGCGGTAGCGGGTGCCGGTGTCGACGTAGGCGCCGGGCTCGCCGTTGAACAGCGAGGGCCGCTCCGGGTCCCACCAGACGAGGCGGGCGTCGACGACGCCGGTGTACGAGTCCGGCCCGTAGTCCCAGCTACCCGCCGGTCCGGTGCCCTCCGGGTAGGAGAACATGCCGGTCTCGAAGTTCTGCGGCGTCAGCTCGGGCCCGGCCATCTGGATGCCGATCACCAGCTGGTAGAGCTGGTAGTAGAGGATCTCGGTCAGCTTCGACGGCTCGACCTCGGGATGCACCGACTGCAGCGCCTTGAAGCCGGCGCCGTCCTCGATCGCCTGCTGGGCGCCCCAGGGGCTGGCGCCGAAGGCGTGGGACCACTGGTCGGGGGCCTGCTGGGAGATCATCTGGCCGACCAGGTCGAGGTCGACGAAGCCGACGCCGATGATCAGCCACTCCGGGTGGTAGTCCACCTCGTCGGCCTTCGCGACCAGCGCCGCGACCATGAGCGGGTCGCAACCGCAGGCGACCGACGTGATGCCCTTGTCCTTGAGCTGCGAGATGATCGAGTCGGCCTGGGTGGTGATCGTGTTCAGGTCGAGCACGTAGCTGGCGTTGAAGGCGACGTCGAGACCGGCGTCCTCGATGTACGTCACCGCGGAGTCGCGGCACTGCTGGTACTCGAGGTTGTCGGGCACCACGATGCCGAGGGTGCGGGTGCGGCCCGCGAGGTCGCCGCCGGCGTAGTCGGCGGGGCGGCCGATCACGCCCTTCACGCCCACCTCGGCCGACACCTCGGAGGCGATCGAGCAGTCGGGGAAGTTGCTCCAGGCGAAGGGCCGCTTGTCGGCGAACCACTCGCGCGACATGTAGGGCGCGCCGGTGCTGATGACCTCCTGGCGCTGGAGGGCCTCGGCGTAGGGCTGGGTCAGGCCGGTCATGTCGGCGAACGCGCCCGCCTCGGTGGCCTTGATGGCGTCGGCGCCGGCGTTCTCCTGGCCACCGCCGGTGAACTCGGTGACGAGGCTCCCCCCGCCCTCCACCAGCTTGAACTCCAGCTTGCGGCCGTAGAACTCGTAGTGCTCGTTGAAGTAGTCGACCAGGCCCTCGGCGGTCGCCGCCAACCGCTCGGGCGGGTCGTCGAACGGCACCTGCAGGTAGTTGGCGAGGATCTGGAGGAGGTTGCCGTCGGCGAGCATCCGGTAGGTGATGGTGATCGTGTCGGCGGTCACCCCCGGCGACGTCGCGCCCCCGTTGTCGGCACCCGCCGCGAACTGGAAGCACGGGGGCGAGTAGCCGTCGCCCTCCACCTGCTTCTCACGGTCGGTGCACGCGGTGACGGTGTCGCCGAAGCCCGACGCGGTCTGCCCGTCGGTGTTGACGGTCGGGCCCCCGTCGGCGTTGGCGCCACCCTCGGGCACCTCGCTCGGGACGAAGACCACCATCGCGACCACCAGGCTGGACACCAGCACAAGCGGTAGATAGCCCCACCACAACCCCAGCTTGGCTGCCGGGCGTCGACCCCCGTAGGCCCCCATGTCCTCTCCCCCCATGCACTCTGCCGCACTCGTCGATTCGGCGCCGTGGCCCCAGCGTGTGGCACTCGTAAATTAACCGACGGTAACAGGCCCAGCGCTCAACCGACTATCCCACGTCCGGGCCACCTCCGCACGCCCGATCTCACGGGCAGCGCGGACGTGCGCTCACGCAGAGGCACCGAAGCGCTTCTGCAGCTCGAACTTGAGGATCTTGCCGGAGGGGTTGCGTGGCAGGGCGTCGACCAGCTCGAGGCGCTCGGGCAACTTCCGGGTGATGACCCCCGCCCCGACGAGGTGCTCGGTCAGCTCGCCGAGCGCCAGGTCGTCGGCCCCCTCGGCCGGCACGACGACGGCGCAGGCCAGCTCGCCACGCTCGGCGTCCGGCAGCCCGACCACGGCGACGTCCGCCACGCGGGGGTGCGTGAACAGCAGGTCCTCGACCTCCTTGGCCGAGATGTTCTCGCCCTTCCGGATGATCACGTCCTTGAGGCGGCCGGTGATGGCGACGTTGCCCTCGGCGTCCTGGATGCCCAGGTCACCGGTGCGGAACCAGCCGTCCTCGTCGAAGGCGTCCACGTCGAGCTTGGGGTCGAGGTAGCCCTTGGTGACCTGCTGGCCCTTCACCCGGATCTCGCCCTCCTCGCCGACCGCGGCCACGCGCCCGTCGAGGGTGACGAGCCGCACCGTCGTGCCCATCACCGGCGGGCCCTCGGTGTTGGCGAGCACCTCGTCGGAGGCGGTGCCGTCGTTCATGGTGATGATCGGCGCCTCGGTCATGCCGTAGCCCGACACGACGCCGGCGCCGAACGCGGCCACGATGTCGTAGTGGAGCTGGGGTGGCTTCGGCGCCCCGCCGCCCGGGAACGACCGCACGTGCGGGAACAGCTTCTCCCCCGCGGGCAGGTCCTGCTGGGCCTTCAGGTACACCTGGTGGAAGAACGTGCCCGCCCCGGCCCGGGTCACGTTCTCCCGGCGCAGCAGGTCGATGGTGGTGTTGGGGTCGAACGCCTCGTCGAGGATGAACGTGAGCCCGTAGGCCATGGAGGCGTAGACGTACAGCGACCCGGCGATGTGGGTGAAGGGGAAGACCAGGGCGAAGCGGTCGTCCTCCCGCAGGCCGAGGCGCTCCGACATGCCCACCGACGCGGCGCGCAGCGCCAGGTCGGTGTGGCGGGCGCCCTTGGGCGACGCCGTGGTGCCCGACGTGTAGTACAGCCAGCGGACGGGGGCGTCGGGGCTGTCCATGTCGTCGGTGGGTGCGGGCGGCAGCGTGGCCGGGTCGCCCTCGGGCAACGGGTGCTCGGCGTCGAGCAGCAGCACCTCGGTGCCCGTGCCGGCGGTCAGCTCCTCCGCCATGGCGCCGAAGTCGAAGCCCCGCCACGTGGACGGGACCACCAGGAACGCCGGCTCGGCCTCCTGGACGACGAAGCCGACCTCGCGCTCCCGGTAGATCGGCAGGATCGGGTTCTGCACCGCGCCGAGCCGCCGCAGGGCGCCCATGAGCACCATCGAGTCGATCCAGGTCGGCAGCTGCCACGACACGACGGTGCCTTCGCCCACGCCCCGGGCGGCCAGGCCGGCGGCGACGCGCTCGCTGCGGTCGCGGAAGTCGCCGAACGTGAGGTGGCGGCCGTCCTGGTCGATGGCGAAGTCGGCGTCAGGCGTCGCCTCGGCCCGCCTCGTGATCAGCTCCCAGACGTTGGCACCCTGCAGCATCTGTCTCTTCCCCCGGATCTGACGGCGCGTCAGATGTTAGTCCCGGCGTCCTGGCCCGGCCTCGCTCAGAGACCGAGGAGTCCGTCGAGGCCGACGGTGAGGCCGGGGAGGTCGGCGATCCGCTTCGCCGCCAGCACCACGCCGGGCATGAAGCTGGAGCGGTCGTAGCTGTCGTGGCGGATGGTGAGCGACTGCCCGGTGGTGCCGAGCAGCACCTCCTGGTGGGCGACCAGGCCCCGCAGCCGTACCGAGTGCACGTGGATGCCGCCCGGTCCCGTGGCGCCCCGGGCACCCGGCAGGATCTCCTTGCGGGTGGGATCGGCGATCCAGTCGCCCGAAGCCGCCGCCATCCGCTCGACCGTGCGGGTGGCCGTGCCCGACGGTGCGTCGACCTTGCGGTCGTGGTGCAGCTCGATCACCTCGGCGCTGTCGAACCACGGTGCCGCCAGCTCGGCGAACCGCATCATCAGCACCGCGCCGATGGCGAAGTTGGGGGCGACCAGGCAGTTGCTGGCGGCGAAGTCCTGCCGCAGGCGGTCGAGGTCGTCGTCGGTGAACCCGGTGGTGCCCACCACGGCGTGGACGTTCGCCGCCGCGGCCCAGGCCAGGTTGGCGCGGGCGGCGTCGACGTGGGTGAAGTCGACCATCACGTCGACCCCCCGCTCGGCGAGGGCGGACGCAGCGGAGTCGACGGTGATGCCCTGGACCACCTCGCCGGCGGCACCCGGGTCGACGGCGCCCACCAGCTCCAGCTCGGGGTCCTCGACCACCGCGCTGCACACCGTCCGTCCCATCTGGCCGCCCGCCCCGAACACCGCTACTCGGATCGTCATAAGGGCCAAGAGGCTAGATGGCCTCGGCGTAGCCCGAGACCGCTTGGGGCGGCGGCGGGGTGGTCGGTGGGTAGTGTCCGGGGACGTGGACGGGATCCATGACCTCGGTGGGATGCAGGGCTTCGGCCCGGTGGTCGTCGAAGCCGACGAACCGTCCTTCCACGCTCCCTGGGAGGGTCGCACCCACGGGCTGGCGATCGCGGCGGCGATCGCCGTGCCGGCCGCCGGCGGCACGATCCGGCCCTGGATCGAGCGGATGGGCCACGCCGAGTACCTCGCCACCTCGTACTACGAGCACTGGCTGTCGGCGGTCGAGGGCCGGCTGATCGCCGCCGGGGCGATCGACCGGGACGAGCTGGCCGCCAAGCAGGCGTCGATCGCCGCCGGAGCGCCCGTGCCGACCCGGGCCGACCCCGGCACCGCGACCTTCGTCCGCACCCTGTTCCACCCGTTCCCGGTGGACGACCCCGAGGGACCGCCGCCCCGATTCGCCGTCGACGACGAGGTGCGGGTGCGCCGTCTGCACCCCGAGGGCCACACCCGCTGCCCCCGCTACGTGCGCGGTGCCCGGGGCCGCGTCGTCGCCGTGCGGCCGGCACAGCCACTGCCCGACCTGGCAGTGCAGGGCGAGACCCGGGTCGAGGCCTTCTACAGCGTCGCCTTCACCCCGGCCGACCTGTGGGGCGACGATGCCGAGCCCGGAGCCGCCACCGTCGTCGTCGACCTGTGGGAGTCCTACCTTGACCAGCTCTGATCACCCGCCGGCCGACGTCCGGGCTGCAGCCCTCGAAGCCCTGCTGGTCGAGAAGGAGCTGATCGGCACCGACACACTCGATGCCGTGGTCGACGAGCTGGAGGACCTCGGGCCGCTGCACGGTGCCCGGGTGGTCGCCCGGGCCTGGGTCGACCCCGGGTACAAGGCCCGCCTCCTGGCCGACGCCACCGCCGCGGCCGCCGAGCTGGGCATCGGTGGCGCGGAGGGCGAGCACGTGGTGGCCGTCGAGAACACGCCCGCGGTCCACAACGTGGTCGTGTGCACGCTGTGCTCCTGCTACCCGTGGCCGCTGCTGGGGATCCCGCCGGTCTGGTACAAGAGCCCGCCCTACCGGGCCCGGGTGGTGAGCGAGCCCCGCGCTGTGCTGCGGGAGTTCGGGCTGGAGGTACCCGACGACGTGGAGGTCCGGGTGTGGGACTCCAGCGCCGAGATCCGCTACCTGGTGCTCCCCCGCCGCCCCGACGGCACCGACGACCTCGCCGAGGTCGAGCTGGCCGCCCTCGTCACCCGCGACTCGATGATCGGCGTCGGCCTACCGTCCCACCCCTGAAATTGCGTTCGGTTGCCCGCATGGAGCGGGTTTTCGAACGCAATTTCGGTTGGGGGTGAGGGGTCAGGTGGCATGGGGGGCGACGTTGCCCGCCTCGACCGTCCAGGTCGTGGCCGTGGCGATGGGCGACGTCAGCTCGCGCACGGTGTCGACCAGGCGGTACTGCGCCACCAGCTCGTCCGCCGTCACGTCGCAGCGCACGTAGCCCCGCTGACGGGCGTTGACCCACTCGATCTGGGGCAGGTCGCCGATGAGCTGCTCGGCGATGTCCGCCAGCGCCGGGTCGAAGCTGGAGGTGATCGACGTGCCGACGAGCTCGGTCGCCACCGCCGGCGCGTCCGGCGCCTCGTCCACCACCACGCCGACGCCGCTGGCGTGGATGTCGCCGGTGAGCACCACCGGGTTGGTGGTGCCGGCCGCCCGGAGCTGGTCGAGCAGGCGGGTGCGGGCCACCGGGTAGCCGTCCCACTGGTCGGGACTGCGGAGCGCCCCGCCGATCGGCATCGACGTCATCACCACCTGGTTGGCCAGCACTTCGAACGTCGCCTCCGAGCGCGCCAGCCCCCGCCCCAGCCAGCGTTCCTGCTTCGTGCCGAGCATGGTGCGAGTCGGGTCGCTGCGCTCCGCGCAGTCAGGTCCGAGTCCCTCGCCACACACCTGGTCGCTGCGGTACTGCCGGGTGTCGAGCACGTGGAAGGTCGCCAGGCGACCCCAGTGCACCCGGCGGTAGATCTGCAGGTCGGGCCCGACGGGCTTCGGCAGCCGCACCGGCTGGTGCTCCCACCAGGCCTGGTAGGCGGCGGCGCGGCGGGCCGCGAAGGTCGCCGCGCCGGCCGGGTTCTGCGGGACGAGTCCCGTGTAGTTGTTGGCCACCTCGTGGTCGTCCCAGGTGACCACCCACGGGCACATGGCGTGCGCCGCCTGCAGGAGCAGATCGCCCTTGTAGAGGGCGTAGCGGTTCCGGTAGTCGGCCAGCGTGAAGATCTCACCGCTGTTGTTCTGCCGGGGCGCCGACGCGCTGATCCCGCCCTCGTAGATGTAGTCGCCCAGGTGGACGACGAGGTCGGGCTCCTCGGCCGGCGCGTGCGCCCAGGCCGTGTAGAAGCCCGCCTGCCAGTTCTGGCACGAGGCGAACAGGAACCGCAGCGCGTCACCCCGCGGGCGGGCCGGTGCGGTCCGGGCCCGGGCGACCGGGCTGACCTGGCCCTCGGACAGGAACCGGTACCAGTACCAGCGGTCGTGCCGCAGGCCGGCGACGGTCACGTGCACCGAGTGGCCCCACGCAGGGCGGGCGCTGGCGGTCCCGTGGCGCACCACCCGGCGGAAGCGCTCGTCCTCGGCCACCTCCCAGTGGACCGACACGTCGATCGGCGGCATGCCCCCGCCGTTCAGCGGGTCCGGCGCCAGGCGGGTCCACAGCACCACCGAGTCGGCGTCCGGGTCGCCCGACGCCACACCCAGCGAGAACATCCCCGCCGGGACGCGGGCCCGAGCGTCGCCCACCGTCGCCCACGCCGACTTGCCACCGAGCCCCACGGTCGCCGCCGCGGTGAGCGCACCACCGACGAACGCGCGCCGGGACGGCCCCTGGGCCTGGATCTCCCCCGAGTCCCCCATAGGAACCCAGGTCTAGCTGAGATCGCTCTCCGACACCGGCCCGATCACGGCCAGGGTGCGGGGGCCGCCGAAGACGCGCTCGGCGACGCGGGCGCAGTCGTCGACGGTGACGGCCTGGATGCGGGCCAGCTCCTCGTCGATGGGCACGACCTC
>Ga0193742_1001887_pt1 | contig 12237 bp, 10 predicted proteins | sample L2c1metaG_FD_165511 | JGI IMG/M metagenome (GOLD analysis project Ga0193742, IMG submission 165511) | Soil microbial communities from a riparian zone of the East river system, Colorado, United States - L2c1 | ecosystem: Environmental > Terrestrial > Soil > Riparian zone | place: USA: East River... | reverse complement strand
CGCGATCGGACTTGAGCAGCTTGGTAACGGTCTGTTTGCCAAGATTCTTTCCATCGTCGCTGAAGTTGACGAGGGTGACCTCTCCGGGGGTACCGTGGACGGTCTCACTGGCCTCAACGTGGGATTTGCTCAGTTTGGACATCGCCACATACGCAGTTGTTGCTGCACCGCCGATGAGGAAGAGACGCCGGGTCACCTGCTTTGCCTGATCGTGAAGGATTCTTTCCGAATCGAACATAAGCTGCTCCTGCCCCTGTGATCGCTCAAAAGTCGACCTACATGCGCCACCTAATAGGATGGAAATCTCAGGAAAAGGTAACAAGGGTGCGACATCGTCGATGCCCCTGCTGAAAGCAGATCAGTTATGGCCGAGCGCAGCACGGGCAGCGTTCAGAGCAAAGGCCACGTCCTCGGGGGCGTGCGCTGTGGAGACGAAGGCCGCTTCGAACTGGCTGGGCGGGAGCCACACCCCGGCATCGAGCATGGCGCGATGGAAGCGGCCGAAAGCGGCGGTGTCCGAGGTAGAGGCGGTGGCAAAGTCAGTCACCGGAGCCGCGGTGAAGAACCAGGTGAACATCGAGCCGATGCGGTTGGTGGTCAGGGGAACGCCCTGTTCGCGCGCAATGGCGGCAACCCCCTCGGCGATCTCGGCGGTGGTGCGGTCGAGCTGTGGATAGAGGGTCTGCTCGTTCGCGATTAGATGCTCGAGCGTGGCGATTCCGGCGGCCATGGCGAGAGGATTTCCGCTGAGGGTTCCAGCCTGGTAGACCGGGCCGAGGGGAGCGAGATAGTTCATGATCTCGGCGCGTCCGCCGAAGGCCCCGCAGGGAAGACCGCCTCCAACGATCTTGCCCAGGGTGGTGAGGTCGGGCTCGATGTTGTAGAGCCGCTGCGCTCCTCCAAGAGTGATACGGAAGCCGGTCATCACCTCGTCGAGGATGAGCAGCGCGCCGTGCTCGCGGGTGATCTCGCGCAAGCCCTCGAGGTAGCCGGGTGCAGGCGGGATGGTTCCGGCGTTGCCGACGACCGGTTCGAGGATGATGCAGGCGATCTCGCCGGGGCGAGCTGCGAAGGCGGCACGAACGGCCTCGAGATCATTGAAGGGCAGAGCGAGCGTGTGCATGACGGTCTCGGCGGGAACGCCGGCGGAGCCGGGAATGCCGAGGGTGGCAACGCCGGAGCCCGCCTTCACCAGCAAAGCGTCGGAGTGGCCGTGATAGCAGCCCTCGAACTTGATGATAAAGTTTCGACCGGTGAATCCGCGCGCCAGCCGAATCGCCGACATGCAGGCCTCGGTGCCGGAGGAGACGAAGCGCAGCTTTTCAACCGACGGGAAGCACTTCTGGACGAGCGCGGCGAGGTTCTGTTCGGCAGCAGTGGAGGCGCCAAAGCTGGAGCTGCGGCCCGCGGCCTCGCAGATGGCGGGAGGAAAGGCGTGGCCGAAGATCATCGGTCCCCAGGAGCCGAAGAAGTCCAGATAACGGTTGCCGTCCTCGTCGTAGAGATAAGCGCCTTCAGCGCGGGAGACGAAGGGAGGCTCGCCCCCGACGGAACGAAAGGCACGGACCGGCGAGTTGACGCCGCCGGGGAAGACGGCCTCGGCTTTTTGTTGCAGAAGATGGGAACGGCTGTGCGAGAGAGGCATCTTATCCAGTATAGGCGGGGTGAATCGACGATGACGGCGGAGCAGAGATCGGAGCTGACAGGGAGAACGGTGCTGCTGTACGACGGGCACTGCGGTCTATGCAATCGCGTGGTGCGGTTCTGCGCGAAGCGGGATCCGGAGCGAAGGATGCGCTACGTTCCGCTGCAATCCGAAGCCGGGCGCGAGCTGCTGGCGCGGTATGGTGAGACGCCCGAGTCCCTCGGCTCGGCGGCGATCTTTCTGGATGCGATGACGCGGCGAGAGAGGTTCTTTCACCACTCCGACGCCGTGGCGTGGGCGCTGCGTCAGCTTCGCGCTCCGTGGAGCTGGGCAGGACGTCTGCTGCGTTGGGTGCCGCGGTTTCTGCGCGAGGCCGGTTACGCGGTGGTGGGGCGGGTGCGCTATGCGATCTTCGGGCGTTACCCGTCCTGTCCTGTCCCCGCGCCGGAGATACGTTCGCGGTTCGTAGGAGTGACAGATCCCGGGTGTGCCCCGGTTTAGCCGCTATTCCGCCTGTGATTGGGTTTTTTATTGTGCGCGAAGAGCATTCCCTGGCGTGGGACAGTTCCTGTCCCGGCGTCGTTTCTGTTGGGATGTCGCGGAATCCCGCCTCCCAAGCTGGGTCCTCTCGTCCTGCTAGACTGGAATCTCTGTTTTTGCGAACAAATTTCCCCTTGGAGAGCACCTTTGCCGGAGAACTTTCCCACGACCGACTCGACCATCACTGACAGCACGACGCGAAAGCAGGAAGAGACGGGCGGCTCGAAGCAGCGCACTGTGGCTGCAGAGAAGAAGCTTGTGGCAGTTCCGGGGAAAAAGGCGATTAGTTATGCAGACGCGGGGGTCGATATCTCCGCCGCCGACAAGTCCAAGCAACGGATCAAGATGCTGGCGCGGAAGACCTTCAACAAGCAGGTACTGAGCGAGATCGGCGGCTTTGGCGGCCTGTTTGCGCTGGATCTCGAAAAATTTCCCAACCCGGTGCTGGTCTCCTCCGCCGACGGCGTTGGAACCAAGCTGAAGGTCGCCTTCGAGCTGGGAATTCACCACACGGTTGGGCAGGATCTCGTCAACCATTGCGTGAACGACATCGCCGTACAGGGAGCGACGCCGCTCTTCTTCCTCGACTATCTTGCGACCGGCAAGCTTGAGAACTCGGTGGTAGAGACGGTGGTGCAGGGTATCTCCGACGCCTGCCGCGCCAACGGCTGCGCGCTGATCGGCGGAGAGACGGCGCAGATGCCGGGCTTCTATGGCGACGGCGAGTACGACCTCGCTGGCACGATCATCGGCGCGGTGAGCCGCGACAGGATCATCACCGGCGACGGCATCCAGGTGGGAGACATTCTTCTGGGGCTGCCCTCGAACGGCCTGCACACCAACGGCTATTCTCTGGCGCGGAAGCTGCTCTTCGAGGTCGCGAAGTATGGTCCCGAGCAGTACGTCAACGAGCTGAAGGACAAGACCGGAGCTGCGCTGATGCGCATCCACCGAAGCTATCTCGCGATCATCAAGAAGCTGACCACGGGAGAGGTGGTGAGCGGAATGGCGCACATCACCGGCGGAGGCATCACCGAGAATCTACCACGCATTCTTCCGAAGGGGATGGGAGCGCAGGTCGACCTCGCCACCTGGCAGGTTCCACCGCTCTTCGAGCATCTGCAGAAGCTGGGCAACGTCGAGCAGGACGAGATGCTTCGCACCTTCAATATGGGGATCGGGCTGATCACTGTCGTCCCCGCCGAAAAGGTGAAGAAGGCCAAAGCAATCCTGAATCGCGCCAACGAACGGCACTGCATCATTGGCCGCATCGTTCGCGGGGAGCGAAAGGTCAGCTACAACTAGAACTTATCCTCAGCGGTAAAGATAATTCTGCGCTGGAAGAGATCCGGAATCGCCCCCTCTGCGTTCTGAAACTGTACATGGTTTCACGCTCCAGAGGAGATCGATTATCGTGACCAACCCAGAGCAACTCATTAAAAGAGGCTTGTCCCGCCGTAATTTTCTTAATTTGGCAGGGACCGGCGCTGGAGCAACTGCGGCGCTGACGCTGATGGAAGGATGTGCGGGCAGCAGTTCGTCAACCCCGACTCCACCACCTCCTCCCCCGGCCAACACCACTACCGATGCTGACATTCTGAACTTCGCCTTGAACCTTGAGTATCTTGAGGCTGAGTTTTATCTGCGCGCCGCGACGGGTTCGGGACTTTCGAGCACGGATGCGGGCACCTCGCCCGGAGCCGTGACGGGCGGAGTCCAGGTTCCCTTTAAAACCCCTGCCCTGCAGCAGTACGCCATGGAGATTGCGAACGACGAGCTAGCCCATGTGCGGTTTCTTCGCAAGGCTCTGGGTTCGGCAGCTGTGAGCCGCCCGGCGATCGATCTGACCGGCAGCTTCAATGCCGCGGCGATGGCTGCGGGCATCGGAGCGACGTTCAATCCATTCGCAGACGAGAACAGCTTTGTGGTCGGCGCATTCGTCTTCGAGGATGTCGGTGTGACTGCCTATCATGGAGCCGCCGGGCTGCTGACGGACAAGAAAAATCTGGCCGCCGCTGCTGGAATTCTCGCCACCGAGGCGTATCACGCGGGACAGATCCGCACCCTGCTGACACAGCTTGACGTTCCGTACATCACCTACGCCAACCAGATCTCCGCTCTGCGGGCGAATGCTGGCGGAGGCGCGGAGACGCCCGTGGCTGGAGGATCGATCGTAGCCGCCGACTCGAACTCCATCTCCTATGACCGCACCACCGACCAGGTTCTGCACATCGTCTACCTCAACGCCACAGCAGGGGTCGTGAAGACGGGCGGATTCTTCCCGAGCGGCCTGAACGGAACCATCACAGCATCAGCTTCCTAGGAGAAGGCGATGACCTACGTAGAAGAGAATGTCAATGCGGCGATGAAGGAGAAGAGGTCCTCGCGGCGATCTGCGCTTTTGATGGGCGGAGCGGCGCTGGCCGGCCTGGCTCTGAGCCGCACGGTCAAGGCGCAAGCTGCAACCGTAACCGACGCCGACATCCTTAACTTCGCGCTGAATCTCGAGTTTCTCGAGGCCCAGTTCTACACCATCGCAACCACCGGCATGACGCTTGAACAGGCTGGCATCTCGACCAAAGGCGGCGATGGTACCGCCGGCGGAGAGGTCACCGTAAAGCCGGGTGCCAAGGTAGCTTTCACCACACCGCTGCTCCAGCAGTTCGCCGCAGAGGTCACCATGGACGAGCAGAACCACGTGAAGTTTCTGCAGACCCAACTGGCGGCATCCGCGGTTGCGCAGCCGCCGATTGATCTAATGAACAGCTTCAATGCGCTTGCACAGGCTGCTGGACTGGGATCGACCTTCGATCCGTTTGCAAGTGAGATGAACTTTCTGCTTGGGGCTTTCATCTTCGAAGACGTGGGCGTCACGGCATACCAGGGGGCGGCGGGATTGATCTCCAGCAAGACCTACCTGGACAAGGCCATCGGCATCCACAACGTCGAGGCCTACCACGCAGCGTCGATCCGGACCCGAATCTTCCAGGCAGGCGCAGCCGCGCAGTCTGCCTCGCAGGCCATCGCAGCGACACGCGCCAAGCTGGACGGAACGGGAACGGACGACGTGGGCGTGGGACTCAACAGCGGCGTCGCCACGATCGTAAACAACGACGCCAACGCCATGACCTACTCTCGCACCACCTCGCAGGTCCTGAGCATCGTCTATGGCGGAGGACCGGCGGGCACAGGAGGTGCCTTTTATCCAAAGGCCATGACGGGCACGATCAAGTAAGAGTGCTTCTCTCCGGGTTAGGGAAAGAGGGCGGAAGATATCTTCCGGCCCTCTTTGTTTCGTCTCGAACCTGCATCCTATGGAAGGAACCAGTATTTTCGTTTCGATGACGAACTCCCCCAATAATCCGATGGGTATGCCGCAACGCTCCGCAGGGGACGCCTCCCGATCACTGCGAGCCGATTCGGGTCCCGGTGAGAAAGATGAATTTCTGCTGAGGCGGATCGGCGAACGAGATCAGACAGCGATGGCTAGTCTCTTCGATCGGTATGCGGGCCTGGTTTATTCCATTGCATTGCGCGTGCTCAGAGATCCGGCTCGAGCCGAGGATCTGCTCCAGGATGTGTTCTTCCAGCTATGGAAGAGCCCGGGTTCTTTCCTGTCGAGTCGTGGATCGCTTGGCGCAGGGCTGGTCGTCGTAGCCCGCAATCGGGCGATCGATGTGCTGAGACGAAGAAGGCCCATGGACTCGATTGATTCGTATGATGGAGAGTATCCGCTCTCTTCGAACGAAGACGTAGCCTCTGAGGTTGAGAGAGGAGCGATGATGCAGAAGGTTCGGACGGTGCTGACCTCGCTTCCGCAGGAACAACGAAACGCATTGGAGCTGGCCTACTTTGAAGATCTGACTCAAACAGAGATTTCAGCCCGGACCGGAGATCCACTGGGCACGGTCAAGACCAGGATTCGTCTGGCGTTGATGAGTCTACGAAAGGCATTGCAGGCATGAACGGCGGCACACACATCTCGCAGGAGGATCTGGCGCTCTACGCGATGCAGGCGCTTCGCGGCGAAGAGTTGGAGACGGTGCAATCGCACTTGTCCTCGTGTGCCCAATGCCATGAGGAGTTGAACGCCCTCGCAAACGACCTGTCCTGGGTCGCGATGAGTGTCGAGCAGCAGCCGGTCCCAGCGAGCGCGAAACAACGCTTCATGGACAGCATCGCCGCCGATGCCAAGCCTGAGAGCGTCAAGGCTCCAGCGCCTGTCGTCATCTCCTCCGCAAAGCCCGCTGTCAGGCTGCCCTGTGTGCCCTGGGCGATTGCGGCTGCGCTGGCCATCACGGCCGGCGGCTTAGGCATGAAGATCAACACGATGCACCAGCAGCTGAGAAGCCAGTCGCTTGAAGTCATGAGATTGACAGAGGAGAACCTCCATTCACAGCGCGTCCTGCAGTTGATGATGACGCCTTCAGCGCAGCGGGTAACGCTTACGGCGAGCAAGACTCCGGCGGAGCCTGCCGGACATGCAATCTATCTTGCGGAGCGCGGCGAACTGATCTTCCAGGGTAATAATCTGAAGGCCCTGCGCGAGGGAAAGACCTATGAGCTCTGGCTGATTCCGGCCAACGGCACGGCACCGATTCCAGCGGGACTCTTCCGCCCGGACAAGGGTGGCGACGCCAGCGTGGTCATGCCGCCGCTTCCTGCCGGTGTCGCCGTGAAGGCATTTGGAGTGACGATCGAACCGGCGCAAGGATCGAACACCCCAACGGTCCCGATCGTTCTTTCGGGAGCACCGTCCTCGGGTGAATAATCGAACCACCTGATCTGACTGCGACGAGCAATCCAAGGTGTAGCGACAAGTTTGTGGTACGCGATCCCAGAAGAAGTGTCATCCTGAGCTGCGGTTCTCTTCCGGCGAGCCACGTGAAAGATCTACTCGGCCCGCAAAGCGGCGATCGGGTCGATGCGAGTCGCGCGCCGGCCAGGAATGACGCACCCCACCAGCGCCACCAGCCCCAGCAAGCTCGCGATTGCAAACAGCGTCGGCCGATCGTCCGGCTGAACCGCGAAGAGCATACTTGCAAGAAGACGCGTAGAAAACACTGCCGCGACCGCACCCACGACGATCCCCACGAGAACGGGAGCCATCCCGCGCCTGAGCACGTTGAGCAGGATCTCTCTCCGGGTAGCTCCGAGCGCGATGCGGATTCCAATCTCCTTGGTCCTGCGCGAGACGCTGAGGCCGAGCGTTCCCGTTACGCCAACTACGGTGATGAACAGCGCGACCGCTGCAAAGATTCCAAGCAGCGCCGAGGTCACCCGCGGCGTTCCCAGCTGCGCGCTGCGAAGCTGGTCGAGCGTGCGTATCTCGCTCACCGGCTGCTGCGGATCGATCTGCTGAACGATCGAGACCACCTGATTGGTAATCCGCATGGGATCGTTGTGCGTACGCACCATCAGGTGCGGCGCGCCCATGAAGGCGACCTGCGCCTGCGGGAAGTACACGACGTCGTCGAAGCTCTTATCGAGGCCGTACTGGCGCACATTGCTGACGACCCCGACGATGGTCGTCCATCTCGTGCCCCGGGAGTCGGTCGCAATCCGGCGGCCGATAGGGTTCTGGTCAGGCCAATAGTGCTTCGCCATCTGCGCATTGATGATGGCGACGGCGCCTGTATCGCGTGCATCGGCATCGGTGAAGGTTCGGCCCGAGAGCAGGGGCATCCCAAGAACGCGGAAGTAGTCCGGGGTGATGAGCTGATGAATGACCTGCGGCATAATCTCTCCAGAGCGCAGCGGCCGGCCTTCGATCAGGACTCCTCCATTCATGCCGCCATGGTCTCCGTTAAGGGGAACGCTGCTGCTCATCGCGACCGATTCGGTCCCCGGGATCTGCTGGGTACGGTCGAGAATCTGGTGGAAGAAGGTGTTCTGCTTCGTCAGCTCGCCGTACTTCGTCCAGTTGAGGCTGATGTTCATGGAAAGAACATTCGCCGTCTTGAATCCGGGATCGACCGAGAGCAGATTGTAGAGGCTGCGCATCATCAGGCCCGCGCACACAAGAAGCACGAAAGAGAAGGCGACCTGCACCGCGACGAGGGTGTCGCGCGTGCGAGTGCCGGTCTCGCTGCCCGCGGTCTTTTCCGCGGACCCGGCGAGGATCCCGAGCTTGCTGCGTGCGGCGACGATCGCGGGGAAGGTTCCGAAGAGGATCCCGGTGACGAGTGCGACGACGAGCCCAAAGAGAAGCACCCGTCCATCGAGGTGAATCTCTCCCGAGAGCGGCGTCATGCGAGCTGCGTACGCAACAAGCAGCTTCGATCCGGCTGCGGCGATCACCAGTCCCACGATGCCTCCGGCCAGCGCCACCACCATGCTCTCTACGATGGTCTGACGAAAGATGTCCCACGTGCTGGCCCCGGAGGCGAGACGCACCGCGGTCTCGCGAGCGCGGCGCAGCTGCCGCGAGAGCGCGAGGTTGGCGAGGTTGGCGCACGCCAGCAAAAGCACCAGCCCCGCCGCACCCAGCAGCATGAGGAAGGTCGGCCTCGCGGCATGGGTCAGCTCATGCTGCACTGGGTTGACTTCGATGGCGATTCCGGCGGCTGCCGGGTAAGACTTCGGATACGCGAGTGCAAGGCGATGATGGATGGTCGTCAGATCGTTCTGCGCCTGCGCCGGCGAGAATCCCGGCTTCAACCGCGCCAGAATCGTCAGCATTCTGGCATCGCGGTTAGCGATCATCTGCGGGTCGGAGCGGAAGGGACAGGACGTGGTCGGCATGTAGACATCGTTCGCATCCGGATACTCGGGGATGGGAGCAAGAACTCCGATCACAGTGTGGACGCGGTCGTTCATCTCGAAGGCGCGGCCAAGAACCTTGGGATCGGCTCCGAACTCCTTCACCCAGTAGGCATAGCTGAGCACAAGCACCGGGGGCGCAGTCAGGGTCTCATCCGCAGGCGTAATCAGGCGCCCCAGCACTGGTTTTACGCCGAGCACAGGAAAGTAGTTTGCCGAGACCACGCCGGTCACAACTCGCTCCGGCACCTTGGTTCCGAGCAGGGTGAAGGTCATCGAGTGATACTCGGCCAGTTCGGAGAAGGCGCGCGACTGCTGACGATACTCTGCGACCTCCTGCACGGAGAAGTCGATGGGATCGGGTCCGACTCGCGCGGCCTTCTGCTGCAGATGGACGATCTGCGCGGGATCCGCATACGGCAGCGGACGCAGCAGAATGCCATTGATGACGGTAAAGATCGCCGTGTTCGCCCCGATCCCGAGAGCGAGTGTGAGCACCGCCATCAATGTGTATCCCGGAGACCGGCGCAGCGTGCGCAGAGCGTAGCGGAGATCGCGGAGGATTCTCTCGAGCGAGACGATGCTGTTGCTGCTCCACATCTGCTCGCGCACCTTTTGCCGCGAGCCGAATTTGATGCGAGCCAGCCGGTTCGCATCCGCAGGGTTCAGCCCACGGGCAAGATTGAGCTCCTGTTCGAGCACGAGATGCTGTTCGATCTCGCGCCTAATCTCTTCGTCACGACGACGGCGGCGGAAGAATCGCAGGAGGCTCATCTCATCTCTCTCCCATGACCAGGCCAATGGCCCGGGCGATCTGGTTCCAGCGATGCGTCTCGACGGTGAGCTGTTTTTTGCCGGCAGCGGTCAGTTTGTAGAACTTGGCCTTGCGGTTGTTCTCGCTCGCGCCCCAGGAGGAAGAGAGCCAGCCGCGATCTTCCAGCCGATGCAGCGCGGGATAGAGCGAACCCTGCTCCACCTGCAGCACATCTTCGGAGGTGTGTTCGATGACCTGGGCGATGGTATGGCCGTGGGCCGGGCCCATGACCAGGGTCTTGAGGATGAGCATGTCCAGGGTTCCCTGGAGCATCTCGGCTTCGGAGGTCTTCTTCATTCGCGTTACAGGCGTCACGTTCTCTCCACTCGAGTATCTATGGGAGAAAAGCATACACCACTCGATCGTCTATGGGAAGAAGGCGCACCAGGAGGGCCAGTGTGCCTTTGATTCGCTGCCAGTGTGCCCTTGATTCGCCACGAGGGAGGCACGCTTTAGAATCGAAGCAAAGGATAGAACTCGTGCACAGACTAGGGATTCTTCTCTCCGGACGCGGCTCCAACTTTCTTGCAATTCATCGCGCGATCACCGAGTCGCGCATCGGCAACGCCGAGATTGCCGTAGTGATCTCGAACAAGCCTGAGGCCGCAGGACTCGAGACCGCACGGTCGCTGGGACTCACCGCGCTCGCTCTTCCACAGGAGGGCAAAGGTCCGGCAGCCCGCGAGGCGCATGACGCCCGCATGATCGCCGCGTTGAACGACTACGGCGTCGATCTCGTCTGCCTTGCCGGCTACATGCGCATCATCACTCCGGCCTTCGTCGAAGCCTTCCCCAACCGCATCCTCAACGTCCATCCTTCGCTTCTCCCCGCGTTTCCAGGGCTCGACGCGCAACACCAGGCTTTCGACTATGGAGCGAAGATCGCCGGCTGCACCGTGCACTTCGTCGACGAGGCTGTGGATCATGGCGTGATCATTCTGCAGAAGACCGTGCCGGTGCTCGACGAAGACACCGCCGATACGCTGACGGCGCGAATCCTCGAGCAGGAACACCTCGCATACCCCGAGGCGATCTCGCGAGTCCTCAGCGGCGAATACCGCATCGAGGGCCGGCGTTACTTGCGCGCCTGACCCTCTACGTGTTCTGGCCGCCCTGCACCTGCTGCTGATTGCGGGCGTCGCCCAGCACGACCTTTATGTCCATGCGCTTGCGGCCACGGAAGATGGTGACGGTGACGTTATCTCCCGCGCGATGCGAGTTCATCGCGGCCGAGAGATCCTGCGGGCTGGTGATCTCCTGGCCGTCCATCGCGACGATCAGGTCGCCGCCCAGCATCACCGGGATATTGCCCTGATAAGCGCGCTGGGTTCCTCCGTGCAGGCCAGCCTTGTCCGCAGCGCCGCCGGGCAGCACGCGCTCGATCAGGATGCCGTAATCGGCGGGAAGGCCGATCTGCCCGGCGATATCAGGACCAATGGGAATCGTGACGATATCGAGCGTAGGACGGCGGATGTAACCGTACTTCGCATAGTCATCGAGGATAGCTCGGGCGGTGTTGATCGGGATCGCGAAACCGACGCCTGAGCTCTGGTCGGCTCCGTTGCTGGCAATCATGGTGGTGACGCCGATGACCTCGCCGCGGGAGTTGAGCAGAGGACCGCCGGAGTTGCCGGGATTGACGGCGGCATCGGTCTGGATCGCGTCCTCGATCGGATTGCCGTTGGGACTGCGGATCGAGCGAATCGCGGAGATGATGCCACGCGTCATGGTTCCGTTCAAGCCGAAAGGATTGCCGATGGCATAGACACGCTGGCCGACCATCAGACTGCGCGAGTCCGAGAAGGTGACCGGCACAAGATTAGGAGCTTCGATCTTGATCAGCGCCAGGTCGTGGTCCTTGTCGGTGGCCAGAACCTTCGCCTTGTACTTGTGCTTGTCCGAGAGCATCACCTCGAGCCGCTGCGCGTTGCCGATGACGTGGTTGTTGGTGAGGATCATACCCTCTTTGGTGAGGACGAAGCCCGAGCCCTGGCCCTGCTGCGGAACCGGGCCGTAGAAGAAGTCGAAGGCGACCTCGGTCGAGGTGATGTTGACCACCGACGGAAGCGCCTTCTTATAGACAGCGATGTTCTGCTGCTCTTCGGTATCGAAGGCGGGAGCGGCGGCCGCTTCGGTAAGATGGAAGCTGCCACCTTGGCCGCCGACGATGCTGGTGCTGGTGGTAGCCCCATCTGCGGCGGGCGCGTGGTTTAGCCAGGGAAAGAGTCTCCCCGTGGACGACGAGTGTGTCGTCACGTAATAGAAGCCGGAGAGAAGAAGCAAAACAAGAAGGACGGGGCGTAGTTTCATCGGTACCCTGGAATCTCCATCGCGGGCCGCCTTATGCGGCGCCAGCTTAATTGTATCGAGTCAGAGAAGACGAATGTCGATTCAGTTATTTAGATGCCAAGTCTCGCCTCCGAGACCTGGATTTTGCAAAATCTCCTTGCAAACAAAGGCTGTCTCTACACGGAAT
>Ga0193742_1001885_pt1 | contig 12246 bp, 14 predicted proteins | sample L2c1metaG_FD_165511 | JGI IMG/M metagenome (GOLD analysis project Ga0193742, IMG submission 165511) | Soil microbial communities from a riparian zone of the East river system, Colorado, United States - L2c1 | ecosystem: Environmental > Terrestrial > Soil > Riparian zone | place: USA: East River... | reverse complement strand
ATGCTTTTGACCAACAGGGACAAATATCTGTTTTTTTTCATCTCTGCTCAGTGCTAAGTAGTGAGATTAAACAGACTAGGCCCAACCATGCGCCAGAAACGAGCAAAAGCCTACCGGAAACTCATGGATCTATATTCCATATCGTTCGGATTCAGGCAACCCTACCAAGTTCTAGGTTCAGTTGTCATTATTCCGTCGAACCGACCAGTTAGTTTACTCATATACCACATCAGTTGATTCAGAAATATGCAAATCGGCTGTTGCGCAAAAGCTTGATTTACACAAACAGCTCTATTCTGTCCTTCAAGGAGAAGTCAAACCAAGTGGGTCTCACATGAGCTTTCTGCTTCCCCCTGGCAGGAGGGAAAAAAAGAACCTTTGATTGCTCAAACGGCAAAGTCGTTCTTTAGTGATCACACAATGCTGCATACACGAATTATATCTACAAGGCAAAGAGCAGCAGCCAGCTGTTGATTTGGCGAAAACATTTGAACGCAGAAAATGTAATCATCGAGAAGCTATAACAGGAGATGAATGTTTGACAAGCATTATCGGTAATTTCTCTCTACTTGTATACTTCCCTGGTACTTATATCTCACTGTATGCTCCTTAGGCACCAACAACAAGCATCGATATGTAATGGCTACCCAGTCACATCCACTTCGAGTAAAACTTCGCAGCATACCTGCTGCACCTATTGTCCATCTCAATCGTTCAGTCATGGTCCTCGAACCTCCAAGTAATACCACCCTCAGTACAAAACGAACGGTAAGTGTGACATATTGTTAACTTCTACCTACCCTTACAGTTTTATTCAAGAATGAAGAACGAACTCTTCATGCAACACTGCCTGAATTGAAATCGGCCAGTACGTCGGCATCAACTCGACCACCGCGGAAAAAGAAAGGGCCTAAAGGACCAAATCCACTAAGCGTCAAGAAGAAGAAACCTAAGGAACATCCACAACTCGGTCATCGAGGTGGGGAGAAAATATCAGTAGGTTCAAAGAGAAAGCTGGAGCAAGTAGTTGACCGCGATGTGGGACCCCAAGTTAACGAAGTACGGATACATGATAGTGATAATCCAACCGAAAAGAAACGTAGAAAGACAAGTGACTCAGGTCCTGCAGATACAGCTAGCTAGTCTTCAATGAATCATAAAAAATTCGTATTGCATGCATGTATGTAAACGTTCAAAGCTGACAAGATATAGTTGACAAAATGGCTGGATTCGGATTAACTACAACGGCAAGAATTTGCTCATTCACCACCACGAAGACGCAAAACTGTGAAAAGAAGCACACAGTAAGGACCGTGAACGACATGAGTAAATAGGAAACTTACCCAAGTGAAGAGTGCTCTCTTTTTGGATATTGTAGTCAGAAAGAGTGCGGCCATCCTCAAGTTGTTTGCCGGCAAAAATCAAGCGCTGTTGGTCAGGCGGAATACCCTCCTTGTCCTGAATTTTTGCCTTCACGTTGTCGATAGTGTCAGATGATTCCACCTCGAGAGTGATGGTCTTGCCGGTCAAAGTCTTAACAAAAATCTGCATTCCACCACGAAGACGAAGAACGAGATGAAGCGTAGATTCCTTCTGAATGTTATAATCGGAAAGAGTGCGACCGTCCTCAAGCTGCTTGCCAGCAAAGATAAGACGCTGCTGATCCGGGGGAATACCTTCTTTATCTTGAATCTTGGCTTTCACGTTGTCGATGGTGTCGGACGACTCAACCTCGAGGGTGATGGTCTTCCCAGTGAGGGTCTTGACGAATATTTGCATGCCACCACGAAGGCGAAGGACGAGATGAAGGGTGGATTCCTTCTGAATGTTGTAGTCGGAGAGGGTGCGACCGTCCTCGAGTTGCTTTCCAGCGAAGATGAGACGTTGCTGATCAGGAGGAATGCCTTCCTTGTCTTGAATCTTGGCCTTGACATTGTCAATCGTGTCAGAGGACTCGACTTCCAAAGTGATCGTTTTGCCCGTAAGTGTCTTAACAAAGATCTGCATACCTCCACGGAGGCGAAGGACAAGATGGAGGGTGGACTCCTTCTGGATATTGTAGTCTGATAGAGTGCGACCATCCTCAAGCTGTTTACCAGCGAAGATGAGGCGCTGCTGGTCGGGAGGAATGCTAGGGGCTACAGTTCAGGATTGAGATTCAACACAAGAAAACGATTAATTACCCTTCTTTGTCCTGGATTTTGGCCTTAACATTATCGATAGTGTCGGAAGATTCAACTTCCAAAGTGATGGTCTTGCCTGTCAACGTCTTGACAAATATCTGCATGCCACCACGGAGGCGGAGAACAAGATGGAGGGTCGACTCCTTCTGAATGTTATAATCAGAAAGGGTTCGGCCATCTTCGAGCTGTTTGCCCGCAAAGATGAGGCGCTGTTGGTCGGGCGGGATACTGCTCCACGTCAGATCAACAATCAGAAATGATGATACAGTAAACCTACCCTTCTTTGTCTTGGATCTTGGCCTTTACATTGTCGATGGTATCAGAAGACTCCACCTCAAGGGTGATAGTCTTGCCGGTGAGGGTCTTAACGAAGATCTGCATAATGGTTGATTGAAGAGGATGGAGGGAAAGGTGGTTGGGTGTCCAGATAACAAACGCAAGCCTTGCTTATATACGGGTGATGCGGAGATTGAAATTGGAACTGCCTCAAACGAGTCATCGGTGATGACTCAGCGCTTGAGCTAGAATTTCCGAATCTTAAACAGCTCCGCAGTGCGGCAGCACTCACCACAAAACGTTCAATTATGATACAGACAATACAAAATATTAGCACTTTTTATCTTATTCATCAATCCAAAGACGAATAGTCATATCTTTCTCCATGGCTGCAGATGCAATGATATTTCTAGAAGGATGTGTCTGAACAAGGACAGTAAGAGTCAATATAATAAGATAAGCGAAACGGACCTACTGCCACCGCCAACACGATATCTACCAGACAACGAGTAAGTGTCTAGCTCCCCGAGAGAATAATAATAATTACCACGATGACCTTCAAGTACTTGTAAAATTTGGCGAGTCTGCAGGTCCCAGATATATATTTTACAATCTTCGCTCCCACTGACGAGGTATTTCCCCATCGTTGTAATAAAGCATGCCGGAATACAGAACGTTCTGTTCACATGTCCTGTGTATGTCTTGACACATCGGGAGGTTTGATAATTCCACAGCCGGATTGTGGAGTCCTGTGTTGAGGCCAGAACAAATCTGGAGTTTGGAGAGAATTTGACATGCGAACTGAGATAAACTTAGATTCATTTTTGTGAGGAAAGACATGATTGTATAACTGACCAAATAGGATTGTCGTCATCTACCAATGTCTTTAAGCATTGGCCAGATTCGGCGTCCCATATTCGACTTTTGAAACTATGTGAGTCCATGGTGGGCGGTTGATGCCTTCCAACTTACATTAGGCCGTCCATGGCGCAGGATGCTATGAGAGTTCCGTCATGATTGAAGCTCACAGATGTGACCGGATCCGAATGAGCAGGAAGTACCTTCAAAGGTTTACCTTGTCCTGTCAATTCCTAACTAACAGCATCAAACCTTTTAGAAAATACATTACCTCTTGCAACGTCCCAAACACGGACAGTTTCATCAAATCCTCCAGATGCAAGAAGGTTTGAATTTGGATTATAATTCAAACAAAAGACAAAATTGGTGTGACCAAGAAGGGTTTTCACCTCACTGCGCTACAGATTGAATGAGTTGTAGAGTCATCCAGAAAGCGATATCACCTCACCAACTCAATGCTCCATATTTTGATGGTCTTGTCGTCCGATGCAGATGCGAGATACTCCCCATCGCTAGTCCAAGCTATATCCGAGATGCCCTCTGTGTGTCCCTGAAATGTGTGGATGAATTGACCAGTGATACCATCCCATAACTTTATGACTCTGTCGGCGCCTTCCCTCGAGATATATTCAAGCCAAGTACATTCCGAAGACGCGTTGACATACCAGATGACGCGAGCAGTGAACCATCAGGACTAAATTTTATTGAAGATATGGACGAAGTATGTCCACTAAGCGTGAAGCGCAGCTTATAGTTGGGTTTAACAGCAGATGAAGGTGGTGATGGTATCGAAAGTGCCATGGCACGTGGTCGAGAAAAAGTTTGGCCTTTCGCTACTAGCTCTCTGCCTCCGTACTACACAATGACCAGTGGGTGGTTGGTACCGTCGACGCGCTCAGACGTTATTGAAGATCTAGTATCCGGTGTTGGTCAGTCCCCTTCAAGCTAACGTTGAAATCATCGTCTTAATTATCAAATTTTGACAGACCGGTACAATCCTTCAAATATTGGAATTCTTGAGGATTACCTTTACCACCAAATCAGAAGTGAAGAATACGATTGTCTGGCCAACCTGGCCGTTCTCAAACTGTATGCCTTATTTTTTTCTCGACATACAATTCTGATAATTTTTTACAGATATCAGTTCAATCCTGATCTTTACAATCCGGACGTGACCATTAATATTCTTCTGAAAGCCCTCACATCGTCTCCTCTGCCCGACTTCAATTTATGCGTGTCTCTCCTCGATGGGCGGCCCATCAACGCTACGTTGGATGAACCTGACCCCCTTCCTACTATCCTGCCAACCCTAAAAGGTTTATACAACCTGCTCTACCGATGTCGTTTCCCTGCTTTCTGGGAAATTTACAGGTCAAAACAACTCGAACATCTTCGTGACAATTACACCATTGAAATTGTAGGATTTGAAGATGCCGTTCGAGCAGTTGCCATCCGCGCTGTCAGAGCTACCTTCACCAGAATAAGCTCGGAACGATTGGGGTCGTATCTAGACCTGACTGGTGCGCAAGAACTTGTTAATTAATGATATTTTATGCCAATACTATGTCGCAGGATCTCAACTTACTGCCTACATTCAAAAGTTGGGTTGGACAATTGACCCATCTACGTCTGTCGTTGCGATACCGCCTAACCCAGATAACCAGATTGAAGCGACCGTTGTACAAGAGTCCATACAGCTCCCTCGTACGTCCATCATTTCCATACTTTGAAACCTGCTTAAAATCTGGTTGTAGAGCTCGTAAAGGTTATTGCACATTCTGTCACCAAAATATAATTGTCTTCCACTTTTCATCGCCAGTGCTTAAACAATAATCATATATCCCTTTCCTAATTGCAAGTGCTTGTCCGACGCGAAAGAATCCATTTTGACGAATAGTAATACACATAGGGACACATCCATAGGGATCAATCCACCGTTGTCTTATAAAGATAACGGTGAATCTGTAGTATGCGGATTGGAGTATACATGGCAAAAATCGTACCGCAATCTAGACGTGGTTGTTATGATAATTACATTGAGTACTTGGTGGCTCTCCTTTTCTTCAGGAAGAATTAGCTGCTCTACGATTCGTCCAAAGCATGTATGGGTCTCTTGAAAGGTCATATCCACTTGCATTCTTTCGAGCGCTACGTCGTGCATCAGGAATCTTGGCGCTCGCGGTAATGTCCTTCGGTTTTTATTTGATCAGGGCGGTAGCAAGGCATCAGAAAAGGACGTTCACTTACTGCTATACGCCTGCGCATGCCCGCAGTAATGTGTATCCACCACTTGGTAAGAGCTGTTTTCAAAGCAAGTTCTCGATGTCCTTTGGGATTTAGCCATGCGACAAATGCTTCAAGCTAGAATGAAGTTTGATGGTTAAACTTTCTGTCAGCGAAAAAGAAAGGCTTTGGAAACGAACCTCCTCTAAATCATTGTAAACCGCCCATTCATTGGGTCCAAGAGTTCCGTCTTCACCTTCCTCTTCCAGCTTTCGTGAATCGATATCTTCATTTTCTTCAATCTTTCTTTTTTGTAGAAGATCCAGATCGAACTCGCTAGGGCCTTGAATGAACAATCTTCCAGAACCATACAACGCGGTTCCTCCACTTCCAACAAGGGATGCGGAACCCAACCCATCAAACCACCAGATACGGTTGAAAAATCGATCACGGCCTAGAGGTTTGACGCGCACTCCACCGAGAAGTTTTCTAAACTCCCTTTCGATACCCTCCAAGCGACGTTCTATTTTGTTCACTTCTTCGTCCACGCGACGATGCTCTGCCATAGCTTGTTTCTGGGCGGCTTGTTTTACTCTGGCTGCCTCTCTTTCTTTCGAATGAGCGATTGTTTGTGTTTTGATACGCAAGTCCTTCTGACGTGCACTCTTCTTGCCCGCAGCAGACGTAGACTCTGAGCCTATTTCGGATGCGTCCGAAAGTTCACTGCAGTCTTGCATTACAATATCTTCCCCAGTGCTGTTGTTGCTGGCCGATGAATTTTCGTCTTTGGTCTCTTCGAGGAGGGAAACCATCTCTTCTTGACTGCGATAAAATATTAATCACGGAGCTAAATATGCAAAAAGGAAGACACCCACTATTGCTTTTTCTGACGATTGACTTCAATTTTCTCCTTTCTAAGCGCAGTTAACTGTTCTTCGCAGGATTCCATGTGAACGTGGATGGCCTTCGACGAGACTGCCAGATTACACATGAAGGACACAATGGCGATACGGTCTTCAGGTGGGAGACTATTATATCTGTCTCTTGGGTGAGCGACAGACGTAAGTACATGCGCGTCTGGTGTAGGCGGCCTTGAACTTGATGTAGAAGCCTCGGTAGAAGACTGCTCCGGTGAAAATAATAGTTTGATAAGGATTTCTTGAAGCTTTGGGAAATTCTGAACATTGGCGTGCTAGATTAGAGGGTCAGAATAAATGATAAAACCTGATATAATAAAAATACCAACATCTTTGAGGCATCCTACAAGAGCATCCTCCCAGCCTTCACGACCTTCTGTGTGGCGCAGTGGCACTCGTTCCCAGTTGTTGCCAACATCGGCCATGGCACCAATGAGATCATCAATAGAGACGCCAAATATCTTCTGTTCCTCTTGTTCTGATGCTATCAGTTGCTCCTTGCGTTTGAGGAGAGAAAGAAGAGCACTGTGGCGTTGAAAGCCAACCGTTCGAAGATTGTAGATTAAAGTAGAATGTACCTCTGCGAGGAGAGGGCATGGCTGGTCGACAGCCGAATGGCGGATGGCATGTTCAAACTCATCAAGGGAAAATGTCGACAAGTGAAGGGGTTGACTAGAGAGAAAGGTGATTAGAAAAGTGTAGGAATTGTGAAGAGAAAGTGATGTACCCATAAACAACTAGGAAATTCCAAGCCATTAAGAAGGCCTCGAAGATGCCTGGAGTGTCATTGAATGGTATACAGGCACGGTTGGCAACAGGCCGTGTTACTCTCATTCCAGCCTTTTTATCTTTGTCCGCAATCCGGACGTCCAGATCTTCGGTAGGATAACGGACAGGTTTCTTCTTCTTCTTTTCTGCAGCAATACGCTCGGCCTCTTCTTTAGCGAGCCTTTGTTTCTCCGCTTTCTCGCGAGCTTCTCGTTCCCGTTTCTCAGCTGCTGTAGTGGGTTTACGCCAGGTTAGCAAATAGGTATGAGCGTCAATCAAAAGAACTTTTCACTTGCCTCGCTCTTCTTGAGCAGCAGTCATTTTCTTCTGCTTCTTTGTAGGAGGACCTTCTTTTTCTTCCCAAGCCTTTTTCCTTTTGTCTATTTCTCCTTTCTTGATATTCTCCACGCCTTTCCGTGTTTCTTCGGGCATAACGGAATCAACGCCGTACCGTTGGGCTATTGAAAGTTTAACAGTCCAAGGGGATGCCACGGCGGCCTCTCGGTCGACACAATCACGAATAAATCGACGGAGTATAGATTTAGAGAACGATAGACGATCGCGGCTATTGAGACCATGTATGAGTCTGTATATCTTCACAAGAGTCAAGTAGACGCCTACCTCATCATGCCGCATTGCACCTCAAGTAAGCTGCCTACCAGATTTGACTCTTTATCGTTGCTCTTTACTGAACTTTTCCCCTTCTCATGGCTTTTGTCTTTTTCCAGTTCAATAACATGAACCCAATAAAAATACAGCGATGGGTCATCCTTGGCGATGGCTTCTTTTGTTGGAATTCTTAGATCGCCTCCAACTACATGAGGTGGATCATCCTCAAGAGAAAGATATGACGAGGATGACGCATCCATGTGAGCATCCCGTGCTTTTACGTCGAAGCTATATTTTGGAGGGTAGACTTTGTCTACCCGAGCATAGTACCTTTGAGTGGCACGCAAGTAAGCATAGCATCAGGTTTCCATGTCTGTATGACTTACTTCGTTCCTGATATGTCGACGACAATTTCTAATTATTTTCGTAAGGACAGTCAGCCAAAGAACGATCAGGAATAAGTTAACATACTCTCGCCCACGAAATAACGATCCTTGAAGCGGTCATAGACTGCTTCTACAAGGTGATCAAGGCGACCCATGACCTCTGTAACATAAAAGGTGAAACTAGAGTTATAGAGAGAGAACTTGAATGGGACGCACGCCATTGAACTGCTTTGAGGACAGCGGGTTTAAGAGGTTCAGAGAACCTGGAATGTAGAGTCCTTGCTTCATGGCGCTCACTCTCGACAGCTTGAAAATAATCAAGACCGCTTTTCCCTGTGACCTCGCACTGGAATTGTTTCAGACGATAGAAGGTCATTCGGGCGGAATAGGCTCTGATGAGAGGGGAGGGTGAGGATCTGTAGGAGGAAGAATGTATTGGGGGGAATAGGAGCACGTACTCATAGGTGTCAAATATTTCACCGGTCTGGTCAAGATAAAAGACATGCTTGTGAGGATCAGATTGGACTGCCTGTAAGAGAGCTTCGGAGGGTTCGGTGAGCACGACGCGCTTGCGGCGACATGAAGGCATGTATGAGGAAGTATGGGGGAGGGGAGGCAGTTGGGGGTAGGAAGGATGGGGGTTGTGGGAGGAAAAAGGGAAGGTGGTGATGGCACAACGGCAGAGAAAGGGACAGGTGGCTGGTTGGAGAACGGGATACACACTATTTCACCTGCTTTCGCCTTTGGAAAAAAAAAAGAAAAAAGAAATATTCTGCCTCCCTGTATCTAGACTACCATTGACAAAGTAAATCTTGTATACCATCATCATATCCTTATACTAGTATATGACACGTTTGTTAGGACCCTCAGCATCCCCAGAGCGACTGAACGCCGCCCACCTCGGCGTCGGTTCTACCTCACACACCTCAAACACTCGCCGCTTTCGGGAACAAATCGCTTTGGCGTGTTCAACTTCAGTATCATGGACACTCGTGCTCAGAGAAATTTGGAAATATTATAACAGCTCTAGAGTCATCATCAACTCTGAGATTCACAAATATCACCGCCGAGTATCTCTTACTCACGTGATCGTCCGTCCATATGTAGTGTGCACATTAAAACTAAGCGTCCCCATATTACAGTCATTTACAATGCCATTAATCAATGCTGCGCCGTTTAATTCCTTTCCTAGATGCCTCTGGAGTTCCCATCAGTCGTAGCCTGTCTTGTAGATTGGATCGTGGTATAGATTTGAGCGCCGAAGTCTCAGCTTCCGTAAGGTTATCCTTTCGTTTCTCCTCCTCAGCTGTCTTTCCCTATCACAGTAGATTCAGTCTCATTTTATTGGAGACCAATTCAGAGAAAGACTCACTCACCAAATTCTTCTTGTTCAGAGAGAAGAATCGTTTGAGGCCCGTGCTACCTTTGTCGCTCTCTTTGGGCTGCAATGTCGATCGCTTTTTCCGCTTGGAGTCCATGGCGTCGATTATTACAATGGCTTTAGCGGCAGGGGATGGTTGTTCAAGAGCGGGAGATTTGGACGCACTGCGGGCACCAGCCAGAGGCGAATTAGATCTTTTTGATTCATTTGGTCGTGCTGTGCTTGCATCGCTAGGACCAGTAGATTCAGAAATAAACACCGGTTTGGTAGCATTGGAGCCCTCTACATTGATCAATACCCAACCTTGACCTCCACTGCCTAAAGAGTTCTGAGATTCCTTCGTCCAGGACTTGTCTCTCTGGGGAGTCGGGGGAACATGCGGAGTCGAAGCAATGATTCCTACAAGGGCTGCCTCGCTCTTCCTCAACGACTTATCAACTGCTATCATGGCAGGAGTCTCAACACGGCAATCGTTCTCGTGGATCGGGGTCGAGGCAGTACCCTTTTTTTCCGACATTGAGGTCGAAATGTTGGTTTCCTCTTGTAATTTCTCGTCAACCGGCGTTGACTGCCAGCCTCCAGGAAACATTGGTCCGTTCGAACTATAACTCGGGTTCAGCTTTGGCTTCTCCTGCTCAAGTTTCGAACCCCTGTATGACCCAGTCCACGTAATCGGAGTGGCCGTATTCGAAGAGAATGCAGAATCTCTGAAAGCATTCATTCCAAGAAGAGGCGGTGATGAAAAATCATTCGTGAAAGGTATCGGCTTTTCATCCTTTGCATTCCACTGGGGTATTTGATTGGGAGAGGTAGAAGTCAAGAGAGGCGGCGTCGCCACTCTGTCAGATCCCAACCGTACATCAGAGCGGTCATTAGTAGCCGGACCGCCCACCTTCATTGGGGGTGGCGATATGGATAAAATATCTTGTTTGAGGCCTACAGCTCCAACGCCGGTCATGTTCTCAACCCCCGCGGATATTGTGCTGGGCATATGGGCGCGGAGAACTGGATGATGTTCATCAGGGATATCAGAGTCTTGAAATACTGAGACGGGAACTTGAGCCCGTGGCGCAGGTTTTCGGAGGAGATGTGGTTGCGGCGACTGAGAGACGGGATATTGGGGCCTCTTGGAACCATCTGTGGTAGACCGTGAGTGCTGGGGAGAAGGTAGGTGTGTAGCGGGGTCTGTTGCAAGTCGTTTATGCCGGTGTTGAACGTCGGTCGGGTCGTCGGTGATTCCTTGCAGCGGAAGACGTCTCATATCCGGAACGGCGGTATTCACCGGGGTATGCTCAGGCGTTTCTACAGGGGGGGAACGCTCAGGGGCTGGGCCTGTAAATATCCAAAGATCCTTCACTTTGGAGCGATTTGTCAGAGATATGGATGTTAGAAGTGAAAATGAGTGAAAATCCAACGAGGTCAGCAAGGCGAGTATGTGTCGTAAAGAATCACTAGCGAATGTATCTTGTTGGAACCCTGAATCACGGTAGAATCAATATTAGTAAAATGACGAAGAGAGTGGAGGAGAAACAAACATTTATAACCCTTGAGCTTGAATTCAAAGGAATTATCGCCAACTTTCTTCTCCGAGACGACACCGCGAGGCCATGAGGCTCGAACGGCCTGGAGTATGGCCGGAGTCAGGTGGAGTGGAGGCGAAATTACTCGCATGAGAGTCGCAGATGCAAACGAAAGGGCAAAAGGCACCCGTTGGACCTTTTCTATGTCATTTAAAGATGTAGAATTGGTGGGCATAGAGGGAGGCAGGGGGGTGGGTCGGGAAATGGGAAATGATGGGGTACCAGGCTTGGAGAAAACCATAGCAATACGGTCATCATTTTCCCTTCCATAATCGATGGTTGAGAGGTAACTGTAACCACATTGATAGATGGCCGCCAATATATCTAGTAGTAGCTTCTCTGTTGAAATGGATTTCGCATTTGCCCATGGCTTTCCGTCGAGAGTGAATTCACATAGACTCTGGGGTGAATCCTCTCTCGAAGAGAGAATGATTGATAGTTGTTCCAAGAGACGTCGAAGGGCATCAATGACGGATGCAGGAAATGAGTAGAGACGGATACAATTTGAACTGGACAAGGCTAAGAGAGCGAAAGAGTCTGGTGCTGGCAGTGGGATCCGGATAAACTCCTTTCTCGGCGTAAATGTAGGTTCTGTTGTCAGATTAGGAGGCATCGACATCGACATCGACGATGAAGACAAGCAGAGTCCAGACCCCCAAACTCGAGAGTTGACGTCAGAGGGTTGAATGGCACGTGAACACCTGTACTCCACCACCACAAAATATTGCTTTGCATTAATAAATCACCTACCTTTAATCCCAGTTCTAAATAGCAGATCCGAAACGAGGCCTCCAAGATGACAGCCATCCAGTCTTTTGAGCTTGCAGATATCTCACATTAGAGACATTCCCATGCCCAGGGGTCATTATAATTCGAAAGGCTCTATTATTATAGGAAATCCCAGGAATATTCACATATTCACCATTCATCACCTCACCGTTCCCGACGATGCACCAGGCATGCCAATTTTTTTTCGTCCATCCGTCATTACGGGTACGGTGCGGAGCCCTAATCCTGGTGTTGCGCCACCGGTGGTAGCATTTTGTAGTTGGGGAGTGCTATTCC
>Ga0193742_1001883_pt1 | contig 12249 bp, 11 predicted proteins | sample L2c1metaG_FD_165511 | JGI IMG/M metagenome (GOLD analysis project Ga0193742, IMG submission 165511) | Soil microbial communities from a riparian zone of the East river system, Colorado, United States - L2c1 | ecosystem: Environmental > Terrestrial > Soil > Riparian zone | place: USA: East River... | reverse complement strand
ATGAGAAACCTGAAAGGAACACATAATGTGTTTCTCAGATTTTCCCTTCAGAAACACCCTTTGTGTTTCTGCGGGAAAAACCCTTTGGAAACCACAACACATGTCTAGAAATGGGTTTTTCCAGGGAAAACAGTACCTGGCACCAGCAGTGTTATCCTGTCTTTGATTGGTGAAAAGACGGAGATATTGTTCCAGTTCTTGGTTGACCCGTTCCGTCTGTCCATCTCCCTGAGGGTGGTAGGCTGTGGTGGCTGCCAACTTAATTCCAAGCAACTGGTAGAGTTCCCGGGTGAATTCCGCCATGAACTAGGGACCTCTATCAGAGATGACTTTCCGAGGGAGACCGTGATGTTTCCACATGTGGTTGAGGAAAAGGTGTGCAGCTCCAGCGGCAGAGATCATAGGGACCGTGGAAATGAAATGTGCATGCTTTGTGACGGAATTGACGACAACCATAATGTAATCGTGCCCTGCAGATTGTGGCAGCTCGACAATGAAGTCCACACTGATAGTATCCCATAGAGCAGATGGAATGGGTAGAGGGTGGAGTTCTCTGATCGGAGGGTGTCGGAATGATTTGGTCTGAAGGCACATGTCACAGGTGGAGACGTACCTGCCTACATACCTTGACATCTGTGGCCACCAGTAGTTCTGAGACACCAATTCCAAGGTTTTCCATCTTCCACTGTGACCAGCCAACCTAGAGTCATGAGAAAGCGTGACAATACAACGATGGAGATTGGAGGTGTCTGGAACATAGATCTTGCCCTGGAAATACAGAAGTCCATCGGTCAGGGACCACTCCACAGACTTAATGGAGCGAGCTGATGAACCTTGTAACTCTCTTGCAGCCCTCGCCACTGGTTCCTCTTTCTCCCCATCATGTGTCCCCTTCCAGATATCCTTTAGTATTCCTCATTCCTCTCCTGCTGCCTCTAAACCTTCCAATGCTTGGACCGCAAAGAAATTCGGAGTAAGGAGGACCATGTTCGTCATTGTCCTCTGAACCTGTTCCGTGATTGGAGCGACGTGACAGAGCATCTGTCTTCCCCATGCTCTTACCGGGACGGTGATGCATGATGAAGTCAAATCGGGCTAAAAGGAGGGACCATCTAGCTTGCCTTTGGTTAAGCTTCTTGGCCATCATGAAATACTGAAGGTTCTTGTGGTTTGTCCAGATCTCACAGCGATGCTCTGCTCCTTCCACAAAATGCCTCCACTCTTCCAACGCTCTCATAATTGCCAACATCTCTTTGTCATGGATTTTGTAATTCTGCTTTGGAGAAAGGGATTTGGAAAGGAATGCTACGGGATGCCATTTGTTGTCTTCTGGTGATTGTTGAGACAAGATGGCGCCAGTTGTGAAATACAAGCTGTCTGCTTTGATCCGAAAAGGTCACAAGTTGTCTGGCAGGGCGAGAATCAGAGCCATTGTAATCTGTTCCTTGAGTGAATCGAATGCTGACTGCTCCTCCGCTCCCCATCTCCACTCCATGTCCTTCCTTGTGAGATCGAACAGAGGACAGGCTAAGTGAGAGAACCCTTGGAAGAACATGTGGTAGAAGTTGGTAAAGCCCAGGAAAGACTGCACTTCCTTCCCGTTAGATGGAGTAGGCCATTCTGTTACTCCAGCTACCTTGACTGGGTCCATCTTAACGGAATTCTGGGAAATAATCACTCCGAGGTATTCCACTTCTGTCTTCTCGAACTCGCACTTCTCAGGTTTAAGGAAGAGGCTGTTTTTCCGGAGCAACTCCATAACTCTCTGAGTGACCCTCCGGTGCTCCTCGAGAGTTTCCGTGAATATTAGGATGTTGTCCAGATATACCACCACAACTCCTTCCGTTATCAAGTCATCAAAGATGTCGTCCATCATGGTCTGGAACATTGCTGGACTGTTTCACAGTCCAAAAGACATACCAGTGGTTTAGAGTCCTCGGTTTGTTCAGAATGCAGCCTTCCACTCATCTCCTTCCTTCATCCGGACATTGTTGAACCCCCATCGGACATCCAGTTTGGTGAAGTACTTGGCTCCTCTGAGTTTATTGATGAGTTTGGAGATGAGAGGGAGCGGGTATTTGTTCTTGACTGTCATTGCGTTTAGGGCCTGATAGTCCTGAACAAGCCGTAGAGTACCATCCTTCTTCTTAATGAAAAAGACTGGAGATGCCATCGGAGATTTAGACAGACAGATTCGACCTGTTTCTAAGTTTTCCTTGAGGAATTGATCAAGCTCCTTTTGCTCTGTCGGAGCCAACGGACAAACCTTGCAATTAGAGGCCTTCTCTCCAGGGATCAGCTCGACCGCATGATCCCATTTCTTGGATTCTGGTAGGGCATCGAAAGACTCTTTGGAAAAGACACTGTTGAACTCCTTCAGGTGTTCCGGAATGGACCGTCCGGAGGGGGTGGAAGCTTCAGAGTTACATTTGAAAGCTTTGGCTAAGCGCTGAGGAACACTGGAAGTGGCTCGGATCTCCGCCGGTGCTGGAATAAGGCCAATTGCAAAGATACGATCTCCTGGTCCGATCAGTTCTTCGGCTTCCTCAGGCTCTTCCTCTTCAGAGTCTGTGTGGAGTTCCGGTGCAGGCCCATCTGAGACAGCTTCTGTCCATCAGATTTCAGCCTGCCAAGCGATTCTCTCCACTCGAGCTTCGTCTCTACATCCAGAACAGCATTGGGGTGGACATCTGGACATTTTGACTTCTCTGGTCGCCCAATCAATTTCCAGATTGTGCTTTTGTAGCCAAGATTGTCCAAGGATGAGCTTCTGCTTGCCTAAGCCAGTGACAGAAAATAGTGTCCATTCTGAATGATTCCGATATCTCAAGATGAGATCCACCACTTCAGTAATGGAATCAGCCTCGTTCAGGGTTCCGTCAACATTGTAAACCGGAATGGGTTTGGAGAGCTTCCAAGTGTGGAGCCGGTTGCTCTTGGCATAGTGGCAGTCGACGAACTCTCTAGTGGCTCCGCTGTCCACGAAAGAGTTGACGGACTTCACTTCTCCTGTATCAGTGGTTTCGAGCTCAACCTTCTGTTTCAGGGAGGTTGAAATGTCTTCTGCCGAAGCAATGACAAGTTTGGTTGGGAGTTGTCATTCCCATTTCAGGCGCCTATTCCGAGTTATTTCCATTGAAACAACAATCAGATTCTTGGATATGGAATTTTGCACGTCTATGGATGGTTCAACTGTTTCTTCATTAACTGAACATGTAGGTAAAACAGAAAAACAATTGTGGTATGACAACAAGGGCATGCTGTTCACTCATTGTGACCGGAAAAATCCTGCTCCTCAACCTCCGCTGCGGGCTCCGGATGTTTCGCATCGAGTTCTGCAAGGCGATCCTCTAAGTAGGTTTGGAGGTTGTCTATACTCAACTCTCGGATGTTGAATCAGGTAGGACAGTCGGGGGCTTTGTGTCCTGCCTTTCCACATCGGTAACAAGAGAATGGAAGTGGCTGCATTTTCCGACTAGCGTCAATATCCATCAGAACAGGGTTTCCAGGGGTCGGAGCATGTTGGTGTTTTGTGCTCCGCTCCGGAGCCTGAAATCGAACAGTGTTAAAGGTGGCTGGACGGGATGGAGTCAGAGTGACACTCGGAGTTTGGTAGGAAGATTGGAAGGCTTCATTGGTGGCTCGGTTCTGGTCAATGGTCCTGGCTGCAGTGTATCAGTCCGTTGGAACCATGTTGGAAGGACGTCCAGAAGGCATGCACTGCCTGTGCCAGCTGCTGTTTTCCCTTGAAAAACCCATTTATAGACACATTTTGTGATTTCCAAAGGGTTTTCCCCACAGAAACACAAAGGGTGTTTCTGAAAGGAAGATCTGAGAAACACATTATGTGTTTCTCGCATGTTTCCCATAGATAAATGTTTTGTTTTTCTTGAAACATGATAAGTGTTTCTTCCTTTGTTTTTTGAAACAAAGAAAGCATGTTTCCCATAGATAAATCTTGAGAAATATAAAAAAATTATCTATGAGAAATATTTGAGAAACATATAATGTGTTTCTTGTATTTTTCTTTCAACAACCCTTTGTGCGTTTCCATGAGAAAAGCCCTTTATAAATCACAAAACATGTCTAGAAATGGGGTTTTCCAAGGGAAACACCACCCAGTGCCAGCAGTGATGGTTGCTATAGCATTCTGAATTTGAGTGTCTAGTCCTCGACGGAATTTCACCACTATGGTCTTCAAATCAGAGTAACCGGCTTCCATGATAAGGTCTTGGAATTCATCAAGGTATTCATCCACAGAGCGACTCTTTTGGAAATAAGCTGTGGATTCCAATCGGTTGATGGCCACTGAGTCTGCATAGACTGGACAAAACTCCCTTTTGAACTCATCTCGGAAATCTTCCCAATCAACAAATTTATGGTAGCCAACATTTTCTGGTTGCTCCTCCCATTGGAATACTCAGGCGGACCACTTAGCTGCTCATCCTGCCTTCATGTATGACATGGCCCAGACAATTTTGGCTTGTTTGTCCATAAAGGAGTTCCAACAGAGACAGATATAGACCTGGCAGGAATTAAGGAATGCCATTCCTTTGGTACAGTCTCCGTCGAACTCCGACGGAAGGGCCAGTTTTAAGCCGTGGGCCTTTGGAGTGACTGATGTGATTTGTGTAGATGGGATCAGATTTTCAGACTGTGGAATATGGGAAATAAGGATGTCTAACTTGTGTTGAGTGTTTGCATCCTTTGCCTGTAATTCAGCAAGGGCTTGCTCCAGGGTCGCGAGTCGTTCGCTGTCCATGGAGTGCAATGGATCCTTGTTGGAAATTACAGTTTCAGGTAGTGCTGAGGAGGGATCAAGAGCAGAGGAGTACACGGAGTCGGCAGAGTCCAAATCAGAACTGCAGAGGTGACGGAGAAATATTGGAGGAAACATCGGACAAAGCAGAGTGTCCCCTAACAGGTATAAACTCAACGAACTTAAGACAATACCTTTGGCAACAAAGGCACTCTTTTCTCTTGACTGAACTCAATCTCAAACAACTGGCTAAGATCATGGCTGAAAATAGCTTGAATCTTTCGAAAGTCATAACAAAAGACTAACTGTCTACAAACTTGCTTTGTTTCTATACAAGCAAAATCAAAACCGAACAAACAAAACCCGAACCTGAACTAGGCTGTAGAAAGACCCCATCAGCACTGCAGAGACTAAGCAAGGATGTTTCTCTCTAGCAGATCCCAAACACCCAGATCCTCCATGGAAGGATGAAGATCGCCGACCACAGAATCTACTGATATAGCAAACAAAGAGCTCTCTAGAAGCGCTCAATTTATTGAATGAAGACCAAGCCCCATACACACCCTCTCAGAAGCAATTGAAAGCTTCTTTGCAGAAGAAAAGAAGCCTAGCCCTACACTGGCTTCACACGGATCATTCTTCGATGCATATGAAGGAACAGGTTTTATCACAAACCCTTATACTTCTAGCAACCCTCTCGGCGAAGGAACGAGCTCCATTCAAGGACCCAATCCCCTATTGAGCAACACTCTTCCTGTAACTGAACCTGCCAACACTATGTCGGCACCCAAAGAACTAGGCCTCTGCAAGCTGACTCCGTTCCATGGAGATAGGAAGCAAATCAGCATCTTTATCTAAGAGTGCAAAGTCTACCTTTCAGTCAACAGGGCCATATACACGATAGATGAGGCAAAGATTGCCTTCATCCTATCTTACATGAATGATAAAGAAGCGAAGAAGTGGAAGGACACTTACTTGTGCTCTATCACAGACGAAATCACGGAAGACATCAACTTCCCAACATACATGCTCTTCATTGCCTTATTGAAGAAACATTTCAAGGCCTACGATCGTGAAAGACAAGGGGTCTATAAACTCAATACAATCAAACAGGGAAATTGACCAGTTGAAGAACTAGTCACCGAATTCTCCCTTTATGTCGCAGAAGCCGGATTAACTTCCAACACCAACACAGAGCAAATCATGCTCATCGAAAAGTTCAGATTGGCTCTCAACCCAAGTCTGGCAAAGCGTATAATCTTTGGAGAGAAGATTCCAAAAACTCTGGAAGGATGGTATGAGAAAGCCATCCAATACAATACGATACAAACTACCAAGAAGGCATGGCCCTAATTGGAAAACCATTGAAAGGAGGATACACCTCCGAGAAGAACAGAAAGAAGTCTGCTGTAAAGGACCCGAATGCCATGGACATCGATTTGATGACCCAAGGCAAACAAACATACCTGATGAAGAACGGGTTATGTTTCAAATGTGAAAATAAGGGACATATGGCACCTGACTGCCCAGATCCCATGACAAAGAAGACAAGAAGAAGAAGAAGAAGAAAGATGACAAGAAGAAGGAGAAGACCAAGAAGGAGGAGAAGACTTGGGATGTAAAGGCTGTACATGCCTTAATCCAAGGACTCACCGCTAAACAGAAGAAGGACCTGATGACCCTTCAAGTCACTCAAGCAGCCTCCTCCTTGAAAAAGGAAGAAGATAGCGATAGTAATAACGAGAGCAAGAAGAGCAAAGAGGATTTTTAAAAGGGAGAGTCGCCTCGACGTCAATCTCTCCTTGCACAATCTTACATATCTTGAATTGTCTAGTAGCTCAGGTCAAGAATAAAACTATGTCCATTCCCCTGACCATAACAAGCGAAAAACAAGGAAAGAAGAAGAAAATCATTGAAAAAAGCCTAATCAATTCCAGAGCAGGAGGAAAGTTTATTGATCAAAACTTTGCCAAAGCTCAAGGCTTCAAACTCACACCGCTAGCCAAACCAATTCAAGTCTTCAATGTAGATGGAACCCTTAACAAAAAAGGAACTATCAAACACTATGTCGACTTGAAACTCACTATTCACGGGCAAAAGAAGACGACCCGCCTTCTAGTAACTGGATTAGGAAAACAGAAGATCATTCTAGGTTTCCCATGGCTCCAGAAACATAATCCAGATATCGACTGGAAGAAAGGAACTCTCAAGTGGCGGAAAGCCAAGAAAAACATGAAACCTTCTATGGAAGGAATCAAAGATCAAGATGCACACCTAAACAGCATGCAACACCCATTATCTGATGAAGAAGAAGAACTTTTCATTAGATTCACTGAACAAATGGAAGAAGAAGATGGCAATATCAAAATCAATGCCAAGGTCACCACTTTCCAACAACTACATTTCACACATGACGAAAAGAAGAAAGAGATATCTCTGGAAGAATGAATTCCCAAAGAGTATCACAAATTCTTGGATGTATTTGACAAAAAGAAGGCTGATCAATTCCCAGAAGAACGAGTATGGGATCACAAAATTGAAATGAAAGACAGCTTCATTCCAAAATCATTCAAAAACTACAATCTCACACCAGCGGAACAAATCGAACTGGACAAATTCTTGAAAAAAACCTTGAAAAAGGTTACATCCAACCATCACAATCACCTATGGCATCTCCATTCTTCTTTGTGTCAAAAAAGGAAGAAGGAAAGCTCAGACCATGTCAAGATTACAGGTACCTAAATGACTGGATGATCAAAAATGCTTATCCACTCCCTCTCATATCGGAAATCATCAACAAACTCAAAGGAGCCAAGTACTTCACGAAACTTGATGTCCAATGGGGATATAACAACATCCGAATCAAGAAAGGAGATGAATGGAAAGCAGCATTCAAAACCAATCGAGGACTGTTTGAACCAACTGTGATGTGCTTTGGAATGTGTAACTGTCCAGCAACTTTCCAAGCGATGATGGACTCGATATTCAATGACCTAATTGGAGGATCGATCATTATTGTCTACATGGATGACATGTTCATCTTTGAAAGTGAATTACCACCACTGATCGAAAACACTAAAACTGTTCTACAATGCTTACGAGACAACAATCTTTACCTGAAACCATCAAAATGCGAATTCCACAAGACTAAGATTGAATATCTAGGTCTGGTGATCGAAGAAGGGAAGATTTCTATGGACACTACGAAACTGAAAGGAATCCAAGACTGGCCGATACCCATGACTGTCAAACAAGTCAGAGGCTTCTTAGGATTTGGAAACTTTTACCACCGCTTTATCAGAGGCTCCTCCAATTTAGCACAACCCATGAACAGACTACTGAAGAAGGACAGGAAATTCGAATGGACTGACAAATGTCAGAAGTCCTTCAAAACATTGAAACAATGATTTACTGAAGAACCGGTCTTGGCAATGCCAGACCATACATGACCATTTCAGATTGAATCGGACACCTCCAAATATGCGACAGGAGCTGTCCTCTCACAACTTGACTCGAACAGAGATAGACACCCAGTGGCCTTTCTTTCAAAAACCTTTTCACTGGCTGAACAAAACCACGAAATCTATGACAGAGAATTACTTGCAATGATTCGCGCACTTGAAGAGTGGTGACACTATATCCAAGGATCAGGACACACCACTAATGTTCTCTCTGATCATCAGAATTTAACAATCTACAAGGAAGCACAGAAATTGAACAGACGACAAGCATGATGGTTCCTTTTCCTATCAGAATACGACATCAAGCTGATCCACACATTTGGAAAGAAGATGATAGAATCAGATGCTCTTTCATGAAGACCTGATCATTGTGCTGGAGATGACATTGAAACACAGACGTGGTCATGCTGCCAGCTGATCTCTTTATCAAACTGATTGATCTCAATCTACAGGAAAGGGTAGCAGACTCAGAGATCCTTGACAAGGATGCAAAGGGAGCGTTAACCCTCTTGACGGAACAAGGCCCAGACACCTTGCGAAATGGAACTGAAGACTGGACAGTGGAACTATTCAATGGGAAGAACATCCTGTTCTACAAAGGAAAGAACTATATTCCCCTGAACCCCAAATTACGACATGACATTGTCGAAAGCTTCCATGACCATGAGACAGCTGGACACCCGGGAGAACTTGATACGTATAATGCTGTACGGCAACATTACTGGTGGCCTGGCCTTTTAACTTTCACAAAGAATTATGTTCAAGGTTGTGGCATCTGCCAACAATTCAAAATCAATTGAAGCCCATCCCAACCCATGTTTATGCCCACTGAAGGGTCGAAATCAGCTAGACCTTTCTTGAACTGTTCCATGGACTTAATTACCGACTTGCCACTGGCAGAGGGATTTGATTCTATCCTGGTTGTGGTAGACCAAGGACTTACGAAGGGAGTAATTCTCATTGCTTGCAACAAAACCATCACCGCTGAAGGAACTGCCAAACTCCTTTTAGAAAATCTCTACAAACAATTCAGACTACCTGACAAGATCATATCAGACAGAGGACCACAATTCACATCAAAAGTGTTTAAGGAACTCCTGAAGCCATTAGGAATCAAGTCTGCACTGTCAACTGCTTACCATCCTCAAACTGATGGAACCACTGAAAGAACAAACCAGGAAATTGAAGCTTATCTTTCAATATACTGCGCATCACACCCTGAAGAATGGCCAATTGCCTTACACATGCTGGAATTCACTCACAACAACCGAAGACATGCTGATCGACAGAAGACTCCATTTGAATTAATGTTTGGAGAAAGTTTAATCGCTATACCATTATCTTTTGAAAACACGAAGTTTCCTGCCGTCGAAGACAGAATGGTTACTCTAATCAAAAATAGAGAAGAAGCCCTTGCTGCACATGAACTAGCATGCTCACGCATGGCAGAAAGAAGGAAGTCAACCTTTACTCTGTTCAAGAAAGGAGATAAGGTATGGCTCAATTCCAGAAATCTAAAGACCATTTACCACAAGAAGATGGCACCAAAACGTGAAGGACCATCCATTATCGCCAAAGTACTCGGTCCAATCACATACAGATTACAATTACCAGCATTGTGGAAGATTCACAATGTCTTTCACGCCACACTACTCTGACCATATCGGGAAAATGATATATGGAAAAAATTATCCTGAACCACTGGCAGAACTAGAAGATGGAGAAGAAGTGTATGAAGTCAAGACCATCCTTAATCACAGAAGAAGAGGAAGAAGTTACCAATACTATGTCAAATGGAAAGGATATCCCATTTTGGACGCATTGTGGGAACCAGAACAAGCATTTTCTGATGACGGTGACACACTGTCTCTTTACAAACGACGACACAAACTTTGAAACCCAAAACAACATGCCTTCCCTCAAAGAACAATAACGTGAAATCAACTGGATGTTCACCTCGCTGCTCAATGAATTGTATGACATCATGGACAAATTGTCCTATATAAAGTGGGAACTTGCAAATGGACAAAACCCAACTGTCAATGACAACTTGATCTTTGACCTGTTCAGAACAATAGGAAGATTTTGAAACTTACTGTCGACATACTGCTTTTCTTTTTACTTCATCCTCATGTCTTTACAACTCTCTCCCCTTGAACTCACCCAACTCATCATCATGCCTGGTGTTACCAACAAAATGGCATGAATTTTCCAGAACCAACCTATCTTTATCCTTGGACTTCAATATTTCGCTTATACTAGCCAGCACATCAACAGATTAGAAAGAGAGACCAAACAAGCAAGACAGGAACAGGTGTTCTTATTCGATAGGATCATTGAAGACGAGTTTGAACAAAAGATCCGACCCCTCGTTATCAGAAATCACCGACGACTTATTTGCTGCCAAAATCAACCATACGCTACTTCTCTCTCTTCTCATTCTGATGAATCTGAAGAACCACCTTCTGCTCCGTCAATGCAAGCGATTGACGAGATTGTGCGCTGAACCATTCCTTTGCGACATCAATGACCAACTTGCATTCCCATTTTGTCTATTCCTTCTTCCTATCATACGATGGTCCAACCACCTTTAGGTTCCAAAGAAAATCCAATTATTGTTGAAGACGACAACGACTTTCTGAACAAAGGACAAACCAAAAACTATCGTGTTGTAAATGGTGAACACATTCTTATTCCCTTTCAAGAAGGACCGAAGGACGAACTCAACATCTCCGACCATTAAAAGTCTGGGATCTTTTTGGCTAAAATGGGGGTAGTGTTACAACTCCATATTTACCTTCTTTTACTTACCAATTCAGACGACGAACACTTACTATGATTACTTTTTTGAACGAACAATGTTTTACATTGTTCTCTCTTTTGAACGAACAATAGAACAATGCACTTGCATTGTTCTCTTTTACTTATTGTCTGACGATTTGATCAAACAATGGTTTACCATTGTTCTCTCGTCTAGACTTCTCATTGTTCTTCAAGTATATAAACTCTAGTAGTTTACTACTTGTTCTTTAGTTAGTCTTTAATAAAGACTGGTATAAACTCAACAAACTTAAGACAATACCTTTGGCAACAAAGGCACTCTTTTGTCTCAACCGCACTCGATCTCAAACGACTGGCTAAGATCACAGCTGCAAATAGCCTGAATCTTTCGAAAGTCGTAACAACATCCAGTGGAGTCTGGTACAAATGAGTCTGACCAGAGTACCCAGGGGGAGTGTAAAGTACACAGGACAAGAATCCTTGTGTGTGTGTAAATTTTGTAAAGTTGCAGCAAAGTCTTAGGGGCTTGTGTGTGTGCATTTTGGACTAAGTTGTATCAAAGCTACTGTGCTTGTGGTGCACATTTTGTTTGGAAATCAATTGGAAGAGTTTTGAAAACTTCTTGCTATTTGTTGGAGTAATCCATAAATTACAAAACTATACCTAAAAGTTTGATCACACTTTTAAAAACTGATCTAAACTATTTCTGTTGATAGTGTGTTGCATATTAAGTGGATTTTACAATTTTGGAACAGTTAAACTTTCCAGGAAACCCTTATTCACTTTTTTCACAAACTATACTAAGTGTTGATTGAGTTGTGTGTGTGTGTGAGTTGTTAGATCTCAAAAACACATATTTTCTTGATTGATTCAGAGTAGTCATTTCACTGGACAATGCAAACAGAGGTCCTGACCAACTTGAATGCACCAACAACAATGATGCACACGACCATGCACTTTCCATCTTGTTACCTTCTGTATGACCCACATAGACTTGCAGTGCTGTATGGTAGTGTCAATTGACACCCACCCTCACTGCTGGCACTGGGTGGTGTTTCCCCCAGAAAAACCCATTTCTAGACATGTTTTGTGATTTCTAAAGGGTTTTTCCCATGGAAACACAAAGGGTGTTTCTTTCATGTTTCTCATAGATAGATTTTTTGTTTTTCTCAAGATTTATCTATGGGAAACATGATAAGTGTTTCTTTCTTTGTTTGAAACAAAGAAAGCATGTTTCCCATATATAAA
>Ga0193742_1001882_pt1 | contig 12252 bp, 9 predicted proteins | sample L2c1metaG_FD_165511 | JGI IMG/M metagenome (GOLD analysis project Ga0193742, IMG submission 165511) | Soil microbial communities from a riparian zone of the East river system, Colorado, United States - L2c1 | ecosystem: Environmental > Terrestrial > Soil > Riparian zone | place: USA: East River... | reverse complement strand
TCAGTCGCCGCGATGAGAAGGGCCGCCACACGAGCTCTGCTCCGCATCATCTCTATCGTTCCTCAGCGACACCGGCTCTCTCGAGGCCGCGCCGCACCCATCCGTTCCCTGTGCCGGCGAACGATCTGCGGATTCCGGCATTGCCGCAGTAGAATGACCGCCGCGGCGACCCTGCCATCATGACGGGACCGAAACCGCGAGAGCCATCGATGAATTATCGCTTGAAACTGTGGACCGCCGTCGTCGCGGCCGCTGCCGCGTGGGCGGCGCATGCGGCGGCGCAGGCACCAGCACCTGCACCTGCCCCGCGTCCAGCGATGCCTCGCGCCGGCGTCGGGCCCGCGGATCGCCCGGTCGTCGATCCAGCGGCAGCCGACCGCGGACGCCGTGTGTGGGTCACCGAGTGCATCACGTGCCACGGCACGCAGGCGCGGGGAACCGAGACGGCGCCGAGTCTCCTCCGCTCTCTGGTTGTCCTTCGCGACCGTTACGGGTCGCAGCTCGGGCCGTTCCTCAAGAAAGGGCACCCGATGCAGAGCGGCACCCCCAGCGCGTCGCTCACCGATGCGCAGGTGGCCGACCTCACGCACTTCCTGCGGCAGCGCATTGAAGACACGTTACGCGGCGGCGCCCTCTGGAAGGAAGGGGACATCCTCACTGGAGATGCCGCGGCAGGAGCGGCCTACTTCAACGGCGAGGGAAAGTGCGCCACGTGTCACACCGCGGCGAACGGCAATCTCGCGGGCATATCGTCGAGGCTCGACAGCCCGGTCGACCTGCAGCAGCGCATGTTGTTCCCGGGCGGCGGGCGTGCGGGACGCGGGAGCGCGCCAAACCCGTCCGCCGTCAGGGTGACGATCACACCCGCGTCAGGGCCGGCGTTGTCGGGTGTGCTGGTGGAGATGGACGACCTGTTCGTGACGTGGCGCGAAGAGTCCGGAACCGTCCGCTCGGTCAGGCGTGTGCCCGGGCTGAAGATCGTCAAGAACGATCCGCTGCAGGCGCACCATGACCTGCTCGATCGCTTCACGGACAAGAACGTCCACGATTTGGTGGCTTATCTGGAGACTCTGAAGTGAAGCGCCTTTGTGCATCGCTCGCGCTCGTGGTGATCCTGGCCGCTGCGGCGGCAGCACAGAGCGGACTCGATCCAGCGAAGCTCCTGACGCCTGGCACAGATTCCTGGCCGACCTACAACGGCGACTATTCTGGACGCCGCTACAGCACGCTCGCGCACATCAACGAGACCAACGTCAAGGCGCTCAGCCTCGCGTGGATTCGCCAGCTGACGGGACCGGTGCTTGCGGTCAAGGCCACACCGCTGATGGTCAACGGCGTCCTCTACATTTCCACGCAGGACAACGCATACGCCATCGATGCGCGAACGAGTCGCGAGCTGTGGCACTACGTGTGGCCCTCGAAGGGAGGCAACCACCTGTCGAACCGCGGGATGGGAGCGCTCGGCGACACGTTGTATTTCGAGACGCCCGACTGCCACCTCGTCGCGCTCGACATGAAGGACGGAAAGAAGCGTTGGGACAAGGAGATCTGCGATCTCGATCAGTTCTACTACGGGTCGGTCGCGCCGGTGGTCATCAAGAACCACGTCATGACGGGCGTGAGTGGCGACGACATGGACAACCCCGGCTACATCGAAGCTCACGACCCCATTACGGGAGAGCTGCAGTGGCGCTGGTATACCGTGCCGCAGACCGCTGATGAAGCGGGGTCCGACACCTGGCCAAACCTCGAGACCGCAAAGCACGGCGGCGGAATGACATGGCAACCCGTGACGTACGATCCGGAGCTCAACCTGATCTATGTGACGACGGGCAATCCGCAGCCGGTGATCGCGCAGAAGAACCGCCCCGGTGACAACCTGTTCACGGGGTCGATCGTCGCCCTGAATGCCGACACGGGGAAGATGGTCTGGTACTTCCAGTCGTCGCCGCACGATACGCACGACTGGGATTCCAACGAAACACCGGTGCTCTTCGACGGGACGATCAACGGTCAGCCGCGGAAGCTCCTCGCGCAGGCCGCCAGAAACGGGCATTTCTTCGTGCTCGACCGGGTCAACGGCAAGGCGATCATCTCGACGGAGTTCGTGAAGACGAACTGGTCGCTCGGCTACGACAAGCGCGGTCAGCCGATTCCGAACCCCGCGAAGATGCCGCAGATCGACGGCGCACTGGTCACGCCGAACCAGGGAGGCGCCACGAACTGGTTCTCGCCGAGCTTCAGCCCGAAGACGGGACTCTTCTACGTGAACGCCACACGCGCATTCAGCGTGTATTACGTCTACGACCCGAGTGACAATCCGGCCGGCTGGGGCGGCACCGACAGAGGTGGATGGGGGGAGTCGATGCTTCAGGCAATCGACTACAAAACAGGCAAGATCCGCTGGAGCCACCCCTGGGACAGCGGCGGGCGTACGGGGATTCTCAGTACCGCGGGCAACGTGCTCTTCACGGGGGGATCCGCGGGGTTCACCGCGCTCAACGCCACGACGGGCGACTTTCTGTGGGCGTCGCGCCTCCCCGGCCCCGTCAGCAATGGCCCGATCACGTACGAACTGGACGGCCTGCAGTACATCGTCGTCGCGGCCGGCAATTCGCTTGCCGCGTTCGTGCTGAACAAATGACCCGTAGTCGACGTCCTGCGTGCGGAGCCGTCCGCGCCATCTCGTGTTAGTGTGACGGGCTGGTCATCCCGGGTGCGGGTCACCAGGATGGCCGACGCCTGATTGCTATCGTTCAAGGAGACTGCATGCTGTATTCGAGACGTGAACTGGGGAAAATGGCCCTCGCGACACTGCCGGCAGCCGGCCTGGCGGCCCGGCCGATCGATGCGCTGGCCGCGATGATCGCGGCAAAGCCGGACTCGAGGGTCGCGGGCGTCCAGATTGGCGTCAACGTGCCTTACAGCTTCGGCAACAACCTGATGAGCGGTGATGACGTCCTCGATGGCTGCATCAAGCTTGGCGTCAGTGCCGTCGAACTCCGGTCGCAGCCGGTCGAGCTCTTCATGGGCGTGCCCCAGGCGTTGCTCAGCGCTCCCCCGCGCGGCACACCGCCGGATCCGGCAGCACGCAAGGCCGCTGCAGAGGACCTGCGCAAGTGGCGCGCCTCAGCACCCATGAGCAAGGCCCAGGACTTCCGCAAGAAGTACGAAAACGCCGGCGTGCTCATTCAGATCGTGAAGTTCGACAACATTCTCAACTTCACGGACGACGTGCTGGACTATGCCTTCGAGCTCGCGAAGGCGCTCGGCGCCACCGCGATCTCGTGCGAGCTGCCTGTCGACCAGGTGGAAGCATCCAAGCGGCTGGGCCAGTTCGCTGACAAGCACAAGATCATGATCGGCTTCCACGGACACGCCACGATGACGCCCGCGATCTGGGAACAGGCGTTCACGTACGCGAAGTACAACGGCGCGAACCTGGACATCGGCCACTTCATCGGCGGCAACAAGACGTCTCCAGTACCGTTCTTGAAGAAGCACCACGACCGGATTACGCACCTTCACATCAAGGACAAGACGCTGGACGACAAGAACGTGCCCTTCGGCAAAGGGGACACGCCCATCAAGGAGGTTCTCCAGCTGATTCGCGACAACAAGTGGAAGATGCAGGCGACGATCGAATTCGAATATGCGATTCCCCCAGGATCCGACCGCATGACCGAGATTGGGAAGTGCGTGCAGTTCTGCCGGGAGGCGCTGGCCTAGTTCTGTGGCTTCCGCCGTCAGCCCACGGAACGGGATTCGGGATCAGGGGTTAGGGATTCGTAGAAGCCGAAACTGGGAACTGGAAACTGGAAACTGGAAACTGGGAACTGGAAACTGGGACCTACTGAATGCGCCTCGCATTAGCCACGGCTGCAGTGTTCGCCCTGCTCGCCGGACCGTCGTCCGGTGTCGGGGCGCAGCAGCCGGCGTTCCGCACCCACACGACGAACTATCCCGCGCCGGAGTACTCGTCGGCAGACGCCTGGAAGAAACGCGCGGCGTACTTGCGCGAACATATCCTCGCGTCCGCAGGGTTGCTGCCGATGCCCGAACGCACGCCGTTGCGTCCAGTCGTCTTCGGTGAGCTGAAGCACGACGACTATACGGTCTCGAAGGTGTACTTCGAGAGCCTGCCGGGATTTCTCGTCACCGGCAATCTCTACCGGCCCGTCGGTCAGGGGCCGTTCCCGGCCGTCGTCTCTCCGCACGGCCACTGGGCATACGGCCGCCTCGAGAACACGGCGCTGGTCTCCGCCCCCGGACGCGCGATCAATCTCGCCCGCCAGGGGTTCGTCGTGTTCACCTACGACATGGTTGGATACAACGACAGCATTCAGCTCCCGCATACGTTTGGCGGACGACGGGAGAGCCTGTGGGGGCTGAGCCTGGCGGGCCTGCAGCTGTGGAATTCTCTTCGGTCCGTCGATTTCCTGGAGAGCCTGCCGTACGTCCGTCGCGACGCCATCGGCGCCACGGGCGAATCGGGCGGCGGAACGCAGACGTTTCTCCTGGCCGCGGTCGACGATCGGATCGCCGTCGCCGCACCGGTCAACATGATCTCCCTCCACATGCAGGGAGGCTGCCTCTGCGAGAACCCTCCAGGGCTGCGGCTGGACACGACCAACGTGGAGATTGCCGCCTCGATCGCGCCGCGGCCGCTGCTCATGGTGTCCGCCACGGGCGACTGGACGGCGAACACGATGGAATCGGAGTTTCCCGCCATGCGCGCCCTGTATCAGCTCGTCGACGCGGGCGAGCGCGTCCACGCGGTCCGCGTGCAGGCGGAGCACAACTACAATCGCGAGTCGCGCGAGGCGATGTACGCCTGGATGGGCCGCTGGCTGCAGCGCGCGCCTGCGGACGAGCGACGCCCCGAGCGCGCATTCACACCGGATCCGCTCAACGACCTCCTGGTGTTCCACGATCGTGCGCTGCCCGCCGGCTCGCTGACGGCCGCAGCCGTCACAGAGCAGTGGATCGACGGCGCCACGCGGCAGCTCACGGCAACGAAGCCCGACGTGCTCGGCCGCGCGCTGCGCCACGCGCTTGGATTCGGCGACTCCCCCGCGACCTCCGCACCCGCGCCCTCGAAGAACAGCAAAGTCGTCCTCCTCAGTCGTTCAGACGCCGCGCTCGAGGCGCAGCTGCAAAAAGCAGGGTTCAGCCCGCAGCCGATTGCGTTCACGCGATTCGATGCCGAGGCGGCCGCCCAAATCCGGCACTTCGAAACCTACAACCGCACGGCGGCAGCTCAGCGCGTCGCCGACATCGTCTCCGCCTTGCGCGCGCATCCCGGAGCCGCACTGATCGCGGACGGCGATGCCGCGCTGGCCGGACTGCTCGCTGCAGCCGTGGCACCGGCGCGGGTGGCGATCCTGGACGTTGGCCCGTTCGACACATCGAGCGACGCGGACTATCTGGACCATCTGTATATGCCCGGCCTTCGCCGGGCGGGCGGGCTCCAGACCGCGGCGACGGTTGTCGGCGCCGCCGCGGTGATCCACAATGCGGGAGATCGATTTGCCCTGGGCGGCGTGCGCGTACAGCACGAGCGGCTCGGGCCCGCTCAGATCGTGGCGGCTCTTCAGGCCGGCGCCCGCTAGCAGCGCTCCCCGCATGAAAATCCACATTCACTCCAATCGGCGTACCATGAGCGAAGCGGCCGCGCACCATGCAGCGGCCAGCATCAGGGCCGCGGTTCAGCGAAACGGAAAGGCACGAATCGTCGTGGCCACCGGCGCATCACAGCTCGAGTTCCTGGCAGCCTTGACCGCGGCACCGGACGTTCCGTGGCCGCATGTCGAGATGTTCCACCTCGACGAATATGTCGGCCTTCCGGTGACTCACCCCGCGAGCTTCCGCCGGTATCTGCGCGAACAGCTGATCGACAAGGTGCCGATCGGGACGGCCCATCTGCTCGACGTGGGCGACGACCCCGCCGAGGCCTGCAGAGTCACGGGGCAGGCACTCCTCGAGTCTCCCGTGGACGTCGCATTCGTCGGCATCGGGGAGAATGCACATCTCGCGTTCAACGATCCGCCGGCGGACTTCAACATCACCACCCCGTACATCGTGGTCACGCTGGACGAGGCCTGCCGCCGCCAGCAGGTGGGAGAAGGCTGGTTTGCCGGTCTCGGCGACGTGCCCGAGACAGCCGTATCGATGTCGATCACGCAAATCCTGAAAGCACGTGAGATTCTCGTCATCGTGCCCGATGCGCGAAAGGCTGAGGCCGTGCGTGCCACGCTCGAGGCAGAGATTGCGCCCGTCGTGCCCGCCTCCATTCTGCGCACCCATGCAAACGTCACCGTCTATCTCGACGAGCCCGCCGCGTCACTCGTCGATCCGGCCGTGCGCCAGCGCTACGGCGGCTGAACACCTATAATTGACCGTTACGTCGAAGGTCCTCACCCGTCAGGAGCTCACATATGTGCCTCGAGACTCTCAGCCAGCACCTCGCCCACCGCGTCCGTCAGGTCATGCGGCCCACAAGCGCCGCGCTGTTCGCTGTTCTGGTGTGCGGGGCTCCGGCGCTGCTCGCGCAGGCCAAGGCGCCAGCTCCCGCCTCGAAGGCGGCCACGCCCGCCAATACGCTTTCGGCGGCTGAGAAGGCCGCCGGCTGGAAACTGCTATTCGACGGAAAGACCACAACCGGCTGGCGCGGCTTTCATGCGGACGCCTTCCCTGCGCAGGGCTGGGTCGTCGAGGACGGCGCAATCAAGCGCGTCGCCACGGTCAAAACGCCTGGCGCCGGCGGCGACATCATCACAGCCGGCGAGTACGGCAATTTCGAGCTGGCACTCGACTGGAAGCTGACGGCCGGCGGCAACAGCGGCCTCAAGTACCTGATTGTCGAACCCACCGGCGGCAAGGGACGCTCAGGCGTCGGCTACGAGATGCAGATCCTGGACGATGAGCGGCACCCGGATGCGAAAGCCGGCGTCAACGGGAACCGCACCGCGGGTGCGCTCTACGACCTCATCGCGCCGAGCACGCACGCGGCACACCCCATCGGCGAGTGGAACGAAGCACGCCTCGTCGTCAAGGGGCGGCACGTCGAACACTGGCTCAACGGCCAGCGCATTGTCCAGTTCGAGATCGGAAGCCCCGAGATGAAGGCGCTCATCGCGAAGAGCAAATACAAGGACATCCAGGGCTTTGGTGACGCGACGAGCGGGCACATCCTGCTGCAGGACCACGGGGACGAAGTCTCGTTCAGAAACCTGAAGATACGGGCCCTTCCGGCCGACGGGACGAAATAGCAGGATCTGATCTCGATGAGCTTCATCCAGGACGGGTTTCTTCTGCATAGTGCGCCGGCGCGCCGGCTGTACGATTCACACGCGGCGGGGCAGCCGATCTTCGACTACCACAGCCACCTGCCGCCGAAGGACATCGCAGAGAATCGCAGCTTCAAGAACCTGTTCGAGATCTGGCTGGAGGGCGATCACTACAAATGGCGGGCCATGCGGGCCAATGGCATTCCGGAGGTGTACTGCACCGGGGACGCCGATCCGTTCGAAAAGTTCAAGGCCTGGGCCGCGACCGTGCCCCGGTGCCTCAGGAACCCGCTGTATCACTGGACGCACCTCGAGCTGAAGCGCTACTTCGGCATCGACGAGCTGCTGAACGAGTCCACCGCCGAACGCATTTGGCATCAGGCCAGCGAGCAGCTCCAGTCGCCGGCGCTCTCGGCGCGGGGCATTCTGACGAAATTCGGCGTCAAGGTGCTCTGCACCACCGACGATCCCGCGGAAGATCTCGCGAGCCACGCGAAGATCCGCGCGTCCGACTTCACGACGCGGGTGTACCCCACCTTCCGTCCTGACCGGGCGCTGGACGTCCACCTCCCTGCCGTGTTCAATCCGTGGATCGAGCGTCTCTCGGCGGTTTCCGACGTCGACATTTCGCGCTTCAGCGACCTGCAGGACGCGCTCCGCAAGCGGCATGATGCTTTTCACGCCGCGGGGGGCCGTCTCTCGGACCACGGGCTGTCACGCTGCCCGGTCGCGTTCCCGAACGAGCGAGTGGCGTCGGCCACATTCGAGAAGGCGCGCGCCGGTCAGACCGTCACGCCTGAGGAACAGGAAGGCTTCTCGGCGTTGATGATGCACTTCTTCGGGCGGCTCGATGCGGAGAAGGGATGGACGAAGCAGCTGCACCTGGGCGCCCGGCGTAACGCCAGCACGAGAGGCTTCGAAGCCTCCGGACGCGACACCGGCTACGACTCGATCGGCGACTGGCGGCAGGCAGATGCGCTGGCCGTGTTCCTCGATCGCCTCGACAAGGAAAACGCCCTCCCGAAGACGATCGTCTACAACGTCAATCCCGCCGACAACTACGTGATGGCGACGATGGTCGGAAATTTCCAGGACGGAAGCATCCAGGGCAAGATGCAGTTCGGCAGCGGCTGGTGGTTCCTCGATCAGAAGGAAGGGATCGAGTGGCAGATCAATGCGCTCTCGAATGCCGGCCTGCTGGCGCATTTCGTCGGCATGATTACCGACTCACGGTCGTTCATGTCGTTCCCGCGTCATGAGTACTTCCGCCGGGTACTCTGCAATCTCGTCGGACGCGACGTCGAGAATGGAGAGATTCCGGACGACCCGGCGCTCTCCGGCCGCCTCATCGAGGACGTCTGCTCAGGGAACGCGGCCCGTTACTTTGGCTGGCCGGACTAAGGTCAGCTAACAGCTCTGAGTTCCCAGTCGCCAGTATCCAGTTTCCAGAAACTCCCTGCTGGTTACTGCTGACGATCAGCTCTGAGCTTTCGGTCTTTCAGCGGGAACCCAGCGGGCGGCGGGCAGCGCTCTTCAGCTGTCAGCTTTGAGCGCCACTTTGTCGCCGCTGCGGCAGGAGCGGTAAATCGCGTCCACCACCTCGAGAGCCTGGTAGCCGTCCTCTCCCCCTATCGCGGGCGGTCGACCGGAGGTGATGGCCTCGCCGAAATCGAGAAACTGCCGCTCGAACGTCTCGACCGAAATGGCCATCGGGTCCGACGCGCCGGACGAGAGGTCGTGGGCGACCAGCGGGTGATCTCCCGTATCGCCTCGCACGTCCCAGGCTGTCAGCTTGTCTCCGGTGATGACGGCGGTTCCTTTCGTGCCGTGAAACTCGATCCGCTCCGGGTATCCGGGCCAGAACGCCGTGGACGCCTGGATCACGCCGGTGGCACCGCTCGCATATCGCAGCAGCGCGGTCACCATATCCTCGGACTCGATCTTGTGAGCCGCGCCGATCTTCCACACACCGTAGACGTCAGCGACCGGTCCCGCGAGCCAGCGCAGGAGGTCGACCTGGTGAATGGCCTGGTTGATCAAGGCGCCGCCCCCCTCGGTGGCCCAGCTCCCCTTCACCGGCCGTGAGTAGTACTCGTCGGATCGATACCACTTGACGTAGGCGTCGCACTGCAGCAGCGTGCCGAGACGTCCCTCCGCCAGTGCGAGCTTCATGAACTGGCTCGCGACGTCGAATCGGTGCTGGCTGACGACGCCGAGCTGGATCTTTGCGGCACGCGCCGTCTCGATCATTTTGCGCGCCGTCGGCAGGTTGATGGACATCGGCTTCTGCACCTGGATGTGCTTGCCGTGCGCCGCGCAGACCTCGAGCGGTTGCAGTCGAAAATCCGGGAACGTGCAGACGTCCACGAAGTCCACCTCGGGGTGGCTGCAAACCTCTTCGTACGTGTCGACGAACGTGGCGCCATGCTCCGCGGCAAACAGTCGCCCCGCATCCCTGTTGTTGGTCGTGCAGACACGAATGCTGTAGCCGATGTTCTTGTACGCCCTCGCGTGCAGATTCGCGATCGCGCCCAGCCCGATGATACCGACACGCATGGTCACTCTAAACTCCCTGCTGCCCGTTTGTCTTCTTCCGGCTAACCGCCTGCGCCAAGGCTTCGGCGGTCCGCCGTAGCTTAAGCGAAGGCGGAAGCCGGAAGCTACGGAGTCCGCGTCCCGAATCCCCGCGTCTCGAGCCCCGAGTCCCGAGTCCCGATCTTTAGTCCTCAGGCAGCGGCTTCCCTTGCGTTTCAGGCGCCCAGATCAGCGCACAGGCGCCGACCAGGTATACCGTCGACATGAGCACTGCGGCGCTGCGGAAAGTCATCAACGTCGCCAGGTGGCCGAAGAGGATGGGAGCCGGGGCCGCCAGGTATCGGACGGTGTTGTAGCAGAACCCCACACCCGTTCCGCGAAGCCGGGTCGGAAAGAGCTCCGGAAAATAGATTGAGTAGCCGGCGAACACCGCGAGCTGCGCGAATCCCATCATCGGCAGCATCCAGTAGGCGTCGCTCGCCGTATTGAGCGACTTGAACACGAACATGGTCACCAGCATGCTGAGCAGGAGGGCACCGAGGAACGCGAGCCGGCGGCTCACGTACGCGGCCACAATCGTGAACGTGACCATCCCGAAGAAGGCTCCGACATCCTGGAGCGCGGTGCCGAGCCCGCGCACCCGATCGACGACCTCCTGCGGTGCCCCCTTCAACGCGGTCGAGATCAATTCGGGAGAGAAGAAACCGATGCCCCACAACCCGATCATGCCGGAGACGCCCAGGAACAACCCGACAAGTGTGTTCTTGCGCCAGCGCGGATCGCGGAAGAGCTCGATCGGCGATCCGATGTTTCCCTTCCGCAGGACACCCGCAGCTGCGGCCGCTTTCGCCTTCAGCCATGAGTCCGGTTCCTTCAGCGCGAAGATGATGGGCACCACCATCAGGGCCGGCAGGATGCCGACGAAGAACAGCACACGCCAGCCCGCATAGCCACCGACGAAGCTCGCGGCGCCCGGGGGGATCAGCAGGCTGATCAGCGACCCCATGATGTTCCCCATCGCCGAAAGCGCCTGCAGCGATCCCAGGGCCACCGCGCGAAACTGCGCAGGCACGCTCTCGGCGACCAGCGTCGTGGCGGCGCCGAACATTCCGCCCACACCCAGCCCGACGAGGAAGCGGTAGATCGTGAAGTCGACCCAGCTGGTCGCGAAGCCGGAGAGTCCTGTGAATCCCGAGTAGATGAGCAGCGTCGCCACCATCGTCTTCACGCGCCCGATCCGGTCGCTCATCATGCCGAAAATGATGCCGCCGGTCGCCCACCCCAGAATCATGGAGGTGGTGGCGTATCCGATGTGGGTCTTGATCGACGCCATCGCCTGCGGGTCGCCCGCGAGCAGTTCCTTCAGCGCGGACTCGCGCGCCAGGATGAACAGCCGCTGGTCCATGCAGTCGAACAGCCACCCGCACGAAGCGATGACCACCACGAGCCAGTGGTACGGCGTCACGCCGTCGAATACGCCCTGGCTCCTGCTCTGTGTCGAAGTGACTGACGGATGCATGAACGCCCTTTGAAAGGAGGTATCGTGAAAATTCTCCGAGCCGGATTCTACCTCGGACCCACCCTCCAGGAGCACACGCCTCCCGTTGGGCTGTTCTTTGCTCTTGCCGGCGAAGTGCCTGCTTGACTATTGTGAGCACTATCATGAACCGACGACTTTTTCTCGCCACCGCCGGTGCAGCTGTCGCTGCCGCGGCGATTCCCGCCGCCGATGCCGCCGCTGCGCCCGCCGGGCAGACTCCCCAGCCCGCGCCGGGAAAGGCCCGCTTCCGCACCGGCCTCGTCGCGTATTCGTATCGCGCGCCGCTCGAGAAAAAGACGATGACCTGCGAGGATCTGATTCGGGTCGCCGTCGAGACCGGCACAGACGGAATCGACATGACGGTGTACTGGCTGAAATCCACGGCGGATGACTATCTCCTGCCGCTGCGCCGACTCGCCTGGCGGAACCGCGTCGAGATCTACGGCATCGGCACGCGCGTGCGCCTCGCCCAGCCTGCCGGCGCGCTGCAGGACAAGGAACTGGCGGACCTGCGCGGGTGGGTGGACGTCGCCCAAAAGCTGGGCGCCACGCATCTGCGCGTGTTCGGCGGACCGAAGCCTGCCGGCGCCACCCTGGAACAGGCGATCGCGATGGCCGCGGAGACGCTGAAGCGAGGGGCCGAGTATGCCGGCGCCCGAGGCATCATCCTCGGTCTCGAAGACGATGGCGGCATCACGGACTTTGCGCGGGAGACGATCGAGATCGTGAAGCGCGCCGATTCACCGTGGGCCGGGATGAACCTCGACGTCGGGAACTTCCGTCCTCCGGATGTCTACGGCCAGATCGAGATGTCGATCCCCTACGCCGTGAGCACCCACGTGAAAACAGAGATCGCGCTGGACGACGGCAAAACACGCGGTCCGCTTG
>Ga0193742_1001881_pt1 | contig 12255 bp, 14 predicted proteins | sample L2c1metaG_FD_165511 | JGI IMG/M metagenome (GOLD analysis project Ga0193742, IMG submission 165511) | Soil microbial communities from a riparian zone of the East river system, Colorado, United States - L2c1 | ecosystem: Environmental > Terrestrial > Soil > Riparian zone | place: USA: East River... | reverse complement strand
TCGGTGCTGTTGAGCAGGGCGCTTCCAAGCTCGATGACTATCTGATTGTCGCTATCTCTTCTGAGGGCACCGTCCGAAACGGTTCCGGCGACACGATCAAAATGGAACTAATGGACATCCTCAAGGGCGAGTACTCCGCTCCTCACGTCTCGATCTGGCACTACAAGCTGGATGAGTTAGAGGAAGTGTCCGATCCGGCTATGTGGTTGAAGGCGAATCCGAACCTCGGGCAAACTGTTACCTACGAAACTTACCAGCTGGACGTCGAACGGGCTGAGAAGGCTCCGGCCGCGCGTAATGACATTCTCGCCAAGCGCTTCGGCATCCCGATGGAGGGGTACACGTACTTCTTTACTTACGAGGAGACGCTACCGCATCGCGTTCGCGAGTTCTGGCAACTTCCTTGCGCGCTGGGGATGGACGCTTCGCAGGGCGACGACTTCTGGGCGTTCACCTTCCTCTTCCCGCTGGGCGGGGATCTCTACGGAGTGAAGACTCGGAGCTACATCACCGAGCGCACGCTCATGCTGCTGCAGTCAGCCATGCGCCAGAAGTACGAGGAGTTTATCCAGGAGGGCAGCCTTCATGTGATGGGCGGTACAGTGCTGAACTGGGAAGAGATCTACGACGATCTCGACGAGTTCATCATCAAGCTCGAGTACGACGTACGGTGCTTTGGTTATGACCCGTATAACGCTAAGGAGTTCGTCAAGCGTTGGGAGGCTGAGAATGGCCCGTTCGGGATTGAGAAGGTAATTCAAGGGGCCAAGACTGAATCCGTGCCGCTCGGCGAGCTGAAGAAGTTGTCCGAGGATCGGCATCTCGTCTTCGATCAGGTCCTGATGTCGTTCGCCATGGGTAACGCCATCACACTGGAGGATACCAACGGCAACCGAAAGCTGCTGAAGAAGCGTCAAGAAGAGAAGATCGACAACGTGGCGGCTCTGATGGACGCCTACATCGCATTCAGGACCAACAAGGAGGCATTCGAGTGACGAGAGTTCGTTCTCAGAAGATTCGTCAAGCCCTCCTGGTAACGGGAGACCCGCTTGATCCCAACGAGGTACCAGAGAAGCTTCAGCTCTTCAACGAGATCGGCGAACCGCTTATGCTCGGCGGCGGGTTCGCTCGTCGTGAGCAAGAGGAGGGTACAGGATTACTGACACAGGGAGAAACTGAGAACAGCATTCTTGAGTTATATCCTTCAGTTCGGTTGTATAAGATTGCCACCAACCGTCCTGCGCGCGTGCGCCTGTATCCTACCCTTGCGATGCTAACGGTTGACGCAGCTCGTTCCATCGGGTCTAAGCCCGTTGGGAATCACGGACGCCTGCTTGAGGTGGTCACCGCTCCTGGACTTCTCGAGCTCATCCTTAGCCCGGCAGTAGATATTACTTCGGTCGACGCGTTCAACTCGGAGTTCTATAGTGCGGTGACGAACCTGGACCCCGCCGCAGGAGGTGTCGTCGTGACCTACCACTACTTCAGGACGGAGTAATATGGCAATCATTTTCACCACAGGAACGATCAACGCACCCGATGCGGGATCAGTCGGTCTTGCCATGGCCGAAAAGATCCGCGATGATTTCGTGGCTCATCCGGCGTGGGAGCTTGTCGAAGAATATGTCCCTGCTGGTATTACTCCGGCTACCTGGTATGTGTTCAAATGCCTCGCTGTTGAGTCTGGTCTACCTGCCGACTTCTTCGTGATTCTGCAACGTATGCACAGTGATGGCTCGATACGTGCGTCCATCTGCGAAGGGTATGACTCTGCTACTCACGTCGCGTCATTGTTCGGCACGTGGTCTACCGGCACCTCCCAGTTGTATGATGCCTCGGGTCGCTTGCCTATTACTTACGTTTTGGTTTCTGGACAAATGTCAATTACGGGCGCTTCCCCCAAGCATAGCGGATGGGCCCCTAGTGGGGTGTCTACGAAGTGGTGGCTCGCCGTGGCCGAGGATGGATTCACGGTTGCCTTCAACGGTGCCGCCAATGGGTTTTGGCATTTCGGGGCATATATCCCGCTCAGTAATTTATCAAATGTGATGCCTCTTCAGATGATCGACGGCTCCGATACCCGTGGTGCGGTGACACGTAATCCAGCTGTGGCTAGTTCCTCAGCCAAACAATCCGCTTTAGTTGTGTATGGCGGTGGTGCGATAAATTTCACGGGTACTTACCTCGGTTTCGTGGGTCGTCTTGATATCGACGATAAGTTGATGGGAAATCAACGTCCAGTTGCGGAGGTGGGCATCCAGACCGATGATGCTTCTGGGTTCGCTGATCGGGCAAGTCATGGTTGGGTACTCGGGAAGCAGAAGCGCATGCGGGCTGGTTTGAATCCACCCGCCGGATTTGCTTTCGGTGACGCCTACGTGTTCCAGGGACGACTGTGGGTGCCATACTTGCCTACAGACACTCGCCTGTGGGATACCGGAGTGGCCGCCTAATGGCGCTCATTGCCAATCTTGATCAGCCAATGGAGGTCGTAGTAATCGAGGGTTTCGTCCCTCCGACGATCTTACTGGCGTTTCCTACTCCGCCTATATCGATCATAAAGTGGGGGTTCGGTGTAGATGTGGAAAATTCAGTGGCGGAGGACATCCATGGGGCCACATCCTATATCGTAAGCGCCGTTTCTCCAGAGGCCAGCCATCTCGAGCCCGCCATCGGTCAGATTTGGCCACGAATCGGATAAGAAAGGAGGCGACATGGCAATCATTTTCACTACAGGAACGATCAACCAGCCCGATGCCGGTTCTGTTGGCCTCGCCATGGCCGAGAAGATCCGCGACGACGTGGTCGCGCATGCGGCCTGGGAGTTGGTCGAGGAGTTCACTCCGGCAGCCAGTGTCATGCGTTGGTATGTGTTTCGGTGTCTCGCCACCGAGTCTGGCCTTCCCGCGGATTTCTTCGCCGTCATGGGTCGTAGACTCAGCGATGGTACGTTGTACTTCACTATCTGCGAAAGCTACAACGCCGTCGGCCACCTCATGTCGTTTTACCCCGTTTTCAGCGCTAACGGGGTTACTTATGACAGCGAGGGTCGCTCGCCCGCTACATACACGCTGGGCGCGACGGCGTTTCCGGCTTCGGGTTCCGTCAACCCCAAGTACCTGTGGTGGACTCCCGCCGGAACGTCGACGAAGTGGTGGCTTACCGTAGCCGAAGACGGATTTACTGTTGCTTTCAACGGGGCGGCCAATGCCTACGTTCACCTCGGCGCATACATTCCGCTCGCGGCTCTACCCATTGTGATGCCGATTCAGATAATCGGCAGCTCCGTCGGCGACGGCGGAATCACTCGTAACCCGGCAGTGGCTGGTTGGCCGAGCTCGTTGACCAATTCGGCGCTGCTCATCGGTCAAGGCCCTGGCCTCGGCTTCCAAGGCGATCTCCGATATAACGACAAGCTACAGAGCAATCAGCGTCCGATCGCGGAAATGGGCATGTTCATTGCCAGCGGGGTCGGGGGCGATCAGGCACAACTTGGCTGGGCGCTGGGGAAGCATAAGCGCATGCGGGTCGCAGCCTCCGCTACGCCTATTGGATTCGCCTTCGGTGACGCCTACGCACTCAACGGCCGATTGTGGGTCCCCTATCTGCCTACAAATAACAACATTTGGGACACCGGAGTGGCGAGTTCCTGATGTCTGTTCATGGCCCCCTATGTGAGCCATACACGGTGATGACTATCGAGTCCATCGAACCGATGTCGTACGGGGATCTCGTCGAGTTGTTCGTGATGGAGATAATCGAAGGTGTTGTGGGGGTACCGATAACGAACCGATTTCCCACACCGCCGATCGCTTGGGGGTTCCTGACTGACGATCCGGAAGATGAGTTCGTGTTCGACGGGCTCGGGCCTCCATACGACATCCGCGGCGCTCTCTTCCCAGAGAGCCCTTTCCTCGAACCAACCATCGGTCAGATCTGGCCACGAATCGGATGAGAAAGGAGGTGATGTATGGCAAAGTTCGGAGCCCGGCTGAAACATGCTTGGAACGCATTCACTGATAGTGACAGTGCAAGGAATCGACCGATTGATGTCGTCGGCGGAGGCGGGTCTTATTTCGGCGGGCGCCCCGATCGACTCCGTCCGCGTTTCTCGAACGATCGATCGATCATCTCCTCGATCTACACCCGAATCGGTATCGACGTGGCAGCGATTCCCCTGCGACACGTTCGCATGGACGACCAAAACCGATACCTGGAAGACATCAACAGCAGTCTCGACAGTTGTCTGACCTTCGAGGCCAACGTCGATCAAGCAGGTCGGGCATTCCGGCAGGATATCGCCATGACCATTCTGGACGAAGGTATCGCGTGCATCGTCCCGGTGGATACCACGCTGTCGCCTGAGGAATCGGGCGGCTTCGACATCAAGACCATGCGGGTCGGCCGAGTCATGACGTGGTTTCCGAGACATGTTCGCGTCTCACTCTACAATGAGGCTCGCGGTATGCGCGAGGAGCTCACGCTGCCGAAGAAGATGGTGGCGATCATCGAGAATCCGCTGTATTCGGTGATGAACGAGCCGAATTCGACGCTTCAACGCCTCATCCGTAAGCTCAACTTGCTGGACGAGGTGGATGAGAAGTCGTCTTCGGGCAAGCTTGACATGATCATTCAGCTGCCGTATGTGATCAAGTCGGAAGCTCGTCGTCAACAGGCCGAGCAGCGGCGAAAGGACATCGAGTTCCAGCTGACGGGTAGTCAGTACGGCATCGCCTACACAGATGGTACCGAGAAGATCGTTCAGCTGAACCGTGCGGTGGAGAACAATCTGCTGCCGCAAATCCAAGAGCTCAAGACGCAGCTCTACGGCGAGCTGGGTATCACGGCTGAAATCATGAACGGCACGGCCGACGAGAAGGTCATGTTGAACTACTACGCCCGCACGATCGAGCCGATTCTCGATGCGATCGTGGAGGCAATGATCCGAGTCTTTCTCACGAAGACCGCGCGCACGCAGGGCCAGTCGATCATGTACTTCCGAGACCCGTTCAAGTTCCTTCCACTGGGCGGTGAAAGTGGCCTGGCCAAGATCGCCGACGTTCTGGCGCGTAACGAGGTCGTCTCTTCGAACGAGATCCGACAGGGCATCGGTATGAAGCCTCGACCCGAACCCAGGGCCGATGCGCTGATCAACGCCAACATGCCTCAGGGCACTGCCGGAGAGGTGGTGAATTCCACAGCCGAAGACATCACAGACGAACCGGATCCGGCTGTGGCCGCGCTGACGCAAGGCCTCGCGGCCTCAGAAGCTGAGATCGACGCCGCACTGACAGGTGGGTAATGCGAATACCCATCGAGACCGAACTCCGACACCTAGCGCCTGGCTACGACCCGACCAAGGCCCGCGAGTACTACCTGCGAACCCGCAAGCTCAAGGGACAACAGCGAGGCTCTTCCGAAGATCCGCGAACAGGTAAGACCCGAGCCGGGATCGCTAGCAATGCCCAGGTCACGCAGCGCAAGGAGCTCGGGGCCCGCATCCAGTCCCTCTCGAAGAAGCTGCAAGAACTCGAAGCCAAGATTCGAGAGAAGGAACAAGCGGAGGCGAATGAGAATCGTAAGGGGAAGGCCAAGAAGGAACGAGCGGCTAAGGAGCGGGATAAGCCGAAGTCCGCTGCCGAAAAGGCCAAGGCGGTTCGTGAAAACGAGATGAAGCACAAGGCGAAGGAAGCCAGCAGCAAGTCTGGCGGCGGTAGCTCCTCTAAGAAGTCGGGATTGAAGACTTCTTCGGTTTCCGAGCTCAAGACTTTGGCCACCAAGGTGAAGGGGCAGATCGCAGTCGCCAAACAGAAGCTAGCTGCGCTCTAAGAGCGCCGAAGATCCAAAAGACGAAAGGAACAGTCAAAATGGGAGAAAAGTCCCGCCGACTGGACTTCGGTGACTCTTCGCCGGAGAACAGCCTGATGCACTCGGCCATTGTGGCCAAGAAGCCCGACTTCAGTGGCTGGGCCACGAAGTACGGCCTGAAGTGCACGGACGGGCGGACGATCCTTACCGGGGCTTTCGAGCACCAGGATGGGGATCGGATTCCGCTGGTCTGGCAGCACGGTCACGCCTCGCCCGAGAACGTTCTCGGTCACGGCATCCTGGAACACCGGGATCAGGGCACGTACGTCTACGGGTTTTTCAACGAGACGGCCCAGGCCAAGAATGCGAAGACGCTGGTGGAGCACGAGGACATCTCGGCGCTGTCAATCTTCGCCAATTCGCTCGTCGAGAAGTCCAAGCGGGTTTCTCACGGCGTCATCCGCGAGGTCTCTCTCGTCCTGGCGGGCGCCAACCCCGGCGCCCTGATCGACAACATCGAGATCGCGCACGCTGACGGCGAGACGGAAATTCACGTCGACGAGGCGATCATCTACACCGGCCTCGAACTCGAGCACGCCGTCGAGACCGAGACGGAGACGGAGACGACCGAGACGAAGACAGCCGACGATGACCCGACCGTCCAGGACGTCTTCGAGACGATGACTCCGGAGCAGCAGGAGGTCGTCCACTACATGGTGGGCGCAGCTCTGGAGAGCACCGCCACCCCCAACAACACCACCACCGAGACCGAGACCGAGACCAACACCTCCGTTTCGGAGGAGGTCGTCACCCACAAGGACAAGGACGAGAACGAGATGAGCGGACGCAACGTCTTCGAGCAGGCGAACGAAGCCGCCAAGGGCGAGCCTCGGCAGGTTCTGTCGCACGACGCCATGCGCGGTATCGCCGCGGACGCGGTCAAACGCGGATCGCTGAAGGAGGCGGTGGAGGACTACGCCTTCAAGCACGGCATCGAGAACATCGATGTCCTCTTCCCGGACGCGCGGACGGTCACGGACACCCCGGAGTTCGACAAGCGTCGGACCGAGTGGGTCTCCGAGGTCCTCGGCAAGGTGCGCAAGAGCCCGTTCTCGCGGATCAAGTCGATCACCGCGGACATCACCCACGCCGAGGCGCGGGCCAAGGGCTACATCAAGGGCACGCTGAAGAAGGAGGAGTTCTTCGGCCTGATGAAGCGTGTCACGACGCCGTCGACGGTCTACAAGAAGCAGAAGCTCGATCGCGACGACATCGTCGACATCACGGACTTCGACGTCGTGCTGTGGTTGAAGGCTGAGATGCGCCTCATGCTCGACGAGGAGATCGCACGCGCCATCCTCATCGGGGACGGCCGCGACATCGACGACGACGACAAGGTCCGTGACCCGAAGGGCGCCACGGACGGAGCGGGCATCCGCTCGATCCTCCACGACGACGATCTCTACGCCGCGATCATCATGATCGACGTCGATGGCGACCTCCGCAAGACGGACCTCGTGGACAAGATCCTCGACTCCATGCGGTTCTACAAGGGCTCCGGGCTCCCGACGTTCTACACGACGCTGCCCGTCATGACGCAAATGCTGCTGGCCCGCGACACCCAGGGCCGTCGCTTCTACCGCACGGCGACCGATCTGGCCGCCGAGCTGGGCGTCGACAAGGTCGTGACCGTCGAGGTCATGGAGGACGAGCCCGATCTGGTCGGGCTTATCGTCAACCTCCAGGACTACACGGTCGGCGCGGACCGCGGTGGCGAGGTGTCGTTCTTCGACGACTTCGACATCGACTACAACCAGTACAAGTACCTGATCGAGGCCCGGTCGTCCGGCGCCCTGACCAAGATCCGGTCCGCGCTGGTCATCAAGCAGGCCGCAGCGGGTGCCACCAAGGTCACTCCGGCCGAGCCGACGTTCGATCCGGACACGTCGCAGATCGCGATCGTCGACACCGCCGGCGCCACCTACCGGCGTGGCGACACCAACGCGGCCGTGACGACCGCAGGCTCGCCGTACGTGGTCGCCGAGGGCGTGGACCTCACCGTCTACGCCGTCTCGAACGCGGGCTACTTCTTCGACAACAACGTCGAGGACGAGTGGACCTTCCGCGGCACAGCGGGCTCGTAGCTCGCTGACCTGACCCCATGGCGAGGTTCCACGGACGGGTCGGGTTCGGTGAATCCTCCGAGGTAAAGCCGGGCGTACATGCTGACACTATTATCGAACACCTCTACTATGGCGACGTTGTGTCCAATAGGAGAGGTCTTCAACAAGGTGAGAACCTGAACAAGGAGCTTACCGTCGGCAATTCGATCAGCATCGTGGCAAACGCTTACGCAAGTGAGCATTTCTTCGCCATTCGTTACGTGGAATGGGCGGGGAAGTTGTGGACTGTGACTGACGTCGAAGTCCAGGCTCCCCGCCTCATTCTCCAGCTGGGGGAGGTGTACAATGGCCCAATCCCGGCTTGATCTCCAGACTCTCTTCGAGAGTCTCGTGGAGAACGTCTACTTTCAGCCTCCGGTGAACATCCAGATGCAGTACCCGTGTGTCATCTATTCACGGGACGGAGTTTCGGAGGACTACGCGAACAACGAGCTGTATCGACACGCCAAGCGGTACCAGGTCACGGTCGTTGACCGAGATCCCGACACCGAGCTCGCAGATAAGGTCGAAGCGCTGCGTTACGTAAGTTTCGAGCGCTTTTTCGCTGCGGACGATCTCAACCATTACGTCTTCACCCTCTTCTTCTGAAAAGGAGCCCTTCAGCATGACAGTTCTGACCTGGGACAACGTCGGCGATCGTCGGTACGAGACCGGCATCGATCACGGTGTCCTCTACCAACTCGACGCGCTCGGCGAGTACGTCGACGGAGTGCCTTGGAACGGTCTCACGACCGTCACCGAGTCGCCTTCGGGTGCGGAGTCCAACAAGCAGTACGCGGACAACATCGTCTACGTGAACCTCATCTCGGCCGAGGAGTTCGGCGGCACGATCGAGGCTTACACCTACCCGGACGAGTTCGGGCAGAACGACGGTACGTTGGAGCCCGCTCCGGGTGTGGCGGTTGGGCAGCAAGGGCGTCGTCCCTTCGGTCTGGCCTACCGCACGCTCATGGGCAACGACGTCGACGGCCAGGATCACGGCTACAAGCTGCATCTGGTCTACGGAGCGCAGGCCGCGCCGTCGGAGAAGGCATACGCCACGGTCAACGACTCGCCCGAGGCGGCAGCGCTCTCGTGGGAGTTCACGACCACGCCGATTTCGGTCACCAACCGCAAGCCGACGTCCATCCTGACGATCGATTCCACCCAGTCGGACCCGGACGATCTCCAGGCCCTCGAGAACATCCTCTTCGGTACGGTCGCCGACGAGGCCCGACTGCCCAGCCCCGACGAGGTCATCGCGCTGTTCACCGCTGGCCTGCTCGAGGCCGATCTGACCCTGGCGGCCAGCCAGCCCACGTTCGTCGAGGGCACTGGCGTCATCACTCTCCCGGTCGTTACCGGCGTCCAGTGGAAGATCGGCAACGTCAACAAGGCCGCGGGGGCGCAGCCTGCCCTCAACGCGGGTCAGTCTGCCACGGTCCGGGCCACGGCGCAGGAGGGCTACGACCTGGTCGGCGACGAGACCTGGACGTTCCAGCGTCCGTTGTAGTCGGCAGGGACGCGCGGTCGTGACTTCCAGGTAAGGGTCGCGGGGCGCCGTCGACCGATCCTTTTACTCTCCGGGATCTGTTCGTCGGTGGGAGGGTCGCAACCGGACTACCGCGTGACCTAGAAGATGAAAGGACCAGGGAATGCTCACAATTACAGTTGGAGGAAGTGACGTCTTCGACGAAAGTACCGACAAGTTCGATACTCAAGGCGGAGTCGAGCTCCAGCTGGAGCATTCTCTGGTTTCCCTTTCAAAATGGGAGTCAGAGTTCGAAAAGCCCTTTCTGGGCAAAGAAGCTAAGACGTCGGAAGAGATTCTGGAGTATGTTCGCTACATGCTTTTGACTCTAAATCCCCCGGAGGATTTTCTCCAGAAGCTTTCTAAAGAGAATCTGGAAGTCATAAATAAGTACATCGAGCGCAAGATGACGGCTACCTGGTTTTCGGATCAACCTGGCGCTCCAAGCTCTCGAGAGGTCATCACGGCAGAGCTTATCTACTACTGGATGACGGTGTTCAACATCCCGTTTGAGTGTGAAACCTGGCATTTGAACCGGTTGTTCACCCTTATCCGAATCTGCAACGTCAAACAGTCCAAACCCAAGAAGATGAGCCGAGCTGAAATCGCTGCTCGCAACCGAGAACTCAACGCCCAACGCAAGACGCAGTTGGGGACGAAAGGATAGAAAGGAGGCCGCATGACCAAGCTTGTCTGGGACAATGTCGGAGATCGTCGATATGAGATCGGCATCGATCGCGGTGTCCTGTTTCTTCCTAACGGATCGGGCGTTCCCTGGAACGGATTGACTTCTGTGACGGAAGCTCGAACGCGTGAGGTCAAATCCTACTACCTCGATGGAGTCAAGTACCTGGATCGACATATCCCAGGGTCCTACGCCGCTAAGTTGGCTGCGTTTACATACCCAGACGAGCTGGAAATGCTCCTCGGTAATCCCGAGTTTGCTCCGGGGGTCGTCGTGCACGATCAGCGTGCCAAGTACTTCAACCTGTGCTATCGAACTCTCGTCGCCAACGACCTCGAGGACACGGATCATGGGTACAAGATCCACGTGGTCTACAATGTCACGGCCTCATTGAACGACAATGCGATGGAGACTATCAGCCAGGATCTGTCGCCCAAGCCGTTCGAGTGGAATCTGACGGGAACTCCGACTGTGATGTTCGGACTCCGGCCTACGAGTCATATTTCGGTGGATTCTCGTCATCTTGCTCCGGCACTGTTGACCCTTCTTGAGGAGACTCTTTACGGAACGGACGGCGAAGTGGGAACGCCTCCGACCCCTCCAATCCTTCCGACCCCTCCGACCCTTCCTGGGATGATCGAGCTCTTGACTATGTTGGGGGCAAACCCATGAGTCGTTTTGAACTTGGTGGTCAAGGAGAACCGATTTCGAATATCGCTCTACCTGATCCGAACATAGATCCTAACCTACCTCCTCAGGTGCTCGTATTGGAGGATGGTGTTCCGTTTCTCAAAGCGGACTATGTTGGTCTGGGGTATACCCATTACGAGGCCTGGTGTGTCGGTGCTGCTGGTGGGAGAGGTGGAGATGGTGGCGCTCGTTATGGGATTTACGCCATTACCAATAACGCTCTTGATCCCGCGTTTGCTCCACCGACTACTTCCTGGCCGTACTACAACGTACCTGATCCTGCTCGACCCGGATATTCCATTACTCATTATCACGATCCGGTTCTTGGTGGAATGTGGTCTAGCAACATGTTCATTGGGTTCCCCAATGTGTGGGGTGGCGGAGGGGGCGGAGGAGGTCTTCATTTAGTTTCGGGACTTCTGGTTGATCTTCCGGATGAGGCGCCCGTTGTTGTAGGACAAGCCGGGGTTGATGCAGCTCCCGGACAGATTTCCAATCCGAATCCGGTTACGCCATCTCCGCCATATACTCCTGGTAGCGTCTACGATCCACCCATTCGAACCTTCTATCCTCCGGCAGCCGGTGGAGATGGTGGTGCGTCATCGTTCAATGGCGAAACCTGTAGAGCATCAGGGGGCAAGGGCGGTAATCCTGGCGCTCATTGGGCCGGTGATCTACTTATGTACGAAGCCAAGGGTGGAGACGGTGGCTGCGGAGGTCGAACCACAGCAGGAGGAGGTGGTGTGGGTAGCACAGCAGAGACAAATCCCTCCGATGGTACCTGGGATGGATCCATTGGTAAAGGCGGTGGGGGAGGTCGTGGCGGTATGCTGACGCCACACGAACCCGATCTTATGGCGGGGTTCTGATATGACAGAACCATATGGTGGTGGATACCAGCGAGTTTGGCTTGCTTCCAATAGTGGTCGTGGGTCATTTTCTTACGCAGATACCAAAGTGTTCGGAGATCGCCAACTCCGATCGTCGCATCCTGCCGCAATCTGGCGTCCCGGTGTGCCAACTCCTGAGACTCCCAAAGTAGTAATCGGTGGCAGCGGAGGCGGAGCTAAACCTCTCGGAATGCGTTTTGGTTCGTACGCTCCGGGATATTCTCCTCATGGGGTCGTGTTGATCCGCGTGTTCAAAGCGGGGTGAAAGGAGGGAGCCGTGATCAAGATGACGACCAGCGGCTCCTTCACCAAGTCGCAGGCATTTTTGCAGCGCATGAAGAATCGAGAGCAGTTCAAGGTGCTGGAAAAGTACGGAGCCACCGGTGTAGCGGCTCTCAGGACCGCCACGCCGAAGGATTCATCCGAAACGGCCAACGCGTGGTACTACGAGATCGTCAATCGATCGGGATATTTCGCCATCCACTGGTA
>Ga0193742_1001880_pt1 | contig 12264 bp, 8 predicted proteins | sample L2c1metaG_FD_165511 | JGI IMG/M metagenome (GOLD analysis project Ga0193742, IMG submission 165511) | Soil microbial communities from a riparian zone of the East river system, Colorado, United States - L2c1 | ecosystem: Environmental > Terrestrial > Soil > Riparian zone | place: USA: East River... | reverse complement strand
GGGACCGGCCGAGCGACGAGCTGCTCGTCGAGGTGCTGTCCACTTCGGACACGCTGACGGCGCTGGACGGCACCGAGACGGCCAGCGTGCACCGGATCGTCGCACTGCTCGGCGCCGCGCGGGAGGCGATCGGTGCTGGCGCCGGCGTCGACCAGGTGCTGTGGCGGGTGTGGCAGGACAGCGGCCTGGAGGAGCGCTGGGTCGCGCTGTCCACGCGCAGCGGAACCGTTGGCGCACAAGCGGATCGCGATCTCGACGCGATCGTCGGGCTGTTCCACGCCGCCGAGCGGCACGCGGAGCGGTTGCCCGGCTCCGGCGTCACCTCCTTCGCGAACTACCTTGCCGCGCAACGGATCGTCGGCGACACCCTGGCCCCGTCCGCGCAGCGCGGGGAGGCGGTCGCCGTGCTCACCGCGCACGCCGCCGTCGGCCGTGAGTGGACGGTCGTCGCGGTGACCGGGCTGCAGGAGGGCGCCTGGCCGGACCTGCGGCTGCGTGGCTCGCTGCTCGGCGTCGAGCGGCTCGTCGACCGACTGTCCGGAGTGGACGGCGTCGAGTTGTCGGCGACCGCGCCGCTCCTCGCCGAGGAGCGCCGGCTGCTGCTGGTCGCGGCCAGCCGGGCGCGGGAGCACCTGCTGCTGTCGGCGATCCGCGGTGACGACGAGCAGCCGTCGCGGTTCCTCACCGAGCTGGCCGGCGCGGAGATCGAGGAACTGGCCAAACCCAAGCCGCGCCGCGCGATGGTGCTCGCCGACCTGGTCGGTGAGTTGCGCCGGGCCGTGGCCGACGGCGCCGCGCCGGCCGAGCGCCGGCGCCGCGCGGCCCGTCAGCTCGCCCGCCTCGCCGAGGCCGGCGTAGCCGGCTCGCACCCCGACATCTGGTACGGCCTGCCGCCGGTCACGAGCACGGATCCGTTGCGCGGCAAGGACGACCGAATATCCGTCTCACCGTCCACGGTGGAGATCCTGGCGCGCTGCCCGCTGCGCTGGATGGTGGAGCGGCACGGCGGCGCGGACCCGGCGGAGCTGGCCATGGTCACCGGCACCCTCGTGCACGCGCTCGCGCAGCACGCGGCCAGCGGCGCGGACGAGGCGGCGCTGCGCGCCGAACTGGACAAGGCGTGGGACGTGGTCGACGCCGGCGCCCCGTGGTTCTCCCGCCGTGAGCGCGCGCGGGTGCACGCGATGCTGGACACGTTCCTCGGCTGGCTGCGTGCCACCCGCGGCGAGCTGACCCAGGTCGCGGTGGAGGAGGACTTCACCGTCGACCTGCCGGACACCGCGCCGAAGGTGCGGCTGCGCGGTCGGGTGGACCGGCTGGAGCGCGACGCCGAGGGACACCCGGTTGTCGTCGACGTGAAGACCGGCCGGGTTCCGGTCACCGAGGCGGACGCCAAGGAGCACCCGCAGCTGGCCGTCTACCAGCTGGCCGCGGCCTACGGCGCGTTCACCCGGCTGGGCCTGGACCGCGAGCCCGGCGGCGCGCGGCTGCTGTACGTGTCCAAGGCGAACCGCAAGACCGCGGCCACCGAACGGGTCCAGGACCCGGTGCGCGGCGAGGCCGTCGAACACTGGCACCAGGTCGTCGGCGAGGCGGCCGCGGACAGCGCCGGCCCGGAGTACACGGCGCGGCAGAACCCGGACTGCGACCGCTGCCCGGTCCGGTTCAGCTGCCCGCTGCACGGCAGCGGCCGGCAGGTGACGGAGTGAGCGAGCTTGCGAGCGAACCATCGACACAGGGGTGGGTGGGTGGGAGCGAGCTTGCGAGCGAACCGATGCCACCGGGGTGGGTGGGCGGGACCGTGCTGGCGAGAGGTTGTCCACAAGCGCCACGAGTTATCCACAGCCCATTGCCACGCCCCGGAATTGTCAGTCCCCACCGATACGCTGGAAGCGGGGCCGGCCCCCGGGTTGGGTGGGGGTCTGGACACAGAGCACGGGCACGGCGCAGGGGAATGGCGCGATGACCGAATTGCTCTCGCCGGCGCGGGTCGCCGCCGAGTTGGGGTTGCCGGCGCCGACGCCTGAGCAGGCCGCGGTGATCGCCGCGCCGCTGGAGCCGACGCTGGTCGTCGCCGGGGCGGGCGCCGGCAAGACCGAGACGATGGCCTCGCGCGTGGTGTGGCTGGTGGCCAACGGGCTCATCGCGCCGGAACGAGTGCTCGGCCTGACCTTCACCCGCAAGGCCGCCCGCCAGCTCGCCGACCGGGTGCGCGCCCGGCTGCGCCGACTCGCCGGATCCGGGTTGCTGGAGCGCCTCGACCCGAGCGGGGAACGGCTTGCCGCCGTGTACGCCGGCGAGCCGACCGTGCTCACCTACCACGCCTACGCCGGGCGGCTGGTCGCCGAGCACGGGCTGCGGCTGCCCGTCGAGCCAGGGGCCCGGCTGCTCACCGAGACCGCGAGCTGGCAGCTCGCGCACCGCGTGGTGTCCACCTGGACCACCGACCTGGACACCGAGCGGGTGCCGGTCACCGTCACCCGCTACCTGCTGGAGCTGGCCGGCGAACTGGCCGAGCACCTCGCCGACGAGGACAAGCTCGCCGACTACGCCGAGGAGGTCTGCCGGCTCATCGAAACCGCGCCGCGCGCCCCTCGGCAGCGCGCCGAGCTGTCCCAGGGTCTGCGTGAAATCGTTGCCACTCAACGGTTCCGGGTCGCGCTGCTGCCACTCGTGCGGGCCTACGGCGACCGCAAGCGGCGCGCGGGCGCGCTGGACTTCGCCGAGCAGATGGCCCTGGCCGCCCGGCTTTCGGCCGAGCACGCCGAGGTCGTCGCCGGGGAACGGGCCCGCTACGGCGCCGCGCTGCTCGACGAGTACCAGGACACCGGCCACGCGCAGCGGATCCTGCTGCGGTCGCTGTTCGGCGGCCCGGACGGCGCGCCCATGCCGGTCACCGCGGTGGGCGACCCGGTGCAGGCCATCTACGGCTGGCGCGGCGCCAGCGCGGCCAACCTGCCCCGCTTCGCCACCGACTTTCCCAAGCAGGAGAAGGGAAAGCGGATCCCAGCGAGCCGGTTCGGACTGCTCACCAGCTTCCGCAACCCGCCGGAGGTGCTCACCCTCGCCAACGCGGTGTCCGGGCAGCTTCGCGAAGCCGGCCTCGACGTCGACGAGCTGCGGCCGCGCGACGGCGCGGGCACGGGTGACGTCCGGGTCGCGCTGCTGCCCGACACCGAGGCCGAGGTCGCCTGGCTCGCCGACGGCGTCGCGGCGCGCTGGTGGCATACCGTCGCGGAGACCGGGCAGCCGCCGACCGCGGCCGTGCTGGTGCGCCGCCGCGCCGACATGGCCGACCTCGCCGCCGCGCTGCGCGCCCGCGGGCTGCCGGTCGAGGTCGTCGGCCTCGGCGGGCTGCTCGACGAGCCGGAGATCCGCGACCTGGTGTCCGCGCTGCGGGTGCTGATCGATCCGCTCGCCGGCACCGCCGCGGCGCGGCTGCTCACCGGCGCCCGGTGGCGGCTCGGCACCACCGACTTCGCGGCGCTGTGGCGTCGGGCGGTGGAGCTTGGCCAGGACTACGTGCCAGAAGCCGAGATCACCTCGCTGGCCGACACCGTGCCTGGCGAGGGCACCGAGCAGGCCGGTCTGGTCGACGCGCTGGACGACCCCGGCGACGCGGCGAACTACTCGCCGGCCGGCTATCGGCGGATCCGCACGCTCGGCGCCGAGCTGCGGCACCTGCGCCGCCGGCTCGACCAGTCGCTGCCCGAGCTGGTCGCCGAGGTGGAGCGGGCCATGCTGCTCGACGTCGAGGCGAAGTCCCGGCCGGGCGGCGCCGGGCGGGCCCACCTCAACGCGTTCGCCGACGTGGTGTCCGACTACGCGGCGGCGAGCCCGTCGGCCAGCCTGCCCGCGCTGCTGGACTACCTCGCCGCCGCGGAGAGCGCCGAGGACGGCCTTGAGCCTGGCGAGGTGACGGTCGCCGAGGACCGGGTGCAGATTCTCACCGTGCACTCCGCCAAGGGCCTCGAATGGCAGATCGTCGCCGTGCCACACGTGGTGAACGACGTGTTCCCCAGCCGCAAGCGCAGCTCGTGCTGGCTGCGCGCGGTCACCGAGCTGCCCGCCGCGCTGCGCGGCGACGCGGCGGACCTGCCGACGCTCAACCTCGCCGGCGCCGAGAACCGCAAGGCGGTCGAGCAGGAGCTGGCCAGGCACGCCGAGGAGTTCGCCGAGCGAGACCTCGTCGAGGAGCGCCGGCTGTGCTACGTCGCGCTCACCAGGGCCGAGCACACGCTGCTGGTGTCCGCGCACTGGTGGGGCCGCACCGGCAGCCGGCCGAAGGGGCCGTCCCCGTTCTGCCTGGAGATCGCCGACGTCGTGTCCACAATGGACGACTCGGTGGCGTCGGTGGAGCACTGGGCTGCGGAACCGCCGCCGGACACGGAGAACCCGCTGGCGACGGCGGAGCGCACCGCGCTGTGGCCGGCGGACCCGCTCGTCGCCGGCCGGGCCGACGTCGAGGAGGCGGCGGCCATGGTGCGGACGGAGCTGGCTTCGCTGCGGGCCGGCGACGGTCAGCTGGCTCTTGAGGAGGACCCGGAGGGCTGGATCGCCGACACCGACGTGCTGCTCGCCGAACGCGCGGCGGCGCTGGCGCACCGTGAACAGGTGTCGCTGCCCGACTCGATCTCGGTGAGCCAGCTTGTGGAGCTGGCCGCCGACCCGGCGGCGCTCGCCAGGCGGCTGCGCCGGCCGCTGCCGTTCCCGCCGAACCCGGTGGCCCGGCGGGGCACCGCGTTCCACGCCTGGCTGGAGAAGCGGTTCGGCTCGCGCGCGCTGCTCGACCTCGACGAGCTGCCGGGCTCCGCGGACGCCGACGCCGCGCCGGACGAGGAGCTCGCCGCGTTGCAGGAGGCGTTCCTGGCCAGCGACTGGGCGGAGCGCACGCCCAACGAGGTGGAGGTGCCGTTCATCTGCGACGTGGACGGGATCTCGCTGCGCGGCCGGATGGACGCGGTGTTCGCCGACCAGGACGGCGGCTGGACGGTGATCGACTGGAAGACCGGCGCCCTGCCGAGTGACGAGGACCTGCGGGCGCTGACTGTGCAGCTCGCCGCGTACCGGCTGGCCTGGGCCGGGCTGACGAGTACGCCGCTGGCGAAGGTGCGCGCCGCGTTCCACTACGTGCGCCGCGACCGCACCCTGCGCCCGGCGGACCTGCTCGACGCGGCTGGGCTGCGCGCGCTGCTGCGCACTGTGCCGGTGGGCTGAACGGCCCGCGACGAAAGTCGCAAAACCTGGTGAATCTCTTGCCCGATATAGGGTAGATCAGGAAAATCGGCGCCCGTAACGGTTCGCACCTGCAGCGAAGCGGAGGGTTTTCCCAATGTCCAAACGCGGAGTGCTGATCGTCGGCTTGGCGCTGGCCAGCACGGCTATCGCGGCGCCGGCCGTGTTCGCGGCGCCGGCCGCCGACGAGTCGGTGGCCATGGCCGAGTACGCCCTGCCCCTGCCCCACGACGCGCTTCCCCGCGACGAGTACGACGACCCGCACCACGACTACCCGGCGGTCGACCTGCCAGTGCCCACCGGCACCGACGCCTACGCCGTCACCGACGGCGACGCCGTGGTCTTCACGGATGCCAGCTGTGGCAACGGTGTCGAGCTCACCGGCACGGATGGCGCGCTGTACACCTACTGCCACTTCGACAGCCACGCCGTGGGGTCCGGCCCGGTCGCCGCCGGCACGAAGCTCGGCGACACCGGCACCACCGGCGACTCGACCGGCCCGCACCTGCACTTCCAGATCAAGACCGACGGCACACTGCGCTGCCCGCAGAACCTGCTGCTGGCCATCTTCGACGGCCAGCCCCCGCCGGCCCCGACGGACCTGCCGACGAGCGGCTGCTCGAACTTCTCCGCCAACCCCAAGTCCCCGCCCCGTTAGATCCCCCGAGAACCGTGCAGGGCGCCGCCATCCCCGGGTGGCGCCCTGCACGGCGTTTGCCGGTGCGTGCACCACTGCGTGCCACGGGTGCAGAGCTGACCGGCGGTGCGGTGGTTTCGTGCCAGGTTTCCTCGCGAGGGGCAGCGATTACGCGAGGAGGAAGAAGATGGGACTGCGCAAGGGAATCGCCGTGTTCGCCGGTGCGGCCGCGATCGCCACCGGTGTCGTGTTCGCCATGCCGGGTGCCGACGCGGACGCCAGCGGCAAGGAGCTGAGCCACAAGGCGGCCGCCGCCAAGCTGCGCAACGCGAACATCACCTGGGTGTCCAGCGGCAACTGCGGTGACCGCAACAACTCGACGTGCACGTCGTTCTCGCAGATCAAGTCGGGCACGGTCAACGGGATCAGCACGTTCAAGAAGTCCAGCGATCACCCTGCGAAGCTCTCATTAGCCGCGGCTCCCAACGGCACCTAAGGGGACCGGGACGCAACCCAGCCACTGACACGCGCCGAACTTGACTGTGTCAGCGCGATCCAGCCACAGGAGAAAATTCCGGGGAGGCGGGCTGGGGTAACCACTGGGACATCACCTACTACTGACGCCCGGGCTTGGGGGGTCATCCGCTCGTCGGGCGGCCCCCACGGCTAGTCTGCCGCCGTGAGCAGCCCCGACGAATCGGCGCACCGGCTCTCTCGCGCGATCCGCTCCCGCCTTGGCTCGACCGACCGGCTGACCGATCGGCCCGTGCACTCGTTGGTCGGGGTCATCCGGATGCCGGAGAGCTCGGTCAGCCCGGTCACCGCGATCATCCGGCGGGTGATCTGGGCACTCGGCGCGCTCGTGGCCGCGGTGCTGATCGTCTACCTGGACCGGGACGGCTATCGCGACGTCAACGGCGATGGCCTGTCGCTGCTCGACTGTATCTACTACGCCACCGTCTCGCTCTCCACCACCGGCTACGGCGACATCACGCCGGTCAGCGAGAGCGCCCGGCTGATCAACATCCTCGTCATCACCCCGCTGCGGGTGATGTTCCTGATCATCTTGGTCGGCACCACGCTCGCGGTGCTCACCGAACGCTCGCGGCAGGCGTTCAAGCTGCAACGATGGAGGTCGAAGGTGCGCGATCACGTGGTGGTCGTCGGGTACGGCACCAAGGGCCGCTCGGCGGTCAGCTCGGTGCTCTCCGACGGCGTGCAGCCGGAGCAGATCGTCGTGGTCGACACCGACCAGACCATGCTCGACGCGGCCTCCGCGCTCGGCCTTGTCACCGTGCACGGCTCCGGCACCAGGGCCGACGTGCTGCGGGTGGCCGGTGTGCCGAGGGCGCGCGCCATCGTCGTCGCCGCCAACCGGGACGACTCGGCCGTGCTGGTCACGCTGACCGCCCGCGAGCTGGCGCCCAAGGCGCAGGTCGTCGCCGCGGTGCGGGAGGCGGAGAACGTGCACCTGCTGCGCCAGTCCGGCGCCAACCAGGTGGTGGTGTCCAGCGAGACGGCCGGGCGGCTGCTCGGCATGGCCACGCACACGCCGACCATCGTGGACATGGTTGAGGACCTGATCACGCCGGAGTCCGGCCTTGCCATCGCCGAGCGGGACGTCGAGCAGAGCGAGATCGGCGGTTCGCCGAGGCACCTGTCGGACATCGTGCTCGGCGTCGTCCGGAACGGGAAGCTCTACCGGGTGGACCACCCCGAGGCCGACGCCATCGAGCCGGGCGACCGGTTGCTCTACGTCAAGAAGGTCACCCCGGCGGAAGAGGACTGACCACCCGGCCGGGTGGACTTGTGCCACCATCGGTAGGTGCGCATCTCGGGTACCCAGGTACCTCCCGGCTACCTGCGTTGGGCGGGAGCCGGCGTCGGTGTGGTGGTGCTCGGCGTACTCATCGCCGTGGTCGTCAGCGTGTTCGGGCTGTTCGGGTTCGCCGCGGCGGACACGGCCGGCTCGACCGTGACCGCCAGGGTCACCACCGGGGCGCCGTGCGATCGGCCGGACGGCATGGAGACCGTCACGTTCAAGGCCGGCGGCAAGGAGCGGACCGCGCGCTTCGACGGCTGCGGGCACGGCACTGGCGAGCCGGTGGAGATCACCCTGCCGGCCGACGCCGGCGCCGAGGGCCTGGTGGTGCACTCCGCGGACGCGGCCGTCGGCAGCACCGACTCGGCCGACCAACTCGGCCTGCTGCTGATCGTGCTCAGCGGGGTGGCCGGCGCCGGCTACGCGTTCGTGGTCCGCCGCGGCCCCCGAACCAGCCGGCTCCCCGCGGCGCTCCGGCTGATCTAGGCCGCGTGCTCAGGCCACGTCTTCTGGTGGGGAGAGCCAGGTGTTGCACTGCCAGGTGTAGTTCTGCTGCGCGCCCTGCTCCCACCAACTGATGGCGTGCTCGTCGGTGCCGTGGTCGCGCGGCGCGCCTTCAGTGTGGTCGCCGCGGTCCTGGGAGGTGCGTGCCTCGTTGAGGATGTTGTCGTCAACCGAGCCGCGCGACCAGCTGGCCGCGAAGAACATCCCGGAGAAGCACTGCGCCTGCAGCTCCAGCCGGCGCGACAGCTCAAGGCCGGCCTCGGTGTCCACGCCGGCGTTGTAGCGCTCCTCGTCGTAGGTGGACAGCACGCCGCTCATCGCCTGGACGTGGTGGCCGTACTCGTGCGAGAGGACCGCGAGGTACACACCGGGGTGGGCGCCGTACATCTCGGTCTGCAGGCCGGCGAAGGGCATGTACAGGGTGTTGTCCTGGCCGCAGTAGAAGGCCGCGACCGCGCCGCCGCCCTGGGACACGGAGCCGCACGGGCTGGACCACTCGGTGCCCTCGGGGAACGTGATGCTCGGCGAGTAGAACGGCAGCCCGGCCGCCTCCATCACCGGCTGCCACGCGGCGTCCAGGCACGGCATGGCGCTGAGGAAGAAGTCCGCCGCGCCCTGCGGGCTGGTGTTCCAGGTCGCCAGGTTGCAGGTGATCGCCGGGGCATAGAGCCCGTCCATGAACAGCGGGTTGTCGCCGAGCGCGTACACCGGCTCCGGGCCGGCCGGCTCGGTCTCCGTCGGCTCCTCGTCGGTGGTCGTCTCGTCGGTGGTCGTCGTGGTCGTCTCGTCGGTCGTGCTGGTCGTCGAGTACGAGGTGGTGTAGGTCGACGGGTCGTCGTAGCCGACGTCCGCGACGTTGTCCTTCTTCTTGTTCAGCGCGACGATCCCGATGATCCCGGCGGCCGCGATCAGCACGGCCACCAGCACGACGGCCACGATCGGGCCGGTGTTGGACTTCGGCCGCGGCCGAAGCTGGTGGCCGGGGTAGGGCTGGGCCCACGGCGGGAGGTTCGCGCCGGGCGGGGCCGGCGGGTAGCCCGGTGGCCGCTGCGGCATCCCCGGCGGCCTGCCTGGCGGGCCGGCCATCGGCGGCGGGTACGGCGCGCCGGGCTGCTGGTACGGCGGGGGCGGGGTGGGCCCGGTCTGCTGCCACGGGCCGGTCGGCGGACCCTGGTGCGGCGGCATTCCCGGCGGCGGCGCGCCCCACGGCCGGGTCGGCATCGGCTGCGCCTGCGGCGGGGGAAGCGGTCCGGTCGGACGCCACGGACCACCTGGCGGCTGGTTCATTCCCCTGCTTCTCCCCGCGTGCCATCCCGAAGGATCACCGACGCCCGACGCGAATTCCTCGGACGAGCGGTGAGCATATTCGGCCTGGACTATCCTCCGCAGGCGTGTTCGCCAAATGGGGGCTCTCCGCCGCCGTGCTCGCAGCGTCCGCGGCCTTCACCATGGGCGCCGCCGGTCAGCCACCGTCCTATCCGGACTTGCCGGAGCTGCCGTCCGGGACGTCGGTCCCGCCCGGCCCGCCGTCGCTCGACCCGTCCGGGCCGATCATCGGCACCGACGACCTCGACCCCAGCACCCTGCCGCCGTCCGAGCGCCCGGACCCTGGGCCGGGACCGGGTACGACGCCGCTGCCGGGCAGCGTCAGCGTCGCGGTGAAGCTGGAGCGCGACGGCCGGCTCACGGTCACCGAGAGCGTGTTCGTCGCCGCCGGCAAGACCATGACAAGGCGGGTGCCGCTGCGCATCCAGGCCGGTGACGACCAGGACCGGGTGTTCACCGTCCGGGACCCGAAGGTCAACGGCAATGGCAGGACCGAGATCACCGACGAAGAGTTCGTCATGCGCTTCTCGGCCGGTGCCGCCACGATCACCTACACGGTCGAGGGTGTGGTGCAGCAGCTCGACGGGCACCAGCAGGTCCGCTGGCAGCTGGCGAGTGGCTGGGACGCGAAGCTGCGGCTGCTGCGGGCGTCGTTCATCGCGCCGAAGCAGCCACAGTCGATCACCTGCCTGGCCGGCAAGTTCGGCACGGATACCAAGTGCCAGCAGGCGATGACCGACCACGGCCAGGTGTTGCGGGTCGTCGAGACGGAGCTGGACGCCGGCAACCGGGTCGACCTCGCGGTACAGCTGCCGGCGGACACCGTGGACGCCAACGCCGCCTTCGACGACACCTCGACCACCACCAGCGCCTTCGCGTTCACCACCCCGAGCGGGATCGGGCTCGGCGCGCTGGTGCTGTTGCTGCTCGGCGGTTTCGTGCTGCTGTGGCTGGCCAGGGGACGCGACGCGAAGGCGCTCGCCACCGACGTCGGGCCGATCGAGCTGTTGGCCCGCAACGGCGACCGGGTGACGTTCGCGTCGCCGGACGGCGTGCTGCCCGGCCAGATCGGCACCGTGGTCGACGAGCACGTGGACGTCGCGGACGTCACGGCGACCGTCGTCGACCTTGCGGTGCGCAACTACCTGTCGGTCCGCGCGGTGACCCAGCCGGACGGCACGGCCGACTGGCAGCTGGTCCGCCGCAACCCGCCGGACGACGCGCTGACCGGCTACGAGCGGGCCGTCTACGCGGCACTGCTCAGCGACGCCGAGGCCGTGTCGCTTGCCACGCTGCGGGTCACCCCGCCGAACCTGTCGGCCGTGCGTGCCGGGCTGTACGCCGACGTCGTGTCCCGCGACTGGTTCGCCCGCCGGCCCGACCACGACCGCACTCGCTGGATGGTCGCCGGCGCGGTGCTCGCGGTACTGGGCATCGCGGCGACCGTGGTGCTGGCGCTGACCGTCGGGCACGCGCTGCTCGGCGTCGCCGTGGTGATCGGCGGCATCGGTCTCGCGCTGGGCGCCCGCTGGATGCCGGCAAGGACCAAGCGCGGCAGCGTGCTGGTGCAGCAGGTCCGCGGCCTGCTGACGTACCTGCGGGCCAGCGATCCTGGCGAGATTCCCGAAGCGGACAGGGAGATGGTGCTGTCCAGGTCGCTGCCCTACGCGGTGGTGCTCGGCGAGTCGCAGCGCTGGCTCGACCGGTTCACCGCGCTGGATACGGCGGCCGACGGCACGCCGGGCATCTACTGGTACGAGCCGGCCGCAGACGGCGGCCACGACCAGTTCGCCAGGGACTTCCCAGCCTTCCTGCGCGCGCTGGACGCCGCCCTCGCCGCGAGCGGACACCTGCGTTGACGAACCCGCACGCCGCTGCCGACGCGGCGCTGCTGTCGGAGCGGATGGCCGAGTGGCTGCGGGGCGACGCCGTGCGCGTGCTGGCCGCCGCCGGGCAGCTCGACCAGGAGCGCTACAAGGTGCGTGGCCTGGACGAGAACGGCAACCCGAGCCGGGCCGACGACGTCCTGGACGTGTTCTCCGACGACGCCGCTGCCGGCGCCGCCGGCTACGTCGCGGTACGCGGTGGGGACCCGCGGTGCGCCGCCGTCGGGCTGTACCACGGTGTCCGGCACGAGCACGCGTTCCTGGTGATCACCGCGCACCGCGTCGCCGTGCTGCGGCTGCGCGACACCCAGGACGGCTCCGCCGCCGCGGCACAGGAGCTGAAGAGCAATGGCGACGGCTCGCTCGGCGGCACGCTGCGCGGGATCGGCCGGTTCGTCAAGGCGTCGGCGACCGAGCTCGCCAAGAGCATGCGCCGCCCGCCACTGCACGAGCGTCCTGGCGACGCGGTGCTGGAGTGCCCGTTCGAGCTGCCGCTCGGCGCGCTGCGGGGCGTGCGGCGCTGGAAGCAGCCGCTGGTGCCGGAGTTCCGCGGCGGCCCCCGATTCGTGCAGTTGATCTTCACCGACGGCTCGTGGACTCGGATCAAGACCGACGAGCACGGGCAGGCCGCCCTCCTCGGGCCGACCGGACAGCCGCACCCGTAGGCTGCCGTTATGGCCGCCTCCGAACTCACCAGGTTCACGCTGCACAACGGGTTGCGCGTGGTGCTCGCCCCGGACCGGACGACCCCGGTCGTCGGCGTGAGCGTGCACTACGACGTGGGATTCCGGTCCGAGCCCGAGGGACGCACCGGGTTCGCGCACCTCTTCGAGCACCTGATGTTCCAGGGCAGC
>Ga0193742_1001879_pt1 | contig 12270 bp, 14 predicted proteins | sample L2c1metaG_FD_165511 | JGI IMG/M metagenome (GOLD analysis project Ga0193742, IMG submission 165511) | Soil microbial communities from a riparian zone of the East river system, Colorado, United States - L2c1 | ecosystem: Environmental > Terrestrial > Soil > Riparian zone | place: USA: East River... | reverse complement strand
CTTTTTCAAGGTAAATTCCCCACCAATCGTTCCGCTCAGTTTACCAACTTGGCTAAAGATATTGTGTTCCGTTACTTCTTCCAGTCTTGCGGAAGGATACGCGGCGGCAACCGCTTGCCTTACCACATCAAGCAGTACCATCGGAACGACCGTGTAGTAATGGACGAGTCCGTTTCTGGCCACCATTTCAAACGACACGTGCCGTTGTCCGTATATTCTGCTCTTGAAGCCTTTCGTCGCAGTGCTAGCGATGATGTTGTACATTACCTGAGCCTGAGACAACACTTCTTCGGTAAGATCTCGTTCATCCCGTCCACCACCATCAATATCATCACTCGAAGGTGGCAGATGAATAAGAAGCGGAACCATCTTAAGGCCGCGTTCGTAGTTTTTTGCTTCACGAAGCGTTTTTCTATACTGAGAGAAAACGAATATTCCTACGGCAGAGCCCAGGAATAAAAAGACAAACACGCTTATTAATATGCCCGCCATAGCAGTCTCAGGCAACTCCGCTACTGCGAAGCGCCCAATTCCTTCCCGTAACGTTTACGAAGATAGTCAGCTTGTAACTTCTCGACTTCTTGCTCGCGGCGATATGGATCATCTTTTGTTTGAGTGATAATCTTTTTTGCTTTATCCACCCATTCTTTCTCGATCAAATCATCGTCATTTGCAGCGATTGGCATATCATCTACAACAGGTGTCGCCGCGCTGTTATCAGCAGGCAGGCTAACAACCGGTGCAGGCAGGACGGGTAATACTGGAGGAGCTACGGCTGATGCCGCCTCACTGCGCTGTTCAAACCTTTCGGGGTTTTGTTCGATTGTCGTCTCGGGGTTTGGAGGCGACGGTGTCCGTTCTAAGTTTTGCCCGTAATTGGTTGGTGGCAATTCAGGTCCAAGATTCGGTGCAGACTGTTTGGGTTCCATATCTGTAATTATAGCATAATCGTCACAACGAATATATGACGATTTAATTCGTTCTTTTCGAGATATACACACATGCTATGCCAGCAAAAATGACTACCAGCAGTACGTCGTACACGCCCACTTCTCCGACAGATTGCATCCCGATAAACATGACAGGTACCAACGCGAGTACGGATGAAAAATAATATGCCCTATTGAAACTTAGGGCCTGCACTGGTCGTTTAACGGTTACGGATCGTGAAATTTTCGCAACTAACATACTGGCAACATACAACAAAAAAGTCAGTCCACCCAGAACTGACACGTACATAAAAATAAATACCATTAAAATCCCCAATGGGCCGATTGTGGCCGGGGTGGTTGTTTGCAACAATATAGCCAACAATATAATTGCTGTTATTGAACTAATCGTTACCACTCTTCCCAACATGTTTCTCACTATACCACCCACCTAAGAGATAAAAAATGCTTACTAGAGCAGCAACCATAAGATTCTGGTAGCTACATCCGCCGCTGTAATTAAATATTTGGCGCGTGCACCAATGAATCAGCTACTGCTCTAGAGCAACTGACCGCTCCAGGTAAACCTGGGGCATAGTAACATACGTCATATTCCACACTTCATACCTAGTAATCTCACTGTCTATTAACATAAACAAGGTTCAACTAGGTATGAAGCGGTACTAATGTACGCGCGCTTCACGCCCAGAACGTGTGTTTTGGTGGAGCATCGATAGCGCCACAATGTAGAAATCGTAAAAATTGTATATCCGCAAGATGCAAATAAAAAGTCCGATTCCCCGTGTCGCTATCGACTTTCACCAAAAGTCCGAACGGTCAGTTTTGAATTGTCAATGTGTTTTTGCTGCTTTTGTTTGTTTTTGTAAAAGCTTATGTCTACAATAGCACGCAAACACGTTTAGGTCAATGTAGTTTCATTCAAAAACTGATGTAATAAATGCAATAAAGTCAATTTAAATTTGATTCTTATCTGTAATGAAGCGTATATGTTTTTATAACAACGATGTTATATTCGCATGTTTAATTCACGTATCCCTGACTCAGACGCTCGTATCCACTACCCCGCACCGCGACTTTGGTGTCCATATTTTTTTATAGAGTCCACCATGCGCAAGGCCTTTACGCGTAATTAGACTAAAACACTGAGAATTATTTCTATATAAAAAACCGTAGGTCGTTCGGAACATGTACGCGCAAAACATAGCCATTGCAAAAACAGTCGTAAAATTACGCGCGACGATATTTCATTAGAAATCATTGGAAAGTTTTGTAATGCAAATACGTATCCTCCGCCTGCATCATTTTTAGTTTTTTATAATTTTTATAAGTTTCTTTAATTCTTTAATAATTAGAATTTCTCATTGGCATAGTCGCACTAGACTTTATATGGCCTATCCACGAACTTTATTTTCTATTTTTTTAATTCATGTACGCATTAGCGAATGGTTATCATTCTACGTATTAAAACAATTTTCGTGAGACTTGAAAAACAAATTTAAAATAAAGAAATATTTAATTTACTAATAACCTTCCGGCATTGAATAGACTGGTCTATGGATGCCTGCAATCCCAAACATCCATAATTCAAAGGGAGCAATTGTAATTTCAGGTTTTAAATGGTGAACACAGGAAATAAGGTTATCCACACGTGGTATTTATTACGGAAAGTTTTTTTAAAAATACCGTTGACACAAGCGCTTTGACGTCATAATATAGGGGTAGCTCCTGAATAAATAAATTATACAGAAGCCAAAAATAAACAAGAACTCAAAAACTCCACACAAAACAACCACTACTCGCAGGTGGTTGTTTTTTTATGGCGTTTTTTAGTCATTTAGTGAACAAAAAACCACCATATGTGGTGGTCTGATGATTCAAATTGGTGGAGCTGCGGGGTACCGCCCCCCGGTCCAAAAGGTAACTGATTATTCGTCTACAAGCATAGTTCGTCTTAGGTTTTAACGACTATCAATGACTAAAAGCCAAACATAAAATGTCATGATCGTCACGCAGGATAATGTTCCGACACAATGCTGCTGCCCATTATGTCAGTAAGCGACATGCTTATAACACCACTCTGAATCTATGTCGCCTGTAAAAAGTGATGATCGAGCTTATTAGGCTGCGATTGAGACAGTAGCAAGAGGAGCTGATGTAAACATTTGAGCGAATACAGCAGGTACATTGATGCTTTGAACTGTCTTAGCAAGTTTAGTTGCAATTAAAAAATGTAGGTTACGCCTACGGTCGTCTTGCAAAATAATCTGTTAAATTCCCTCTGTCGAAAGCTAAATTCAGCCCCAACATGAACATAGTCATTATAGCATTATTTACAGATAAGCACAAGATGTATCTGACTACGAACATTACGTCGATGATTGCTACAGTTTTGTCTGTTGCTCCGGCGGGTTTTGAAGATCACGCGCACTCACAACCCTCCTATCCCCTCTTTCATCGAAAGAACGGATATTTTCCACCACTACGCTGCGTAGCCCTACTTGTGAACTTATAGACGGTATCGTGTGACAGCACCCATTCCGTTTATCTAATCATATATGGCATGCCGTGCTCACTGCTTATTGGAGGAAGCAGCCATCCCTTCCTAGCTAGGTAACATCAGCCTTGCTCACCTTTACGTTCTTTTCTTGACGAGCTCCCTAAATGTCCATACACAGCCCTGGAATCATTTCGTCAGCCGTTAGATCACGGTAAGTCATACTGACAGAGTCGCATATCCTATCCTGCGGATTCCAAACTTGTCGCCATAATAAATCCCTGCCCTTGTTTTATGGCAATCCGGCCAAAGAATGTAGCTGCGGTAGCACGCAAATTCTCGTCAACCAAAAGCGACTGTTCGGATTCCGCTAAGCCGTATTGATCTTGTCTTAAATGTTTCACGAGTACCAAACTGTACAGCCTTTGGTCATAGACCGATGGATAAAAAACAACATATTTCTACTATAGAATCTATTCAAAATGCTGTTGCGCAACAGTGTAACAGATATAAAAGCAACATTAAAAACAACGTTAATCCGACAAGTCGTGAAATAAAATCTCGATTAGCACTCTCGCCCGATGTCCGCCAAATTCTGGCTACCGCCACGGACCGCCTAAACTTAAGTACGCGCATCACGTAGTATTCTAAAGTTATAAAAGCAGCTTAAAGAATCGCAGATCCAGAAAAGACACTCGCCGTTATAACTTCACGCTCAGGTGAAGCTTTGCAATATCGACAAAGCACTTGAATCGGGGGCGCGTATCTGATAGAATAGTTCGGAGTAACGCTTAAATTATTGCAGACTCAAAAAGGAGACCCGCAATCAGTACATCAATTCGCATCAACGAGGCAATCCGCGCCAGTCAACTACGCGTTATCGGAGCTGACGGAGAACAGCTTGGCATTATGAGTCGTGAAGACGCGCTCAAAGCAGCTGAAGAAGCAGGAGTAGACCTCGTTGAGATTTCACCGAATGCAGATCCACCTGTTGCAAAAGTCATCGACTGGGGTAAGTACCAGTACCAAAAGATGAAGGAACAACAGAAAAACCGCAAAAGCAGCAAAGCGAGCGAGCTGAAGCAAATGCGGTTTGGACTAAAGATCGGTGCTGGCGACCTAGAAATCAAGCTTCGCAAGATTCGTGAATTTCTAGCAGCCGGCCACAAGGTGAGAATTCAAATTTTTTATCGCGGTCGCGAGATGGCCCACAAAGAATTAGGATACGAAATGACTGATAGGATTGTTGCTCTTCTAGAAGATGACGCAATACTTGAGCAAAAGCCTCAGATGGCCGGTCGCAATCTGAGCATAGTAGTAAGGAGTAAATAATGCCAAAGTTAAAGACCCACAAAGGAACAGCGAAACGCATCAAGCTTACCAGCACTGGTAAATTGATACGTCGCCGTGCGTTTGGCGCTCACTTCCTTTCAAAGAAGAGCAAGAGCCGTAAACGCGCAATCCACACCACCGCAACCGTTACTGGTTCGATGGCCAGAAACGTAAGACGAGCACTAGGAGTATAGTATGCGAGTAAAAAGAGGCGTCACCGCACGTGCCAAGCACAAAAAGATTTTAAAACTCGCCAAAGGTATGCAGCACAACCGCACGCGTTCATACCGTCTTGCCAAGCAAGCGGTTATCCGTGCCCTTCAGTACGCATACCGTGACCGTCGCAACAAAAAGCGTGATCTTCGTGGTCTTTGGATTACACGTATCAACGCTGCTGCACGCGAACAAGGCGTCACCTACGGTAAATTGATTGCCGGCCTAAAGGCTGCAAATATCGAGCTAGACCGTAAAGTTCTAGCTGAACTTGCCGTAAATGAACCAAAAGCATTTACAGAAATTGTAAAGAGCGCTACAAAAGCTTAGTCTTTCACCTCCTTACTCTAAAAAACACCGCTGATTAAGCGGTGTTTTTTAGTTGACAGTCCATCGGTAAGCCGGGTTCTGTCGTGGACGATCATCTATCTAGCCTCTTGGTTGCCCAAAAGATCAAGCGGGTATCGACCTACGGACGGACCGTCCTTTAATGTAGATCTCCTTGCAGCTGACAGGGTTTACCTCCTTCGCACGTCACCGTGCGTCGCTGTGGGCTCTTACCCCACTCCTTTCACCCTTACCTCGTGTTGCCACGAGGCGGTATCGTTTCTGTGGCACTTTCCCTAGGGTTACCCCCGGTCGCCGTTAGCGACTGTCATGTCCTATGCTGCCCGGACTTTCCTCTTACGGTTTAACGCGCAAGTGATCGTCTAACGAACTGTCTAGGCTATTATACCCCATTATCGGCATGCGCATCCAGGATCTTATTTACCATCCCATCGGCAAGCTGATTGAACTCACGTCTCACGTGCGTAAAGTTTACTTTTTCGAACTTCGAAACCAATTCCTTGATACGTTCATGAATAGGCCATAGATCCCGATTCTTAATTTGATAAATCCCGTTCATCTGATTTACGACAAGCATACTATCAATGCGAAAATCAACGGTCCGTGTGCCCATCTCAAGAGCTTTCTCCAGACCAAGCCGTACTCCATGATACTCGGCCTGATTATTCGTGGTGATTCCTAAGTACATTCCGCCCTCGTGAATAACGTGTTCCTGGCTATTCATGATAATAAATCCCGAGGCTGATGGACCAGGGTTTCCTCTAGATCCACCGTCCGAATATACAATCAAATGAGATACATCGGATGTATTTGTTACATCATTACTTATCAATTCCTGCTTTTTAACAGATTGAACATCCTGTTGTGATATTCCCAACAATAGCTTTGCAGACTCCGTAAGGTTCTCTTGTTGTATGTCTGACATCTTTTTCCAAATGTAGTGATCGTAGTTCTGGCTGAGTCTCACCTTTCCTCCGCCTACGCCCAAGCTGACGAGGTAGAGAATGAACACGTACTGCATGTCCCGATCATCGTGATCTATGTATGTCAGTACGTCAAACAACTGAGCGGTCTGCATAGTCAGCCCAGCCTCGTCCTCCAAATAGCGCCCCAAAGCATCTTCGGGCTGCTCGCCATAATCTAGCTTACCGCCTGGTAGTTCAAACTTGCCCAAGATAGACGGTCTGCCATTTGCGCGCCGCAGAAGAAGCGTTCGTTCGTCTTTTCGGATAATAGCCCGGACAGCGATGCGTTGGTTCATAAGATACTTTCTGTTTTTGAAAATGTTTCTGTCAGTATTTTAACATAAGAATAATTCGTATTTGGTCGATTTGAACCTGCGACCTCACGGCCCCCAGCCGTGCGCGCTACCAAGCTGCGCCACATCCCGGTAATTATCTACTAAAAAGCCCCGAGGCATAACCTAGACGTTGATGTTCCCCGCGTAATTGCAAGGTGGGTGCTCTCAAATCGTTTCCACGGAAGCGAATCATTTGAACTCCCTATCAAATATGATATTCAGGAAAATCATATGCGCCTAAGTATGCCTTGGGACACCCTTTATTATATCACTTCGATTATTAGGAAAGGCCGAAAATATGACTAAAAATACTAATGAAGAAATTAGTTGCGGCGCGCATAAACATGTAAATAACAGGGCTAGCAACCAAGACGATTATAAATATAAAGATTATACCGAACCGTTCAATCGCCTCCATGCCGCGGCGTACAAACTCTGGAGCAAGTGCATACAGAACACGCGACCCGTCAAGTGGCGGGAGAGGAATCATATTGAATACGAAGAAGCCAAGGTTTACAAGAACTATAGTCGAAATAACCTGTCCGATTCCGCTCCCTATCGATGGAGCTCCTAGAAGTGCATATACCCCATAGGCGACAAAAGCAATTATTAAATTAGTCAGTGGACCAGCCAACGCGACAAGCGCCGCGCCCCATTCATCATATTTCAACCTTGCAGGATTGAACGGAACTGGCTTTGCTCCACCAAAAATAGGCGCTCCGGGCGTTATTGCCAGCAACAACGGCAAGATAATCGTCAGAAATGGGTCGATGTGCTTTATCGGATTAAGTGTAAGACGCCCTTCTAGCTTAGCCGTGTCATCACCTAAAAAATACGCCACGAAGCCGTGCATCGCCTCGTGAAGCGTCATAGACAACAAAATAACCACCAAGACGATTGCAATATACCCTATATCCATACCTGTTTATTATACAGTAATATCCCCTTTATCTACTGAGCTTAGAGATTTACGCTCTCCTCCTTGACTAATGGGGCTAAAAACGGTAAACTGATACAGATTGTAAAAAATAAGTGGAAGTAATAATTATGGCAGCACGATGTGAACTCACCGGAAAAGGCAAACAGTTTGGCCACAATGTCAGCTTCTCTTTGCGTCGCACAAAACGCGTCTTTAAACCTAACCTACAAAAGAAAACTTTCTTGGTTGACGGTCAAAAAGTAACGATGATCCTTAGCACACAGGCTATTCGTACGCTTAAGAAAAAAGGCATTTTGGCAAAAGCTGTCTAGCTTGGACCAATATCTAACAAAATCACCCCTCATATGAGGGGTGATTTTTATATATTCAGAAAGAAACTAACTTCTTGTTATTTCTATAACGGTAAGAGTCACGGGCAATACCGAGGCTGATTTCACCTTATACTTTGCAACAGTCTCTACGGGCGCGCCAAGTTCTTTGATGAATGTCTCCAAAACATCTTGAGGAACTTCATATTTAAGGCCGCTGTCCGCGTAATGTACGGGAATAACAGCTTTAGGATCAATACTTCGCACTAAAGTCGCAGCGGAGGTTGCGTCCAAAGTGTATCCACCCCCACCAACAGGAAGAATCAAAATATCCACAATACCTAGTGCCTCAAGCTGATCTTCTTCTAACTTACCCGCGATATTGCCAAGAAGCCCAATACGGACTTCTCCCACCTCTATACGATAGATCGTCGACAGGGGTTCGGTATCTTCAGTATCGATATGACGAAGCGCGCTAATACCTCGAATTGAGAAATCACCCAGCTCGTACTCACCTGGACCTTCAATAAGAAGCTGTGCGTCTTTGCTATTTGTCGCAAACCGCTCTTCAGTTGCGATTTCAACGGCATCTTTAACGGATAAATCCTTCAGTCCGACTAGCGAAAGCTTTGGATCAATTAGCGCTGTTGTTTTCTTGGTTGCGATAACAACACCGTTACCACCTTTATATTCAATATCAAACATTTTATTTCTCCTCTTTTACTGCATTTTCAGAATGTTATCGGTATCTGTTAGTACTGCATATTTTCCAGTTAGTATCTCTGTGATGAACCTGTCTCTTACGCTTAAGCGGTAGTAGAATTCATCATAACTTAACATACTATAGTTTAACTCTCTTGCTTCAATTTTCTCAATCTGTTTAATGGCATTTTTTAATTTCACCGCAGGAATGTCACCTACGAGTAAAAGGTCTACCGAACTGGCCGATCCCTTTACCAAAACACCTGCAGTAACTGCCAGGCGCACGCCTGGAAGGTTAGCTACTAGATCCGACCACCCACTATCACCAGTATTTGATACGGCTGCTTCTATGCGTTCATCGGCAAAGATCGCACGAAATGGCACATAGTATTCATAGCGCTGATTAATTTCGTAGTAAAGCTTGTTATCGGCGCTATCACTTGTAATGATACCTACCTCAAGCATGTTAGATAGTTCACGGCGGACAGAATTAATTTGTTCGTCAATTAGACGGGTGATTTCGCGAACATAAAAAGCCTTCCCTGGATTGTTCAGGAATAGGTGCAGTAATTTTACCCTCGTTTTTGAACCAAATAGTGCGTCAATCATTTTTTTGCGTTGGTTAACTTTCGTGTTCTATAATAGCATGATTATCGGGCCTTGGCGAGCAAGTTCGACAGGTACGTATTTGCCCCTGTTAGTGAATACCATTTTATATACGGATTCCGACGCAGCCACGTAAGCTGGCGTTTAGCGAGATGCCAATCGGCTGTTGTATTTTTTTCTTTAGCTTCTGCAAGGGTTAGTTCTTTCTCCAGATAGCGTTTAGCGATTGGGTATATATTCCCTGACGATGCTTCGCTATCCCATCCATATTTTTTGCCCAACATAGTTGCCTCTTCAACAACACCATCCTCAAATAATTGTTCGGTTCTGGCTGCAATTTGTGTTCGGAGCTGTTCTTTTTCTGTAGCTATTCCTACAATGATGCTATCACCTCTTGGAGCATTTTTACTCTTTTCGCTTATGCTTTTCCGTTCAATCACACGAATGACGTATCGCTTGTTGAGTTTGTTTTCTGGTAGGATTACGCTGTTTTTAAAACAATACTCGTGAAGTTCCTCGATCGACATTTTTTCCAGTTGCGCGCGTAATTCCTGGTCCACTTCACCCCCAAACTGGTAATCAAATAAAACCGAATCGATATACAGCCCAGTCCCTCCAACCAGAAACGGGGTGTGGCCGCGACTGCGGATTTCTTCTATTTTTTGCTCGGCATATTGTTTAAAGTCTGCAGCCGTAAATCGGTCGCCTGGCTCTACTAAATCAAGTCCCCAATGTGAGATTCCCTGCTGTTCATCCAGGCTTGGTTTGGCGGTGCCAATATCCATACCTTTATAAATAGTACGTGAATCGGCACAAATGATTTCGCCGTTAAATTTTTTAGCAAGATTAATAGCAAGTAACGTTTTGCCACTCGCCGTTGGTCCTGCGATTACTACTAAAGGAAGTCCGGTTTCCATCGTAACTCCTTAAAATTATCAACTATATGATTGGTGCATGTCACACCCTCCTGCTCTAGCAGCTGTTGTTGCACTTCGCGACCTCCATGAAAGCCTGCGGCTAACCCGCCGAATCGATTCACTAATCGATGCCACGGTAAACTCGCATCCCCGTAGTGCGCAATTCCACCTACGATACGACTTGCATTCGCCTGGCCCGCCAGGCCTGCAAGATCGCCATAAGTTGTCACTCGCCCATATGGCACTTGAGCCATAAGCCCCTCAACTTTTTCTCTAAAGTTAGGATTCTGAGCCATAAAAATAGTCCTCGATATCGAGCCATTCATTCACTCGAACGGTATTCTTAGAAGGGTCTACTTGCCTATTCCAGGGGTAGTCACCGTACACCAACGCGATTCTTCCGTCTTCGGCTGCGTCAAGGCAGTTCTGTAGCGAATCATCAATAACGTAATCTACGTTAAGATCCCGAAACACTTCAAGCTTTGTACGGGCTTTACCTTCTAGGCTGTACATAGCCGTAAAATGAACGTCCTTATACATGTCAGTGAAATACCTGCTTAGCCACAAGTGCGTAAATTCCTCTTGTATCGTATCTCTGGCTGTCACGATAATTAGTTCGTAATCTTTTGACAATCTAGCCATTACCTTCAAGGCATCCTCAAACGGTTTGGCTTCTTCGTATTGAGAAGTTTTATAGAATTCGTGCACCCGACGTACCGCCTGTTCAATAGTGTCGGCTTTCCAGGCACGCAGTGCGTCTTCACCCTTTGGATGATTATGTTCAAGCGTTAGATTAGTACCAAACTGACTATTGTGCCACTCTGCAAGCTCACTGAAATGAGCAAACAGCGTGTCATCAATATCTACGGCAATTCTTTTTTTAGGCATTTATAGTCCCTTTAGATAGTCGCCAAGCTGATCAAGTGCGATTTTCTCTTCACCGGATTGAGTACGCACACTTACTTCGCGTGCTTCTTTATCGTTTGGTCCAACAATTAACTGCACAGGGATTTTCCACGAAGTAGCTTCACGAATTTTTTTGCCTAAGCTCTCATTACGGTCATCGACCGTATAGCGTAGCTCATTATATTTCACTGGTTTCATGAGCACCGTATCGTTAAGGACGTTCTTGATCTCATCTACATAATCAAGCACCGTATCATTAATAGTTAAAATACGAACCTGTTCTGGTGCGATCCATAGTGGAAACCAGCCAGCAGTATGTTCGATAAAGACACTCAGGAATCGTTCGACCGAACCCAAAAGTGCACAGTGAATCATAACTGGACGCTGCTTGCTGCCGTCATCAGACGTAAACCCAAGATCAAAACGCTCAGGCTGCACAAAATCCAGTTGCACGGTTGCAACCTGATGTTCACGACCAATGGCATCAGTCGCCATAAAGTCGATTTTTGGACCATAAAAGGCCGCTTCGCCTTCTTGTTCAAAATATTCTAGCTTATTAGCAATCACAGCCGTTTTTAATTGTGCTTCGGCTGTCTCCCAAAGTTCCTTGTCCCCTAAGTACGCATCGCTATCGTCGCGGTAACTTAAACGAACACGCAAATTCATTCCAATCGTACTATAGAGTTCGTTAGCACTTGCAAGCAATCCATTGATCTCGTCTTCAATCTGATCTTGTCGACAGAAAACATGACTATCATCCTGTGTGAGTGAACGAACTCTATTCAAGCCACCTAACTCACCTGTCTTTTCGTCGCGGTAATCCGTAGTCGTCTCAAGAAAACGAAGCGGCATGTCACGATAACTTCGTGGTCGGGAAGCAAAAATTTGTGTGTGATGCGGGCAATTCATCGGCTTTAATACCATTTCGTCGCTCGTTTCTTGACTCGTCACCAAAAATAGCTCGTCACCGAACTTTGCCCAGTGGCCAGATGCTTCATAAAGCTCTTTTTTGGTAATGTGTGGAGTCCAGACCTTTGTAAAGCCGCGATCCTGACGTAATTGGTTAGAATACTGTGCCGCCAAGTCGCGAAGTACGGTTCCACGCGGCGTAAATAGTGGCAAACCGACGCCCACAAGATTAGATACGGTATAAAGATCAAGTTCTTTGCCTAGTTTGCGATGATCACGAAGCTTGGCTTGCTCTAGCATTTCAAGATAGTGGTCAAGTTCTTCTTGAGTCGCAAATGCTACTCC
>Ga0193742_1001878_pt1 | contig 12272 bp, 10 predicted proteins | sample L2c1metaG_FD_165511 | JGI IMG/M metagenome (GOLD analysis project Ga0193742, IMG submission 165511) | Soil microbial communities from a riparian zone of the East river system, Colorado, United States - L2c1 | ecosystem: Environmental > Terrestrial > Soil > Riparian zone | place: USA: East River... | reverse complement strand
CTGAATAGCAAAAGGCACCATTCTAGAGCTATACCTATTTCCTGTGGCAGTTGAAGCTATGTAAGCAGCAATGTAGCCATTCAAATCAGCTATTTTGACATAGTTTGTATCTACATCTAGTGCCAGAGCTGTAAGTTCTGTATCTATTTCACAAAGCTTTGTTATGATAGCTTGTACTACATCATGTGTATCAGAACTATCTGTCACCCCGTCTAAGCACTCTACATCATAATCTGCGTTTAAAGTGGCTAGAGTGGCATTTATTTCATCTATTTGCTCTTGTAAATTACAAGCAGCTTGTACCAGAGCTTTAAACAAGTCTAAAGCTGTTACAGTTTCACACTCTTGTAAATACTGGGAGACAAGCTCACAATAGAAATCTTCATCCATTTCTATTGTAATTCCTGAACCATTCAATGTAGCTGTAAGGAAGGTGATAAGAGCTTGTTCTACATAGGAAAGAGAGTCTCCTTTTAGAATACCCAATACAGGGACATCTACCCCTGTGTATTTTACACATTGGTCAGAGACTATTTCAGAACATCCCCCATAACAATTTGAACATTGAGCCATTGTGGTTATTTATAAATTAAGAGTTTTACTTGGCCAGCTATTTCTTCTACAGAGTAGCAGCTTGCATAGTCGGCATTACAAGCTTTAAATTGCAATATTCTTTTATAGTTTAAAAGGTCTGACATCACTACATGAGGGATGGGAGAGTTTAAAGCAAATACAATATCAGCATACAAGTCTTTAGCTAAAGACGTAAGTTTACAATCAATGTCTGCCAAAAGGGCAGGTATTGTTGTACAGGCCACACAGTTTGTAAGTCTATATGTTAGCATTATTTAGCTTTTGTAGCAGCAGCATGGCAGGCTGGACATAGTCCATTTACCATTTGACAAGCCTTTGGAGTGGCTGGACAATTTCTGCATTTTAATGGTTGACAGCTCATATTAGGTAAAATTGGTTATATAATTATTTGTGGAACATCCACAGTTTCTTTTCACAAAACTGGTAAGTTGCCTACTAGCTTGTGCATACAGTTTATTGGCTACATCTATTGCACAGTTGTTGGCAGCAGCTATAGCCCCCTGTATAAGGAAGTATATTGTGTTTAGCTCTACTTTTGACTGTTTCTTAATGGCCATATCACATTCCATCATATCCAGTTTCATGAAAGCTTCATCAAACTTTTCTTGTAACTGGTCTACCCTAATAATAGTCTTTGTTACATAGTTCTCAAAAGCTGGAGTGACAGAGTAGGTTAGGGTGTAGACACCATCAGGGATGGGAAGTAGGTCATCTGTTCCACTGGTTAATTCCAGAGAAGTAGAGTTAAATACATTAAAGTCGTTGGGAACAAAAGGAATACTCACCACTCCAAAACCTGGAACAGTGATTTCTATTGTAGGAGCTTGGACAGGAGGACTATCTGGATATGTAGAAATATCAGCAATACCTAGAGTCTTTGTATTGTATGTGGGAATTACTAATATATCTAAGTTCAGTTCTGCCATTGCTGTTTAGTTTAAATGAAAAAGGGAAGGAAAGTAAATTTAACTTTCTCTCCCCTTTTGGAATAATATGCAGTATGATATTAGGTAGTAGTTGTAGAAGTTGTTGTGATACATTCGTTATCTTCAACAACAACACCAAGGGCAGCTTCAAGAACAGTTTCAAGTGCAGCCGTAAGAGCTACAGGAACAGCTATGATAACTCTTGAGTCTTCGTGGATATAGTCTCCCCATACATAAGAGCTCTTATCAAATTCATTAAATCTGATATAGAAGGTATTATATGTTGTACCAGGAGTTACCCATGATTCAAAGTTACCATTATACCCAGCCATACGGTAGAGATGTTTGAGATACCCAGCTTGATAGCTGTAATAGTTTTTCTCAAGTTGCTGAATCTCAGCAGCAGTGCCTGTGGCAAAATTAGATGTTTGAATAGTTGTGGCAGTGGCTACAAGGTTACAAGCATCGGCTACAATAAAATCAGCTGTTGTTGCAGGACCAGAATATACAAAGGCATTAAACCACATTCTATCATATTCATGAGGGAAAGCAGCTACATCACAAGGTTGTGCATATACTGTCAATGGCTTACCATGAATTCGCAGAATAGCAGTGTCACCTGTACCAACATGTTCGAAAATGAAGAAGTCAGTGAGAATAACGTTATCAGGATTTGCACCAGGAGCAGCTAATTCAAAGGCTTCTATAATACTATCAATTAATGCATCAACATCAACATTATCACAAGGGTCTCCACCACAATCACAACATGGAGCTTGTACTGTCACAGACCTTGTAAGTCCATTAAAATACAGGGTGTCAATGTAAGAAGAGTGGGCTCTCAGTGTAATAGTGACAATATCACCGCATTTCACTGTCCAGTCATCAATGTCTATAATCTGCACTGTAGGAGTAGGACAACCAATCACCTTTCGCCATTCAGTTACATTAGAACCGCAATTGGCAGTAGGACAACCTTTGATTTTATCAGAGATTTTACTACCCTGCAAATATGTATTTGTTCTACCTTGAGCTACATAGAAATATGGAGCAGCAGCTATATTACCAGCAGTGGCAACAGCATACGTATTTAGAAAAAGACCAAATTGACCAGGGTCAAGGTCTTGAGTAGAGCCAGAGCTAGGTAGAACATTTCCTACTGGAACTACAAACAGGGTTGTTAATGAAAAATCAGCCATTTTTGTTTATTTAAATTTTTAAACTTATTCGTTTGTGTTTATTCTTAGTTGTGCGCTTTGTACAGCAGCTACATTTTCTGTATACTCTGCTAAGTCTTGCACTGTTAAATCTACTAATTCATCCTCCAGGTAATCCTCCAGTTCACAGTCTTGGTTGGTGGATTCTACCCCTGATAGATTTATGTATCCTTCTTTGTCTATATATGCAGGATACCTTAAATAGGAGAGATATAGTTTCTTAGGAGTGAATGTGCCATCTGTATAGATGGCCATTATGTCAGATGATAATGTATTGAAGGTTTCTTGATATTCGAAAGAAGGCTTAAACCATGCATTATTTAAGATGAATTGTAAGTCTCCATGCTTAGTCAAGTCCCTATTTATCCAAATCTTCCTATCCTTACATCTCCCTTTATCAGCTAAAATATAAGCATCTATATAAAAGAGATACTTTGGATCTAAGTCTGCTATGGAAGCTGTCCATTGGTTGATATTCTTATCTGCTTCCTTTAGGTCTAATGGGTTAACCCTATAGTCTATTATAAGGTTTTGTAAATCCTCATATCTTTTTCTAAAAGCATCCAGCCCCAAACCACTAGGGGTGGGTGTCCCATCTACCTTCTGTTTTATCAGCTTTATCTGGGCTTCATTTAAAGCTAATATCTTATCTTCTAGTTGAATCTGTTGATGATCATTCGAGGATAGTTTATTTAGCTTTTGATCAATCTTATACAATAAACTATCTACTAATATCATACGGCAGCTAATTTCTTACCTTTTAGTTTTTGCTCTAAAATGATTCTATGTTCCTGGTTATCATCATCTACAAGCATGGTGACAAGTGCATCTTCATCAGATGCTATCTCAAACTCCCCTTCATACACCTTCCCTGTAGGTTTAATCCTATAGATGGAATGGGTGATGGCTTGTTTAACCAAGTCCTTAACATGTAATATGTTCTCTGATATTGTAGCAAAGCGTGTAAACACTTCTACAGGAGACAGTCCTTGGAATTTTCCACTCTTAAATTCTGTTTCTTTAAGAAGGCTATCTATCTGATTATACACCATTTCTTCTTTGGTATCCTCTGTAACAGGGAGTCCCATAACCCTAGCAATCTTTCTACGCTTATCTGGAGTCATTGAGTCAAATTTACCAATTGCTTGGTTAATTGCTTTCTTCTTAGTGAAGGCTGTATTTGTCTCAACTTCTTCATCAGCTACATACCATTGGGTATCTGCTGGAAATTCTCCTGCTCTCCATGCTTGATAAGAGGAAGCAATCGTAGGATGCACCCTCAACCATGCAAAAGTAAGTTCTTTCCAAGGAGATAGTAAATCATAGACATTGTCTCCATCTACCAACTTAACAGGTTGAACATGCGTCATATCAGCTGTGGAGGTGGACAGAGCATGATTCCAGAATTTAGATGTGGAGGAGAGGTCTAAAGATAGAATATCCTGAAGTTTAGTCCTAAGTTTGGAAACTCTTTCTTGCTCTGCTTCTCTTGCTGCTTTATCAGCAATTCTTTTGATATATGCAGCTTCTGGATCTAAACCAGTTCTATATCTACCGTCAAGTTCTTTGTAAGGATATTTAAATACGCCTGTTCCTGGAACCCTTGTGTGACCTTTTTTAGCAAGTTCACTTTGCATTGTTTGCAAGGCAGCGTTGGCATATTCTTTAGGTTATGAGCCTAATGAGATTCCACTTCTCCACCGCGCGATATATTTTCCAGAGCATTGAGTAGGAATTGAACCCACACCCTTGATTTTACAAAAATCCTGCTCCACCAATTGAGCTATCAATGCTTATTAATTTCCTTTTTAGAAAACCCTCCTACAATCAGCAGTGTAGGAGGGGTCTTCATGGAAGGATTATTAGTTATTTATTGTAAATTTTTAATTCCGCCATTTTTAGATTTTTCCAATTCTAAAACTCTTTTTACATGTTTTATATCCATAAAAGGATTATGCAATTCTCTGTGACAGTTTGCACATAATAAAATACATTTCATTGCTTCATTTAATATTTCATCCTCCGTTTTAGATTTTATATTTTGAACTTTTACTTCAAAATTCTTCTCATACGGATTTTTATGATGAAAGTCAAATGCAGATATATTTTTATCATATCCACATTTTTCACACTTCCCTCCAAAGAGCTCAATTAATTCTAGTTTCTTCTGTGTACCTCTTAAAGTATATTTATTTAAACCATACTTACTTTTAAATGTCTTCTGTATTTCAGAAGCATAGTTGTATTTTACTTTATCGTGACACTTCTGACTACAGAACCTTTTCCTTCTTTGTATCCTTTTACCAGTCTTAGTTTTTAATTCTTTTCCACAAGTTTCACAAGTTTTTATTTGTGAATCTTTCATTTTATAGCTGCGGTATCTCTTCTATGAGAACTGTACGAGACAAATCTTCAATAAAGATGTCACAACGATCTTTCATCCAGAGTTCATATCCAGGCCATTTGTTAGCAGAACTCATACCTTGGCTTCTTGCGAATCCTAAGTGGTGAGCTGTACCATCAATGTATCCCCATGTCATAGAAGGACGACCAGCCATTCTAACCTCACGAATGTTGTTAATCAACGAACCATTGCTAGAAGGAGACACATCAAATACAAAGAATACAGGTGTAGACTTTTTGTTCTGTCCAAAATCCAAGTTAGTTTGAGGCAAATCAAGTTCTTTCAAGTGGACAAGTTCAATTCTACCTGTTTCCCTTGTAACCATAGCATTAAATGCCCAGTTGTAAGTGAGGTGTTGACCTTCTCCTTGAATATAGCGAGGTCCGCTATCTGCAACAAGTGTCAAACCACTATTCAGAGCATCATTCTTAAGGGCTTGTTGGAATACATCAAAGCCAGCTTCGTTTGTATACATCTTAACCCTACGATCTTTAACATCCACTCTACGATAGAATAGATCTCCAAATACAGAACGCAGCAAGTTAGATGAAAACTCACCCCTATTATATTGTACAAGGTTACCGTTGTTACGCATTCTGTGGTATACACCAGCAGATGTGAGCTTCAATTCTTGTTTACTTCCATTAGTCTTAGTTGTTCCAGGTTTACCCCAGATCATTTTCTTAACCTTCAACTCAATCATGGACTTACGCATCCAGAATTCAATGAACGGCTCCCACTTAATATCATTCCTTGTAACAGGAAGTTGATTCCTACGCTGGTTAATATACACCAGAATGTCAAGAGGTTTGCCAGAGCTATCTCTCAGCATCTTAGCATCTGCCCAATCTGTGATTTTGTGCTCAAAACCATAACCTGAACCCAGAGATTCAAACATTGTGATTTTCTCACCCAGCCTAGGCAAGCCTAATAGGTCTTGGTCAAATTCACCAATGGAAGCATCAATCAACTCAATGTCCAAGCCAATTTGCAAGAACGTAGGGCTAACGAAGTCCACTGTAGGATTGTCAGACAACAGTGTCCATGTATACAGATAACCTGCATTCCACGGCACAGGGTCCTTCACAGCATACCACCTAGGGCCATATTGACGGCTACCTACAGATACGATGGCATTCTTAGAGAACTCATTTGTATCCAACACTGTCTGGAACTCATGACCATCAATACCAGGTTGAGCTAAATCAGCTGTAGAGACAGGGATGTCTATGATTTTAGGGAATTTATACGGCACTTGAATATCCCATTTCCAAGCATCACTGTTAGTGTCAATATAGAACGGCGTACTCTTGTTAATCATATCCAAGAAATCGTTACTATAGAGAGAGCTCTGCGTGTAAAGAGATATGATTTTCTTATCATAATCAGCAGGCTCAGTGGAGTGGAAACTCTCCAAGTGGTTAGAGTCGGTGAGTTTACCTACAGCACGTTTGTCCATAGAACTCACCCTTGCGTAGGTGAAACCAGTTAGACCTGGGATTGTTTGAATTGCCATTTTAAATCGACTTTTAAGTGTTTATTATTCTGTTTGTCCAAACCATGATGTTGGTTTGCTTGTTACTTTTTCTGTTTTTGTTGGAGTTTTCTCCGTCTGCCTAGCCAGAGCACTAAATAGTGTATCTGTCTTCTTTGTAATACCTGCCTTCTGAATAGTAGAGAGGGTGGGGTCTTTCTCCAATATTTTAAGGAGAAGTGCCAATTTCACCTTTTTAGGGTGATTTTCAGGCTTTTTCAAATCTAAGATAGTGCGGTCAAACTCTGTAAGTGTTTCTCCAGAGGGAGTACGATACTTATCTGTAATTAGAAAATCCTGTACTTCTTGTGCAAGCTTAGGATTTAGTGGAATACCATCAAACTCCTTACTTTTTAGCTTGTCCTGAAGGACAGTGTTTACGTTCTTTACATATTGGCTTTTAACAGCCCCTAATTGTTGATTCTTTGTTTCTGCCTCCTGTTCCAATTGAGCAAGCTTAGCTTCCTCTTTCTTCACTAATACCTTGTGGTATCTTTGGGCAACAGTGTCCAAATCTCCGTAGTTCTTAAGTCTTTCTATTTCCTTTGTAATGTCTTCTCCTTCAAGTCCTTGGTCTGTAAGGGTTTGTCTTATTACAGCCAATTGGTTAGTTTCACTTGTTAAATCAAGGGAAGCAAAGTCTTTAATATTATTAAATGCACCGAAATAGTCTTTGGGATTTACACCCTTAACATAGATAGCTTGGAAGGCATTTTGATAGTCCTCTCCAAATTTACCTAGAAACTTGTCTATAATTCCAATAGCATCTCTATTCTTCTCATATTGAAACCTTTCTAAGAAGTCTTCTGCGGTATCAATTACTACATCATCCTCATCATTTTCATCCTTAGCAAATACACCTCTTTCAAAGAGGTCCTTGGCTAGGGCACTGAAGATATTTTCTTTGTCCTTAGTTTCTCCACCCTCTTCTTCCTCTTTCTCCTTTTCCTTCTCCTTTTCTTCGATAACTACCTTTCCTTTGGGATTTTTATCTTCTTCCTCTTCTTCTTCCTCCTCTTCGTCTTTTCCTGAAAAGAATTTGTCGATAGCAGCTTTTTCTTTCTTTTCTGCTTCTTCTTTTGCTTTCACCTTTTCAGTGGTTTCAGCTGTAGTGGTTTTCTTAGCTTCCTTTTTGGGAGTTATCTCAGTGATAGTTTCAGGAGATGTACTAACAGTCTCAGGACTAAGGAAGGTTTCTATAAGATCCCTACCTGTTCCCATTTCCATTGTATCCTGGATACCAAAGTTAAATGGTGGATTTTCTAAATTTTCGGCCATAATAATAATGTAGTTCTGTTGGTTGAGTACAAATGTATAATGAATTTATTTAATAATGAAGTAAATTAGTGGGAAAGGGGGTGTTTTTAAGTATAATATAGCATTAAGGTGTTTTTGCTCTAACTATTCTTATTTACTATTCAACAACCTCAGAGAGCTCATCTTTCCAAAGCTCTTTAAAACGACACTTTTAATCTTGATACCCCATTTATCCACCTCTTTCTGTGCTTGCTCTTTGACCTTCTTTTCTATGTCTTTTACATTAGCTGTTGCATAGTCTGTCTCTGAAACCACTGTATGGATGGCACCTTGAGTGAATTCCTTTACAGCGTCTATTTCATTAGCCACCTCTATTAGGCATATCTCAGGCTTATCCACCTGATACTTAATAAGGGCTTGTGCTACTACCACTACCTTATCTTTTGTCACTATGGTTTGAGGATCAAGCTCTGCAACAGAAGGAATTATGTCTATTGTATGCACCTCATCCATAGCAAAAGGGAGAATGAAGTGGAATCCAGGCTGCATCACCTTTCCAGTCCAATGTCCAAAGCGTAGGTTAATAGCCCTTTCCCACTGGCGTACAACCCAGAAGAATCTAAGCAGCTCAATTATTGATATTAGAAATTCAATTAGTTTATCAAACATAGGTTATTTTTTCTTTGCTGCTGGCTTCTTAGGTTTAACCTTGGCTTTAGCCTTAGCATTGATTTTGGCTATTTGGAGGTCATTTTCCATGTTTTCTCTTTCCACCTGAAGCCTCTCTCTTTCCAGCACCAGCTTATCCTCACTTTGTTTATTCTTGCTTCTAATATCTAAAAGCTTGGATTGATATTCTTTTGAGGCTATTTCCCTATCCAGGGCAAATTTACTAGCTTCATATACATCAGGAATAGCATTAGCATCGGTATCCTCTCCTTCAACTTTTCCAAAGCCAAGGGCTGATATGATAGCTACTTCCTTCTTGTTTATCCTATCCAGTTCCTTATTCATGTTTTCATTAGCAATCCTTTCAGCTTCCATAATTCTAGCTTGCTCAAGCTCTGCCTGTGCAATTTGAGCTTCTTGTTGTAAGCCTTGTTGCTCTTGCTGTAGGGTGGCATTCTGGAATTGTTCTTGTCTTTCCTTGAGTTTCTTGAAGACATTCTTCATTTGCCTCATGGAGTTGGTAGAATACAGCTCTATAATATCATGTACAGTGGCTCCATTCTGAAGAGCAGCTTGAGAAAGAGCCCTAATTTCCTTAAATGCATCCCTATCTTCAGGATTGTTTGTAGGAAATACCTTCAAATCACGGAATTTGAGGTCTGAGCCATTAACCTGAACAAAAGCACTCTCCCCTTGAGAGGTAATATAGGACAGAGTAGATGTTTCCTTCTGACTCTCTATATATAAGGAGGCATCAATGATGGCCTGATAGAGGTGACGGAGAACATACTCATGTATGACAAACATAGGCTCTGTCTGGGAGTAGCTCTGTGTTACAGCGGTTTTAGTTCCTGTAGCAGACTGAGAAGCAGAGACACTACCCATTCTTTCCTTTGACATTCCAACGAGCTCCCAACATTCATTTTTAAGCTGGACAGCAAGGTTATATCTAGATTGTAGCTCATTACTACGGGTTAAATCAATGTTTTTAGCTACGGAGGTGTTTGTAACAGGGGATTTGGTATTCTCAGGACTATCATCATCAAACATAATACCCTTCTCCCTAGCCTCCATTTCCCATATCTCAATATCATCTTGAGCATCACCATCTTTAACACGGGGGATCCTTCTTATATTAATAGAGGCTACATTACCAATTTCCTTTCTTAGGAGGTCAAACATCTGGTTGAGACAGACATTGTATAACACCTGGAAAGGTTTCATCATATCTACAAGGCTTCTGGCCTCTGTATTCTTTATTTCAGAGATGACACCTATAATAGGGCAATAATCAAGCAATTTGAAGGGTGCTACATGGTATATATCTGGTCCAATCTTTATACCTTTGTACCATTGGTTTATCCAACCCCACTCTATATTAATCTCTGTGGGAATAGTACCTGATTTATAATTCTCATCTACAAGGATGGTTTGGGGGTTATCCAACTCATCTGTATATGTCACCTTGGCTATCTTCTTTTTACTTATCCAATAACCCCTTACAACCACATATTTATATCCAAAGGCAGAAACATTGGAAGAAAGCCCTAAGAAGTCTCTTAGACCATCATTATTCTCCTTCATCTCCCCTTCTATAATCATCCTCTCTTGCATAACAAGGGGATCGTAGGTGTCATACTTTATACTGTCTATACCTGGGGTGACATTTCTTCCTAGATTAGACTCCCTAACATTGACAAGTCCATAATCCTCAACCCCTTTCCTAAGGTGGTCTATCTCCTCTTTTGTTATTTCAGGGATAGATTCAATGATTTCAGATATTTCCATTACAGTGACAGTACCAGCAGCATATGCTCCCTGTGCTCTCCCTGAAGGATCTGATATAAACTTCCTATCTGGAGTGGTGAGATACCATACATTCTTAGGGTTTAACACCTCTATATTATATCCCAGTTTGGAGTTATCCTCATAGATGTGATAGTATTCCCTGGCACTTATACCTAAGTCTCTGAATGCATCCTCACTCTTCTCTTTTAGATTAAAATCAGCCTTTTGGCATGTAAGAATGTGATTTGCCCACTTCTCTGCTACAGAGGTGTAGGAATCAATCTCATCCTTCACCTCTTGGAATGTCCTTTCCTGTATTTCTTCTTCTGTAGCTTCTTCCCCACTTAGAGCCAGTTTTTCCTGTATTTTCACTTTAGCAGCTGTGAGGACATATTCCTGTAGAAGCTGAGTCTTAAATTCTAGCTCCTCAGACTTGGAATCATCATCAAAGGCTTTTATTCTATATTCATCAGGTCTTTTAGTGAGTTCCCCTACAAGTTCGTTGAGAGGAGTGGTCATAATAGAGTAGTGCTTTACATATTGAGGAAGGTCTATGTCCTTCAGAAGCCTATCTGTGAAGCTCTTTACTTCCGGTTCATCGTAAAAGTCTGCCCTTCTAAGGATACCTTTAATGAGGTCATAGTTCTTAACAAAGGTTTCCCTATTCTTAACATATTCGGAATATCCCTTATTGGAGATATAGTCCATTGTCTCCTTCACCCAGGTGTCACTTTGCTTCTGCTTCTCAGTTTTAAACTGATCTGGATATATGTTTAAATAGGTATACTGTTCTGTAGCATCCTTTATATGTCGAATAATAGCCATTTATGTAAATAATTTACCTTTTCTTTTGTTAAACATTCCTCTGGACTCTCCAAATAGAGCTGGTTTTTCATTCACTTTGAGGAGGGACTTAGCTCTTGCATTCCCTTCTCCTCCTGCTTTCCCATATATAGGGGCCATTTTATAAGCCTGTGCAAGGGCAAGCTCTGCTGCAACTATCCTATCAAAGTTATCATCCTCATTATATTGGATCATTTCCTCTAATAACATGGGATCAAGGATTTTACTCATCCCCGTAACTTGTCTTATGATATTACCTTCTTTATCTTTCTCCTCAAAGACTATTTCCTCAGAATACCTCTTTAAGCATCCATGTAGGAAATCTATCACTTTGTCAGCAGAACGAGAAACCCCAAACTCCCTAGAGGAGGTGGAGCTGTTAGGTACGATTTCCCTTATCCATTTTGGACTCTCTTCTAGGTATTGTGAGCAATTTTGCCCTTTCATATAGTCAATGAAGGACAATTCATCATTCTCACACAGGGCTCTAGCATTATAAAACTGTATTAGGAGCTTAGCTTGCTCCTCCCATTTCTTCTTATCATCAGGTCTGGCACAATAATAGGCCACAAACATATCCTGATAGTTCTCCCCTGTAATATCATGCATCCTTTTAAAGATGTACACCGTACCTAAGGAGTTACTATACTTGGCTTTTCCTTGTCTATATGAGTCTACTCCAGCAGTGTTAAGGCCATATATTTGGCCAGGGGTGGGAAATTCAAGAATTACAACAGGGGCATCCTTATCATCTGAAGGCTTTAAAGGGAAGTTGGAAATGGGAACTTTGTCTGTAAACTCATGCCCCACTCCTGTTTCACTAGGGAATAGGATGACAGGAGTACCTGTTCTTCCCAATGCCATTATTTTAGCCTTCTGTCTTTTAGCTCCTTCTATGTCAAATATGTTGGTATTTTCATTAAGGAAGATGTCATCCACTGTCTTGGGATAGTACATCTTTTCTTTAAGATAGGCTATCCTATCTCCAGCCTTCTTAGACTTGGCTATATTAGTATCTGTGATTTTAGTGGCAAGCTCCT
>Ga0193742_1001877_pt1 | contig 12273 bp, 10 predicted proteins | sample L2c1metaG_FD_165511 | JGI IMG/M metagenome (GOLD analysis project Ga0193742, IMG submission 165511) | Soil microbial communities from a riparian zone of the East river system, Colorado, United States - L2c1 | ecosystem: Environmental > Terrestrial > Soil > Riparian zone | place: USA: East River... | reverse complement strand
GTTCCTCCTCGCCTGCTACGCACAGGTGTTTACCGCCCATTTTCATGTTAATGTTTTCAGAGTGTACACATTGTCTGTCTGGATGCGTCGTCAGCTATACGAAGAACAAATGAATCAAAGATAGGTTAGCCATGTAGTGTCGAGGGCCGCAAGTGCTTCAATCACGTCTCCGTCACTTTCTTTCTGGCTACATGCCACGATGGTGCCACGTAACGTTTTCCATTCTTTCCTTCGCATTCTTCTGCGTATTGAGCAGACTGCATCGAGATTCACGGATATCGTTTCGGATCCCTTTTTATATGTAAAAAATACTCTGGGTAGCGGGGGGGGCGAACTTCTCGTTGATAACCTTCTCTGTGGCATCGCTTAGTTTCTTGGAGATCGATCTCCAGAGGCTTTGTTCGATACCGGTAATCTCTCCCTTGAGGCTCTCGACAGAAACGCATGAAGGTGTTGGGGTAAGTGAGCTGAGCGAAGCCATGGAATCTAAGGAATCGGCGCCATCGGATATTTCAAGTTGGTTTGTAGTATGTAAGAGGTGAACACACCGAAAGCGATCCGAGGCTGCCGAGTCGCACTAAAATCATGTAATTCGATTTTGAGAATTTTGAATTTTGCCCTCCCAAACCCAATTATTTCCAGTGAAATCCGGAACCTCCGTCGTTGTACCAGGTCCATTCTTAATAGCAACTTATGGATACAGACCCAGTAGTGATATCTATATGCCTGATTCTGTTGAGGATGGCCCATCTGCAGAAAATGAAGCCAAAGAAGACGAAGAACGTTAACAGAAAGCAGAACAAATGTCGTCGGTACACCACCCAGTCCCCCAACCACGAAGAGAGCATTCTTTCAAGTCATGCTAATCTTACGGGCTTCTAACGGTAGCCTATGTTGATGGTGGAAGCCATGAGGCGTTCCTGACGAGCCATCCCAAACATTGCCTTTTTGGGCAAAACATCAAAAATTAAATCATGGCGCGATGACGTTCTAGATCTGGAAACTCTATAATCTCCTTTCTATTTCTTTCCATCACTACAATTGTAGGACTTACCTTAGCCTCGAAAATATAGTTCTGGAACGTGCGCTTGGCATAGCCCAATGTTTCCATCACATCATACAATATATTAAATCGGCTGTGCATCTCTGTCCATATGTGGCTTCCAGCAAGATGGCTGTCAAACATGCTTGCGCATTTCATAACTCGAACGACCCAGGTATTCAATGTCATAGCATCACGCAGTACTGGACTACGCAACCTGAAGTCATCAGAGACCCTCAATTCAATCGCGTTTTGGGTAACGAAGCCTATATATAAGTAAAAGGGGAGACTCACTGATATTTGAACATAAACAGCCGAAAGTCCCAAGTTGAAACCACATTATCACGATGATCTTTCCCAAATTGCCAGTGTGCTGCATAATCTTCTGCATCATAGCCCTAGTGTCCAGCACTCCTACAACTAGCCCTCGACGGGCTGTCATCTCACGAGGTTAACATTTTATCCTATTGCATTGCGAGGCGGTTTCATATCTAATGTGTATCATTCTAGGTAAACCGGGATTTTTTACCGGCGATGAAAAAGGCGAACCAGACAGGAAGCACTTGAAGACTGGCCACGGAAAGTAGGAGCAAAGTTTCTGCCGGTAACGTTATTTATTTCGTTGTCTTTCAAAAGTATACCTATTGATCCTGAGCGTCAGTTCTCCCTCTAAAATGGAGTCGACGGCTCAAGTTAGATGTATGATATACACCATGCCAGTCAATTATTTAAGGGGCTATTTGCAGGCAATTTCGGTTGGACCTTAGGAATGCATTGCTGTGTACTAGTAGATACCGTACTACTCACATCCATCTTCCACCCCGAGTATGATCAATGCTATTATGATTGAAAAATTCGCGATAAAGAGTAATAAGATCAAAATTTCTGATGGACACTTGATGACCCCACCTGTCACGTCTTATTAGACAGGAACCAGGGAGCTTAGTACCCGGCTAACTCGACGGAACTGGATCATTCTCCCGCTACACGCGATACAGTCGAACCCCTCATAACCCATGCCCCTCGGGACCGCTTGTCGACAATGCTAATGTCTAACCGAGCTACGACGGGCTCAGAACATGCATCTCGTTGTAAGGCGCCAGCCTTACAGGCGTGTTTACACATATTTACATAGTTTCCTATCCGAGGCCACTATAAAAGGCCGGAACGCCTTTCGGGGACGCATTCTCTTCTTTTTTCCTTTAGATATTCTCCCGCTCATACCAATAGACGTCGATTCTCTTCTTTTGTGTGAGTCCACCTCTCCGCGTCGTCCTCTTTTCCTGGAGTGTTTCCCCGTCGCCATTCGGCGGGTTTTTCACTCGTCTCCGTCATCGGCACATTTGAGCCAAGCTGCAATTTCATGAAGTTGTCAGCAATCCTGCGGATTAATATCATTGAGGAGCTGAATACCGACGGGTCAATGGGTCATGGTGTTTATATGCTCCAGGTGAACGACATCCGTATCCCGCTCTTGATCATGGAGCTCAAGGGCGAGCTTGGCGATGGTGACTGTGATCCTTCACTCAAGTAGGCATTGCCCTGAGGCGATCATAAATTCAGAGCGACATGAGCCCCATTTTATATCACCTGTTGATCCTTTCCTCATTTGAGACGAAAATCGCGGTAGGTGTTGTCGCCCTACCTTCCTTCTAGCAGGCGGCGGCGGTCCATAGTTGGGTATTCTCGGTGGCGTATTTACGGACAATCTTATTGTTCAAAGAATTAACCGACCTGATGTATTCATACGACTCTGATAGAGGAAAACTAGGTTGGACATTCCTCAACGGAGGAAGTTGCTCGATTTTACCGTTTTGCGCCAGTTTTGAACGCCTTCTGTGAGAGCCTCCGTCGACTTCGATTCTTTTATGACGACATCAGCACCATTGAACGCCCCTCTTTTGAAACTGGCAGCACACACCCCCGCTTCTACCCTTATCCGACTTCATTCACCTAGAATGATCAAGGTTGCCTTTCGGTGTATAGATGCATTGGAAGACTGTGCAGCATGTGTAACCCATCGGGTGAAGATTATTGGCAACAGCGACTCTCTAGACATCGTCGTCAAGTGCGTGACCAGGTATGTTAGAGAAATTTACGAGTTTTTCGCTAGACACAATCACGCTCGTATCATGGTCGACTGGTAGATGAAATGAACATTCTGGGGTGATGAAAGATTTCTGGATTCTCCTACGGATGCGTCGCTTGGATTGTCTCTGGGTCCTATTGTCCAGATGATCATGTTTCTTCGTGCCAAAACACTCCGCCTAAGGCTCTTGAACAATTTCGGGAGGTATAGAATTTGTTGCATTCCGCAGGCTACGTCTTTGGCGACTTCTGACTATGTAATGTCTTGTTCGACGAGGAAAGGTCAAGCTCATCGACCTTTGATTAGTCTGGCCGGTTCGATATGAGCATTTGAGATGATTCTTTGCTTGACGGCCTTCAGAAGAAGAAGATTGACGATAACAAGGGAAGTGTCCAGCAAGAAGATGACTGTTATGTGCGTTCTCCACCGAACTTGTCGAGGAGTATCACCTGGGCAGATGGCATACGAAGATCTTGCACCCATTCCGCTTCAGCATGACTGGACTATGTTGGCCAAACTTGTTGTATAAAAAGGAGGATTCCTATTGCAAAAATTTAACATCCCACAGTTTGAAGAACGCGTAATATGCTTGGATTCATGACATGTGGAAATGAAGTCAGCGACATATAAACCTGTACTGGTACATGACCTACAACTACTCTCCGAACTACAATAAATCAATATTCATCAACGTCCGACAACGAAGCATATTCAGAAACCGACTGATCATCCTCATACTCTTGCACAACATCCCGCATCGCAAACCTCATAATTGGTGTTATTGGGACCAATTTAGGTCCCACAACCTCCATAACCTCCTCGTAGATATCACCACCATGACCATGCATGCCTTCATTGACCGGAATCATCATCTCTTCATCATCTATAGGAGGCGGTGGTGGACCAAGAATGGGAGAAATGTTGCTGCCCTCAGTGCTGAAACCTACTCCAGCATTACCGCTATCTCGGGGTTGTAATGGTATGATCACAGGCGCAGCACCAACACCAGTAGGTATGGGTATCGACATCACCATACTTCTCACACGCATCTCCTCAGCCCCAACTTCCCTCGTAACCGTCTCCGTCCATCTCAAATCCAACACTCGACCCTTGACCATCCCATCAACAGCCCTAACTCCCAACTCCCGGCACAAATGAAAATAAGGAAGGTATTGTGTCTCCGGAGCTGCTAGTCGACTCATGACTTTGAGTAATTGCATAGCCGAAAATTCTGGTGGTCCGTATAAACTCATTGAAGAATGTTGATCGCCATTGCTTGTCATTGATCCGTGGCCTCCTTGTACACGTGGGTTCGTGAGAGGAGAGTATATCTTGAAACCTGCTGGGCCGAGGTTGGGGTGCAGAGTGTCTGGATTACTCAAGTTTGCGGTTCCTGGAGTTGCCGCGTCACCATCTACTTGTGGCCCTCCTGTGGGTGCTTGCAATTGAGAGGAGTGAATGATTTGAAGGTTGAGTAGGGCATGGGCTTGTAGGAAATGCGAGCTTTGCTTGACTGACAAACACCATCCGTAAATTAGCACCAAAAAAGTCATAAAGGTAAAACGATGTCTTACTATCGAGAGTACCGTTTGAGTTCACTAGCAGCGTTGTTAATGAGTATTAGCATAACGAGAAGGGGAAAAAAAGTTATCACAAACCATAATCAGTGATGTAATCATGCCAATGCGCGAGCTTGCCTCCAAAAGCTTCGTAAATATTCTCAAAAATGAGGTTTCTCCGAAGTCGTTCGGGAACGCGGGGAATGATACGTTCGTGAAAGAATCTCCTCATTTCTGCTTTTGAGCAATCTCCAATGGTGATTATCTTATTTTATCGAACAAAAAAAATCAATAATGCGCGAAAAAAAGAAAGAGAACTCACCTTGCAATGCTGCATGACGTTGAGCTGCCTCAGCCAGGTTTGATAGAAAGGATCGCTCGTGGCATGTATAACATGACAAAGTCGGTCCTGTTTTGTAAGGACCAGCATAGAGTCAAGCAGGCATTTCATCGTCTCAGTGGATTGAATGAGAGCAGGACTTGTATCATAATCATAAATAAAAAGATATAAAAAGTACTGAGCGGAATCTACCCACAGTTTATGTGCTTCATCGAAGAAAATGACCTTTAGAGAGGTAATGGTGAAGGTCAGTTGAGTTCGCCGAAGACGAATAAATTACAATCCATACCGGCATTTTTTTCGCAGGTTTCTCTTTCTGTTTTTCTATTTGTACTCCGATGGTATTGCTGCTTTCCACCCCGCGAGCTTTTAATGCCTCAGTGCGCTTTCGCGTTCCTTTACTACTTCTCCATCTTCTAAACCCCCAGCGTGATTTGGATTTACCAGTGTCAACGTTGATATTATCCTCGACACGTGTATTGCTCGAGTTACGGGTGTCAGGTGATCCCTGCCTGCGCGTCCGTTTGTTGTCTCCATTACTCATCCTGTCACTCTGGTCATCCAACGATGGAATGAATTCCCAATATTTGAGAAGAGAGCTCTATTGAAAACTTTCGGTATCAACGGCCGCAACTGGCATTATTGAGAAAGAGGGTTTTACCTGAAAGAGTTCCATGAGCCGAGCGACGTCGCTGGTTTTCACGCTGCGTAGCTTCGAGTCGGCTGCATTGTTTTCCATGATTCGACGTTCGACGTTGAGACGATCATGCTACAGAATAGTTTCAGCGACCGACTACAAGGGGTTTTTTTTTTTCAAACGATAGGACAGACCTTGAAGCTCCTGGCTTCGTTCTCGAAGCCTTCAAAACCTTCCATCTTGGTGGAAATTTCTTGGAAATATTGTTCCATCTGCTGGCTTAAACTCAGATACAGACTAGTAAGATCTGCGAATCCTGCTATCCGTAAATTGAAATGGAGGACGTGGTATTCTTCACGCGAAAGAATTTCTCGTAACAGAGTGGTCTGGGTATATCTTTAATATAGGGATGATGATCGAAGTATGGGAGAGACACAACCTTTCCGACTGAACTGGCACCACAAAGCACAGTAAATGAAGGTTCGCCTTCCAAAGCACGTTCAAGGGCCAGCATTTCAGCTTTCCGGGGAAAGAAACCAGGCAAACGTGAAATGGTATGCTTCGTAGGGAGTTGAGAACGTTCTCGAGTCTCATTTATTTCTCTACGTGCCTCGTCGAGAAGCTTCCTAGATTCAGAGAGAGAGCGGAGGGTTTCTGCGGGCTGGGAATTTTCAAAATTAATTTCTCTGTTGTGGCTGGAACGTTTGAGGAAGTTGTAAACTTACGTTTGTGAGAACTCCAATAATTTCTCCCATTCCGAAGAAATTTCGTTTGCGAATATCAGGCGATATATAAGAAGTTCTTCTACTAGGAATATTGCTTCGGAATAACCAATGCACGGAGGAAATATGGGAACGTTGAGTCTGCGGTTTAGGGGGGGATTTGCGTAGTTTTCCGTTGTTTGGATTCATGAAGCGTTGATATCGAATGATATATGAGGATGGAGACACTCAAAGGCCCAGAGCACTCCCTGCACAATGAAAGGAGATTGGACGAGGGATGTCAAATGCGATAAGTGGGTTTTGATAGTTGTAAGGAAGTGTGAATCGCAAGATATCGAAGGACTGGCATGCGTCTACCATACTGTTCATGTACCATGCCCGGTGTTGCAGTGTGATGTCGATCTTAACGTGTATCTGCGAACGCTTTCCATGATGCCCTGTGGAATTCAAATGGCCTTGAGGCCAAGTCGTGCATCCTTGATGTCGTATGCCAAATGATTTAGTCGATCATCACGATATTTTTAGAATTTGTACTTATTTGTTCGGACCCTAAGAGCCAACGCACTTGGGTAATCCTATGATGAATAGACAAACCATCTCCCGCCTATCTCTCAACTCGAGGTACACTGGGCCGAAGACGCTTGTTTGGTCTCGTCACGAGCTTGAGGAAGGTTAGGATCAAGTTCTTGCTCGTTGGCATTATGGGAAGCGAAGAATTGGAAGATTCATTAGGTCCTGGTGATTTGGGCCTGTTGGTGGTGGGAAACCTTGTTGGTCGTGGTATCCGTATTATCGTTGCAGTGGGACGCCGAGCTGTTCAATTGACAAGTGTGAAGAAGAATGGGCTTTTGCTTTCGTTCGAACTAACGTTAATCGTTTTTGTTCAAGGATTCGATCATCGCCGCGGCTGGTGTAGAGGATAGTGCTTCGGAAGGCACTTGTACGAGGCCACAAGTGGTTTTGGTCTGTTCTATTCATAAGGTTGCGATGCGGGCCGTGGAATGAGTTCGACGATACCTGTTCAAGTTGCCAGAAGAAAAGAAGGAAGAAAGGAAGAAAGCGATCATCGAAACCTTGGTTTGGATGGAAAAGAGCATCAAGATGGTTGCCATCCCACTTTCACTTCACTTCGCACACCATGCCACTGGTCGTAAAGCGCACAATAAACAGTTCTACTGGAAGTTGTGGTATGGCAACGATGAAATGCTTCCAAACATCGAATATTCACGAGGCATACGTGGACCTGGTGGCTGCTATTAATTCGTGTGATCTGGAGAAACCAAGGTGAATCGTTTGAGAGCGATAAGGTCCAGGCGCCATCGTTGCTTACTAGGAGGTATTATTTATTCCTTCCTTATATACCTCTTCTCAAGTTGTTGAATTTTCGTTATACTCAATTGGTTCCTCTGTTCAACCAGCTTCCTAATAGTAGGTGTAAAACCCTTGCCGGTGAGTGATGTTTACCGTTCTGAGGCTCACAATGTCTCTGCTACTTAGAGTCAAAGGCCGCCCGTCACCGAAGCTATTTCATCTTTTCTCTATCCTCGTTGCTTCGACTACGAAAACACTTTCGAGGCGCCAGAATATCTGATTCCTTTAAAACCTAATACTGGTGCTTCCATCTCTGGTGATATCTTTGTTCGGAACCAACGTAAGGGATACATCAAGGTGGGCTCCGGACTTAGAGCAGGGATCCGGCTTCGTTCGAAAGGCCAGTCACACTCGTGCTTTGGGAGTATTCAGACATCACCTCAATACTTGATGCCATCACCATGCAACAGCATGGTGCGGCAGCTGCATGGGGCTGCCGAACATCGCTGTGCATATTTGCCATTGACCCGAGCCGAATCTCGCCCACATCTTCAGAGTTGGAGCAGCAACGGCCGTTTTAGTTCATTTTCCAAGATCTTGATTTGACCCTGTTGCGATTTCCGTTTGCACAGAAGATACATCAAGCTCTGAATTGGAGAGGGATCCTATGAGTGAAACCATTATCCAGGCCCTGGAGAACCTGCACAGGTGAGATATGTAAGAATGGATAAAACAGAATGATCATTCTCTCTATATACATAACATATGTATATATGAAGTTCGAGGTAATATATCTAGCAAGGCACAAGTCCATAGTTAATGGGATAAGGCATAAGAATACTAATAAGATAATAAAGAAGTCAATCAGTGCTTAATGGTTCTGAGAGGTATTCAAAACCCCCAGGGGTTATGGGTAGGGTCAGTGGGGGTAAGGGTAAGGGCAGGGATTTCCATACCCCCCGAAATACCTTTACCCTTGGCAGGGTCAAGATTATTTATAGGGACAAAAATATCATATTTATTTACCTAAAAAAAGGATTTTTCCATCTAAAGACTTTGTGTTTGACTTATATGAAGGCATATTACACAGGATCAGAGTGCTGTTGACATATTTCATTGTTCAAAATAAATTGAATGAAGTTTCAAAGTCAATTCTGCATTAAATTCAACAAATGCCCATGATAATTAGGCAAACCCATCGGTTTTCAGAAACGCTTACCCCTGTCCACAAAGGATTTCTGAGTGGCATATATTCAAGTTGAGCACCTGTGACCATCTCATATCTCACAAGTGTCCAAGCAATTGTAAGGAACAAGTTCTGAATAATCAAGAGGATGAATAAAAGATTAAGCAGGTTACATTGTGTTGATTCTACAAGTAATTACATAGGACCTAAGGTCTTTCATAGGTAAAAGGAAAGAGGAAAGGAGGTTGACTAGGATTTTGTAGAAACTAAAAGGCAAAAAGAAATATGAAAACAGACTAGTATGTACATGAAAAGAGTGTAGAGGATAGGATGGATAAGGGAAATGAATAGATGAATAAGGAAGGTGGCAAATGAGTGATCAAGTGTGGTGAATGAGCAATCAGGTTTAGATAAGAGGATAATTATGGAAAGAAAAGATCAGGAGGTTTATTACAGCAATGTCAAGTGATAGGCCCATCCATCAGTGGAACTGCTCCAAAGTGAGCTTTTCCTCAGCCATGCTTGCCACAACCTCCTCATGATCCACTCAATAGATTCTCATCCACTTTTCCAATACATACACTGTACCTCCCTAATTTTTATATCATCTGGTCCTTGAATAACACACTTTTCACCACCAAACATTATCATAAACCCAGCCTTGTCTAGCTACCCAATTGACCAACATATAACTGACTTCTGGTGAATATAAAACCCCAGTTAGTTTCAACTGTGGGGTTTCTGTGCCATTGGGTATGTCAATGACTAATTCCCCTTTTCTGGTTGTGCTGAAGCTCTGTTTATTCACAGTGTGGAAATGTCTAGCAGCAACATCTTCAAAAATTTAAAACTGGTTATGGTATAGTGAGATGTGGTCGGTACACCCAGAGTCATAGAGTTCAGTGGTTCCAGTCATCTGCACAGATTCCACAGTGGTGAAGGCTTCATCCCTTTCTTCAACCTCCTCAAATCTCTGTCCATTGTCTTCTCCCTCCCCATTGTCCTCATCCTTATCCTTGCTATCACTGACTTCTATCAATTCAGGCATAAGGGCATCATCTGCTTCAATAGACTCATCAAACCAATATTTTTCTCTACACATCCCATTGTGTTCTGTCTCCTTGCTGGCCACACTCCTTCTTTGTCTGAAACTTCCTCAATGACATTCATAGTTCTGGATGGCCCATCTTTCTTGAATTTTGGGTTCTCTGTCACAGGCATTTTTGAGTTGTACTTGGATTTTTTTGGATTGGTACATTTCAACCTGAGATGACCCAACTCTTCCACAATTCCAACCCTCAATATTCCTCAGATCCCTTCCCTTCTTCCAATTAGACTGATCTGATCTAACTGCTAATGCTTCATCTTTCTCATCTTTCTTTCCATTTCCTGAACCTTGCTTGCAGCTTTTCACCCTTATATTCTGGATACTTGGCCTCCTGCAGCAATGTGGGCATCAGGGTGTTCACATCCATTGGTCATGATGTTTGCTGCATCATTCATATTATCTGCACTGAAGTGAAATTGGAGAGAACATCTGGGAGGAACAAAACTGAAGATGGACAAGTAATCTTCATTACTGATCATTACTCCTACTTGCAGACTCTTCTTTCTTCAACTGTGACCCCTCAAAAAATCCTTCACATTTCCTTTCCTGGACACCTTGATGTTAAGAACTTCACCTTGAACCCTGTATGTACACTCCCTTCTGAGTATACTCCTTCATGTGTTGGAATGTAGTTCATGTAAATAAAATGGGTGACTGAAAAAGAAGAGTGATTATGTAAGGTAAAAGATTGATAGATAAGATAAAATGGAAAACAAGATAATGAATAACTTGCAGAATAAACAAGGTATACTTGTACATATTCAACATCATGACCACCTCCCACCTCTCCTGGGCTATCTTTTTCAAATTTTCATCACTGTCAAATCAGGTATTCATTGGGCAAGTAACATTTTTACTGAGCACTTGTCTTTCATCCACCAATTCTTGGCTTTGGTCTTTGTCATGGTCTGTGCACAGTCACATTCTTTCTGAAAGAACAATCATAGGACAGCTCTGACAGAGTCTCTGATGATGACCACCTTGCCCATTGTTCAGTACAACCCTTACCACCAGCCAGCCTTGTCAGACTTGTATTGGACCTCCATTGGAATTCATCCCCAGTGAGAAGTAGCTCTGCGCTGAGTTGCACAGAGCTGAAATATCTGTACTTATCCGCTTAGGCAGATGTGAGCCAAAGGGGGCATAAAAATTTCTCCCTTTCAGATTGATCTGCATGAGTATGCATGCTAAAATAATTACATATATGCTCTCATCTGCGCTATTCAGTATACTACTGCTCATATCTGGGTAATCTTCAGGCTTTAAAAATCATTGATTATCTGCAGGAATCTGACTACATCTGCGTAAAAACTGTCTAATATGTGGTCTACTGTATGGTGTCCATGTCACCATTTGTCCATGTTAATTACAGTGCTTGTAAACAAAAGAATATACTAAACTGGCTTAAGAACACAATAAAGGCAAGCCAATAAAGGCACTCACGGAAATCAATGGCATCTGAGTCTATGTGGAACTCATAGCAGTTCTTCCTAGATTTTTTTGATGTTTGAGGTGCTGGCTGCCAATGCAGCCTGTTTCTTTTTGCGAGAAATGGTTTCATATTCCTCAAGGTAGATGGATATATTAGTGGAATGATCCGTATTGTGGATAGAATATACTCACTTTAACAACAGTGGGATCAAGCTGATCCCAAACGATCTTGAAGTCAGCGGCAGTCATTGGATGCAGTTTGAGATGGTTGATTGCAAAGAGATTGCTACCTTGTAATTGTCAGAATGAATAGGCAAAAAGTATTATTCAAACTTGCCATGTGGTCAATGAGGTATTTGCTTCCATCAGTTTTGTTCCTTTCTTCTTTGAGGGCACTGGCGCAGCTGCCACAGCCAAAGTTGTATTCAAAGTGACAGGTGCGAGAACATTGTTGTTGGGACTTGGTACCACAGCCAATAAATGATGTAAAAACATAGCAGCGTAAATTAAAAAAAAATTAAAAAAATTAGTTTAATGTTTATCTCGTATATTTTTTAAAATTATGGAGCTTAACTCTTTTGAGTTAAAAACATTGTGAGATTGGAACTGTAAAGGCACCAATAAATGTGATTTATAAGCAAGTCCATCCAATTATGATAACAAGAAATACAACTTACAAGAGATCGATAGGCTTTTGTGGCCTTTTTTTAGGGCAACTGCAGAACGACTTAGTCGAGATCTAGCAGGGGATCCTAAACATATATATAAACATAAATACGACAGGAAAGCGCACCTAGCAGGGGATCCTAAAAGAAAAGGATAAAACCCTGCTAAGGTGGGATGCATGT
>Ga0193742_1001876_pt1 | contig 12273 bp, 9 predicted proteins | sample L2c1metaG_FD_165511 | JGI IMG/M metagenome (GOLD analysis project Ga0193742, IMG submission 165511) | Soil microbial communities from a riparian zone of the East river system, Colorado, United States - L2c1 | ecosystem: Environmental > Terrestrial > Soil > Riparian zone | place: USA: East River... | reverse complement strand
GGTTTTGAGAGTGGCCGGAAGGATGGTTGCATTCACATTGGGATTGATACCAGGTGCACCGCTGCCTTCTCTCTTCCGAGTCGGTCTAATATGATATAACAGCATCTGGATGAATGAAGCTCAGACAGCCATCAGCTGTGTGAAAGGTCCTGGAACCCAGGCTGGAGAGAACCCTGTTCTTCAGATCCTATTTTTTCGTCTCTGCCAGCTTTTAGCTTTGCCTGTCATTCTGATATTTGTTTTCGATGGAAATGACTGGCCTTCTATCAAACGAGGAGTAAAGGTGAAGACGAAGGCTCATTGGCTGACAGAACAGCTCCAGAGCTTCATTGAAGCATTTGGATTTCACTGGTATACAGTTCCGTTCCTTTATTCCCTCAGATTCTTGGTATTTTCTCTGATCTTTATATTTTAGGCACCTGGCGAAGCTGAGGCTGATCTAGCTGAGCTCAATAGCCGTAACATCATTGATGCAATTGTCTCAACTGATGGTGACACCTTGGTATTTGGTGGGCGCTGTGTCATCCACATGTAAGTCTTCAAATCTGGTCTCAATAATATCGCTAATCATTAATCACTAGTCCAAACGTCAAAAATGCTGGAGATGAAGTATCTATCTATACATCCAATGCTATTCAGTCACATGCAAGAGTTTCGCTCACCCACAAAGGGTTGTTTCTATTGGCCATTCTGAATGGAGGAGATTATGACAGTGTATGTTTCCATTTACATCATGATGCCCTTTTTTATCTTCCTACAGGTCGGTCTTGCTGGTTGTGGCCGAACAATTGCGCACAAGCTAGCCCAAAGTGATCTGGCACCTAGCCTTTTCCGTGCCGCATCAGACTTACCGAGGGGAGAACTCCCCAATTTTCTGGCTGACTGGCAAAAGAAACTCAAGGTACAGTTAATACTTGACCCAAATGGGCTCCTCGGACGAAAATATCTGGCGGTCGCACGAAACATATCAACAAACTTCCCATCAATTGATGTCCTTCTCCGCTATGCCTGCCCTATTACATCTTGGACAACTGATGCCGTCCCTGACACCTCTCAGTGGAATTTCTGCCAGCCCAATATTTCAGCTATTGCCTTGCTTTGTGAAAAATCATTTTTGTGGGGCTCATCAGGTCAGATTGTAGACCGATTCTGGAAAAATGTTTGGAAAGGTGTTGTAGTGTGATACCTGCTTAAGGTATGCATTTACTATGATCGACTGATATTATTTTTATCTCCCCCATTAGGCTCCAGATCCGAACATAGATATCAAGCACTATGTCAATGGATCTCTGTCCGAAGGGTCCTTTACCCATTCAGGCATCCTTCACATCTACCAAGCAAAACTTGGCCCTGGTGGTCCATCAACCCATGTGAACGTAAATGGCTATGTGGTCAAGATCTCTTCTTACACCCTTATTTGTGATACCATCGCTAATCTGGACCATACTTGCTGTCATCTTGCTCTTGACACCCCATATCAGAGATGCTCCATTTGGATCCCTGCTGCAATCCTGATGTCTGCCCTACCACAGATGGTTCAACGGTTTCATGATAAATCAAAAGGGGAAAAGGTACCAGTCATATCCCAGTCTTATCCTCCAGTATGATTTTTATTTGTGCCATTTCAGAATCCTGGCTCACATTTCCCTTCAAGGTCCTTGAATTCCCAACCAACAGCTGTACAAAGATGGCCTGTAACAAATCCAATACTGCGACAACTGGAAACACATTTCTAGGTTACATCAATCTGTGCACCCCTCCCCCCGAGTAGATTGGTTGTAGTCTTATATATTTTATCTTTGGACGAATCTTCTTTTTCTCTTAGTGTGGACTTGCTTCGCTTAAAGTAATTGATATTAACGGGGCCTTGAAAATGATGTGAACTACTGGTCCGAAATGTAATGAAGATTTTACAAAGGTGAAACATTGTATTGTACTGTCTGTTACTGCCCCTATCACAAAATGACTCGAGCTCGTTCTCCTGTGAAATGTCAAGCCATCAACGTGCAAGAAAAAAATGTGTCCCCAGCTCATAAGAAGAGCCGTTCGGCAACATCAAGCCTGAAAACCCTGCAAAAAATAAGGGATGCAAAGGTTGTGGAATTCAGCGCTGTGAAGAACACAGATGCTGCTTACAATGGTCATATTACTCGAGGTATGAAATTCTTGAAGGATATTGTGAAGGAAAGGAGGGAAGATGGAGCAGGGGAAACAAATGGCAGCTTGGGAATCCCTACTGATGAGCTCGAGAGGGCCTTTGATAAGCCACCAAATCGGTATTCTGCTACAGCCCTTGAGATGTTCCTGGTCCAGAAATTCTTCACAGACAGGTTGGGTTCAAGTACAGCAGATGGTATTCATGGTGCATTTGCATCCTATTGGGATACAATGTGAGTTGCTTTAAACTATCAATTTTCTGACCACTTAGCAAATTTTGACCAGGGATAATGATTGCTATTCTGGGGTTTACTCGTATGATGAAAAGCAAGACAAGGTCCATGGATGTCCTGCTAGGGCCCCAGCAGTCAGATCTGTCCTTCGGGCTGTCAAAACACGGGCATGCACAAAGGGTACTTTGGCCACCCAGCACCATGCTGAAGCTATCACAATCGAAGAAATACAGAAATTAATGAACTGGTCCAAGAAGAATTGTCCAAATGAGAAACTCACCTCGATGCCAGTTGAGAATGTGGTGGAGTTGAAGCTTTGCCTTGAGCATGGGCTGATGCGAGCGTTCATAGCATCAGCATTTACACTGTGGACCAGGTTAGTTATCTGAATTTGGTGCTAAATTATGCAAATATAATAATCATCATTCAGATGCTTTGAGCTCCTTAGTCTACAAGCCGGAGACATCAAAGACGGATGGATGTATTGGGCCAGCTCCGTATTACATACCACACTTCAAGGTTCACCTTGAGAACCGCAAAGGGTGGCAGAAAGAAAAGGGATATGATGGTCCAAGAACAAGTATGCATACTGTATGAGCACAGTAATCTCTTTGCAATTGCCAAATGCAAGCTGATATGCAAAAAACAAGGCAATATATATGATATCTATCAGCAGGAAATTTCCGAAATCGACATGAGCACTCACCTCCCCCGTTGGAAGAATTTTCTCGCCACTCAGATAGGACAATTTCCCTTATATTGCTCCCAATGGAGTAATCCACATCAAACAAGATATGAGTTACGCTGCTCTCCAGGTCTTGCTCGTGAAATTTTCTGATGGTGCTGGTGTCACAAAACATTACACTACCCATTGCTTCCAGCAAGGTGGTGCACAATACTGATTTATGTTTGCACCAATTGGCATGTGGTGGTCGTTGAGCCGGATAAGGTGGTGGGGTGGTTGGGCAATCGGAGAACATGTATGGCATCTGAATGATGATAATCCAGTGTACGTATACTTACACTGAGAATTATCCAGGTTGATACACTGATCAAGTACCTGGTTGACTCCCTTCAAAGGTCATGGAGATGCTCTTCATCCAATTCCTCTGGATCCTGAGAAGATTTTCATGGGTGACCACCTTGCTCTCAAGCCTGTAACTAATGAGGAATTTTTTCGGTTAAAGCATAGCATTGGCCATATAGATGAAAAACTTGATGCTGTCATGTCAACCGTTGCATCGGCCATGGCACCATCCTCTGATATAGTCTCCTGTGCTGTTCCTGAGTGCTCACACATGCTTCGTATCCACCAATCGCCATCAACACGCACATCTTACCACCATTCCGATTGTGTCCAGGTCCCTTCACTACCCACATTGATCCCATCTTCTGTAGATCTTCTTCACCATGTGCGCTCGGGCTCGGGCTCAGTAATCATAGCTGACCAGTCAGAGGCAGGCACTGTATCTACTCTTCCTATCTCTGGGGTGTCCATTCCTGATTTAGGCCATGGTTCTGGTGCATGGAGGAAAGCAATAAAGCAATGGCAAGAAGTTGATCTGGCAACAAACTTGTGTGCGCTGAAAGACTGGCCCAAACATTGGTATACTGGGGTGATGAGGACAGTCACTGGAAGTAAAAGATCTCAACAGCAGATTGTGTTTGAAGAGTACAAAAGGTATGAAATACTTACATTTTGAAATTGATTGTCAATACGATCATGTGGATCTAGGCTAGGCCAGAGTGATTCTCGTTTCCTTGAGGAGTACCCTGATGCCGACAAAAACATTACATCTTTTGAACTTGATACAGGCTAAGACCAACCGAACTCGTGTGAGCAAGGAACAGCAGCATATGCTGTAACATTGATTCTATTCTCCTTTTTCCCCTGGTCAACAGAAGACTCAAGCTGTGTAGATTTATTTTTATCTTAATATCGAGCATATACCGAAAAAGTTCATATATTATATTCTTCATTTAATTTAATTAACAAGTGTGGTAGATTCATATGAAGGAAGCAAGATTTATTGTGAATTGCCACTTCCAGGAAATGCACAACATATACATCCAATATTCAGCATCAAGATTTCTGGCAAAAACAACCCGCATCCGAGCGTGATTCCTGCTAACCTCTGCCAAGTTATTCCAGGTCAACTCTACAAACAAAAGGTACCAGAGTATCCTAGAGTATCTTACCGCCAAGGTAGTCAACTTCTTGAAGATTAAGCTACAAGACCAATTCAAAGTGTACGTATGTTCCTGCTTTCTATTAAACAAACATCTTATATGTTATTCTAGGTCGAAGCATACCAGTGTTCTGAATTCGTCGTCGAGTCCAGGATGCAAATTAAGGCTGTGTTTAGTCTCCAGTTCGACTATACTGACATCCAGTTTCTCGAACATTATAACTGTATTAGCCGGATTAGAACCACTGGATGCCATGATTTCAGCAATACTCTGGTTCAGTGATCTCTTCAGAATTGATTTTGGTAAACCAGAAGTGGGATTTGCTATTGTAAAACATAGTTTGATTGGATCATGGCGCAGGTGTTCGCAGCCTTCACCAACATCTGAAAAAAGTTGTTTAGAGTCAAAATAATAAAGATCATTGTCGGCCAACGCACGGTATCTTTTGCTTCTTGCTAAATATAAGATGAAATTCTTTGTTGCCTTGGTCATCATATCTTGGCTTGAAAAGGATCATCACCCGATTTTGCAAGAAGTCGTAGAACTGGATCAGATTTGAATACGGTCCTTCGCTTTTTTCAAGGTCGTCAATGCTTCCATTTTCAGTAGTGGTGCTACCCTGTAGGTCCGCAGGAGGTGCAGGTCGACTGCCCCAATACAGGTGTTTGCTCTAATTAGATTGAGGAGGCGCACGCCAGGGCGACAGGCGACTCGGAAGGGAGGGCAAGGGCTGAATTAAGGGGCCACGCTCCAGCTCTGTGGGGGAGCCGAGCAAGAAACCCGATCGAACCCTGACTGCCTAATATGGATGTGATCCGGGGCCACCCGTGTAAATTTGTCAACATAAGTACAAATATGTAACCGATGTAACAAACAACCGTCACACAAGGAGGTACAAGTACAAGTAAGTATAAAAGGTAGACCGAAGTTGGCTAACTCTATGACTAAATGTATCTATGGTGAAACGCGAGGCAGAGCTGACCGCCGCCGCTCGGGTTCGTCGTCTGATTCGAAGGATGAGGATAGCCGTGGAGAAGTCGAGAGACCAGAATCTCTCGCTCCCCCACGACGCCCGCAAAGAAAAAACGAACGCATATACTAACAACGCCTCAAAAATCCGCCATATTGCATACGCTACTCGCTAAGGTATCGTCTTTCATCGATCCTCATTATCCAGACTTTCGGTACTACGAGTACTATTTTGTGTTGGAGAAATGATCAGCTCAATGGTGCCATCATCGGCAAAGTGGGCCGCGTTTCCCTCCAATGTAAGATTTCCGGTCTCAACAATGACTGGATAAAATGGAGAGCAATTGAAGTAGGTAGCATGATACCAAAGGAAAACATCATGGAAGGAAAGCATGACAGCGTAGTAGAGGATGGAATGTTTCTAGGCAATAACACCTAACAGTTAATCATAGCGATTGTACCTACGCGATAAATTCAAAAGGTAAACTCACCAAGGCTAAACGGCGAGCGGACGTATTGATTGGAAATGAACGATACAGGGAGGACAAAGTTGGAAAAGGCGAAACCCTTGGAACGAAGCAAATATGGAAAAATTTCAACGGAGTAGGAAACGAACGGAGGTATGAAGGCCATATCGTAAAAGTTGTAGAACAAGAAAAAGAACCCGATGGCGGCATGGGCGTCAGCTTGGTTACCGTTTTGGCGTAGACAGTAGAGCATGGGGTCTGAATGTTGAAAAAGTCGATTATACCGACAGTGGAGGTTAGGAAGAGGACGCGACTTATATCGACCAAAGAGGAGGCGACTATGGCCGCCTTAATTTCGTTGTAACCCAAACCTCACAAGAGGATCATCCCTGAACAGTGGATCAGCATGGGAAATCATTTGAGGATGACATAACAAACTCGTTGCTAAGTATCAGCATGATAGTACTACGTAAAAGTTTTCAGGGCTTCTGCGTTACTGTCCTTACTGAGCAACCAACGAGGATACCCAGGTCCAAACCAGATGAGAGCCACTTGGAGGACAGGAGTTATAGACTAGAGAACTGAAAGCAGACGCCATGACCAAGTAGTCTGGATCTTAGCAGCACCGAAGGTAGACCATGCTGCGCTGTACGAAATCAATCAGATCAACTCGTACTGTGCGTGTGTTTCTCAGGCAATAGCACCAGAGTACCACAGAGAGCCGTAGGCTGAGGTCAACGGAGCACGGTATGCAGGGTGTGCAATTTCAGCGACCAACATCGGAGCAGCCATAGCAGCGAACCTTAGACCGAAACCGATCAAGCAACTGAAGGCTGGTCAGGTTTCCTTGCGAAGATAATAGTTAGTAGACATGAGGTCAGGAAGCATGCCGAGCAGCAGTGAACTTGTCCAGGGAGATGGCCACAGCCTGAACAGCAGTAGCGACACACATTATCAATGTACCAATGAAAATGAAAGTGCGACGTCCTAGAACATCCGCTGCATATGGAGACACGGGAAATGCCAAAATCAAGCGTTCGAAGCCACTGGGTTCTTGAATGGAAAATGCTAACCTGCATAGCGTTGAGTAATTTGAGTCTTCCACCAACAAGGTTATGGAAGTACCTCGACATTGTGGGAGGCAGGCTCTGTAATGAAATCATTATACCTCCATCATAAGCATTTGTCGATGAAATAATAAATCGTTATGTGAGGTTTTGTACAAGTACATAGACATCAAATAGTTACAGAAGCAAAATTCATAAATTGAGAATGATGATGATGCTTTGAACGAACGAACATCTCAGAACAGGACAACATTTCAAGGAGAAGTAAGAAAAAACACTGTTTGTTGTTGTACCAATTCTCATTGTGGTTGACGAGATGAGCGTAAGCAGGGACAGTCGCAACGTTTCATACGCCTATTATGAAGCTTCCCAGGTAATATTTATGCTTTGCTTGAGAGGAGACGCGGAAAATGAGATATAAAAAATATGAGAATGAGAGAGAGAACTTTTGGCTGTAGACACGAACGAAATTCAGATGACCAACGATTCAAGGATTCCAAATATATAACTCCTCTAACAAAATAGAGTGGGGAATTCTGCAATCCATCGCCGAAAAGATCATTAGTTCAATTAGTTATTACCCAAAAAAAAAAATTTCTCACCGTCTACACAAAACTTTTCTGTCTCAATACTCAACTGTAACTAAACGTCAGTAGCTAAATTGGATTCTGTGGATGAGCAGACTTACTAGTCGGACAGGCCGCACGAGGTAAAGCTGTGCCTCTGTTAACTGGTTGAGCTTCGGCATTAATGTTGTTATACTGAGGCGGACCATGAAAATTCAAGTTGGCCATACATGGAAGACTCGCGGGGAATTCGGAGGTACAGACCCGAGTGCGAGCTTGAAATTTATTTATTTTTTAAAAAAAAGGTGGCTGTGCGCTTAGTCATCGCCATCAGATGGCGACCTTGACCTGGCGTCCGTTAGGATTTTTGTGTCGTTCATAGTCGTCATGCACGGATGGGATGAGAACTTGGTGTTGGGATATACAAGCTCGCTAGTTCCGCTTTTGGTAGGATTACGTAATCATAAATTTTATCGCACCGTGTTTCATAGCTACCTTTTCTCTTATCCGTTTGCCTACGAGCTCACCTAGGTCAAACGAAATATACTGTTGCTTCTACTTTCATCTGTTATCAGTTCCCAGCATCTGTCAGCACCTGTCAGCACCTGCTTCCCTTATTTTAACACTTGGACTCGGGACCACTACCAAGGTATAACGGCCTTGATGGTGAGGGCATGGATGTGGTGCTTTTTGTCCCTCCTTGTTGTTTGACTTTTATGTTCGTTTATGCCCTTTGTCCCTCTTGGTTGTTTGTTCGTTCAGCCTCGCTCAGGTCACGAAACTATCGTTTTCCGTCAATTAGAATGTACTCTTTCCAATTGTGAGACCCTTCATTACTCTGTATATCACGAGGTCATGTCGTTCACGCCGTGTCGTCCAAGTATTATGTCGCGTACGATATGCAGCAGCATATGTGCGCGGCATGGGGGTCTGTTTGTCGCACCGCTTCATAGCTTCTTTTATCAGAAGCGTTCAAGAGGTCTGAAGCTATTCGTAGATCTCAGACCTTGCATTTCAAACGGGCTCAGGGGTCTTCCACCCTGCATGACACATTTGAGAAAAACATCTGTGCCAGTGACCAACCCCTGTGACCAACCCAAGTCGCATTATGACCCCGTTATCAATGCCTGCATGCAAGTTTCGACAACTAGTACCCTTCACGAAAATGATCGTGTAGAACCGAACGGTCGGTGGCTCTGTCTTCTGTGATTCATGATAACAATTGTTATTGTCCTTATCGCTTCTACTCGGAAGTACTGTTTGAACACCATTTATCCTCGAGGGGAATTTTGTTTTCAGGGACGCCTATCACTATTCCTCCGCCAACCTAAGCGCTCGTGCTTATATAGGGGGAAAAGGATTATGGAGTCTGTGGGCTGAGGGCTAATAAATAGTCGTTAAGCTTTTTCCGCTACGAGCGCATAAGCGGTGAATGAAAAACATACAATGCATAGCTTAACTGGTTCATGACTTCCCAAAACAGGCCCTTACTAGGTCACAGCCTCACAGACGCGACGCTGTACGAGAAGCTAGGCCACGCAATATGTGCATTTTTCAACGTTCAGCACTCAGCGCTTATGATCTCTGCCAGAAGATATGATAATCCATAGAAGAAATATCTTAATAGCCTGTTATAAGCTTCGTATTTGTTAGGAATCTTAAGATCGGATTCAAATTTGGACAAAGTAGGAGAGTTTGTACTGAGTCTTTAATTCCCCTTATCACCGTGATCAAGTGCGCGTGCACAGAAGACGGATGAAGACGGAGCCGACATGCCCCCCCCCCTCCAACATGACGTCACTGCTTGATTGTTCTCCGGAAATTTCCTTCTCACTAGTATGTAGGCGGCCTCGTGCTGATTATCAAATTGCTTCTCCACAGCACGCAGCATGTAGCCTAGCGATCGGTACTTTCGTTAATCAGGATGGGTGGGTGGGGAGGAAAGGGAAATCGTTCCAACTTTAGAATCAAATTTTAAAAACATATCAATTTATAATAAATCGCATACTCACTTTCAGTTCAACTTGATCGGAAAAGCGCCCATGATCTATTTATAATTCCGATTCCGAGTTCCACTGACAACGGAACTCATGGTCGTTTAACGTTTATCGAGGCATGGAAAACATGAGGCACTTTCGATTGAGGTGCTCTACAAGTTCTTCGAAAACGACGGAATAAGCATGGGCTTCCGAGGCAAAATGATGAGAGAATTTTTTTCCGGTCATCGAAGCGTATATAAGGAACGCTCTTGAGAAGTATAAACGACTAAGTAACAATCCCATTTGAGCCCTCTCACCTATTCAATTAAACTCGACATACTCTCCCTTCCGAGTCTGCCAATGTCTGCCACTCGAACTCATCGTAAGCACGTCAGCCTCCCACCAGCTGGTGACCTATTTTCAGTACGTATTTTCCCCCTCTAAACTATATTTTTTTCTCAACCTCATCGTATTCACAGAACGGAGGAGAAGTAATGGTTGTCGATGCAAACCATGAACTCTTCAGCCGTGTTGGAATCATTGGTCGACGAACACAAGTGATCCAACTAGTAAGCCTCTACCAGTCCGATTTGCGGAAACTACGGGCCAACTCAGAATCCGCAATTTTTTTTTTTTAGAATAATGAGATGTATATGTGGCTGGTTGTTTTCACTACGAAAACAAGTAATGGCCCCCACATAATAAAACAAGAATGGATGAGAGAAGATCAGCTTATAGCAACCTTTCCAGACAAATAAACCCTGGCTGCTAACTCGTCAGAAGCCTTGAACGATGCCCCGTGTCGATCCCCTCCTTGACAATATTCGATTAAGCGGCGCACATACTATTTACACAGATACATAATTCGACATCTACTTATCTTGGCCAGGTTTGCAAGTAATTTGTACTTTTATGTAACACCAGCACTTTTTCTTTTTTCAAATTACTATGGTACGAGATGATGGACATGATCATCTAGCTTTGATATGCTTTTTCTTGTCTTACCAGGGGGCCCATTGCGGAAATAAATAGCGGTTTGATTTTTGCAGGTGCTTGAGGCAAAATTCCGTCCAACAAAAGCCACTATGTACACACAAGCTGTCCAGACTAGGGTTGTATATAGGCGTCCAGTATTACGAGAATTGGGCACTACACAGCCATTATCCAAAAGTAGCGGTAGGTGATGACAAGTACCATAGAGCGAGGCAAATTAACTATGACCGACTTAATAACGTTCTCGATAGCCAGCGACAATTCCGACACGGGGAGTCCGACGGCGACCGAGTCAGGGAGTTCGCGACGACCACATTGAACGAAATTTTGTGACAGCAAAAATTGCTGTCTTCCAAGTTGCAATTGGTGATCATGAAACGGTACATAGTACCTAGGCACAATGGCAGTAAACATGACATGAACTCAGGGCTTGGCCAAGTCTTTCATCACATTCTTGACTTCTGCTATATCCTAGTGATTTGACCCAATCAGTCCGATAATTTTGGCAGAAATAACTTCGCGGCTAGAGTGAGAATCCCATACGTTCTTCGTGGCAGAATGAATGCTGAGCATTGTGAAGAATCATGAGAACAACCTTGATCAAGCGGCAGAAATCAACAGTTCTGGTCCCAGTCATGATCGCAGATGTAATTTGCTTGATGAGCGTTAAATTGCAGAACGATACCTTGAAAGGTAGGAGTTCCGCTGGCCCGGCCTAAAGAGCATTCCCGAGTGTAGGTGCTCCATGACGTCCAACTAAAGAACCAGCGTTGCTGCGTATATGAGACCATCCACCCGCAGTCTCTAGTTACCGTGATCACATAGAAGGACCGTGGGCCAAAGAATCAGGAAATCCATATTTATGAACTCGTAGCGTGCGGTGAAAATATTAAATCTGAAAAAAGCGGTCAAGTGGTTAGTTATTAGAAGGAATGACATGAAATAGAAGAAAGAATATGAGAAGATCAGGTTTTCGATGTGTATCAACAGTACCCCTCACCCATCTCCACATTGTACACCGGGAGACTTAAGCGGGTAAAGGGTTCGTGTCCGCCCATCGAGTAAAATTTCATCAACAGGGCCCAAAGTAAAACAGGGGGAAAAGAAAAGCGTTGCTAAGTAGATTTGAATATACTCACAAAAGTAAAAAAAAAGGCCCGACAGGTCTTCATAGTAAGGTCTATAAGATGAAGATAGTTAGAAATGAACTGAAATAAGAGATTTCGAATCATAAAGAGCATATTCAGACAAGGCTGAAATCGATAAAGTATTCCACATTGAATTCGGAATGTGGTAAAGTATGGTATATTTTTGAATCATCACATGGATAGAAAAGGGGGTATCTGTAAAGACTCACCGGGGTAGCTGTCCTTGACAATGGTGTGAAGGAAGAGGAAAAAAAAAAGTCTGGCCACGTCCTTAAAGCGCCGATTCATAACACAACCACACACACATCTGTTTCGAGTACATTCTTCCGAGTACTGTATAAATATTGATTAAATACTGTCCTGTCCCTTCACTGCTACACCCAATACAATGCAATCCCTTCTCAGATGGTCAATCGAAAACTCAACGCCCCTAGACAGCGCTCCCTCGGATCGTCCACCGTTGGAACGCAAAGATTTAGACCCAGCAATAATCGACATGATCCT
>Ga0193742_1001875_pt1 | contig 12275 bp, 12 predicted proteins | sample L2c1metaG_FD_165511 | JGI IMG/M metagenome (GOLD analysis project Ga0193742, IMG submission 165511) | Soil microbial communities from a riparian zone of the East river system, Colorado, United States - L2c1 | ecosystem: Environmental > Terrestrial > Soil > Riparian zone | place: USA: East River... | reverse complement strand
CGTTAGCCCGCACACGGTCCCGTCGAAACCGGACCCGCGGCGTCGTCAAGCGCGCGGCCGACCACCTCGTTCGGGACGCCGTAGCCGCCCGCCGGTCCCCGCGTGGTCGCGGCGAACACGGTCGTGATCACGCGCCCCTCGCCGTCGACCATCGGCCCGCCCGAGTTGCCGGAGCGCACCAGCCCCCGCAGCGCGGTCATCGACCGCTCCACCGGCCCGCGCCCGTAGGCGTTGGAGGACATCACGCGCCGCGTCTCCCCCAGCCGGCCGGGGCGTACGTCGAACGGCCCGTTGAGCGGAAAGCCGAGGATCGCCGCCGAGGTGCCCGACCGCGGATCCGGCGCCAGCGGCAGCGGCGCGGCGTCCAGCCCGCGCACCCGCAGGATCGCGATGTCGTTGCGTGGGTCGAAGTGGACGGCCTGCGCGGGCAGCTCCGGGTCGCGCCCGCCGAGCAGCACGTGCGTGTCCCGCTCCCCCGCGACCACGTGGGCGTTCGTGACGACCAGCCCGTCGGCGGCGACCCAGCCCGATCCCTCGACGCCGAGCCCGCACGCCGTGCCGAGCACCTTCACGACGCTCGCCGACGCCTCCTGCACCTGCGGGTCGCGCGCGATCCCCTGCTGCGGCGGCGCCACCCGCGCCTGGGGACCGTTGATCTGCGGGAAGGGGTCGAGCCGCCGGAGTGAGTTCAGGAGCGGCCCGGACGGCGGCAGCACCGTGTTGAGCCGCTGCAGGATCGCGGAACGCTGGACCTCCACCCGGATCCGGTAGGTGCCGCTCTGCACCGCCAGCGCGCCCAGGATCCAGACCACGCCGAGGCCGACCACGGCGATCAGGAGCGCACCGAGCGCCCCGTCGACGGCGCCGAAGCCCGGTATCGCCCGCAGCGTTCGCCGCACCGGCGTGCCGAACGCCTCGAACAGCCCGGCGAGCAGTGCACCGACCAGCAGCGCGCCGAGCAGCCCGAACGCCGGCGCCCAGGGGGAATGCGACCCCTCCGGCAGCACCACCGGGCCGATCCGCGTCCCCAGCCACGCCCCCAGCGCGAGCCCGGCGAACGCGAGCACGCCGGAGATGAAGCCCTGCGCCCACCCGAAGAGCGCCAGGAGGAGCACGAGGCCCACGATGATCCAGTCGACGCCCGTCACGGGGAACCGAGCGTACCGGCCGGCGACGCGCGAGCCCCGCCGACGACGCATCCGCGGGTGCCCGCCCGCACGCCGTCCCCGGATCGCGTCAATATGCAGAGGCCTCTTGTCCGCTCCAACTCGTCCCCGGCGTCGCCCCCCGGCCGCCGGCTCCGGCACGCGCCCCCGTCGCCGGCGTCCGGTCGCGTGGGCGCGTCTCGGTCCCCTCCTGGCCGCCGCGGTCGCCGCGTTCGCGACCGGCGTCGCCGTCGGTCGGGACGGGGACGACCCGCGCCGCGCCGCCGCGCAGGACTTCGCCACCGCATGGGCGCGCGCGGACTACGCACGCATGCACGGGCTGCTGACTCCCGCGGCGCGGGAGCAGATCCCGCTCGAGCGCTTCGCCGCCGCCTATCGCGAGGCCGCGAGGGTCGCGACGCTCGACCGCGTCACCGCCGGCCGCGCCGCCGGCCCCGTCGACGGCGTCGTCATGGTGCCGGTCGTGCTGCGCACGCGCATCTTCGGCACGCTCTCGGGCCAGCTCGCGCTGCCGCTGGTCGACGACGCCGACGAGGGCCCGCGCGTCGCGTGGAGCCGCAACCTCGTGCACCCCGGGCTGCGGCCCGGTGAGAAGCTGACGCGGAGCACGACGCTGCCGCCGCGCGCCGCGATCCAGGCCCGCGACGGCACGCCGCTCGCCGAGGGCGAAGCGCGCCTATCGGAGCTGGGCGCGCTCGCGTCGGAGATCGCGGGCCGCGTCGGCCCCGCCCCGCCCGAACGGGCGGCGGAGCTCGAGCGCCGCGGCGTGCCGCCGGGCGCGCCCGTGGGCCTCACCGGCCTCGAGCGCCAGTTCGACGACGAGCTCGCCGGCACGCCCGGCGGCGAGCTGCGCGCCGGCGAGCGCGTGCTGGCCTCGGTCGTGCCGCGGCGCGGCAGGGCCGTGCGGACGACGATCGACCCGGATGTCCAGCGCGCGGCGGTCGAGGCGCTGGCCGGGCGCTTCGGCGGCATCGCGGCGATCAGCCCGCGCGACGGCGAGGTGCTCGCGCTCGCCGGGATCGCGTACTCCGCCCCGCAGCCGCCCGGCTCGGTGTTCAAGATCATCACGCTCGCCGGCGCGCTGGAGGCCGGCGTCGCGAAGCGGTCGAGCAAGTACCCGATCGAGACGGCCGCGGTGCTGGAGGGCGTCGAGCTCGAGAACGCCCACGGCGAGTCCTGTGGCGGGTCGCTGGCGGACGCGTTCGCGCACTCCTGCAACTCGGTCTTCGCCCCGATGGGCGCCGAGCTGGGGCCGGCGCGGCTCGTCCGCGCCGCGGAGAAGTTCGGCTTCAACGCCGATCCCGGCGTGGCCGGCGCGATGCGCTCGACGATCCCCGCCGCCGCCGAGATCGGCGACGACCTGGCGGTCGGCTCGACTGCGATCGGCCAGGGCAAGGTGCTCGCCACGCCGCTGCTGTTCGCGACGGCGGCGGCCGCGATCGGCGAGCACGGCGTGCGCGTGCAGCCGACGCTGCGCAAGGGCGCGGAGCCGCGGCGCACGCGCGCGGCGCCGGACGCGGTCGCGCGCGCGATCGGCCGCTACATGCGCCGGGTCGTGACCGAGGGCACCGGCATCGGCGCCGCGATCCCCGGCGTCAAGGTCGCCGGCAAGACCGGCACCGCCGAGCTGCGCGACACGACCAACGAGGATCCCGACCCGTCCGACCCGAACGCGCCGCCGGTCGACGACCGCACCGACACCAACGCCTGGTTCGCGGCCTACGCCCCGATGGGGAAGCCGCGCGTGGCGGTCGCCGTGATGCTGGTCGGCCAGGGCGCGGGCGGGGAGACGGCGGCGCCGGCGGCCAAGCAGGTGCTGGAAGCCGCGCTCGATCGGGATTGAGCTCCGGTGCTCGGCGTCCGGCTGACCGTGTCGCAGCGCGACACGTAGCGCAGGGCAGCCTCCCGCCTGCGCTCCGGGAGTTACCTATACGTCGATGTCGATGACGGCGCCCTGGCCGCCGCTGGGGCTGTGGATCTCGAGCTCGAGCGGGCGGTTGGCGAGCGAGTCGGTCTTGACCTTGAACAGGATCAACCCGCCGCGGATCGTGTTGTCCGCCGCCGGCGTGTCGAGCGCGGGGATCAGCTTGCCCGGCTGCAGGTCGATCGGCTCGTAGACGAAGTCGTTGGTGTCGGGGTCCTGCGCGATCGGCTCGAACTGCGTGTCCTGCGTGTCGCGGATCGTGAACTGCTCCGCGGCCGGGTGCGGGGCGTCCGTGTCGTTCTCGACGCGCATGAAGATCCCGTACCAGACCTCGTCCTCGGCGGTCTGCTCGGCCGCGGGCAGGCCGCGCAGGTAGGCCGAGTCGTCGAGCGCCGCCGGGTTGAGGATGCGCGAGATCTGGATCTGGTACTTGAGCTCGTCGACCGTGACGTAGATGCCCTCGGTCTCCGCGAGCGTGACGTGCGACTCCTTGTTGCCGCACCCGGCGGCCGCCACCGCGGCGAGCGCGGCGACGCAGAGCAGTGCGAGGCGGGCGAGGCGGGGCATCGGGCGCGTCAGTCTAGTCCGGCGATCGTCGCCCGCGCGCCGCGATCGCGGTTCTCCTCGAGGATGCTCCGCAGCCGGCGCAGCCCCTTCGCACCGTTGCGCCGGAACCAGCCGCGGCGGCCGCTCACGGCCTCGATGAAGCGGTCGGTGGGGAGCGGCGGCTCGGTCTCGTAGAGGTACTCCAGCCGCGTGCCGCCGGCGTTGGGCTCCAGCGTCCATTGGTGGAACGTCTTGATGCGGTTGTACTTCCCGCCGCGCCCGACGGCGACGATCCGGTACGGCGGCTCGATCTCAGCGATGCTCAGGTCGTAATAGCCGAAGCGGTCGAAGCGCCCGTCCTGCCGGTAGCGCGCGCCGGCGCCGCGCCCGGCCGACTCCTCGCGCGTGAGCCGCCAGCTCTTGAGGAAGTGGTCGGTGAACTCCGGGTGGTTGGCGACGTCCGCCAGGTAGGCGAACACCTCCTCGCGGGGCCGGTCGATGTTGATCTGCAGCGTGACGGGGTCCACGGGCCGGGAAGCCTAGTGGAAACACGCCGCCGCTCACGCACCCCCGGGCGCGGCGTCACGCCGCGGTGCGGCGCTGCACGCGCACGGCGCGCTCGTGCTCCGGCGCGTGCATGAGCTCCGAGCGCGCGGGCGCCTCGCGGCGGAGCGGGCGGCACAGCTCGCACACCAGCCGCTCGTCGCCGACGGTCTCGTAGACGTGCACGACCTCGCCGGTCAGCGGCGTCCGCTGACAGTGGACGCAGCGGTGCCGGTGGGCGTCCGATTCGCCCATGCTGCGGCGCAGCAACGCCCGCTCCAGAGCGGGTCGGGCGGGCGCGGATGTGCGGCGGAGGCTGATGGCCGGCATGGTTTGTCGTGTTTCGACAGCGGGAACCCGAAGCCTTCCCGGCCGTACTCAGGGTTGGGCCCCATTGACCTTCTCCCTACAATCCGTGGCTGGAGGAAAGGGTCGCCGGATCGGCACGTGCCACCCGTGCCAAAGGAGAGACGTACATGGACCCACGCACGCCAGGCGATATCGAGGCGACCGGGACAATGCCGCTCGCCGGAGAAGGAGCCGTTCCCCTCACATCCGCAACCGAACCGATCGCCCCCGCAGGCCCCGACTGGATCGACGAGGCCCGGGCCAACCTTGCCGCGCCCGGGAAGTACCTCGCGTACGACGACTCCGGGCGGCGGATCATCGTGCCCGTGTCCCGAGAGTGGACCCGGATCGGGCGCTCGCTCGCCGCCGACGTGCGCTTCGACGACGCGACGGTCTCGCGCCGTCACGCGTTGATCGTGGCGCAGGCCGACGGCGTCCGCGTGCTCGACGACCGCTCGCTCAACGGCGTCTACGTCAACGGGCGGCGCGTGGAGTGGTCCCCGCTCGCCGACGGCGACGAGATCGTGGTCGGGCGCCACACGATCCACTTCGTGGACACCGGCGTGGCCGGTCCCGCACCCGCGGGCTCGCCGTCTGCCGCCGTCGCGGACTAGCCTCCACCCGCCTCGCATCCGCCCGCTAGTCTCCGGCCTCCATGGCCGAGACCATCGCGGTGCTGTCGTTGAAGGGCGGCACGGGCAAGACCACCACGGTCCGCACGCTCGCGGACGTCTTCCGGCGGATCGGGCTCGACGTGCTGTGCGTCGACCTCGATCCCCAGGGCAACCTGTCGGACTACTTCGACGTGCCGGGCGACGCGAGCCCGACGGTCGCCGACGTCCTGTCGGGCGGCGCGAAGACGAAGGCGGCGACCCATGACGGGATCGTCCCGGCCACCCCGCACCTGGCCGAGGTGGAGCGCGCGCTGAGCGGCAAGATGGGGCGCGAGCTGGTGCTGCGCAAGGCGCTCAAGGACCCGCGCAAGCAGCACGACATCATCCTGATCGACTGCCCGCCGGCGCTCGGCCTGCTGACGATCAACGGCCTCGTTGCCGCCGACTGGGCGCTCATCTCCTCCGAGGCGCAGTACTTCGCGCTCCAGGGCGTCAACGGGGTGCTCGAGGCGCTCGGGCAGGCGAAGGAGTTCTACAACGACGACCTGGAGTTCCTCGGCGTCGTCCTGAACATCGCCGACATGCGCACGGTGCACTCGCGCGAGGCGTACGAGAACCTGCGCGAGCACTTCGGCGACAAGGTGTTCGAGACGGTCATCCGCGCCTCGATCGCGTACGCCGAGTCGGCCGAGGCGGGCCGGTCGATCCTCGAGGCGCGCCCGGACCTGGGCCGCGACTACCTCGAGCTGGCCGGCGAGGTGCTCGGTCGCACGGGCCTGAACGGCTGGCGGGGCAAGCTCGCGCCGCTGCTCAGCGCCGTCTGACGGGGGATAGCCCCCGCCCGCGGACGGGGGCGCAGCGAGCGCGGTCCGGTGCCGCGCCCCAGCGAATCGCCGCCGCGGCGGCGGCAACCTGGCGGCATGTCCGAACCACATTCCCCCGACGCCCTCCGGCTCGTCTCGCTTCGCAAGGTCTACGGGACCGCGCAGAACCAGGTCATCGCGCTCGACGGCGTGACGTTGAGCCTGCCGCCGGGCAGCTTCACCGCGATCATGGGACCGTCCGGCTCCGGCAAGAGCACGCTGCTGCAATGCGCGGCCGGGCTCGACGAGCCGAGCGGCGGTCAGGTCTTCGTCGACGGCGCCGAGCTGACGTTCGGCAGCGAGACGGAGCTGACGAAGTTCCGCCGCAGGCGGATCGGCTTCGTCTTCCAGCAGTTCAACCTGCTGCCGGCGCTGACCGTCCTGCAGAACGTCGTGCTCCCGCTGCGCCTGGCCGGCGCGAGGGTCGACCGCCGCCGGTGCCGCTCGTTGCTCGAGCAGGTCGGGCTGGGCGACCGGCTTCACCACCGGCCGGCCGAGCTCTCCGGCGGCCAGCAGCAGCGCGTCGCGATCGCGCGGGCGCTCGTCGCCGAACCGGCGCTCGTCTTCGCCGACGAGCCGACCGGCGCGCTCGACACGCGCAGCGCTCGCGCCGTGCTCGCGCTGCTGCAGGAGGCCGTGCGCGTCGACGAGCAGACCGTCGTGATGGTCACGCACGACCCCGTGGCCGCGTCCTACGCCGACGAGGTCGTGTTCCTCGCCGACGGACGGCTTGCCGGCCGGCTGGCGCGACCCACGGCGGAGGCGGTCGCCGAGCGCATGACGCACCTCGGCGACGACGTCACGCGCCAGGCGGTCGGAGCATGACCATGTCCAGCCTCGCGCTGCGCTCGCTGCGCTTCCGCCCCGGCGCCTTCGCGGCGAGCTTCGCCTCGATGTTCCTCGGCGCCGTGATCCTGATGGCGTTCGCGTCGATGCTCGACACGAGCGGCGGGCCGGGCGTCAGCAGCACCGACGAGGAGACGCTGATCACGATGGCCACGGTCGTCGGCGGCTGGGGCCTGGTCATCGTGGCGTTCGCGGTCGGGTCCATGCTCACGCTCTCCGTGCGCCAGCGCAGCGCGGAGCTGGCGCTGCTCAAGAGCGTCGGTGCCACCCCGGCGCAGGTCCGCCGGATGATCGTCGGCGAGACGGCGCTGCTCGCGGTCGTCGCGGCGGCCGCGGCGATTCCGCTCGCCGTGCCGACCGGCCGGCTCGTGTTCGAGCTCCTGCAGAGCTCCGGCCAGGTCGGCGAGGGCGTCGGCTACCGCTTCGGCGGGTTCGCGATCACCATCGGCGTCGGCATCACGCTGCTCGCCTCCACGATCGCCGCGCTGGTCACGGCCCGCCGGGCGACCCGCATGCGCGCGGCCGACGCGATCCGGGACGCGGCGATCGAGGACCCGCGCATGAGCCGCAAGCGCGTGGTCGCCGCCGGTCTCTTCCTCGCCGCCGGGATCAACTGCGGGGTGGTCACCGCCACCGTCTTCCACGGCAAGGGCTCCGACGCCATGCAGACCGCCGGCCAGGCGTCGATCTGGTCCTCGATCGGGCTCGCGCTGTTCGCTCCGGCGCTCGTCCGCGTGGTCAGCCGCGTGCTCGCCGGGCCGGTGGAGCGGATCGGCGGCGCGAGCGGCTACCTGACGGTGCAGAACGTGCGCGGGCGGACGAAGGAGATGGCCGGGGCGGTGATGCCGATCATCCTCTTCACCGGCATCGCGACCGGCACGATCTACATGCAGAGCATCGAGAACGCGGCGATGGACGGACTCGTCAAGACGAACGAGCAGAGCAACATCGAGACGCTCAACTTCGTCGTGGTCGGGATGGTCGCCCTGTTCGCGGCGATCATGCTGGTCAACACGCTGGTCGCCGCGACGACGTACCGGCGGCGCGAGTTCGGCCAGCAGCGGCTCGCGGGCTCCACGCCGCCGCAGGTGCTGCGCATGGTCACGCTGGAGAGCCTCGTGCTCGCCGCCACCGGCGTGCTGTTCGGCTCGATCGCGTCGATCGCGACCGTGGTGCCGTACAGCATCGCCCGCACCGACTCGGTCCTCCCCGACGCGACGATCGCGATCTCGCTCGGGATCGTGACCGCGGCCGCCGCCCTCACGCTCGCGGCGAGCCTGGGCGCGACGCGGCGCGCGATCCGGACTCCTGCGATCCGGGCGGCGGTCTCCTAGGGTCCGTCCAAGAACAGTCGGTGCGGCCGGAACGGCCGTGGACCGAGCCGGGCGCCGCACGAATCCCGAAGGGAATACCGGACGTATTTCCGAGGGTTCGGGTGGCGATCCGGCGAAGTGTCCACGGCCGTCGTCCGGTCGTGCCGACTTCTTGGACGGGCCCCCAGCTAGAGCTCGACGACGTCCCCGCCACGTGGCTCGAACGCCACGTGGCGGACGTCGGCCCAGCCGTCGCACTCGGCCTGCAGCCGCGCGGTGACCGGCCCGGTCGCCTCGTACGCGCACCAGACGAGCACGGTCGGGCCGGCGCCGGAGATCGTGGCGCCGAGCGCTCCCAGCTCCGGCGCGCGGCGGACGAGGTCCATCGAGCGCGGGTAGAGGTGCGCGCGGCGCGGCTGGTGCAGGCGGTCGGCGAGGCCGCGGGCGACGAGGTCCCAGTCGCCCCGCACGAGGCCGAGCACGAGCAGCGCGGCGTGGCCGACGTTGAACACGGCGTCGCCCATCGGCACCTCGGCCGCAAGCGCGGCGCGGGCGGCCGCGGTCCGGACGGGCTCGTGCGGCACGACGAGCACCGCCTCCAGCCCAGCGGGGACGTCGAACCGCTCCGCGCGACCGTCCGCGCACAGCACGAAGCCGCCCAGCAGCGCGGCGGCCACGTTGTCCGGGTGGCCCTCCATGCCCGCGCCGAGCGCGAGCAGGTCGGCGTCCAGCTCGTACATCGAATCGGCGGCGAGCAGCCCCGCCACGATCGCCGCGGCGCTCGTGCCCAGGCCGCCGGAGAGCGGCACGTTCGAGCGGATCCGGAACTCCAGCGCCTCGACCGGGTGGAGCAGCTCGAATGCGCGCACGGCGAGGTTGCGGCGGTCGCGCGCGATCGCGAGGTCGGTCACGACGTCGAACCGCCCCGTCTCCACCACCTCCAGCTCGACGTGCAGGCCGAGCGCGCAGGCGAGCACGTCGAAGCCCGGCCCGAGGTTCGCCGAGGAGGCCGGGACGCGGACGAGCCGGCGCAGCCGACCTGCCTCGGCCAGAGGCCTCGTCATCGCTTCGCTCGACCCAGCACGGCGTGCTCGACGGCCGACAGGTCCGGCTCGCACGGCACGACCGAGCCGGCGTGCGCGAGCGCGGTCTGCGGGTCCTTGAGCCCGTGGCCGGTCAGCACGCAGGCGACCCGCCGGGCGTCCTCGGCGCCGTGCTTGAGCAGCCCGGCGACCCCCGCGGCCGACGCCGGCTCGCAGAACACGCCCTCGTGGGCGGCGAGGAAGCGGTACGCGTCGAGGATCTCGGCGTCGGAGACCGCGCGGATCGCGCCGTGGGAGGCGGCCATCGCCCCCATCGCCTCCTCCCAGCGTGCCGGGTTGCCGATCCGGATCGCGCTCGCGACCGTCTCGGGCTGCGCGACCGGCGCGCCGCGGACGAGCGGCGCGGCGCCCTCGGCCTGCCAGCCGAGCATCCGCGGCCGCGCGCCGGCCTCCTCGAAGCCCTTCCAGTACGCGGTGATGTTGCCGGCGTTGCCGACCGGGATGCAGAGCGCGTCCAGCTCGCCGTCGAGGTCGTCGAGCAGCTCGAACGCCGCGGTCTTCTGCCCCTCCAGCCGGAACTCGTTGACGGAGTTCACCAGCGCGATCGGATGGCGCCGGGCCAGCTCGCGCACGAGCGCGAGCGCCTCGTCGAAGTTGCCGCGCAGCGCGATCACGCGCGCCCCGTGCATCAGCGCCTGGGCGAGCTTGCCGGTGGCGATCTTGCCCTCCGGCACGATCACGGCGCCGGTCAGCCCGGCGCGCGCGGCGTAGGCGGCGGCGCTCGCGGCCGTGTTGCCGGTCGACGCGCAGATCACCGCCTCGGCGCCCTCGCGCACGGCGGCCGAGACCGCGCACGTCATCCCGCGGTCCTTGAACGAGCCGGTCGGGTTCGCGCCCTCCAGCTTCAGCCACACCTCCGCCCCGACGCGCTCTGACACCCGCTCGGCGAGCACGAGCGGGGTCGAGCCCTCCAGCAGCGAGACGACCGGATCCTCGGGCGCGAACGGCAGCCGGTCGCGGTAGCGCTCGATCAGGCCGACGCGGCTCAGACGAACTCCTCCTCGATGACCCGGATCGCGCGCGGAGCGGAGCGCATGAAGTCGAGCCGGCCGATCAGCTGCATCGCGCCGTAGAAGCGCGACTCCAGCAGCGGGTGCAGGACCATCACGAGCGAGGCGTTGTCGCCCAGCCCGCGCTGCACGACCGACTTGATCGAGCCGCCCTGCATGCCGAGCAGCTCGGCGACCTGCGCGAGGACGCCGGGCCGGTCGGCGACCTCCATGTGCAGGTAGAACGCGCTCTCGACGTCGTTGACGATCTCCAGCCGGTGGGTCGTCTCCGGCGTCGTCGCGGGCGGGATCATCGCGCTGATCACGTCGCCGAGCACGGCGGACGCGGTCTGCGGGCCGCCCGCGCCCGGCCCCGACATCGTGATCTCGGTGATCGCGTCCGACTCGACGGTGACCGCGTTGAACGGGCCGTTGACCGACGCCAGCGGGTGGCCGCCGTAGAGGAACGCGGGGTGCACGCGCACGCTCAGGCCGCCGTCGACCCGCTCGGCGGTGCCGATCAGCTTGAGGCCGAGCCCGAGCTGGTGCGCGTAGGCGATGTCGTCGGGCGTGATGTGCTCGATGCCCTCGTAGCGCACCTGGTCGAGGTGCACGGGCGTGTCGAACGCGAGCCGCGCGAGGATCGCCATCTTGGCCGCGGCGTCGCGGCCGGTGACGTCGTCGGTCGGGTCCGCCTCGGCGTAGCCCAGCTCCTGCGCCTGCGCCAGCGCGGCCTCGTAGGACAGCCCGCCGCGCGCCATCTCGGTGAGGATGTAGTTCGTGGTGCCGTTGACGATCCCGTGGATCCGCTCCACGTGCGCGGCGGCGAGCGACTCCTGCAGCACGCGGATCACCGGCACGACGCCGGCCACCGCGGCCTCGAAGCGGAGCTGCACGCCGTGCTCGCGCGCGCACGCCCACAGCTCCTCGCCGTGCTGGGAGAGCAGCTGCTTGTTGGCGGAGACGACGTGCCGGCCGGCCCGCATCGCGCGCAGCACGTAGTCGCGCGCCGGCTCGACGCCGCCGATCAGCTCCACGATCAGGTCCGACCGCTCGAGGATGTCGTCGAAGTCGCCCTGCGAGCGGGTGAGCACGCCGCTGAGCACGGGCTCCAGGCCGGTGATCGGGACGATCGAGCCGGCGCGTTGCTCCAGCAGCGTCGCGAACGCGGAACCGACCGTGCCGTGGCCGAGCAGGCCGACGCTAAACGTCCCGGGCACCCAGGTCCTCGTACGTCTCGCGGCGGACGACGGCGCGCGCCTCGCCGCCGGCGCAGAACACGACCGGCGGGCGCCGGATCCCGTTGTAGTTCGACGCCATCGCGTGGCCGTAGGCGCCGGTGACCGGCGTGACGAGCACGTCGCCGGGCCGCGCCTCGGGCAGGCGCGTGCGGCGGATCAGCACGTCGCCGGACTCGCAGTGCTTCCCCACCACGGTGGCCGGCTCGCCATCGGCGCCGAAGCGGTCGGCGACGCAGGCCTCGTAGGCGGCCTCGTAGAGCATCGGGCGGGGATTGTCGGACATGCCGCCGTCGACGGCCACGATCCGCGCGCCGCCCGGCAGCAGCTTGACCGACTCGACCGTGTAGAGCGTCACGCCGGCGTTCGCGACCAGCGCGCGGCCGGGCTCGATCACCAGCCGCTTGCCCGGGCCGAGCAGGTCGTGCGCGGCCTCGACCACCGCGGCGACCGCCTCGTCGACGGCCGGGGGCCGGTCGTCGGCGGTGTAGGCCACCGCGTAGCCGCCGCCGAGGCTGTAGACCGGCTGCGCCCCGAGCCCGGCGAGCACGCCGACCGCCGCGCGGTACGGCGTCGGGTCGTTGAGCTGGGAGCCGAGGTGGAAGTGGAAGCCCTGGACGTCGAGATGCGCCGGCGGGTCCTGCGCGAGCGCGCGCGCGTCGCGCGGGTCCATCCCGAACTTCGACTCCGCGTGGCCGGTGAGGATCGCGGCGTGGGTGTCGGCGTCGATCCCCGGCCGGACGCGCACGAGGACGCGCTGGCGCGCCCCCGGCGGCAGCACG
>Ga0193742_1001874_pt1 | contig 12275 bp, 15 predicted proteins | sample L2c1metaG_FD_165511 | JGI IMG/M metagenome (GOLD analysis project Ga0193742, IMG submission 165511) | Soil microbial communities from a riparian zone of the East river system, Colorado, United States - L2c1 | ecosystem: Environmental > Terrestrial > Soil > Riparian zone | place: USA: East River... | reverse complement strand
CCCCGGTGAGCCACACGCCGATGCCGCTGAACACCCAGATGGTCAGCGTGACCGCGACCCACTGGCCGACGCCGTTGGCCATCGCGAGGAAGCCGAACACGAGCACGGGGATCGTGTTGGCGAACAGGTGCGCCCAGCCGTGGTGCAGCAGCGGCGCCCAGATGATGCCGTCGAGGCCGCCAAGGGTCCTCGGTTGCACGCCGAAGTTGTCCAGGTTGGCCGGGATTGCCACGTCCAACAGCTCGATCAGGTACAGCAGCACCGTGAACGAGCCGATGACGATCGCCGCCACCGCGGGTTTCGGTGGGATGATCCGGCCCTTGGGCCGCTTGTCCTTCTCGTCGGCTTTGGCAGGCAGAGTGCTCACGTCACCGAGGTTACGTGCTCAGCCGGGCTCATGGGTCCGGCACAACCCCGAGTTCACCCTGATCCTGACGCCGGCCCTACGCCCAGAGGTGGCCGTCCAGACGGGCGGCCGCCTCGTCGAGGGAGCCGCTGTACGCGCCGGTGGACAGGTACTTCCAGCCGCCGTCGGCCACGATGAACACCACGTCGGCGCGCTCCCCGGCGGCGGCCGCCTTCTCCGCGACGGCCAGCGCCGCGTGCAGGATGGCGCCGGTGGAGATGCCGGCGAAGATCCCCTCGGTCTCCAGCAGCTGACGGGTGCGGCGCAGCGCGTCGTAGGAGCCGACGGAGTAGCGGCCGGTCAACACCTCCGGGTCGTACAGCTCCGGCACGAAACCCTCGTCCAGGTTGCGCAGGCCGTACACCAGCTCGCCGTAGCGCGGCTCGGCGGCGACAATCTGCACGTCCGGCTTCTGCTCCCGCAGATACCGGCCGGCGCCGACCAGGGTGCCGGTGGTGCCGAGGCCGGCGACGAAGTGCGTCACAGTCGGCAGGTCACGCAGGACCTCCGGGCCGGTGCCGTGATAGTGCGCGCCGGCGTTGTTCGGGTTCCCGTACTGGTAGAGCATGACCCAGTCCGGGTTCTGCTTGGCCAGCTCCTTGGCCCGGCGCACGGCCTCGTTCGAGCCGCCGACCGCCGGCGAGTACACGATCCGCGCGCCGTAGGCCTGCAGCAGCTGCCGGCGTTCCTCCGACGTGTTCTCCGGCATCACGCAGACCAGGCCGTAGCCCTTGAGCTTCGCGGCCATGGCCAGCGAGATGCCGGTGTTGCCCGACGTCGGCTCCAGGATCGTGCAGCCGGGCGTGAGCACGCCCTCCTGCTCGGCGACCTCGATCATCCGCAGCGCCACGCGGTCCTTCACCGAGCCGGTCGGGTTGCGATCCTCCAGCTTCGCCCACAGCCGGACCTCGTCCGACGGCGACAGCCGGGGCAGCCCGACGAGCGGGGTGTCACCGAGCGCGTCGAGCAGTGAGTCGTAGCGCGCCATCCGTTCTCAGCCGCCCGCGACCGCCGGCAGGATGGTCACGTTGTCGCCGTCGGCGATCGCGGCCTCGAGCCCACCGGAGAAGCGCACGTCCTCGTCGTTGACGTAGACGTTGACGAACCGGTGCAGCGAGCCCTCCTTGACCAACCGCGACTTGATGCCGCCGTGGTTGGCGTCCAGGTCGTCGATCAGCTCGGCGAGCGTCGTGCCCTTCGCGTCGACCGACTTCTCACCGCCGGTGTGCGTACGCAGGATGGTCGGGATGGAGACGGTGACGGCCATGTTCGAACCTCCGGAAATGCTGGGTGGTACTTCGAAAGACGCGCCGGACGGCACTGACTATTCCGTCAGGAGACGTCCGGCACGTCGTCCGCGCCAGTGTGCGCGAACAGGTAGGACTCGACGACCTCGACCGGCTCCTCGGTGACCTCGCCGGCCACGATCCGGTACGACCGCAGCTCGTGGGTCTCCGGGTCCCTTGTGGACACCAGCGCGTAGTGCGGGCTCGGCAGGAACAGCGCGTAGTTGTCGGCGATGCCGATGTCGGTGCGCGACGGGTAGGCCTCGGTCGCGGTGTGCGAGTGGAACACCACGACGATCTCCTCGTCTGCGGCGTCGGTCGCCTGGTAGACCTGGCGCCACTCGTCGGCGTCGAACTCGTAGAACGTGTCCGAGCTGGCGGCGTTCAGCATCGGCACGAACCGCTCTGGGCGGTCCGCCCCGGCCGGGCCGACGAGCAGCCCACACGCCTCGTTCGGGTGGTCCCGGCGGGCGTGGGCGACCATGGCGTCCACCAGGTCACGGCGTATCCGAAGCACACCTGCATCCTAGTGGGCGGGCGCCTCGTTCCCAGTGGCTGGGAGCTGTCCCTCCATGGCGAACGTGCGGGTGATGGTGACCGGGTTGTTGTACTCCTCCCAGCTCGCCAGGCGACCGTCGCGCCAGTCGAGGCGGAACACGTAGACGTTGCGGTACGGGCGGCCGTCCGAGGTGCGGAAGTCGCCGTCGGTCTGGACGAACACGGTGCCGGTGCCGGCGTCGGTGATCCGCCGGTCGGTGAACCGCACCTCGCTGAGCAGTCCGGCGATCTCGGCGATCCTGGCGACGACCTGGTCCCGGCCGTCGGCGATCGCCGGCTCCGGAGAGCCGTCGACGGACAGCCGGAACACCCACTGGGCGTCCGGCGTGAGCATCGCCGCCACCGCGGTGTGGTCGCGGCGTTCCAGGGTGTCCAGGAAACGCTCGGTCGACTCGTAGTTCGTCATCGCACACTCCCATTGCAGACTTGGTTTCATTTGGTACTAAGTTCCAAACTGTACTCGATCCCAGAAAGTACTCGGTCGCTAGGCTGGTGTCCATGGCCGAACCCCGGAAGCCGCTGCGCGAGCGCAAGCAGCGGCGCGCGCGGGACGCGATCGTCGAGGCTGCCCTCGACCTGTTCGCCGAGCGCGGCTTCGACGACGTGACGGTGTCCGACATCGCCGAGCGCGCGGAAGTCGGCCGGTCCACGTTCTTCCGGTACTTCGGCGACAAGCAGGAAGTCGTGTTCGCCGGCGACTACGGCGTGGCCGACGCCGCGAAGATGATCGGGCCCGACTGGCCGCCGCTCGGCGACTCGCTGCCCGCCGCGTTGGCGGCCACCCGCGCGATCGTCGTCGCGTACCTCCGGGTGCTGACCGCCCAGCCGCGGCACTACACGCTCCACGAGGAGCTGGTCGAGAAGCACCCCGAGCTGTACGCCCGCAGCCTGGTCAAGCAGCGCCGGCTCGCCGAGTCGATGGTCGAGCAGTTGATCGGTCTCGGCGCCGGACGGCAGACCGCCGAGCTGGCCGCGGAACTCGGCCTGGCGTGCTTCTACGCCGGCCGCGCCGCGGCTGGCAACGACCCGAGCCGGCTCACCGATGCCGTCGACGCCGCGTTCGACCGGCTCATGGCGCGATGACGCCGGGCCATGCGTCCCGGTAGGCGGGTAGGCCGGCGAGCGGGGTCGCACTGAGCAGGCCGTGCACCAGCGCCCGCGCGAACACCTCGGCGGCGGCCGCGCACAGCCGGTCGAGTGCGGCGGCACGAGCGACCGGGCCGAACGGCGCGTCGGCGGTGGTGAGCGGCTTGGCCCTGGTGGCGACGACGAACACGGTGTCGCCGTCGAACATGGTGTGCGCGGGGCGGATCGCGCGGGCGAGGCCGTCCTGGGCGGCGACCGCGATGCGGCGGCACTCGGCCTTGCTGAGGTCCGCGTCGACGGCGACGACGCCGATGGTGGTGTTGAGGTCTGGCCGCTGGCCCCCTCGAACCACGCTACCGGGCGGGTCGGACAGTTCTGCCGGTTCGGCCCGACGATCGGGCCAGGTCACGCCGAACTCGGCGGCGACCTCGTGGTCGGCGGCCCATGGCCGGCCCGTGGCGTGGTCGACGGCCTCGCCGGCGGCGTTGACCGCGGCCAGCGCGCCGACGGTGAATTCGCCGACGGTCGCGCTCGCGGTGCCGAGGCCGCCCTTGAGCGAGCCGACCTTCGCCCCGGTGCCGGCGCCGACGCTGCCCTGCGGCACCGGCCCGTCGGTGGCCGCGGCGCACGCCTGGTAGCCGAACTCGGCGTCCGGCCGGTTGCCCCAGTCGCCGCGCGGCAGGTCGAACAGCACCGCGCCGGGCACGATCGGCACCACCTCGTGCGGCTGCGCGCCGACCCGAAACCCGCGCTCGTGTTCGGCCAGCCAGCGCAGCACGCCGTCGGCCGCGGCGAGCCCGTAGGCGCTGCCGCCGGACAGGCACACGGCGTCGACCTGGCTGACCAGGTTCTCCGGCAGCAGCAGGTCGGTCTCCCGCGTGCCAGGCGCCCCGCCACGGCCGTCCACCGCGCCGGTGGACCCGTCCGGAGCGATCACCACGGTCGTCCCGGTGGCCCAGCCGTCACCGGTCCGCTGGTGGTGCCCGACGAGGATCCCCGCGACGTCGGTGATCGCGTTGTGCACTAGTCGGCCGGGGCCATCGCGGTGACCAGGCTTTCCTGGAGCCAGGTGAGCCAGTGGTAGACCGACAGGTGCGGCGCGCGCGGGTCGTCGTCCGGCAGCTCCTCCGGCATGTCCTCGCTGACGTCGAGGGTGGTGCCGAGCGCGAGCCGCACGTCGTTGACCGCCGACAGCCACGCGTCGGCCTGCTCCAGGCTCAGCCGCACCTTCCCGCCGGCCTGCGGCAGCGTGTCCAGCACGACGCCGGCGACCCCGGTCTTCAGGTCGAGCAGCTCCGGCTCGTGCAGCGACCGCAGCGCGGCGGCGGAGTCCTGCTCGGCCTTGGTGGCCCGCTCCTCGTCGTCCAGCTTGTGGAACGAGGGCAGCAGGCGGGCGAGGATCGGGTCGTCCGGCGCGGTCGAGGGGCCGGTGCGGATGCCGGTCAGCACCGGCCCCTCGACCGCGGGCGCGGCCTCGACCCTGGCGCGCAGGATGGCGTCGATCTGGGTGATCAGGCCCCGCAGGACGGCGGCCTCCCGCCGGTCCATCTTGGTGGTCACCGTGTCGCCGGTGCGCTCCCACGGGATCACGACGTGTGTTCCATCGTCGCCCAGAGGCCGGCGCCGTGCAGCTTCGCGACGTCGCCCTCCATCTTCTCCTTGGCGCCGGAGGACACGATCGCCTTGCCCTTGTGGTGCACGTCCAGCATGAGCTTGGTGGCCTGCTCCCGCGAGTACCCGAACAGCTTCTGGAAGACGTAGGTCACGTAGGACATCAGGTTGACCGGGTCGTTCCAGACCACGGTTTGCCACGGCTTGTCCTCGTCGGCGTGCTCGGCCCCGATCGGCTCGACCTGTGTCTGCTCCTGCGAGGCAGGAAGGGACATCCGGACAGACATGAACCAATGGTGGCATGTCTAGGCTCACGGGTCATGACCGGTACCAGCCCGACCAGCACGGCCCTGCTGACCGACCACTACGAGCTGACCATGCTGGCCGCGGCTCTGCGGGACGGCACGGCGACGCGGCGGTGCGTGTTCGAGACCTTCGCCAGGCGGCTGCCCGACGGCCGCCGCTACGGCGTCGTCGGCGGAACCGAGCGGGTGATCGAGGCGATCCGCGACTTCCGGTTCGGCGAGGCCGAGCTGGCCGAGCTGTCGGCGCACGAGGTGGTCGACGAGCCGACGCTGGAGTGGCTCGGAAACTACCGGTTCACCGGCGACATCGACGGCTACCAGGAGGGCGAGCTGTTCTTCCCCGGCTCCCCGCTGCTCACCGTGCGCGGCACGTTCGGCGAGGCGGTGCTGCTGGAGACGCTGGTGCTGTCAATCCTCAACCACGACAGCGCGATCGTGTCGGCCGCCGCGCGGATGGTCGGCGCGGCCAACGGCCGGCCGATCATCGAGATGGGCGGCCGGCGCACGCACGAGCGGGCGGCGGTCAGCTCCGCGCGGGTCGCCTACCTCGCCGGCTTCGCCACCACGTCCAACCTGGAGGCCGGCCGCAGCTACGGCATCCCCACCTCCGGCACCTGCGCGCACGCGTTCACCTTGCTGCACGACAGCGAGCGCGAGGCGTTCGCCGCGCAGGTCGACGCCCTCGGCGTGGACACCACGCTGCTGGTGGACACCTACGACATCACCGAGGGGATCGCCACCGCCATCGAGGTCGCCGGCCCGGAGCTAGGCGCCATCCGGATCGACTCCGGCGACGTCGGCGTGCTGGCCCGCCAGGCCCGCGCCCAGCTGGACGAGCTGGGCGCCCGCAACACCCGGATCGTGGTGTCCGGCGACCTCGACGAGTACGCGATCGCCGCGCTGCGCGCCGAGCCGGTGGACGCCTACGGAGTCGGCACGTCGCTGGTCACCGGCTCCGGCGCGCCGACCGCCGGGATGGTCTACAAGCTGGTCGAGGTCGACGGCCGCCCGGTGGCGAAACGCAGCTCCCACAAGGAGTCCAAGGCCGGACGCAAGTCCGCGCTGCGCCGGCACAAGCCGACCGGTACGGCGCTGGAGGAGACGGTGTACCTCGTCGACGGCGGCCAACCGGAACTCGGCGAGCACGACCGGGAGGTGGTGGTGGCGCTGCTGCGCGGCGGCGAGCCGGTCGCGGCGCGGCCCACGCTGGAGCAGAGCCGCCAGCGGGTGCGCGACGGCCTGGTGAGCCTGCCATGGGAAGGCCTGAAACTGTCCGCCGGTGAGCCGGCGATTCCCACCGTGTACCTGACGAACTAGGAGCGAACCTGATGGGCAAGGCACTGATCGTCGTGGACGTGCAGAACGACTTCTGCGAGGGCGGTTCCCTTGCGGTGACCGGCGGCGCGGACGTCGCCGCCGCGATCTCGGCGCACATCGCGGCGGCGAGCTACGACCACGTGGTGGCCACCCGCGACTACCACGTCGACCCCGGCGCGCACTTCAGCGCCGAACCGGACTTCGTCGACACGTGGCCGCCGCACTGCCGCGTCGGCACGCCCGGCGCCTCGTTCCACCCGGCGTTGGACGTCGCGCCGGTGGCAGCGGTGTTCACCAAGGGCAAGCACGCCGCCGCCTACTCGGGCTTCGAGGGCAGCGCCGGCGACGGCCGCGCACTGGCGGACTGGTTGCGCGGCAACGAGGTCACCGAGGTGGACGTGGTCGGCATCGCCACCGACCACTGCGTGCGGGCCACCGCCCTGGACGCGGTGGCCCGTGGCTTCACGACGACGGTGCTGCTCGACCTGACCGCCGGCGTCGCCCAGTCCACAGTGGACGCCGCGCTGGCCCGGTTCCGGGAGGCCGGCGTCGCGGTCACCGGCACTCCCCGAGTCGGCTGACCTACTGGCCGCTGGCCCGAACCGGCTAGGAGGGGCTGGGGTCGCAGTGGACGGCGCCGACCACGACGTCGCCACCGGACGGGTCGGCGGCGGTCGGGTTGAGGCGCAGGTGCAGCACGTTCATCGACAGGCTGCCGTCCGCCGGCTCCGGGATGATCGTCTCGTTGATCACCAGGGTCGCGCCGGGGAAGGTGACCGTGTAGTTCGGCGGGATCTGCTCCGGCACGTCGACGCCGGACAGGCCGGTCACCTGGAACGAGGCGTTCGACCCGGTGCCGGTGGTCTGGCAGCGCGCGGCGAACCGGGTGATCTTCAGCCTCGGCACACCGGCCGACTCGATCTCCTCCAGCCGGAACTTCTCGCCGCTGACCTCGACGGACGCGACCCCGGACGCCGGGTCCAGCGTGCAGGTGCTGGTGCTCTCGCCGTACTGGACCACACCGCTCACCGCGACGCCCCCGGAGTCACCGGACGGCACACCACCGGTCTGGCACGGCGCGACCGCCTCAACGGTCACCGGCTCCTCGTCGAGGACCATGTCCACCGAGCCGGCGGTGCCCGTGCCCATGGCGACAGCGGCGGCGGAAGCGGGCGCGGCGGCGGCGAACAGACCGGTGAGCACCAGGCCGACGGCGCCGGCGCGGCATACGTGTCGAAGCGTCATGTGCAGAGTTCACGCAATCGAACCGACAACTGCCAGCACTCGCAGCCACCGTCACCCGCTCGTGGGACGCGAACCACCCGACCGGGTGGCGCGACGGAATTGACGGGGCTCGGCGGTACGGTCAGGCCGTGCCGCACCCCACCACCGAAATCCCTGCCGTGCCCCAACTGCTGGCCACGGCGGTGGCCGCGGTCGGCGGCACCGAACGGCCCGGCCAGGTGGCCATGGCGGAGGCCGTGGCCAAGGCGATCCGCACCGGCGAGCACCTCGCCGTGCAGGCCGGCACCGGTACCGGCAAGTCGCTCGCCTACCTGGTGCCCGCGCTGCGGCACGCGGTGGAACGCGAGCGCACGGTCGTGGTGTCCACGGCGACGATCGCGCTGCAGCGCCAGCTGATCGACCGGGACCTGCCGCGGCTGGAGGCCGCGCTGGCGCCGGAGCTCGGCCGCAAGCCGACGTTCGCCATCCTCAAGGGCCGGCGCAACTACCTGTGCCTGCACAAGCTCGACGGCGGCAGCGCCGACGACCCGGAGGACGCGGTGCTGTTCGACCCGTTCGAGGTGTCCCGGCTCGGCCGCGAGGTGACCCGGCTGCGCGAGTGGGCCTCCGACACCGAGACCGGCGACCGCGACGAGCTGGTGCCCGGCGTGACCGACCAGGCGTGGCGGCAGGCGTCGGTCACCGCGCGCGAGTGCCTCGGCGCGGCCCGCTGCCCGATCGGCACCGACTGCTTCGCCGAGCAGGCCAAGGCCCAGGCCGGCCGGGCGGACCTGGTGGTCACCAACCACGCGCTGCTGGCCATCGATGCGCTGCAGGGCATCCAGGTACTGCCCGAGCACGATCTGGTGGTCGTCGACGAGGCGCACGACCTGGTCGACCGGGTCACCTCGGTGGCCACCGCCGAGCTGACGTCGGCGTCGGTCGGCATCGCCGCGCGGCGTGCCGGCCGGGTGATCGACCAGGAGGTCGCCGACCGGCTCGCCGAGGCCGGCGACGGCTTCACCCTGCTCATCGAGGACCAGCCGGCCGGCCGGCTGGACGCCATGCCGGCGCCGCTGGAGACCACGCTCACCGTGATCCGCGACGCGGCGCACGCGTGCATCACCCGGCTCGGCCCGGAACGCAAGGCCGAGCTGGACGTGCTCACCCTGCGCAAACTGGCCCTGTCCCAGTTGGAGGAGGTGCACGACGCGGCGTCGCGGCTGCTCGTCGCGTTCGACACCGACGACGCGCACCGCAGGGACGTCGTGTGGCGCACCGGCGACACCGGCTCGCGCCCGCCAGCGCTGCGGATCGCGCCGCTGTCGGTCGCCGGGCTGCTGCGTGAGCGGCTGTTCCGCCGCGCCCCCACCGTGCTCACCTCCGCGACGCTGACCCTTGGTGGCACGTTCGACTCCATGGCCCGCTCCTGGGGCCTGCCCCCGGCCGCGCCGGCCGCGCCGAGTTCCCCGGCCACCGCGACCGACAAGGCCCCGCCGTCCGATGTGGACGACGGGCCGAAGTGGACCGGACTGGACGTCGGCTCCCCGTTCGACCACGCCCGCAGCGGAATCCTGTACCTGGCCAAGCACCTCCCCCCGCCGGGCCGGGACGGCCTCCCACCGTCCTATCTGGACGAGCTGGCCGAGCTGATGGCGGCCTCCGGCGGGCGCACCCTCGGCCTGTTCTCCTCGATGCGCGCGGCCAAGCAGGCCACCCAGGAGCTGCGCGGCCGCACCGACGTGCCGATCCTGTGCCAGGGCGAGGACTCGACGGGGCTGTTGGTCCGCAAGTTCGCCGAGGACGAGGCCACCTGCCTGTTCGGCACCCTGTCGCTGTGGCAGGGCGTTGACGTGCCCGGCCCGTCGCTGCAGCTGGTGGTGGTGGACCGGATCCCGTTCCCCCGCCCGGACGACCCCCTCGCCTCGGCGCGGCAGCGGGCGGTCGAGGCCCGCGGCGGCAACGGCTTCCTGTCCGTGGCCGCGACGCATGCCGCGCTGCTGCTCGCCCAGGGCACCGGCCGGCTGCTGCGGTCCACGACCGACCGCGGGGTGATCGCCGTGCTCGATCCACGACTCGCGACCGCGCGCTACGGCGGTTTCCTGCGTGCGTCGCTGCCGAGCTACTGGAGCACATCGGATCCCGACGTCGTGCGGGCAGCCCTGCGCAGGCTCGCCGACGCCGCCTGATCCAATAGGGGTCGAAACACCCGAAGTGAGCAGGAGCGTGCGTGTCCACACATCCAGGTGAGATCACCGTCGACGAGGACGGGGTGCGCCGGCAGCTGGCCGATGGCAACGAGGAGTCGGTGACCTGGACGAACCTGTCCGAGGTGGCGATCCGCACCACCCCGGAGGGTCCGTGGAAAGAGGACGTGTTCTTCCTGCTCGTCAAGGAGGGCGGCGGTGGCTGCGCGGTCCCGGCCGGCCACCCGTCGGCCGACGCGCTGATGGGCCGCCTGCAGTCCATGCCGGGCTTCGACAACGACGCGTTCGTGGAGGCGATGACCACGCTGGACGACGGCCTGTTCGTCATCTGGCAGCGCTCGGCCTGATCCACGGGACATGCCCCTAGAGCAGGCGGGCGACCTTGGTCAGCCAGGCCGCGATCTCCTCGTCGAAGGCGACGCCGTTCGCCAGGTACTCGACGCTGATCATCATCAGGTTCTTGCAGGTCTCGGTCGGCGCCGTGCGGTCGGCCTTGAACCGCTCGTAGTCCGCGCGGTCCGCGCCGCAGTGGGCCACGGCCCGCCGGTAGTAGGACAGCGCGACCGGCGCGGCGACCATCCGCAGCATCACGTCGACCTCGGCCAGTTCCGCTTCCGGCAGGTCGTGGATCAGCTCCTCGAAGCCGCCCCTGGTGACCCGGTCGTGGAAGTAGGACGCCCACCCGACGACGACCGCCAGCTGCCGCGCGCTGGCACTGGCGTCCTGGCCGACGTGCTTGGCACGCCCGGCGACGTCGCGCAGCCGCACGCAGATCACCCCGGAAACGTAGCGGCCGCGTCGCGCGATTTCGCGCCACTGGCCGGAAAGGGCCAGGTCAGCGGTGCGGGTGGACCAGCAGCAGGTCGGTGCGCTTGTTCGGCGCACCGTCCGTCGGTGCCGGCTCCTCCGGCGTCGGCGCCACCCCGGCGGCCGCCACTCGGTCCAATGTGGACAGTCCGGCGTCGCCGATGGTGCCGAAGATCGTGTAGTTCGGCCGCAGGTAGGCGGGGCCGTAGACGAGGAAGAACTGGCTTCCGTTGGTGTCCGGCCCGGCGTTGGCCATGGCGAGCGTGCCGCGCGGGTAGATCTTGCGCTCGCCCGACGGGTCGTTCGGCGCCGGCTCCAGCCCGACCGGCAACTCGTCGGCGTACCGGTAGCCCGGCCCGCCCTCACCAGTACCGGACGGGTCGCCGCACTGCAGGACGGCCAGCGTCGGGTAGGTGGTGAGTCGGTGGCAGGTGGTGAAGTTGTAGAACCAGTGCTTCGCGAGGTGGCTGAAGCTCTGCACGGTGCACGGCGCCTGCGCACGATCGAGGGTGAGCGGCAGCGGCCCCTGGTTGGTGGCCACGGTGACCCGCACGGTGCCCTCGGCTGGCGTGTCGGCGGGATCGGGCGGCAACGGCACCTGCCGCGCGGCCGGCTCATCCGGGGTTGGGGTGTACGCGCAGGGTCCATCGGTCTGCGCTGGTGGCTCGGCGACGGCCGCCGGCCCGGCGACCAGCAGCAGCGAAAACGCCGTAGCAGCGGCGATTCCCAGACTCGCGAGCTTCCTGACCACGTCCCGACCTCCTCGTTCGCAGGGCGCCGAAGTGTAGCCCGAACGGGCGGTCAAATCCCACCGTGCGCATTTCGCCTGGACACTGGCTTACCAGGCCTCGTTTGGGGTGAGGGGAACCGTGGCCACACACATCAGTCCGGTCGTGCTCCGCCAGGAGATCGGCCGCCGCAGTGACCCTTCGTATCCTGCTGGCATCCGTGATGCCGAGCGAAGCGATGCGCGGAGGATTCACCATTCCGGACTTTCTCTATGGCGGGCAGCCCAGCATCGGCTATGCCATGCACAGCCTGGGAGAGGCTCGGCCGCGTTGATCGACCGGGCGGCTGGCGAAACGTGGTCTAGCTGAGAAGAGGCGAAACTTGATGTCCACTGTGGACCTTTCTGGCGCGCGGTGGCGCAAGAGCAGCTTCAGTGGCGACACAACGCCGGCGAAAACTGCGTCGAGGTTGCCCTTGTCGGTGCGGCGGGCGCGGTGCGTGATTCCAAGAATCCGACAAGTGCGATGCTCATCTTCCCCCGTCGTGCTCTGGCGGGGCTGCTCGCGGCGAACCAGTAACGAATCGGCCGGCGGAGTCGATGGCCTTGCCAAGATGGGGGACGCATGTACCTGATCACGCTCGGCGCGCTCATGCTGCTGTTGGTCCTGCTCAAGACGGTCGCGCCGCGCGACACGTCCGACGAGTTGAGTCCGACCAAGTGGGGCTATCTGCGCGCACG
>Ga0193742_1001873_pt1 | contig 12276 bp, 10 predicted proteins | sample L2c1metaG_FD_165511 | JGI IMG/M metagenome (GOLD analysis project Ga0193742, IMG submission 165511) | Soil microbial communities from a riparian zone of the East river system, Colorado, United States - L2c1 | ecosystem: Environmental > Terrestrial > Soil > Riparian zone | place: USA: East River... | reverse complement strand
CCGTGATGTCGCGGCGGCGGATGCGCTGCTCCGCGACGTCAAGTACGTCGGCGGATGGGATCGTCTCGCATCTCTGGCCGCGCAGGCGGAGGAAAAATCAGGGGAACATGCTGGAAACGCGCGCGGTTCGCTCTGGACCCGGGCGCTGCCTGCGCTCTCGGCGGCCGCGAGTGCCGCGGTGGAATTGCGCGCGCTCGTCGAGGGACCGGGCGCATCGGCGCAGGTCGCTGGCCTGCAGGCGTTCATCGCCGCTCACGAGCAGCTTCCGTCTCCATCGGACCAGTGGTATGGGCGGCACCTGCGTGCGCGTGGCGCGATCCGGGGCGCGCTGGAGCTGCTCGCCGACGCCCATCGGCGGCATGACGATGAGATGGTGCCGTTTCCGGAGCTCGCCGGCACGGTGCGCCGGTGGATGGAGGCACAGACGTTTTCTCCACGCACGGGAGATCACGGCGTGAGTCTCGTGGACGCTCCTGCGGCGGCCTACGCCGACCTCGACGAGATCCGCCTCGTGGGACTGGTCGAGAGCGACTGGCCGGATCGAAGCCGGCGGAGCATCTTCTATCCGTCGTCACTCCTCGCACAGCTCGGTTGGCCTGTTGATGCGGACCGCCTTGCCGCGGCTCGTGCGCGATTTCATGACCTCCTCCGGCTCGCCCGTCACCGGGTGACGGCCTCGCTCTTCACGCTCGAAGACGACGCCATCGTTCCCGCATCTTCGTTTGTCGAAGAGCTCGAGATGGCCGGGCTTCCTGTTGAGCGGATCGCGCCCGGACCTGCAGGCAGGGTGTTCATTCATGAAGCCCTGACGCAGGAGCCACTGGCTGCCTCCGCGCTGAGCGGCGCGGCGCTCGAGTGGCTCGGCATGCGCGCGTCCCGTTCGTCGGCGGACGGCGCGATGTTCCATGGTGACGCCGGTCTGAGGGAGCCGAGCGTCTATGCCGTGAGCAGGGTTGAGCGATATCTCGAGTGTCCATTCAAGTACTTTGCGTCGCACGTTCTGAAGCTGCCGGAGGATCGCGACGAGGAATCGGGGCTCTCGGCGATGGCACGGGGCCAGTTTCTTCACGAGGTGTTCGAGGAGTTCTTCACCCGCTGGCAGGCCGAGGGGAAGGGGAGCATCACCACCGCCAATGTCGCTGACGCGCTTGTCATGTTCCAGGACGTCGCAGAAGCACAGTTGATGACGCTGCCCGAGGCCGACAGAGCCGTCGAACGGACACACTTGCTGGGATCGGCGGCGGCCCCCGGACTGGCAGAGCGCGCGTTCACGTTCGAGATCGAGCAGGGGGGCACCATCGTCGAGCGGCTGCTGGAGCACGAGCTCGAGGGGGCGTTCGTATTTGCGACCGCCGCCGGCCCGCGCACCGTCCGGTTGCGCGCCAAGGCGGACCGCATCGATCTGCTCGCTGACGGCAGTCTTAGGGTGATTGACTACAAGCTTGGGAAGGCGCCCAAACCGGCACGAGCGCTTCAGCTGCCTGTGTATGGCGTCTGCGCGGAGCAGTCGCTCGCGGGCCGGCACGGCCGCTCGTGGACGCTCGGTCAGGCCGGGTACGTGGCGTTTCGAGAGAAGAACGCGTTCGTGGAGCTGGGAGGATCGACATCTCTCCGGGAAGCCGTGAGCGCCGGGCAGGAACGATTCCTCGCTGCCATTGACGGCATCGAGCGAGGTGCGTTCCCGCCGGATCCGGACGAACCGTTCATTTGTACGCGCTGCGGGTATGCGTCGGTCTGCCGCAAGGACTACGTCGGTGACGAATGATCCACGCAAGCCTCGAGGTCCTTCTGCGCAGCTGTCGCTGTTCGGCGGAGACGTGTCAACCGTTGCCGCGGAGCCTGTTGAGGCGCCGGAGGTTCCGAACGCAGTAGAGCAGGCGTCACCGGTCCTCGATCCGCCGATCGCTCCTTCACTCGATCCTGACGCGTCAGCCCGGGCGTTCGCGATCGATCCGCGCAACAACGTGGTGCTCGAGGCGTCCGCCGGCACCGGCAAGACATCCGTGCTCGTGTGGCGCTACGTGAACCTGCTCAAGGCGGGCGTCGAGCCAGGGAACATCCTCGCGATTACCTTCACCCGGAAAGCCGCAGCGGAAATGCGGGAGCGCATCGTTCGCGAGCTGAAGGCGGCGGCGGCGCGATCGGAGCTGGACAAGGGTAAATGGAACGAGATCCGCGATCGCCTCGGCGAGATCGCGATCAGCACGATTGATGCGTTCAGCCTGTCTCTGCTTCGCGAGTTTCCGCTCGAAGCCGATCTCGATCCCGGGTTCGAGATGGCGGACGAGACGGAGGTTCCGCGTCTCATCGAAGCGTCTCTCGATCAATCGCTTCGAATTTTTGCCGGTTTGGCGAAGCACGAGCCCGATGTCGCGCTGGTGCTCGCCCAGTTGGGGGTCTCGAGGACGCGCGCCGGTCTCGCGTCGCTCCTGCAGCGGCGGCTCGTGGCCTGGGACGCGCTCAACCGGTTTCTCGCGTCCGGCCCCAGGGATCTGACAGCCGAGATCGTCTGTAGGCGCGCGGCGACATCGCTCCAGGATGCCCTTCGCACGGTGCCGGGCGGCCTGTCGAGATTTCTGGCGGACGGACCCCTCGAGCACCCTCGCTACCAGATGCTCGCGCGCGATCTGGAGCGTTTCCCCGATCTCGAACGTGCCGGCGATGCGTCCATCCGTGCGCTCGTCGATCGCGTGTCCGCGCATTTCCTGACGAACGACGGGAACCCCAGGAAGGGCGGCGGCATTCCGCCCTACAACACGGAGCGCGACTACCCAGCGGCCGATGCGGCCAGGCGGCATCGCGCGGCGGTGTTCCAGATCGCTCCGCACATCGAGCGGGTGGTGTTCGCGTTCACCCGCGACTTGAACGTCATCCTGGCGCGCGGGATCAAAAGGATGTTCGCGATTTCGCTGGATCAGTATCGAAAGGCGCTCGACGAGCGGTCCGCACTCGATTTCTCGGACGTCCTGCAGCGGGCGCTCGATCTGCTGCGACAGATGGACGAGTTCTCGCAAAGCCGGTTCCGTCTGGAATCGCGCTATCACCACGTGCTGGTCGATGAGTTCCAGGATACGAGCCGTGCTCAGTGGGAGCTCGTGTCGCTGCTCATCCAGTCGTGGGGTGAAGGGCTCGGCCTCGCCACCCAGCCGTCCATCTTCATTGTCGGCGACCGGAAGCAGTCCATCTACCGTTTCAGGGATGCCGAGGTCGCGGTGCTTCAGCAGGCGGGCCGGTACATCGAAGAGCTTCGCATCGCTGGAGATCCGCGCCGCGCGATCAGCCGCAGTTTCCGCGCGCTGCCCGAGCTGCTCGAGTTCGTCAACGAGCTGTTTTCGGAAATGTCGCAGCGGGGAGACCGCGCGGACGACTTCACGTATGTCGAGACGGATCGGTTTCCGATCGATGGCGTCCGCGACACCGCGCGCGGTCCGGTGCTCGGGCTGGCGGCCGCCGAGGATCCGGTGGCCTGCGCTGCGGCCGTCGCGTCGGAGATTCAGAGGATTCTGCGGGAAGAAACGATCCGCGACCGGAAGACCAGCGTCCCTCGGGACGCGCGCCCCGGTGATATCGCCATCCTGTTCCGATCACGATCGAGCCATCGGGAATTCGAGCACGAGCTCGAGGTTCGCGGTATCCCCACCTACGTCTACAAAGGGCTTGGGTTCTTCGATGCCGACGAGATCAAGGATCTCACCGCGCTGATGCGCTACCTGGCGGACCCCGGGTCCGATCTGAGGGCCGCGGCGTTTCTCCGATCGCGCTTCGTGCGGATGTCGGACCGCGGCCTCGCGCAGCTGGGCACGCGTCTGGCCGCGGCCCTGACCGATCCGCGGCTGCCCGACACCGCGGCCGGCCTCGGCGACGAAGATCGGCGCGTCCTGATTTACGTGCGTGCGCGAATCAACGAATGGCTCGAGCAGGTCGATCGCGTGCCCCCCGCCGATCTCATCGAGCAGCTGCTTCCCGCAACGGCATACGCGTACGAGCTTCGCGGTCCGCGGCGGCTGCAGGCGTGGGAGAACCTCAAGAAGATGCGCGGGCTCGTCCGCCGCATCCAGAACCGCGGTTACGCGACGCTCACGCGGATCGCGGATCACATCGATTCGCTGACGGCGGGGGACGAATCGAACGCCGTCATCGAGGCGCTCGATGCCGTGAACCTGATGACCGTCCATGCGTCGAAAGGGCTCGAGTTCCCGGTCGTCTTTGTCGTCAACCTGGCGAAGGGGGCAACCGGACCGCCGCGGCCGATTCGTGTCATCGCGGACGGTGAGGGCGGGGAGCCATCGGTTTCCGTGGGACCGTTCGTGTCCGAGACGGACGAAGCGGAACGTGAGCGCGAAAAGCATGAAACGCGACGCCTCCTGTATGTCGCGCTCACGCGCGCACGCGATCGTTTGTATCTCTCGTCCGTCCTCAAGAACGGCGTCGTGCAGCCTGGCCGGGGCAGTCTGGCGGAGGTCCTGCCAGACTCGATTCGCCAGCTGTTCAGCCGGGCGGCGGCTTCCACGGACGACTCTGCTCCAATTCAATGGACCGGATCCAAAGGGCAGCCGTTTGAATGGCGCATCTGCAGCGTTCCGGCTCCCGTGATGACCCCCGACGGCGCGGATGAGACCACAGCGGAGGGTGCGGAGTACGACTCATCTCTCGATCGGTTTGGTCCTGTACCCGAGCGTCAGGGGACGCTGAGGGTGCCAGTCACGCGCTGGCTCGTCGAACCGGAGGCCATCGGACCGTCGCAGGTCGTGACGGCCCGAGATCCAATCGTGGGCACGCTCGTCCATCGTCTTTTTCAGCGCCTCGACGGCTCCAGGGGGGCGGTCGAGGAGCCTGATTTCGCCGACGCACGCGCACTGCTCGCGCCTGCCGAGCGGGCTCTGATTGTGGACGTGGACGGCACCGTCCAGGCGGCGGTCGACCTCTGGCGAAAGATGCGGCTTCGCGAAGATGTCGCGTCGCTCATGGCGAGTGGCCGGCGGCTCTATGAGGTGCCGTTCTCGATGCGGCTGCCCCCCGCGGCGACGGGGGTCGATTCCAGCCCGGAGGTCGTTGTTCTCCGCGGCACCATCGATTGCCTGGTCGTCGGCCCCGACGGAACCGTGGTTGTCGTTGAATTCAAGACCGGCCGTCCGCGCGTCTCGCACCAGCAGCAGCTCGATATTTATGTCGACGCGGCGCGCCTGCTGTTTCCGGGAGCATCGGTATCCAGTCAGCTCATCTACGGGTAGGGATTGGGGATTGGGGATCGGGGAGCGGGAAGCAGGAAGCGGGCAGCGGGAAGCGGGAAGTTGAAATTCGCTTTTCGTATGTGGTGTCGGAGTTCGGCACATGCGGACCGTCCGTGCCCCCAAGCCTCATGAGGTGAGCGCTTTCGAGCGGCCGGCCTGCGGGACGGACGCATATCCGCGTGCTGATGTCGCCTGCGGATGTCATGAGCGCGTCGTCTCCTGTCGGCAGGGCATTCGCCGGATATCTCTGTGTTTCAAGGATTTCCTGATGAAAAGGAACCAAAGGTACCGAACGGCTGTCTAAGCTTTTAACTGGCTTCGAGCTTGCATTCGAGTCAGCGGGAGGTGCGGTATGGCAGTCCCATCAGGTGCGCTGAATTACGTAAGACCGACCACGACGGTGTTCGAGCTCGAGGCGCTCGAAGGCCTGCCGTGCGGATGTGTGGCGGCTGCGTATCGCGCCCGTCCATGGGATGTGGCGGTTGTGTCGCTCGAGGCCAAGGGGCCACATTGCATCCTCGCGGGCCACGCCAGCGGACAGGTTCTGCGTCTCGGCGATCCCGAAGAATTTGACGACGAGGACGACTCGGAAGAATAGGCCCCGATGAGGTACATCGAGGTATGTCTGGAGACCGTTGACCAGGGCCAACCGGAATATATTCGGATCAGCCCGCCGAGTTGAGTTCACCCCATCGCCTTGCCCGATCTTCCGCTTCCTTCCGGGTTCGCCCCACCAGCACGACAGAACGTTGAGGTTTCCCATCGACGCCGGGGATCCACGCAACCCAGTGCGGTCCGCGTGCTTCGCTCTGGACGCTCGCCGCGGACTTGTGATCGGTCATGCAGCATCGTATACCTCCGGCGGATGCGGCGTGGCCCGAAGATCTTGATTGCGTATAGGAAAGCCGTTCCCGTACAATTCGAAGGTTTGGCAACGGCCACGGTGGCCGAGAGGAGTTAGTCTAGATGGCCCTGACTTGTCCGAGCTGCGGGAACGACCAGAACTTCCTGGTCAAGACCCTGCAGATGCACGTCGTCCAGTTACGCGACGCCCGGGTGGAAGCGAATGAAGAAGGCCGCCCGGCAGTGATCGAAGTGCTGTGCGATGAGTGCGAGACCGCCCTGAATTTTGCGGATTTCGAAGAAGAGGTTCGCAACGAAGTCCTGCTGACGCTCGGCGCCCGCTGATCCCGCGCTAGCCTTCCCCCGAATCGGCATCTTCGAAGTAGTCGCATTCGGGGCAGATCCACTCGCGGACCACTCGTACCGCTCCCGCGTTCTCAGGCGCACCCTGAATTTCGCGCACGCTGAGGCGCATCGTTTCTCCACAGAGCGGGCATTCCTTCACGGGCCGATTTTACCATCGGGTGCGGGGCTTTTCTTGACTTAGCCCCGACCCGCTCCTATCGTTACGACACCGGCACTGTTTCTGCAGCGGCCGGAACGAAGAGCTTCGATGCGCGATTATTACGACGTTCTGGGCGTGGCGCCGGGGGCGGGTGCTGATGAAATCAAGCGCGCCTACCGGCAGCTCGCGCGCCGTTATCATCCCGACATCTCGGGTGATGAGCGCGGAGCTGCGTTCCTCGAAGTGTCGCGCGCCTATGAGGTGCTGCGGGACCCCGATCGGCGGCGCTCGTACGACGCGAATCTCGTGACGGGCAGCCGCGCCGACTGGCTCGGCGATGAGGTCGCGATTGATTTTCCGTCCGTGTCGAGCGTGCTGGACCGCATGCGCGATTCGTTTTTCGGCGGCGCGCGCGAAGCGTCGTTGTCGGCCGAAATCGTGGTGACACCGAAGGAAGCGTTCTGGGGGACCTTCGTGGCGCTCCACGTGCCGCTGCGGCGCACGTGCCCCAGATGCGGCGGCCGCGGCGAAGTGTGGTCTGAATGGTGCGCCGCATGCGGCGGGGGCGGCGAAGTGTCGAAGACCCACGAAATGCGGCTGCGGGTGCCTGCCGGCGTCCGGGAAGGGGCCCGGTTCCGTTTCAGCGTCGCTCCGCGCGGGGCGCCGCTGACGTTCGTGGACGTGCGGATCAGCATCCGCTGACGTCGAGGCGCCGGAGACCGTAACGCATGCGCCCCCATCTTCATCTGCTGGGTATTCTTCAGCTCGTCTGGGGCGCCATCGGGCTGCTCCTGGGCGGGTCGATGCTGCTCCTGGCCGTCGGCGCTGCCGCGATTGGTCTGACGTCCACTGACGATCGGATGGCCGCCGTCGTGACCGCCGGCGCGTTCGTCTTCTTTGCCATCGGGCTGCTCGCGGGTGGAGGCGTGAATGCCTGGGCAGGCGCCGCGCTGCGCCGGCTCCAGCCGCACGGCCGGACCGCCGTGCTGGGTCTCGGCGCGCTCAACCTCTTCGTGCTTCCCTTCGGCACCGCGCTCAGCATCTACGGTTACTGGGTCCTGCTGCACAACGAAACCCGCCTCCTCTTTGTGCGGCCGAAAGGCTGACGGGCACTTTGCCAGAGACTCCCAAAACGTCGAGCGGGATGGATGAAAACGTGGCGGCCGCGCTCTGCTACAGCTTCGGGTGGGCGACAGGCCTGCTGTTCTACCTGACCGAGCCGGACAACAAGTTCGTCCGCTTCCATGCCGTGCAGGCGATGCTCGTGTTTGGTAGCGCATGTATCGCGCTGGTGATCTGTCTGTCGATTCCCCTCCTGGGCTGGATTCTCTCCATCTTCGTCTTCTACGGCTCCGCCGCGCTGTGGCTGATCCTGATGTTCAAGGCATATCAGGGAGAGCGATTCAAGCTGCCGATCTTCGGCCAGATGGCGGAGGAACGCATCTAATCTGCTGCCCGCTTCCCGCTTCCCGCTTCCCGCTGCCCGCTTCCTGCTTCCCGCTTCCCGCTCTTCGAATCCCGAATCCCGAGTCCCGAATCCCCCGCCTACGTCGCGATGATTTGCTCAGCGAGCGGAGGCGGGCGAGTGAGAGTCAGGTACAATCGAGGTGCAATGAATCCCCCCGTATCCGAGGCTGGCGTCCTCGAAGTCCTGCGCACGATCCGTGACCCTGACCTCGGTCGCGATATTGTCGGTCTGAAGTTCATCAAGAACCTGAAGATCGAGGCTGGACACGTGTCCTTCACGATTGAGCTCGCCCTGCACGGGTCGGCGTGGAAAGAGCAAATCCGTGAGCAGGCGCGTCAGGCCGTGGCGGCGCTTCCGGGCGTGAGCGGCGTCGCGGTGGAAATGACTGCGCAGGTCCGTTCCACGACGTCAGCCGATCCTGCGGGCAAGGCGCCGGTGCCGGGCGTGAGGAACATCATCGCCGTCGGCGCGGGCAAGGGAGGCGTCGGCAAGACGACCGTCGCGGTGAACCTGGCGATTGCGCTCAGCCAGATGGGCAACCGGGTCGCGATGGTCGATGGCGATGTCTACGGGCCGAACGTGCCGCTGATGCTGGGCATCAAGGCGCAGCTCTCGGGCGACGAGTCTGGAAAGATCATCCCCGCTGAACAATACGGCATTCAGCTCGTCTCGATGGCGTTCATGGCTGGCGACGACGCGCCGGTGATCTGGCGCGGGCCAATGCTCCACAGCGTCATCCAGCAGTTCTTCCGCGAAGTACGGTGGGAGAACATCGACTATCTGATCGTCGACATGCCCCCGGGCACAGGGGACATCGCGCTCAGCCTGAGCCAGACCGTCCCCGTATCGGGCAGCGTCGTCGTCACGACACCGCAGATCGTGTCGGTGGCGGACACCCGCCGGGCGGTGCGCATGTATCAGAAGCTGAACGTGACACCGCTGGGGCTCGTCGAGAACATGAGCCACTTCGTCTGTCCCGATTGCAGGCACGAGAGCGACATCTTCGGCAAGGGGGGCGGCGAAGCGCTGGCCACGGAGATGTCGGTGCCATTCCTCGGCCGCGTGCCGATCTACGAGCCGATCCGGATCGGCGGGGACGTCGGCGTCCCGATCACGATCGGCGAGCGCGGATCCCCGGCCTCCGAGGCCTTCCACGCCGCGGCCCGGCAGCTCGCGGTGCAGCTGGCCATTGCGAGCTACAGGAAAACAGCGATTCCGCTGATGCCGGTTCGTTGAACCAAGGTGCAAGAGGCAAGGGCATGAGGGTGCCAAGGTGCCAGAGTGCCAGGGTGCGAGGCCAGAGTGCCATCGAGGGTGCCAGGGTGCCAGAGTGCGAAGACGGAGCCTGCCGCGCCGTAGCCGCCTCGACAAATTTACGCGGCGAAGGCGGGCCAGGAAAGACTTATGACCAAATTCGTTGCGGCCGCGATCGTCGCGGTCCTGTTGTTCTCGGGCACCAGTCTCCAGGCCTCCGATGCGATGAAGGCCATCATCGCGTCGTACATGGACCTCCACGCACATCTGTTCACTGACAAGATGGACGGCGTCAAGCCGGCCGCGGCGGCCATTGCTGTCCAGGCCTCGAGCATGGGTGCGGGGGGCGCCGCGATGGCGGCTGCCGCGAAGCGCATGGAAGCCGCAGCGGATCTGAAAGCGGCACGCGACGCGTTCGGTGCGTTGAGCGATGCCGTCATTGCGGCCGGAAAGGCCGAAGGGTGGAAGGATGTCCCCGACATCAAAGTCGCCTACTGCCCCATGGTGAACAAGTCATGGCTGCAGAAGGACGGCAGCATCCGCAACCCGTACTACGGCCCCGCCATGCCGACGTGCGGCGAGTTCAAGAAACCCTGATCTCGATTGCCTCTTCTCTCATGAACATTCCTTACTCTCAACATCGTCTGCCGAACGGCCTCGACATCCTGATCCACGAGGATCATGGCTGTCCGATCGTCGCCGTCAACGTCTGGTATCACGTGGGCTCGAAGAACGAGAAGCCAGGCCGCACGGGTTTCGCCCACCTGTTCGAGCACCTGATGTTCGAGGGCTCGCAGCACTACGACCGCGGATTCTTCCAGCCTCTCCAGGAAGCAGGCGCCTCCTTGAACGGTTCCACGAATGCCGATCGCACGAACTACTGGGAGGTCGTGCCGACCAACGCGCTGGAGCTGGCGTTGTGGATGGAATCGGATCGCATGGGGTACCTGCTGCCCGCGTTGACCGACGCAAAGTTCGAGAACCAGCGCGAGGTCGTGCTGAACGAGCGGCGGCAGAACTATGAGAACAGGCCGTACGGCTTTGCCGGCATGGCGCTCGCGGCTTCGTTGTACGCGCCCGATCATCCCTATCACTGGATGACCATCGGCGGCGCCGACGACATCCGCGCCGCGCGGCTGGACGATGTGCGGGCGTTTTTCCAGACGTACTATCGGCCGCGCAACGCCTCACTCGCACTGGCGGGGGACGTCGACACCGATCAGGTGCTCACGATGGCGTCCGACTACTTCGGCCCGCTCGATGCCGGAGACGAGCCGCCGCCGGTGACGTTCACCACTCCGCCCGCGATCACGTCCGAGGTCCGCCTGCTGCTCGAAGATCGCGTCGAGCTACCCCGGCTGTACCTGACCTGGCACTCGCCGGCTCTGTTCGCGCAGGACGACGCGGAGCTGGATCTGGTGGGGGAAGTGCTGGCGAGCGGCAAGACGTCACGTTTGTATCGCACGCTGGTATACGAGCAGCGGCTCGCGACCGAGATTGGCGCATCCCAGAACTCGCGCGAGATCGGTGGATTTTTTCAGATTGTCGCAACCGCGGCGCCGGGCCGCACGCTGGCGGAGCTCGAACGTGCCATTTCCGAAGTCCTCACGGGACTTGTCGAACACGGCCCCACGGCGCCGGAAATGGAGCGCTGCCAGGCGCAGGCCGAGGCGAATTTCATCTATCGGCTGCAGACCGTCGGCGGGTTTGGCGGCAAGGGCGATCAATTGAACGCATACAACGTCTACGTTGGGGACCCCGGGTTCTTCGAGACCGACCTGGCTCGCTATCGAGAGGTCACACCAGAATCCATGCAGCGGGCTGCGCGCGAGTGGCTGCGCCCCGAGGCGCGCGTCACGCTGAGCGTCGTCCCGGCGGGTCAGGCGGAACGCGCCCTCGAGGGTTCCCAGCCCGTGTCGGTCGCGTGATGGTGATAGACCGTTCGCGCCTGCCTGCACTTGGCCCAGAGCCGCGGTTCCGCTTTCCCGAGATTCGCCGGCGGCAGCTCGCCAACGGCCTCCGGATCCTGACCGTCGAGCATCATGCCGTTCCGCTCGTCAGCTTCCTGGCGCTCCTGCCCACGGGCGCCGCGTCCGACCCGCGCGATCGTCCAGGGCTGGCGGCGGTCGCGAGCGACATGCTGGGCGAAGGGTCGGGGGATCTCGATGCCATCGAACTGCACGAAAGCCTCGGTCGGATCGGCGGGCATCTCGATTCCGAGATCGGATCCGACGCCACAATCCTGACGCTGTCGAGTCTCGCGCGGTTTGCGGACCGCGGCATCGGGTTCCTGGCCGACATGCTCATTCGCCCCCGGCTCGCGTCGCGCGATTTCGAACGTGTCCGTGAGCTGCGATTGAATCGACTCGTGCAGCTGCGCGACATGGCGCCCGCGCTCGCCGATCGCGCATTCACCGGGCGGCTCTATCCCGATCATCCGTACGGGCATCAGCCGATCGGGACGGAGGAATCGCTGCGCAGCATGGCGCTGCCGGAGGTCGCCGGGTTCCACCAGTCGATGTTCACGCCGTCTCGCCTCACGGTCGTCGCGTCGGGTGATGCGACGCACCAGGCGCTCGGCGATCTCGTCGAGCGCGCGTTCGGCGACTGGTCGGAATCGCTGGCCGTTGCGGCAGCCGTCGATCCGTCGACGTTCCCGGCGCCGCCGCCGCCGCGCGATCGCCTGGCGCTCCTCCATCGTCCAGGCGCTGCGCAGTCCGAGCTGCGGATCGGTCATGTCGCCGTCCCGCGTTCGACGCCCGACTACCATGCGCTGCTGGTGCTGAACATGGTGCTCGGCGGGCAGTTCGTGAGCCGCATCAACATGAACCTGCGGGAGGACAAGGGATACACGTACGGCGCGCGCACGTCGTTCGACTTCAGGCGCGGTCCGGGGCCGTTCACGCTGCACGCGAGCGTCCAGTCCGACGCCACGGCGGATGCGGTGTCCGAGGCATTGTCCGAGCTGAGGGCCA
>Ga0193742_1001872_pt1 | contig 12276 bp, 11 predicted proteins | sample L2c1metaG_FD_165511 | JGI IMG/M metagenome (GOLD analysis project Ga0193742, IMG submission 165511) | Soil microbial communities from a riparian zone of the East river system, Colorado, United States - L2c1 | ecosystem: Environmental > Terrestrial > Soil > Riparian zone | place: USA: East River... | reverse complement strand
GGTCGGTCCGTCGGAAGGATGATCGAGCAACATCGTAGTCTCCAGGTTTGAGTGGTTTTAGCAACCTCAGTCTGGCTTCAGACTTGATCGCTATCCACCCCCCATGGAATCTTCGTCGCATCCGCCTTCGCCCGAAGGCGGGCTTCGGCGGACAAGTGCGCTCCTCGCAATGACGTTGTGGGAGTTTTGATTCAATCTCAAACAGCAGATACGTGTCCGCGTTCTCGCGGCACGATCCGCCCGAGGCGCGGACAGGATGGCGGGAGTCGTAAAAGTGATTTGCCCGACGGGTTCAGCGAATTTTGCCCGTCGGGTTAATTTGTCGCAGCCGTAACTGCGCCGACCGCTACCAGCGGTACGCCAGGCTGAGCGTCGCCTTGCGGCGTTCCCCGTAGAAGCACGATGTCACGCCATCGCAGCTCGACACGAAAATCTTGTCGGCCACGTTCGTGACATTCAAGGCTGCGCGCCATTGCCGGTATTCGTAATGCAGCACCGCATCCGCCAGCCCCCGCGCGGGAACGGCCAGCGTGTTGGCCTGGTCGGCAAAGGACTCGCCGACATAGCGCAGACCGCCGCCGAAGCCGAAGCCGGCCAACGGCCCGCTCTGGAAGGTGTAATCGCCCCACAGCGATGCGAGCACCGTGGGTATCGCGACCGGCCGCTTGCCGAGCAGCGCCGCATTCGGATCCTTGCTGATATACAGATCATAGGACGAGACCGATCCGACCATCTTGAATTCAGGGGTCAGGTTGTTGACCACGCTCAGCTCGATGCCGCGCGACGTCACTTCACCGTTCTGGACCTGGAAGAAAATGTTGGTGGGATCGACCGTCAAGGCGTTGGTCTTGCGAAGATCGAACCAGGCCAGATTGATGTGTCCATTGAACCCCGCAGGCTCCCACTTGGTGCCGACTTCGACCTGCTTGCCTTCTTCCGGCGTGAAGAATTGCCCGGTCGCTGTCGTGCCGATGACCGGGTTGAAGCTGGTTGCGTAGGAAATATACGGCGAAATACCGTAATCGGCCGCATAGATCAGGCCGGCCCTGCCCGTCGCCTTGCCGCTGTTGCGGGACAGGTTCGGTCCCTGGCGGTCGAAATTCTCGGTATCGACCCAGTCCTGGCGGCCGCTGACAACGAACGTGAAGCGGTCGAGCTTCATCTGGTCCTGCAGGTAAATTCCAATCTGCTGCTGATCCAGGACACGATTGAGATAGGGAGCGCCGATCGGCGTGAAGGATCCGTACACGGGATTTAGCACATTGAGCGGACCTGCCGGAAAGGCCGACGCCTGATAATCGTCCAGCCGGTACTTCTTGTAGTCCAGACCGGCCAGAACCTTGTGGCTGACCATGCCTGTACTGAAACGGCCTTCCAGTTGCGTGTCGATGGTCGCCAGGTCCGCCGAATCATTGGTCAGGAAGCGATAACGCTGCAGCGTAGCATTTGCAGATGGGCCGACGTAGCCCGCTCCGATATAGGAGTTGATGTTGACGTCGACCTTGGCATAGCGCGCGTTCTGGCGGAACGTTAGGTAATTCGAGAAATCGTGCTCGATCTGGTAGCCAATCATTGCCTGATCGCGCTTGAAGAAGTCCTGGCCGGGCTCGCTGGTAAACAGTTTGGACGAAATCCGGCCGAACGGCGCGGCCGTGACGCTGCCTTCATAGGGAAGCCAATTGTTGCCGTTGGTCCTGTCCCTCGACGTCTGCGCCAGAATCGTGATGCGCGTATCGAGGTCCGGCCGATAGGTGACACTGGGCGCGAAGAAATAGCTGTCGTCCTGCGCGAAATCGACCTGCGTTCCGCCGCCTTTCAGCGTGCCGACGAAGCGATAATCCACCGTGCCACTTCCCGGCGGGAGAGGCGCGCGACCGCCAAAATCGAACGACAGATATCTGTTGCCAAAGGAATTGACCCCGGCCTCGATATAGCGAATGGGCTCGGCCGACGGCATTTTGCTGACGGCGTTGACGACGCCGCCGGGCGATCCGCCGCCGTAGAGCACCGACGAAGGCCCGCGCAGAACTTCGACGCGCTCGAGACCGAACGGCTGCAACTTCCATGTCGCGAAACCCGTGCTGAACAGGGCCAGACCATCGAGAAAGAAGGCGTCCTGCTGCGCACGAAAGCCACGCAGGATAAACCAGTCGTTGCGCGTGTCGGCGCCGAACTGTTCCCCACTCACGCCCGGGGTATAGCGCAGGATCTGATCGAACGTCTGGGGCTTCTGGTCGCGTATCTGTTCGGTGCCAATCACCGAAATGGATTGAGGTATCTCGCGCAGAGGCGTGTTGGTCTTGGTACCGGTCAGCGAGCGGTTGGCGACGTAGCCGTTGACAGGCCCTTGCGGATTTTCGATTCCCTGGGCTGGATTGCGGGCGGAAACCTGCGGAGCCGCCCCGACGTTGCGGTTCGCCCGTGTCCTGCTGACGGTCCCGCGTGAAGGCGATGCGGTAGATGCACGTTGCTTTCTCTCCGCGCTTCGCTGCTTCGGTGCATCCACCGTGACGGGGGGCAGCGACGATTGAGCCGCCGCTTCGCCGGCCATATGTGCCAACAAGACGAGTGTTCCTGCCGTCCCCAGCAGCAATCGCAACACAATACTCGATACCATATTCCCGGCCCCTTCTTCGGCGTCATCCGTGCTTTTCGAATGCATATCCGATGGGATCGAGGTCAAGTTTTAGAAGGTCTCAAGATCGGGAACATCTCGGTGATGTGTGACAATGCGGCATCAGAATGGACGGTCCGCCGCGCACCCGCTCCGTATTTTAACGGAGGCCGTCACGCTTACGGCGCAGCACGAAGAAGAAACACAGCAGCACCGGCAACGCCAGCGTCAGCCACGACACGCCGTCCCACCAGCCGTCTCCGACCAGGGCCGCAACGAGGCCGACGGCGCTGAGCACACCGACCAGCATCGGTGCGGCGAAGATCTGCCAGAGCGTTTTGTGATGGCGCACGAAAATCGTCAGGAAGATGTCAGCGGCGCCTGAGCCGCGGAGGTTTGGGCGATGGTGTGATCGATCCAGGCGCCGGCCTTGCGCCGGCGCAGCCAGAGATAAACACCGGTACCCAGCACGATAATGGTCAGTACGTCGAGCACCGCCCACAGGATCTTCAGCGGCATGCCGCCATAGTCGCCGAAATGCAAGGGCTGCGAGATGAACAGCGTGGAGATGTACCAAGGCATGTCGCGGCTGTCCGTGAGCTTGCCGGTTTCGGCATCGATCAAGGCCGGTTTCAGCAAGCGCGAGGTCAGCGGCGTGTTGCCGCGCAGGAAAACCGCATAATGGCTCTTGCTGGAGAAGGTGGTGCCGGGGAACGCAACGAAACTCGGCGTCATGCCGGGCACCGCGTGCAACGCGACCTCAACCGCCGAGTTGAGTGACGCCAGTGTGGCCGGCACAGAGCGGTCGCGGTATTGCGCGGTCATCTCGGCGAGCTGGCCGGACTGCCAGATTTTAAGGGCGACATCGGCCCAGGTGTTGATCACACCGGTGAAACCGACGACGACGGTCCACATCACCAACAATATGCCCGCCAGATTGTGCACGTCGAGCCAGCGCACGATGCGAGGCCGGTGTGCGCGGTAGGCCCCGAAGTCGAGCTTCCGCATCGACGGCGCATAGACCACGACGCCGGAGATGACTGCGACGCAGAACAGCATGCCCATGAAGCCGAGAAACAGTTTGCCGGGCAGGCCCGCAAACATGTCGGTGTGCAGCTTCAGCATGATGTAGGTGAAGCGGCCGGTGACGTCGGGGGCTTCCAGATAGGCGCCGGTATGCGCTTCCATTTTGACCAGGCGGTTGTTGACCGGATTGGCCGTGATGCTCGGGCCGACGCTGATGAGTATTGCGTTGGGATCGTCACGGTCCCAGATCAGGAAATGGGGCACCTGGCCCGGTTCCTTCGCCAGCGCATTCGCAAGCAGACGGTCGAGATTCGCGTGCGGCGTGCCGGGAGCGATATCGGCCGCCTTCACCTCGCTGTGCAGAAGATCGTCGATCTCATGGTGGAAGATCAGCGGCAGGCCGGTGATGCACAGCAGCAGCATGAACAGCGTGCAGATCAGGCTCGTCCATTTGTGAACAACCCCCCACCGCCGCAGTGATCTGGTCGCCGCCGTCAAGTTGCGCTCATGGTTCCAGTTGCGTTCGCCAAGCACCGTACGGGCGTGGCCGAAGCCGCGATTTCGCGTGCATATCCCCTCAAGTCAATAGCGACTGCGGCGACATGTCCCGTTTGTTCAGCCAGGGACTATCTGCAATGTCACATTTCGGCCGCGAGCCGCTCTTCCTGCTGCGCGGGCTGTCGTATATGAAAGAATCACGTGATCGATACGGGCGCGGACAAGCGTTCCAACCGGGGCATGGCATGGTAGATCGATTTTCGACGGCGCAATCCACCGTGGCGATGCGGCGTTGGGGAACTCCAGCCATTGTGACGCTCGCGGCGATGACCGCGCTGACGGCGCTGACCGCCGACGCCGCGCCGAGACAGGCGCGCCCCGCGCCACCCACCGAGGCGACGGCGCCGCGCGACGCAGGCGAACCGGTCATGGCGATCGTGTCGATCAAGAGCCAGCAGGTCACGCTCTACGACGCCGACGGCTGGATCCTGCGCGCGCCGGTATCGACCGGCACCACGGGACGCGAGACGCCGGCCGGCGTCTTCGCCGTCGTCGAGAAGAACAAGGAGCACCGCTCGAACATGTATGACGATGCCGAGATGCCGAATATGCAGCGCATCACCTGGAACGGCATCGCGCTGCACGGCGGGCCGCTGCCCGGATATGCGGCCTCGCACGGCTGCGTGCGAATGCCCTTTGGCTTTGCCGAGAAGCTGTTCGACAAGACGCGAATCGGGATGCGCGTGATCATCTCGCCTGAGAACGCCGAGCCGGTCGAGTTCTCCCATCCGGCGCTGTTGGTGCCGAAGGCGGAGGCCATCGCGGCCGCGCCGGCCAGGGCCGAGGCGCTCGCCCGCGAAGCGGCCGAGGCTGCCAGGACGGCCGACGAGGCGAAAAAAGCCGCAGCGAAGGCGCCGCGCGAGACGGCGGCACTCACGGCGGCGCTGCGCAAGCTGGAGGGGCTCAAGACCCGCGCCGACGCCGAGTTCGCCAACGCCGACAAGGCGCTCGCCGCCGCGAAGACCGATGAGGCCAAAGCGCGGGCCGAGGATCTCAAGCAAAAGGCCGCCGCCAAATCCGCGGACCTGGGGACGCAGCTCGACACCGCCAGGGCCGACTCGAAACCGAAGCTCGACGCAGCAGCCGCGGCCAAGGACGCCGCCAAGGCGGCCCAGACGAGGAAGGCCGACACCGCCAAAGCGGCAAGCGAGGCGAAGCTCGCGCTCGAGCCGGTGTCGATCTTCATCAGCCGCGCGACGCAGAAACTCTACGTGCGGCGCAACACCCACAAGCCGGCGCCCGACGGCGGCGGCGAGGTGTTCGATACGACCATTGAGGTCCCGGTCACGATCCGCGATCCCGACAAGCGGATCGGCACGCATGTGTTCACGGCGATGGCCCCCAACGACGGGGGCCTGCGCTGGAGCGCGATCACGATCGACCACGCGGAAAACGCCAGGGCCGCGCTCGACCGCGTCAGCATCCCGCAGGCGGTGCTCGATCGCATCGCGCCGACCGCGTTGCCGCGATCCTCGATCGTCATCTCGGACGAGCCGCTGAGCGTCGAGACCAACTATCGCACCGAGTTCGTCGCGGTGCTGAGCCATCAGCCGCAAGGCGGCTTCATTACGCGCAAGCCCACGGTTGTCGACGATATGCAGGTCGCGAGCGACGACGGCTTCGGTTCCTTTTTCCAGCCCAACTGGAACTCGCAACCTGTCGATCCGCGCCCGCGCGGCGGCCAGTACTATCGTCAGCGGCAGCAGGGTGGCTGGTGGTAAGACGCGGCACGTCGCGCGCGTAGGGCAGCGTGGTCGCTCAAGGTCAATAGCGCGATTTTGACCGCTGATGGGCCACTTCCGGTCTCCCCCTAACGGACATTATCAGGCCGCCCCGGCATGTCTGAAGGGTGCCATAAGCGGAAGTGAACCTGCCCTTTTGGCTGCCCCGTAAGTGGTGTATTCTTCGGCGAGCTGCCCAAGGGACGTGCCGGAGTTCTGTAGTTAAGCGCAGCACCAGTGCCGTCGGCGGGCAAGCACTACTCATTCTTTGATATTGGATTTGAGGCGCGAAATCGCGCCCTCTATACTTCGCCAGTTTTGGAGTCATCCAGCCAAGGCTAACGCCTGGCTCCATTGCAGGGAGGGATCGATGATCGAGCAAGTCAAACGCCGCGATTTTCTGAGGGGTTGTGCGGCCATTGGGGGAGCCGTCGCCGCTGGCAGCTTCACCTGCATCGAAATCGCCAAAGCAGCCGCCATCGACATTCCCGTGGTGGACAAACTCTCGATCCGGGTGCTGATCGATGGAAGCCAGAATATTTTCGAGCGCCCGGGCAAGGTGGGGAACGTCTCGATCGAGCCGGCACCACGGCAGCAGGATTTTCGTCGCGCACTACACAATCAATGGGGTTTGTCTCTGTACCTGCAGTCACAGCGCGGCAATGAGCAGCGCACTATCATGCTCGACTTCGGCTATACGCCGGAAGCTCTGCTCAACAATATCGAACTGATCGGCGTTGATCCTAGCAAGATTGATGCAATGGTCGTGAGCCATGGCCACTTCGATCACTACGGCGGCCTCGTCGGCTTCCTGCAGAAATACCGTAGCGCGTTACCCGCCGATGTGAAACTCTATGCCGGCGGGGAGGATAACTTCTGCCAGCGGTATAGCGGCGCGCCCGGCGCACTTGCCGAATTTGGCGCGCTGGATCGCCGCGAGCTGGTTGCGAACAAGGTCTCAGTCGTTCTGGCGGAAAACCCGATGGTTATCGCCGACCACGCTTTCACGACTGGCAAGATCAAGAGGTCGGGCATCGAAAGAGTGTTGCCGAACACGCACGTCGGATTCGCTGTGAAGGACGATCTCGGCTGTAACGCGAGCCACTACCTGCCGGCGGAGATGCTGGGCAAAATCGTTCCGGACGAGCACATCCACGAGCACGCGACCTGTTTCAATGTAAAAGACCGCGGGCTCGTGGTGATCAGCTCCTGCGGTCACGTCGGTATCGTCAATTCAGTCCGGCAGGCACAGGAGGTCTCTGGCGTGCAGAAGATCCACGCTATCGTCGGTGGCTTCCATCTCGGGCCGGCACCCGAGGCATATCTCAATCAAGTCGTCGCCGAGATCAAGAGGCTCGAACCGGACGTGATTATCCCGATGCATTGTAGCGGCGACAACTTCGCTCGAGCCGTGCGCGCGCAACTGCCAGATAAGCTTCTGGTTTCGACAACCGGCGTCCGTATGACTATGGGCGCATGAGGAATAGTCGAATGCTTGTCGCCTCGGTCTTGGCCGCGGGGCTGCTCGGTGCAGTGCCCGTGGCGCATGCGCAAAGCGAACGCAGCGCCGGCGAGCTGATGGACGCAGTGATGTGGGGCAAGGAGCCGATCGGCGGCCCCTTCACTCTCATCGATCACACCGGCAAGCCTCGTACGGACACCGATTTCCGTAGCAAGCTAATGCTCGTCTATTTCGGGTTCAGCTTCTGTCCGGACGTCTGCCCGACCGATCTGATGGCGATCGGGCAGGCCGTCGACAAACTTGGCCCCGGCGGCGACGAGGTGCAGCCGTTGTTTGTCACTGTCGATCCCGACCGCGATACGCCTGCGCATCTCGCCGACTACGTGCCGTTCTTTCACTCGCGCCTGCTCGGTCTAACAGGCGATGCTGCGCAGATTCGCGACGCCGCGCGCTTGTATCGGGTCTTTTACGCCAAGGTCGCGATCGAAGGAGCCGCAGAATACACTGTCGATCATTCAGGTTTCATCTATCTGATGGATCGCGACGGCAAGTATCTCGGATTCTTCCCGCCGGGCACCCCCTCGGATCGGATGGTCGCGGTCATCAAGGCTCATCTCTCAGCCAAACGCTGAAGGTTGCCGCCGTGAACCCTGTTGTCGCGACCTTGAGGTCCGCTCCGGGTCAAACTCAGAAGTGGCCGGGCAAAAACGGGATGTCCGTTCCAACCTCAAGAGCCGACATCATCAGACCACCCCGGCATGTCTCAAAGGCGGCAATATCGGAAATGCCGATACCGGATATGAGTTCTCGGTGAAAGCGAGAGCCAATCCCTACAAATCCACCACCACGTAATCGCTCTCCACCGACACCGCCAAGATCTCCGCCACATACGGCCCCTTCACCACATTGGTGCCCGGCTCGACATTGACCGGATAGGCGCGGGTGCGGAATTTCTTGGGGTCGCAGTAGGACTGGCCGGTGCGGATGTCGAACTCCCAGCCGTGCCAGGGGCAGCGGAGGATTTCGCCCAATCGGGTGTATTCGATCTCGCCGGGATCGGAGGATTGCGCCAGGCCGATCAGCGGGCCCTCGCACAGAGCGGCGCCCTGATGAGGGCAGCGGTTCAACAGGCCGAAGAACTCGCCCTTGATGTTGAAGATCGCAATCGGGCGCTCGTCGATGGTGAGGAATTTGCGGGTGCCCGGCGGAAGTTCGTCCACCGGGGCGATAACGTGACGGGCCATCAAGCTATTCCGTAGAGCTTTTTGGCATTGCCGAGATAAAACGCCTCGCGGTTGGCGTCGCTGACGCCGGGCGGCAGCACGCGCGTCGGCTCATCGAAGTCCCAATGCGGGTAGTCGGTGGCGAACAGCAACTTGTCCCAGCCGATCCAGTCGATGACGTCGAACAGATGGTCGCGGCGCTCCGGATCTTCCATCGGCTGCGTAGTCCAGAAGATGTGGTCGCGGATATATTCCGACGGCTTGCGCTTGAGGTGCGGTACCTCGCTGTGCAGCCGCTCAAAACTCTTGTCGAGCCGCCACGACAGCGACGGCGCCCAGCCGAAGCCGGCCTCGATCATCACCATCTTCAGCTTCGGGTGCCTGGCGAATACGCCCTCCAGCACGATGCTGGCGAGCGCGGTCTGCTGGCACTGCGAATGGCCGACCATTTCCTCGATGTAGAAGCTGGGCCAGCCGGATGCGGTGATCGGATTGCCGCCGAAACCGAAGGCGTGCACGCCGACCGGAAGCCCCACCTCCTCGGCCGCTTCATAGATCGGCCAGTAGCGGCGCTGGCCCAGCGGCTCGACATTGCGGCTGAGCAGCAGCACCTGCACGAAATTCCTGTCACCGGCGCGGCGGCGAATTTCGGCGGCGGCGGACACGCCGTCCTCGTTGGCGACCACGACCGAGCCTTTCAGGCGGCTGTCCTGGCTGGTCCATTTTGCGATTTGCCAGTCGTTGATGGCGGTGGCGAGCGCGGCGGACAGATCCTGGTTGCGCAGGCCCTGCCCGGTGTTGAGCGGATTGAGCACGCCGAGCGCGACATTGTAGGGATCGAGCAGCTGCTTCTGCATGAACGACAGCGAGGAGCCCTGCGGGCCGCCTTCCGGCGGATATGCATCGCGACGCGACGCATTGGGCTGCGCCTTCGGATAGGGCGGGCCTTCCATCATGCCCTGATAGGCCTGCTTGCCGTAGGTCTCGAGATGGTCGTGCCAGCGTTTTGCAAGGAACGGGTACAACTCGCTTGCGGTCGCGCGCGCCGGATGGATGTCGCAATCGGCGATCGCGGTCTTGACCTCAACGGATGAACCGGGTGCCGGACGGTCGCGGAACTGGACGTTCATGGCGTTGTCTCCTTATTAGTGGGCATGATCTCTTCCGAAAACCGGATTCCACTTTTCGGGATCATGCCACCACCGGCTGCTTCAAGCGCGGGTAAGTCGCGTGCGGATTGTCGATCATGATCTTGCGCACAAGATCGGGCGAAATTCCCTCGGGCAGCACCTGGTCGCCTTCGAATTGCCAGTGCGGATAGTCGGTCGAGAATAGGAGCAATTCATCGGACTGCATATGGTCAAACAGGCGATTTAGTGTCGCCGGATCCGGCGGCGCATCGATCGGCTGCAGCGAAAACCGGATGTTGCTGCGCACAATTTCCTGGGGCGAGCGGTCCACCCACGGCGTTTCCATGCGCACGCCGCGCCAGAACTTGTGCAGTCGCCAGAGGTAAGACGGCAGCCAGCTCCAGCCGGATTCCAGCATCACCATTTTCAGGTTCGGATGCCGCGCGAATACGCCCTCGACGATCAGGCTGGTCAATTGCGTCTGGAACGCCTGCGCCTGCGCGACGTAATCCTCGATGTGATAGGAACCCCAGCCGACCGAGGTCGGCGGGTTGTGATAATTGCTGCCGGCGTGAATGCCGATCGGCAATCCGAGCCGCTCGGCGGCGGCATAGATCGGCCAGTAGGTGCGCTTGCCCAAGGGCATGTCGCCCATGACCAGCATCAGCACCTGAACGAAGCGCTTGTCCTTGGCACAGCGCTCGATCTCCGCCACCGACTTCTCGACGCTCTGCACCGGTATCACGATCGAGCCGCGCAGCCGCGGCTCCTTGTCGAGCCATTCCTTGACCAGCCAGTCGTTCAGCGCGCGGCAGAACGCGTTCGCCATGTCCTCGGAAAACACCATCTGCACGCCGTACAGGGGATTGCAGATGCCAGTGCTGACACCAAAACGGTCGAGCGCCTGCGTCTTCATGTCGTCAAGGCTGGAGCCCGGCTTGCCCTGCGCCGGCCGCCAGTCCGGCCGCGACGAGATCGGCGAGTTGGTCGGATAGGATTGTGACACGAGGTCGGTCATGCCCCGCGTCGTCACCTGGTCGCGCCAGTAATCGTTGAGGTAGGGCAGCAGAGCAGTCAGATGAGGAACGGCAGGATGCAGATCGCAATCCACGCCGCCCGCGAGCGGTGACGTCATGACCTCTGGTTTCCTCTCGGCTCGTAGCGTCCATTGAATTCGGCGTTGGCTCGCTGAATCCTTGCGCAGCATATGGCGCGCGCGCTGCCCCGTCCATCGGCGGAGCCAATGCCTTGCGAGTCGGCAGCCATGCAATCCTGTGCTAGGAGATCGGCAGGACTTCGCGTTGAAGCCCATCCCGCGCCAGAATTGAGAGTCGAATGAAAGACCTTGTCCCGATCGCCGAAAAAATCGCCGCCCGACTGATCGAACGCAAGCAGACCATCGCGGTCGCGGAGTCCTCGACCGGCGGACTGATTTCCGCAAGCCTGCTCACGGTGCCCGGCGCCTCGGCGTATTTTCTCGGCGGCGGCGTGATCTATACGCGCGACGCGCGGCGGATCCTGATGGACATCCCCGACGAGGCGATGAAGGGAATTCGTTCGGCGTCGGAGCCCTATGCCAAACTGCTGGCGAGCCAGATCCGCCAGCGTTTTGGCACCGACTGGGGCCTCTCCGAGACCGGCGCAACCGGTCCCACCGGCAACCGCTACGGCGACGCCGCCGGCCACAGCTGCATGGGGCTCGCCGGGCCGGAGAATGCGGTGATCACGCTGGAGACCGGCAGGTCCGATCGCCAGGCCAACATGCACAGCTTCGCGAGTGCTGCGCTGAATTTATTGCTGCAGAATTTATCGCGGTAGGCCGTAACCCGCATGGAGCGAACGGGTCGACGCGAAGCGCCGCCGTTGGCGCAATCCGGGAGCGGATGTGCGGCTGGCCCCGGATTTCGCAAGGGCTCCATCCGGGCTACGGGCTTAGCGGACACTCGCTTGAGCGGCCGATCTCCTCAACAAGGCGTCCGTCGCGAACATGAAGCCATCTTGTCGTCGGCGATCGGCGATCAAAAAGCACCCATTGTGGATCGCCCTCCGACGTCATAAACGAGACGACGCGGCGCTCATTCGATAATTCCATGGCGAGTTCCGGCAGCTTCCCAAACACGTCGACGTTCGTTACGGTGCTGCCGCGGAGTTGCAGTAGCACGGCTTCCCAGAGGGCATCATCGCTCCAGCTGCCGCAGATTATCGAGTTTCCGCCTTCAATCCTCCAACTCCACTCGATCATGGCGCTCAACTCGCCTCGAGGTTCTCCTGAAGAACCATCGCGGCGCGTTCGTTGTGTTAACGCACCAAATTCAAGGAAAATCGCGGACCCATGACCTCGCCAGGTATGGGTAAGACTCATCCGAACGAGACTATGCCGGTAGCCATCTAAGAGGCTTGATGCCATGAACTAATCCTACCCGCCAAGCGTCCGGCGCGCTCCTCACCTCTCCCGGAACGAGCGCATCAGCTGATCGCTCAGCGGCTTCATCAGATAAGACAGCATGGTGCGGTCGCCGGTCTGCACGAAGGCTTCGACCGG
>Ga0193742_1001871_pt1 | contig 12282 bp, 23 predicted proteins | sample L2c1metaG_FD_165511 | JGI IMG/M metagenome (GOLD analysis project Ga0193742, IMG submission 165511) | Soil microbial communities from a riparian zone of the East river system, Colorado, United States - L2c1 | ecosystem: Environmental > Terrestrial > Soil > Riparian zone | place: USA: East River... | reverse complement strand
CAAGGTCGCCTCGTTAACCAGCATGAAGTACTGGGGAAGGAGGCCCCTTCTGTGACCCGCCAGGGTCATGTACAGCCCAGGCACGGTTTCGTGCTGGTTGTACCGGATCCATGCAGCATGGTGGTACTCAGCGCTGTGCTCACCCTGCGTCTGAGTGACGCACTGCGGGGAACAGAGCAGACCATCTGCCGGGGAGTGGATCCGAACGGCGCCGACGAGCTTCATGTGCCCATCTTGCGTCGGGAACACCTGGTAGTACGGCGTGTCTGGGTTGAGCTCAGCGAGTTCGTAGCCCACTTTGGCCCCGAAAGCTTCGCTGAATGTCGCGAGTGCGCTCACATTACTCCTGTCATTAAGAACGATGAATAAAACCCATCCATCGTTTGCGACCAATAGGCATACATCTGACGCAATTAAAGCACCGTCATTTACCTCTGTCAACTATGCTAGAATATGCTCATGCCTAGAAAAACAAAAAAGTCCCAAGAAACCGAAAAAGACAGCACATATTTTCTCAAATTAGTTATCTACATCATCCTCGGGACATTCTGGCTGAAATTCGCCAGTCCGATGCACATCGGCGATGTTGTATTGAACGGCTTGCCGCTCGGTTTGTTCATTGGCGTCGTATTTGCCAGCCATGATCATTTCCAGATTGATCGCAAGGTTGAATATGCCGTCCTGATCGTCATGACAATTCTGAGTTATTTCTTGCCGGCCGGTATCGTCGTTTAGTCTTTATTTGCCTTGAGGCCGGGTGCCATTTGTTCGATGACTTCGTCGAGTGTTAGATCAGAATTCTGCATAGCTTGGGCAAGGTTGACGCCAATGTACCTGTAATGCCACGGCTCAAATGCAACTCCCGTGATCGGCTGTTTTCCTTCTGGATAGCGCTGGATAAACCCGAATTTTGGCGCGTTTTCAGCGAGCCATGAAACAGCCGCTTGCGACAGGGAACAGGTGTCACTGTCAGCTTCGCATTGACTGGATGCTGATGCGAGGTCAACAGCCATGCCAGTATGATGCTCGCTCGTGCCTGGTACAGCGACATACAAATCGGCCATGGCCTTACCTTGTTCGGCGATAAATTCGCTCTGTAGTGTGCGCTGGTCGGCAACTGAACGGTAGGCGCTCGATAGCATCAACTCGATACCATCCTGCTCGGCGGCAGCATACAGCGCCTGCAGAGGAGCCTCGATACCTTTTTGGACCTTCATTGGTTCACCTGAATCTCCGTGGGCAACTGACGTCTCGACAAGTTCATCCTGGACGTAATCGGCTGGTAGTGGATGAGTCTTTGATACCAGTCCCCACAATTGTCCTGGCCGGACTAGCCCTGGTGTTGGTAAGTAGACGACCGTATCACTGCCGGGTACGACAAACCGCTTTGACTCAAATGTAGCGGTCGCGGATAGGACAGCATCAGTTCGCGCGTACACGGCGTCGGTCTCACGCAACATGGAATAGAAATAGAGCCCTGCGCCGATAATGGCGATTATCGCGAGCCAAAATGTGAATGACAGGCTGTGTTTTTCCCGGGGTGCTTGTTCGATGTTCATACTCACATAATACAGGAACATTGCTGGCACCTGCGTGACCGAGTACAATAAACGTAACTATGATGAAGAAGTACGGCTCAATATTTGTAGCCCTGGTAATCGCGCTAGGCATCGTTGGAGCGACCGGACTCACTATCTATGCCCGGGAACAATCAGCCAATACCTGCAAGCCAGCTAGCGACGCATTTTGTTACGAACCACAGATCAGCTCACAAGCAGAAATACTTGGCAGCGTTGCCATGCCGAAACTAGCCACCCCGGGCTGGCTTGCCCCGGCGCAGCCAGCAACACGTGAAGTAACATATACCGTTCAGACCCGGGGTACAGTGACCGCTGATGTTACCGAATTTAAATCCCAGGTGAACGAAACGCTTAATAGCTCGCTTGGCTGGTCCCGGCTCGGAGTCAGGTTCACCCCAGTTGAGACCGGTGGCCAATATACAATATGGCTGAGTGAAGCCTCACAAGTTCCAAGCTTTTCGGCATCAGGGTGTGACACCGTCGTAAGCTGCACGGTGGGTAATAATGTCATTATCAACCAAACACGCTGGCTTAATGGATCCGACGCGTGGAATGCCGCGGGCGGTAGTTTGCGTGATTACCGGCACATGGTCGTCAACCACGAAACAGGACACTGGCTTGGTCATGGCCATGAATTCTGCTCGGCCGCTGGTCAACCTGCACCTGTGATGCAGCAACAGACGATTAACATGCAGGGCTGCACACCGAACCCGTGGCCGCTTGCCAGTGAGATGTATGCTCCAAAACTAGGAATACGCTCATGAGCGAAGAGAAAAAAGGATTCGTCAATCGTCATGGACATCGCGCAGACATGAACCGCATCGATCTGAGTGATATCTCGGTCGATAGCGACGGTGCTGTTCCGACGCACGATTCGCCGGAGCCGCTAGTACACCCAAAACCCGTTCGCCGCCGGCGTGCATTCAGCTTCCATTTGAGTAAGCGCCGGCTACTCATTATCGGTGGGATTATCCTCGTATTACTACTGTTGCCTATTATTGCCGGCGAAATCGTCGCGGCCAGCTACCGGTCGGATGCGGGTGCGGTCAGCGGTAAATTGAATAAACTGGTTAGTGACAAGGCTCTGCCTTCACAGCAAAAAACGACTATCAAACTAGGCGTCATAGGTGAAATGGCCACTAGTGTTGATGATATACGCAGTTCCACCTGCGGAGGCGGTTTGCTCGATAATGTAGCCATGCTTTATCCACGGGCAAAATCTGCCCATACCGACTGTGTCGAAAAAAACGGACGATTGTCTGATCTCAGTAGCGCACTCAAGAAGTTAGAAGCCGAAAACCGCTACGTAGATTCAGCGCTCACTGCAACGAAAACCGTGACCGCGCCATTATCTGAGCCATACGCAGTCATAGATGCCCAGCAGACGAATTGGGTGGCTGCGCGGGATGCGCTCAAAAAACTTAGTCCCCCGACGGAGTGGCAGGAACAGCACACGACCCTGATGCGTTGGGTTTCAGCGGTAGCCGAGGGCTGGACAGCGCTCAACGGTGCATCAGGCCTACAGGATAAGGCTAAGTTTGAATCTGCGGAAAAGGACCTGAACGCGGCGTACGAGGGTATTCGTAGCACGGTTAATGAGCTCATGACGACGCTCCACCAAACACAAAACACGGTCACGGCTACCCGCAAAGCTCTTCAGTAGTAAACTTGTTGACAACAGAGGCCATTATCTGTTATGCTGCATTGGTAACTCAAAAGATTATTAGCGGTTCTTGGTGAATCGGCAGGTCTATCCCTGATAGAAACCGCCGGAAACCAAGAATTTTAAGTGGGAGCAGAGCGAATGAAAACGCTACTCGGTACCAAAATTGGTATGACCCAAATCATCAGCGATGAAGGCGCGGCCGTTCCGGTCACGTTGATTCAAGCTGGCCCTGTCACAGTCACTCAAGTAAAGACTGTGGAGAAAGACGGCTATAACGCTGTCCAAGTGGGATATGGTGAGGGTAAGAACTTGAGCAATGCCGTTGCAGGTCATGTAAAGGCCGCCAACATTACCCCGAAAGTACTTCGGGAAGTCCGCGTCGACGAATTAGGTGATGGCCTAACAGTCGGTGCAACATTTGACGTAAGCGGCTTTGCCGTCGGTGACGTGGTCGATGTCACTGGTACTAGTAAAGGTAAAGGTTTTGCCGGTACTGTCAAACGACACAATTTCAACACCAGCAAATCAACGCACGGTGGTAACGGAAACGTACGTAAACCAGGTTCAATCGGTTCTATGTACCCACAAAAAGTCTTTCGCGGTAAGCGAATGGCTGGACGTATGGGCCATGACCAAGTAACAGTTAAGAACCTCGTCGTTGCCTACATCGACTTGGAATCTAACCTGATCGGCCTCAAAGGCGCCGTTCCTGGTCCACGAAAAGGCATCGTTACTATCGGAGGAAAGGCTTAAAATGGCTGAGACTAAAACAACTACAGCTGCAAAACCTGCAGCGCCAAAGCTTTCCAAAGCTGTTTTCGCCGTTGAAGTTCCAAACCACGAACTGCTCAAACTCGCTTATGATGCTTATCTTGCAGCTGCCCGTCAGGTCAGCGCTACTACCAAAACCCGTGGTGAAGTCCGCGGTGGTGGTAAAAAACCTTGGAAACAAAAAGGAACAGGACGCGCACGTTTCGGTTCATCTCGTAACCCAATCTGGCGCGGTGGTGGTATCGTTTTCGGACCACTCGGTCATGAAAATTACACCAAACGAATGAGCACGACTCAAAAACGTGTTGCACTTCGCCAGGCTCTCACACTTGCAGATAAAGCCGGTAAATTCCTCGTCACTGACGTGAAATCAACTGGCAAAACCAAAGACATCGTCGATTTCCTAGGCAAAAACAAATTGGCCGACACTCGCCGGGTGCTCATGGTTGTTGACGCCAAGACTCCAGAAATGGGTCGTGCGACCAACAACATCCCAACTGTTGAGCTGAAATCAGCCATGTACCTAAGTGTCTACCACATCCTGAACGCCGACAAAATCGTCATCACCCCAGCTGCATTGAAAACAGTTGAGACGTGGCTGACACAGGAGGCTAAATCATGACATTAATTCCACGAGTTAGTGAAAAGACATACGCTAGCGCTCAAAACCAAACGTACGTATTCAACGTTCCAACAACCGCTAACAAGCAGCAAATCGCTGACGCAGTTGCAACTGAATACGGTGTCACCGTTGCCGACGTTCGCGTTGTCAACATCAAAGGCAAACCTGTCCGCGCTAGCCGCGGCAAGCGAGCCAACCCAGGTACTGCGCTCAGGACCAAGCGCAAAAAAGCCTACGTTCGCGTCAGCGAAGGCACGATTAATGTGTTTAACGAAGAAGAGGGGACCAAGTAATGGCTATTAAAGCATACAAGCCTACTACCAACGGTCGCCGTGGTATGACGTCACAAGATTTTGCTGACATCACCACGAAAAAACCTCTGAAGAGCTTGTTGAAAATCAAGAAATCAACTGCCGGCCGCAACAACCAGGGCCGCATCACTACCCGTCACCGCGGTGGTGGTGTCAAACAGTTCTACCGATTGGTAAACCACCGGTTGGCTCCAGGCACCGTCGCGACTGTCGAAGAAATCGAATACGATCCAAACCGTTCAGCCCGCATCGCTCGTGTCAAAGACCAACACGGTCTGTACCACTACATCCTTGCTAACAAAGGCATGAAAGTCGGTACAAAAGTTTCCAGCGGCGAAGACGCTACTGTCGAAACTAGCAACCGCTTGCCTTTGAGCAAAATCCCAACTGGTACCCAGATCTACAATATTGAACTCCAAGCAGGAAAAGGTGGCCAAGCCGTCCGTTCTGCTGGTACCAAAGCACAGCTCATGGCCAAAGAAGGCAACTACGCCCAGGTCAAAATGCCATCCGGTGAAGTTCGCCGTTTCCGCATCGAGTGTATGGCGAGTATCGGTGTCGTCGGTAACGAACAGCATCAGAACGTTAAAATCGGTTCTGCTGGTCGTAAGCGTCGCATGGGTATCCGCCCAACTGTCCGTGGTGTCGTAATGAATGCCGCAGACCACCCGCACGGTGGTGGTGATGGTGGCCGTCACGGTCCCGGTAAACCGCCTCGTACTCCATGGGGTCAGTTGACATTGGGTTACCGAACACGCCGACGTAAGTCAACCAACAACATGATTGTTAAAAGTCGCCATGAGGCGAAGAGGAAGAGGTAAGGCATGAGTCGTTCACTCAAAAAAGGTCCTTTCGTCGACTTCAAGCTTGCCAAAAAAGTGGCGGCACTCGGAGCTGATGATCGAACCGTAATCAAAACTTGGGCCCGTGCGAGCACGATTAGCCCAGACATGGTCGGCCGTACGATCGCTGTTCACAACGGACGTATTCACGTTCCTGTGTTCGTCAGCGAAAACATGGTTGGTCACAAGCTTGGTGAATTTTCACCAACGCGTAAATTCCGTCGTCACGGCGGCAAGGAGAAGAAATAATGGCTGACATGAAATCTACTCACGCCATTGCCCGCGGTGTCCGCATCGCGCCACGCAAAATTTCCCTCGTTGCTAGCCTTGTCCGCGGACGTACTGTCGCTGACGCACTGACTATCCTGGAGCACACGCCAAAACGTGCTGCTAAACCAGTTGCCAAAGTCATTGCGAGCGCCCAAGCAAACGCAACTAATACCCACGGTATTGACGGCAAGACGCTTATTATCGAGAGCCTCCAGGTAACTGCTGGTCCTCGCCTAAAGCGATTCAAACCTGCCGCTCATGGCCGCGCACTTCCTTTCCAGAAGAAGACAACCCACATTCGTGTCGTTGTGACTGGCGCTGAAAAGGTCAAGAAAGCTGCCAAAAAGACCGTCGAGAAAGAGGAGGCTAAGTAATGGGCCAAAAAGTAAACCCAATTAGCATGCGCCTGCAAGTTAACAAAAACTGGCGTTCACGCTGGTTCGCGACAAAACGCGAATATGTTCAATGGTTGCTCGAAGACATCAAAGTCCGCGACGTCATTGAGAAACGATTTGCTACTCGTGCTGTTATCAACTTGATCGAAATCGAACGCTCAGCTAACCAAGCTACTATCAACATCCACACCTCTAAAGCCGGTGTCGTCATCGGCCGCGGTGGTGCAGGTGTCCAGGAAGTGAAAAGCGATATCGAACGCATCATCAACATGCCGGTCCGCATCAACATCGAAGAAGTAAAACGCCCAGAACTAGCGGCAAAACTCGTCGCCGAGAACATTGCCCGCCAACTCGAACGCCGTATTAACTTCCGACGTGCAACTAAAATGACTGCCCAGAACACGATGAACGCAGGCGCCAAAGGTATTCGTATCGAGGTTGCTGGTCGTTTGAACGGTGCTGAAATGTCACGACGTGAAAAAGTAATCCAGGGTTCAGTACCACTCCACACGATTCGTGCTGACATCGACTACCACTTGGCGAAAGCTCAGACCCAAGCCGGTGTTATCGGTGTAAAAGTCTGGATCTACAAGGGAGAGAAGGCCTAAGTTATGTTGTTACCAAAGAAAACCAAGTTCCGTAAGGTACGCAAAGGCAAGAACGATGGCGTCGCTACTCGTTCTAACTACATCGCCTTTGGTGACTACGGTCTGCAAAGTTTGACTAACGAACGCATTAGCTCACGTCAGATCGAATCTGCCCGTCAAGCAATGACCCGTTACATCAAGCGTGGTGGTAAAATCTGGATCCGTATCTTCCCACACACTCCTGTGACGCGTAAGCCGCAGGACGTGAAAATGGGATCAGGAAAAGGAAACCCAGAATTCTTTGTCGCCAAAGTAAAGACCGGAACAGTCATGTTCGAAATGAAGGGTGTTACCGAAGAAGTTGCCCGCGAAGCTATGCGCCTCGCAGCACACAAACTTCCCGTTAAAACCCGTTTCATCATTAGAGAGGAAGCATAGTTATGAAAACTTCTGAACTACGAGCAAAGAAACCAGCCGAGTTGGTAGAACTCCTATTAACTACCCGCAAAGAATTAAACGACGCACGCCGCGGCCTCGCTGCCGGTGAACTGAGTAACCCGCGGGTTATCACAGCTAAACGCCGTTTGATCGCCCAGATCAATACTATCGCTGTCGAAACAGCAGTTAACGAGGAGAAAGCTTAAAATGGCTAAGAAACTCACAGGTATTGTGTCTTCTGACGTCGCTGACAAGACGATCACCGTTACTGTCACTCGTCGCGAGACACACCCTATTTATGGTAAACAGTACACTGTTACCTCTAAATATGCCGCTCATGATGAAAAGAATGAAGCACATATTGGTGACCGTGTTGAAATTAGTGAAATCCGCCCTGTATCAAAGCGCAAGTCATTCACGCTCGACCGTATCGTCGAAACTGGACACGCGAGCGTCGAACTGAAGGACGAGGAGGCTGAAAAAGCATGATCCAACAAGAATCACGACTAAAAGTCACTGACAACTCAGGTGCCAAGGAAATCCTTTGTATCCGAGTGCTTGGGGGCACTGGCCGCCGCTACGCACACGTCGGTGATACTATTGTCGCGACGGTCAAACAGGCGAGCCCAACTGGAACTGTAAAAAAGAAATCAGTTGTCAAAGCCGTTATTGTTCGTACGACAAACCAGATTCGCCGCAAAGACGGTTCAACGATCCGTTTCGACGACAACGCTGCCGTTATCATTGGCGACGACAAATTGCCACGCGGTACCCGTGTATTCGGACCAGTTCCACGTGAACTACGCGACATGGGCTACATGAAAATTATCAGCCTTGCACCGGAGGTACTCTAATATGACTACTATTCGCATCCGAAAAGGCGACCTCGTGAAAGTTATCACAGGTAGCAACAAGGGCAAAATCGCCAAAGTACTGACGACTAGCAGCTCTGACATGACTGTGACCCTAGAGGGCATCGGCATCGTCAAACGTCACGTGAAGCCTTCACAGGCTAGCCCACGTGGCGGCACCAAAGAAATCCACCTCGGTTTGCCAATTAGCAACGTTGCTCTCGTAGTTGATGAAGCCAAGGGCACAACCAGCCGGATTGGATACGCGCTTGCCAAAGACGGATCAAAAGTCCGTATCGCAAAGCGCACCGGAAAGGAGATTAAATAATGGCTACCAAAAAAACAGCTGAAGTCAGCGTCCAACCACGTCTGAAACAACTCTACAAAGAGAAAATGGTAGCCGAGCTCGCTAGTGAATTGGGGCTGGATAACATCCACCAAGTTCCAAAGCTAGAAAAAATCGTCGTGAGTGTCGGCATCGTCACAACACTCCGTAAAATCACCGGCCAGCAACCTGTTGACCGCATGGCTCGCAAATCTATCGCAACATTCAAAATCCGTGCCGGTATGAACCGTGTCGGTGTCAGCGTCACTCTACGCGGTGCTCGTATGTACGAGTTCCTAGACCGTTTGGTGAACGTTTCACTCCCACGTGTTCGTGACTTTCACGGAGTTGGGGCAAAGGGCTTCGACAAATCGGGTAACTATAACCTCGGTATTATCGAACAGTCAATTTTCCCTGAACTATCGTTCGAGGACACGCAAGTAGCCCACGGCCTACAGGTAACATTCGTGATTAACAACGAGGATAAAACTCATTCACGTGCCCTGCTGGAGAAATTCGGTGTGCCATTTGAGAAAGGAGACAAACGCTGATGGCTAAGAAATCAATGATCGCCCGCGATCTAAAACGCCAAAAACTGATCACTAAGTTTGCTGCAAAGCGTGCCGAACTCAAGGCCGCCGGAGACTTAGAGGGTCTACAACAACTTCCACGTAACTCGAGCCCTGCTCGCTGGAAGAACCGTGATTCAATCGATGGACGGCCACGTGCATTCATGCGCCGTTTCGGTCTCTCACGTATTAACTTCCGAGAACACGCGTCCAAAGGCGAGATTCCTGGTGTAACAAAGGCGAGCTGGTAGGAGAATATTATGGCATTACAATCTACTGACCCAATCGCTGACATGTTAACTCGCATCCGAAATGCGATGATGGCTGGCAAAAACGAAGTTCGTTTACCGAGCAGCAAAATCAAAACTACCGTTGCTGAGCAGCTGAAAAAATCAGGCTACTTGGCGAAAGTGACAACTGAAAAGGGCACTCCCCGCGATACCCTTATCATCACTATCCACGAATTAGGTAAAAACCCAACCATCACTGAAATTACCCGCGTGAGCAAACCTGGACGCCGCGTTTACGCAGCTGCCACGGAAATCCCACGTATCAAGAGCGGCCGCGGAATTGTTCTGGTCAGTACGTCACGTGGCGTTATGACCGGCCAAGAAGCAGTCAAAAACCGCCTCGGTGGTGAATTACTCTGCAAGGTGTATTAGTACAAAGTTTTAAAGTTGAAAGTTAAGGAAATATAATGAGTCGAATCGGAAAACTACCCATCCAGGTTCCTGCGGGCGTGACAATCACGGTCGACTCTGACGCCGTGCGCGTTCAGGGTCCCAAAGGAAACTTGGAACAATTCATGTTGCCAAACGTTACTGTTGCAGTAGCTGATGGCCAGGTCGTTGTCAGCCGCAAGGACGACAGCAAACCAGCCAAAAGCCAGCATGGACTTATGCGCGCACTGATCAACAACATGGTTGTTGGCGTTACCAAAGGCTTCGAGAAAAAACTTGAAGTCAACGGCGTCGGTTTTCGTGTCGCTAGTAGCGGCCAAAACTTGGACATGAGCCTCGGATTTTCACACCCTGTGAAATACGTTGCACCAGAGGGCGTCACTATTGCCGTCGAGAAAATGAATATCACAGTGAGTGGCATCAGCAAACAACAGGTGGGCCAGGTTGCAGCTGAAATCCGTTCCCTGAAAAAACCTGAACCGTACAAGGGTAAAGGCATTAAATACGCTGACGAAGTTATCCTTCGCAAGGCAGGAAAGGCAGGCAAGTAATCATGAATTTAGCTCATAAACTACTCAACCGATCACTTCGCAAAGGCCGCGTCCGTGCTCGTATCACTGGCACCACGACCCGTCCTCGCCTGACTGTGACGATTAGCAACTTGCACATCAGTGCACAGCTGATCGATGACTCACTCGGTAACACGCTCGCATCCGCAACTACCGTCGGTACCAAACAGACCGGTACGATGAGCGAACGTGCCGTCTGGGTTGGTGAAGAAATTGGCAAAAAAGCCACTAAATTGAAAATCAAGCAAGTTGTCTTTGACCGCAACGGTCGTGCCTATGCCGGTCGTTTGAGCGCTCTCGCTGACGCTGCACGTAAACAAGGGCTGGAGTTTTAATCATGGCTGAACAACCACGAACACCACAGAACCGCGATAGCCGTCCACCACGTCGTAACGACCGCGCGCAGGCTCCCCGCGAAGAAAAACAATTCGAAGAACTCGTCATCAACATCGACCGTGTCGCACGTGTCGTAAAAGGTGGACGCCGTTTCCGCTTCAAAGCTCTCGTCGTCGTCGGTGACCGCAAAAACAAAGTCGGTGTCGGCGTCAGCAAAGGACAAGACGTCCAAACTGCGATCGCCAAAGCAACCGATGTTGCGAAAAAACACATGATCACTATCCCAGTCATCAACAACACCATTCCGCATGACATTGAAGTCAAAGTCGGTGGTGCACGTGTCCTGCTGAAGCCTGCTTCAAAAGGTACCGGTATTATCGCTGGTGGTGTTGTCCGGTCAGTCATCGGTGTCACTGGCATCACTAACTTGCTCTCAAAATCACTCGGTTCTACGAACAAAGTGAACATCGCTTACGCAACTATCGAAGCGCTCAAGCAGATGGTCGCCCAGGAAGACTGGCTGAACCCACCCAAGAAACGTTCTCAGTCAAAAGAAAATGAGACTGAAGACAAGAAGCCTAAAGTGGAGGCTAAATAATGAAGTACAACGAATTACAAGCTGACGCTAACAAAGACCGCAAGCGTGTCGGTCGTGGAATCAGTGCCGGACAGGGTAAAACCGCCGGTCGTGGTACCAAGGGACAGAACGCTCGTACCGGTAAAAAACTCCGTGCAACGTTCATGGGTGGCCAACGCTCACTCGTTCAAGCGACGCCAAAGCTGAAAGGCTTTAAAAGCATCCGTGTACCAGCCCAGGTTGTGTACATCGACCAGTTGAACGACGTCAAAGCCGCTATCATCGACAACCACGTGTTGTTTACGGCTGGCCTCGTCAGCACACCACACCACACGGTCAAATTGATCGCCCGCAGTGAATACACTGGCAAAGCAACCATCAAAGTCCAAGGCGCAAGTGCAAGTGTCAAAGCAGCGATTACTAGTGCCGGCGGTACATTTGAATCAGTCCCAGTTCCACTCAAAAAAAGCACCAAGACAAAAGAAGATAAATAAGTTTATCTTCGCTGTCACAAAAGCTCCGCGATTATGCGGAGCTTTTGTTATACCCATGTCGGGCTATCGGTCGTTTTTTGGTGTATACTAATGATTGAATTTCCATATACATAAAAAGAGGCTGAGTTACTATGAACTGGCGTACCATTTTCGCATCACTTAAAAGCCGCGACATGCAGAAACGCTTGCTCGTCGTGCTTGGCATTATCATCGTTTACCGTTTCCTATCACAGGTTCCTGTGCCACTGGCAGAGCCTACCGAATTACGTCAGATTATCGATAACACGCTGAGCAGTTCTGATTTTGGCGGGTTCTTGAACCTGCTGTCGGGCGGAGCGCTCGCGAGCCTTTCGATCGTTCTGGTGGGACTCAGCCCGTACATTACCGCATCTGTTATCA
>Ga0193742_1001870_pt1 | contig 12286 bp, 9 predicted proteins | sample L2c1metaG_FD_165511 | JGI IMG/M metagenome (GOLD analysis project Ga0193742, IMG submission 165511) | Soil microbial communities from a riparian zone of the East river system, Colorado, United States - L2c1 | ecosystem: Environmental > Terrestrial > Soil > Riparian zone | place: USA: East River... | reverse complement strand
GTCGGCACCCCGTACTCCCGGGCCAGGATCGCCAGGTGGGAGAGCACCGAACCGGTCTCGGCGACCAGCCCGGCCAGCCCCGGCAGCAGCGGCGCCAGGCTCGGGTCGAGGTGCTCCACCACCAGCACGGCGCCCTCGGAGGGCGTCCCCGTCCCGTCGTGGACCCGACCCATGCCCCGACCGCCACCGGCGCCCCGACCACCTCCGCCACCGCGGCGGGTGTTCTCGGCGGCCACCGGCACGATCACGTCGCCGGCCTGCCGGAACGCCCGGGGCAGCGGCGTCTCCACCACCGCCCGGACCTCGCGGGCCGACAGCTGCCCGGCCAGCGCGGCGTGCAGGTCGTCGAGGCTCAGGTCGCGCACGTCGGCGGGGTCGGCGAGCACGCCCCGGCGGACCAGCTCTGCGCCCAACGCCAGCGCGGCCCGGGCGGTGAGCTCCTGCACCCAGCGGACGCGCAGCCGCAGCGCCTCCCGCCGGGTGGCCGGGTCGTCGGGATCGGCCTCGGTCGACGATGCGGCCGCCCGGGGCCCGGTCGGCGCGGCGGGCAGCGCCGGCGGGGTACCGATGCGCGGCGGCAGCAGGCTCAGCAGCACCGGGTTCTCGGCGAGCAGGGACTCGTCGTCGACCTCGGCGCCCACCCCACGGGCCGTCGACAGCACCGCGAGAGCGCGCGACGCCGCGGTCGGGGCCGTGGTGTCGGCCGACAGCAACTGCCCGGCCAGCACCTCGTATCCGTGCAGGCTCCGCAGCGCCTCCGCCGACCGCTCCATCAGCCCCAGCAGGTCGGCCGACGTCAGGGTGTCGAGCCGGGGCACGGAGCGCAGGTCGGTGTCGATCTCGCGGAGGATGTCGCCCGCCAGCGACGGCAGCGCGGCCCGCAGGCGTCCCACCCGCCAGGCGGCGAGGGCCTGCCGTGCCGGTGGCCGCGGGTCGAGACGGGCGTACCAGGGACGACGCACCGGCGACAGGCCCAGCAGCTCCAGGTCGACCGCCGGCCGCCCACCCAACGCCACCACCACCGGCGACGCCCCCAAGCGCCGCGCCGACGTGGCGCCGAGCAGCTCCAGCGCAATGCGCAGGCCGTCGCGCAGCGGCGGGATCCAGAGGTCCTCCTCCAGCGGCGACAGCGCCACCGGGAACGTCTCGGCCAGCGGTCCCGGCCCGAGCACCGGCCCCGACGCCGCCTGCGCCTCGGCCCCGACCGTGGTGATCGGCCGCGACTGCAGCAGCACCAGCCGACCGTCGTGCTCCAGCGCCCACTCGATGTCCTGCGGGCCCCCGAACAGTTCGGCGGCGTCGTGTGCCAGCTGGGCCAGCGACCGTCGCACGCTGCGGGCGCGCACCGCGCCGGGCACGTCGCCCGTCGTCTCCAGAAGGCGACCCCGCGGCGACAGCGAGAACTGGCCACCGCTGATCGATCCGCTCACCAGCTGGTCCGGACCGCCCGGCACGCAGGCGACCACCAGGCGGCCGCGGCTGCCGGTCACGGGATCGGCGCCGAACAGCACGCCACCCCAGGCAGGTCGCAGCTGGCGCTGCACCAGCACCGCCATCGGCGCGCCGTGGCCCGAGTCGATCACCTCCTGGACGGCGGCGAGCAGGTCGTCCCAGCCGTCGACGTCGAGCACGGAGGTGAACTGGCCGGCCATCGACGACGTCTCACCGTCCTCGTGGGGCGACGAGGACCGCACGATCAACGACCGTGACCCCGCCCCTCCCAGGTGCCGCCAAGCCCGCTTGAGCTGCTGCGACAGGATGTCGGGCGGGTCCGCACCCCGCCACGTCGACGTCGCGGCGGTGGACACGACGAAGCCGTACAACGCCGGGAGACCGGCGCCACGCGCGACCGCCAACGCCGCGGCCTTCGCTCCAACCACTGCCGGATCTCGGCTGGCGGGATGGTCCAGCCCGATCACGCCGGGGGGCGACGTGCTCTCGTCCGACAGCCTGGTGTGACTCATCGCCACCTCCGCGCTGATCGAAGTTGTTAAGGGGGTATTACGCCCAACCCTCCCTGTACCCGTTCTGTTCCCGACTGTTCAGCGCACCTTCAGCTTGCGTCAGTAGCATCTCGTTCCCGTGCACGTGCACCTCGATCCGCCACTTACCCCAGCTTCCGTCCTGCTTCCGCGCCGACGCCTGCTGGTCGCACTCGCCGCCCTCCTCGTCGCACTGGCCTTCGCCGCGGCGCTCGCCGGAGGCCAGACCCTGTTGACCTGGGACGAACCCATCCAGCGGGGCGTCGAGGCCCGACGCACCACCGGGCTCGACGAGTTCTTCCTCACCGTGTCCCGCCTGGGGAGCACCGTGATCGTGCTGGGGCTGGGGGCACTCGCCTCGATCGTCACGTGGCGACGCTGCCGGGCGGTCGCCGTCGCGATCGCGGTGGCGACGTTCAGCCGCCCGCTGATCGAGTTCGTCCTCAAGGCCGTCGTCGAGCGCGACCGCCCCAACTTCGCCCGGCTGGTGAACGGCACCGGCTACTCGTTCCCGAGCGGGCACGTGATGGCCGCCGTGGCCCTGTGGGGGCTGCTGCCGATGATCGTCGGCCTCTACACGCGCCGGCGGGCGCTGTGGTGGGCGTCGGTGGTGATCGCCGGGGCGCTCATCGTCGGCATCTCCGCCAGCCGTGTGTACCTGGGGGTCCACTGGTTCTCCGACGTCACCGGCGGCCTCGTGGTGGGCACGTTCTTCCTGCTGGGCGTCGACTACGTGCTGCGCCGGGCGCACGGCCACTACCCGTGCGGGCTGCTCCCCTGCCCCGACGAGTCGGACGAGACCGGCGCGGCGGGGTCCTCCGACGCACCCTGCTTCGACGCCTCCGAGCTCACGGCGGTCGACATCTCCGACAGCGCCGAGCGCAAGGTCGTCGCCACCTCGGCGGCCGCCTCGTCGTCGGCGTAGCGGGTCCGCGGCCAGAAGAACCCGCGCAGCCCGTCCTTGCGGTTGCGGGGCACCACGTGCACGTGCAGGTGGGGCTGGCTCTGGCTGACGACGTTGTTCATCGCCACGAACGACCCCGCCGCCGACATGGCGTGCTCCACCGCCCGCGTCACCCACTGCACGCGCTCGAAGAACGGCCCCACCTGGTCGGCCGGTAGGTCGGTGAGCGTCACGTAGTGGTCCCGGGGCACGACCAGCGTGTGGCCGGGGAACAGGGGCCGCACGTCGAGGAACGCCATGACGACCTCGTCGTCGAGCACCACGTGGGCGGGCAGGCGTCCGGCCACGATGGCGCAGAAGGTGCAGTCGTCGGACGTCTTCGTGGGCATGGTCAGCCGAGACTAACCCTGCGCGCTCGTCGAGAATCTCGGCGTGTTCTCCGACATCGGAGGGTCCGAAGGTGCAATATGACGCCATGAGGTCGCTCAGGGTGACCTGGACGACCTCGGAGAGCGAACTGTGGGGATCGCTCTTGATGACCTGCGGGCGGACGCTCCAGATGTGGCAGGGATCAAGGCGGAAGCACAGATGACCGACGAATCCACCGAAGACCCTCTGCGGGTCAGCTTTCTGATCACGTGCGTGGTCGACATCGTGGCGCCCGAGGTGGGTGAGGCCGCGGTGCGCACGCTGCGCGCCGCCAGGTGCACCGTGTCGTGCGACCTCTCGCAGACGTGCTGTGGCCAGCCGGCCTGGAACGCCGGCTTCGCCGAGGACGCCGCGGCGGTCGCCCGGCCCACCCTCGCCGCGCTCGAGGCCGAGCTGGGGCGGGGCGCCGAGTACGTGGTGGTGCCGGCCGGGTCGTGCGCCACGATGGTGCGGCTGTTCTGGCCGGAGCTGTTCGAGATCGTGGGCGACCCCGACGCCGCCGCCCGGGCCCGACGGGTGGGCGAGCGCACCCGCGAGTGGTCGGAGCTGCTGGCGGAGCGGGCGGCCTCGCTGCCGAAGCTCCGCCTGAGCGAGCCCCGCAAGGTGGTCCTGCACCAGAGCTGCCACCGGCAGCGCGAGCTCGATGTCACCCCGCCGCTGGCCCGCCTCCTGGGCCTGGTCGACGGGTGCGAGACCGTCGAGTGGACCGGTGCCGACCGCTGCTGCGGCTTCGGTGGCGCCTCCGGCGTGACGCCACCGGACGCGTCGGAGGCGATGACCGACGAGAAGCTGCGGGCGCTGGTCGGCGTCGATCCCGACGTCCTGGTGGGTTGCGACACGTCGTGCCTGCTGCACCTGCGGGGACGGGCCGACGCCCTGGGCACGCCGGTGGAGGTCCGCCACGTCGCCCAGATCCTGCAGGACGCCCTCCCCGTCGCCGTGGCCCGGAGCGGCGCGTGATCGCGGAGCGCTTCTCCCTCGCCGGGACGATGCTGCGGGAGCGCACCGCCGATGCACTGGCCGACGAGCGGCTGCGGGGCAGCCTGGCCCGGGCGTTCGACCACCACCTCGCCACCCACCGGAGCGACGCCATGGCCGAGCTGTCCGGGCCCGACGCGCTGCGCCACGCGGCCCGGGGCGTCCGCAACGACATCCTGGCCGACCTACCCGAGCTGCTGGAGCGCTTCGCCGACCGGGCGCTGGCCCGGGGCACCCACGTGTGCTGGGCGTCGACCGGGGCCGAGGCCCGCGACTACATCTCGCGGGTCGTGGCCACGCACGGGGCCACGAAGGTGGTCAGGGCGAAGTCGATGGCCACCGAGGAGATCGACCTCGACGCCACGCTGGCCGCCTCGGGGACCGACGTCGTCGAGACCGACCTGGGCCTGTGGGTGGGCCGGCTCGCCGACGAGGTGCCGGGCCACATCGTCGACCCGGCGCCGCACCCGGACCGGGGCCGCCAGCAGATCCACGACCTGTTGGTCGAGAAGGCGCAGACCCGGCCCTCGCCGGGCAGGAGGCCCCACGAGCTGGTGCGCTTCGCACAGGAGCGGCTCCGGGAGCAGTTCCTCGGCGCCGGGGTCGGGATCACCGGCGCCAACCTGGCGGTGGCCGACACGGGATCGATCGTGCTGGTCACCAACGAGGGCAATGGGCGGCTGATCACCTCCCTGCCGCCGGTGCACGTGGTGGTGCTGGGCATGGAGCGGTTGACCGCGTCGTGGGACCAGGCCGACCTGCTGCTGGCGCTGCTGGCCCGCTCGGCCACTGGGCAGCGGCTGCCGTCGTCCACCACGGTGCTGACCGGACCGCGGGCGACCCACGAGCTCGACGGCCCGGAGGAGCTGCACGTGGTCGTGCTCGACAACGGCCGCAGCCGCCTGCTGGCCGACCCGGGCGTCGTCGGGATACTCGAGAGCGTCGAGGAGTACCTGGTCAACCGCCATGCCCACGCCGACGCGCCGCTGCCGTTGCTGGCCGGCGAGCTGGCCGACGTGTCCACCTCCAGCGGGCCGTGGGTCGGCGCCGACCCGACCGACCCGGCGGCGCTGCCGCTTCGCAGCGACCGGGTGGGCCCGGCGACCGGGGGCGAGCGGGCCGCGTGGCGCCTGTGGGCCACGGCCTGGTCCGACGCCCGCCGCTACAGCGCCACCACCCGTGCCGCCACGTGGGGCCGCTGGGTCACCCGGCTCGCCGGCCGCCTGCCCGTGGCGTCGTCGTGGGCCCCGGTGCGGGAGCTCCCCCCGGTGGCCCCCGAGCGGTTCCGCGACCGATGGTGGAAGGGGACGGTATGAGTGACGTGAGCACGGCCGTGCGGACCTGGCGGGTGTCCGCCTGTTCCCCGTACCCCGCCGATCGGTACCTCCGCCGGCACGCCATCGAGACGACCGCCACGGAGGAGCCGCGCACGTGGTCGGTGCCGGCGACGTGCCGCGTCGACGGCTGGCGGGCGCAGACCCCCGTCGCCCGCCGGATCCTCCCTCGGCCCGTCGTCCCTCCCCCGTGGGCCGACGAGCCCGACGACACAGTCGAGACCGAGGTCGTCGAGACCGACGACGACGTCGACTACTACGAGCCTCCTGCTCCGCCTGCCGGCCCGCCCGAGAACGAGCACGGCGACCGCACCCGGTTCCTCACCCTGGCCCGCCAGGGCCTGGCCGGCGGCATCCCGGTGAACCTGGTGCACCCGCCGCCGCGCCGCGACCCGTCGTCGGACCGGCCGCCGGCTCCGGAGCCGACCTACGCCAACGTCGACCCCGACGACCTGCTGGCCACCTTCACCCGCTCGGTGGAGGAGGCGGGTGGGGTGTGCCACCACGTGGTCGGCCAGGTGCCGGACATCCTCCTCGACCAGCTCGTCACCGAGCTGGACGCCTGGGACGTGGTCGTCTCGCAGGACCCGGAGGCCATCGCCCTCGGCGAGCGGCTGGCCGACCGGGGCGTCGAGGTGTCGCCCGCCGGCCGTGCCGCCGCCACGGAGGCCGCGCTCGGCGTCACCTCGGCCGTCGCGGGCATCGCCGCCACCGGGTCGGTGGTGATCGACAGCACCCGGGCCGGCGGTCGCCTCTCGTCGGTGCTGCCCCCGGCGCACGTCTGCGTCCTCCCGGTCGAGCGGCTGGTGGCCACGCCCGCCGAGGTGCTGCGCCCGCTGGGCGACGACCCGGCCGCGCTGCCGTCGTCGTTGGTCCTGGTCACAGGCCCGTCGCGCACCGGCGACATCGAGCAGCTCCTCACCATCGGCGCGCACGGCCCCACTGCGCTCCACGTGATCGTGGTCAGCCCGCCGCCGGGCGTGGGTGCGGGGGTCGCCCCCTCGTCGTGACGGACGCGCCACAATCTTCTCCATCAGGAACACTTCGACCCGCGCTACCGTGACATCGCCAAGGCTCTGCTTCTGGGGAGATACGTGACGCAACCAGCGACGACGTCGAAAAGTCTTCGCACCTACGTCCTCGACACCTCCGTGTTGCTCGCCGATCCGTGGGCTCTCGGACGCTTCGTCGAACACGAGGTGGTGCTCCCGCTGGTGGTGCTCACCGAGCTGGAGGCGAAGCGGCACCACCCCGAGCTCGGCTGGGCCGCCCGTCAGACGCTGCGCAACCTCGAGGCCATGCGCCTGCGCCACGGCTCGCTGCTGCACGCCATGCCGGCGAACGACAGCGGCGGCTCGCTGCGGGTGGAGATCAACCACCAGGACACGGCCGGCCTGCCGATGGCACTGCGGGGCGACGAGCAGAACGACCACCGCATCCTCGCGGTCGCCCGCAACCTGGTGCACGAGGGTCGCGACGTGGTGGTGGTCACCAAGGACCTGCCGATGCGCCTCAAGGCGTCGATCGCGGGCCTGGCGGCCGAGGAATACCGCAACGAGATGGCCAGCGACACGGCCTGGTCGGGCGTGGTGCAGTTCGAGGTGGCGGGCGAGGTGGTCGACGAGCTGTTCGCCGAGCACTCGGCCGACCTGGCGGAGAGCGGCGACCTGCCGGTGAACGCCGGAGTCGTGCTGCACGCCGGCAGCCAGTCGGCGCTCGGCCGCTTCCGCGACGACAAGCGGGTGCACCTGGTGCGCTCCGACCGGCCGCTCTTCGACGTGCGGGGCCGCTCGGCCGAGCAGCGCATCGCCGTCGACCTGCTGGCCGACCCCGAGGTGGGCATCGTCAGCCTGGGCGGGCCGGCCGGCACGGGCAAGAGCGTGCTGGCGCTGGCTGCCGGGCTCGACGCGGTGCTGGAGCAGTCGAGCCACAAGCGGGTGATGGTGTTCCGGCCGATCTACGCGGTCGGCGGTCAGGACCTGGGCTTCCTGCCCGGCACCGAGGCCGAGAAGATGTCGCCCTGGGGCGCCGCGGTCACCGATGCCCTGGAGGCGGTGGCCGGGCCCGAGGTGATCGAAGAGGTGTTCGACCGGGGGCTCCTGGAGGTGCTGCCGCTCACCCACATCCGGGGCCGCAGCCTGACCGACAGCTTCGTAGTGATCGACGAGGCGCAGAACCTGGAGCGTGGTGTCCTGCTGACGGCGCTGAGCCGCATCGGCCAGGGCAGCCGGGTGGTGCTCACCCACGACGTCGCCCAGCGCGACAACCTGCGGGTGGGACGCCACGACGGCATCGTCTCGGTGATCGAGACCCTCAAAGGCCACCCGCTGTTCGGTCATGTCACCCTCACCCGCCCCGAGCGCAGCCCCGTCGCTGCCCTGGTCACCCAGGTCCTCGACGACGTGTCACCCACCTGAGATACCCGGGCAGCTCGGCAGCGCGTAGCCGAAGTCGTCACCGCCGCCCGACGTCCTGGTGCTCGTGGAGACCAGCGCACCCTGCTGGTCGAAGCCTTCGACACGATCGATCTCGCCGTTCGGGCGCTCGATCAGCCAGGCTCGGAAGCCCCCGAACGGCACCGCCGGTCCGATGGGAGCGTCGACCCGAGCACCGTCGGCAAGCACGATCTCGACGCGGGCGATGCCCGATCCCACCAACCCGTAGGTGAACGAGTGCGTCGCCACGCCGGGGAAGGTGAAGGCACCGCCTCCCGAGGTCAGGCACTGCGGTCCCTGGGGATCCCCCCAGGCCGAGATGTCGAGGAAGCCGTAGTAGTCGGGCTCCTCGGATTCGGGCATGCCCACAGCCACGCTGCCGACGTCGTCCGTACGACGGAGGTACATGACGCGGCCCGACAGCACGACCTCGACCGTGTAGTCCGACAGGGCGAGCGTCATCACGGCGGGTTTGCGGGTCGGCGGAGTCGGCGGCGCGCCGTCGCCCGTGAACTCCGTCGTCGTCGTGGACTGCGGGGCGTCCGGCTCGGGTCCGGCCCCCAGACCCGGCACGGTCGCGTCGGTCGACGTGGTGGTGGACGACGTGGTGGACGCGGTGGTGGACGACGTCGTGTCGACCGTGCTGTCGGCCGGCAGCGTCCCGTCGTCGGTGGTCTCGAGCCGCTCGCCGTCACGGTCGAGCGCAACGACCACGCCTCCCACGACGAGGCTCCCGGCAGCTACACCGATCAGGACACGCCGACCGATGTTCGTGCTGTGGCCTTCGCCCCGCTCGACGATCTTGTCCCACGCGTCCACGTCGAACTCGGTCGTCTCTCCGAGCCGGTGCAGACGCTGTGCCAGGTCGTTCTCCCCGACGGTGTCGTAGGTGTTCATCGGACGATCAGCTCCTTGAGGTCGGCGAGGGCGCGGTGCAGCAGCGACCGCACGGTGGCGGGACGGCAGCCGAGGATGTCGGCGATGTCGTCGATGGAGAGGTCCGCGTAGTAGCGCAGCGCCACCGCGGCGCGGCGACGCGGCGAGAGGCGCTGGAGCGCCGTCCAGGTCTCGTCGATGTCGGGCGGGTCGACGGCGACGACGGCCCGCAGCCGGGTGAGGCGATCGGTGACCTGCTTGCGGCGGTACCGGGACTTGCAGGCGTTGGTCACCGATCGGTACAGGTAGCCGTCGGGGTCACCGACGCCGTCGAAGCGCCGATAGAGGCCGACGAAGGCGTCCTGGACGACCTCCTCGGCCAGATCGTTGCTGCCGGTCATCACGTGGGCGAGCCGGATCATCCGTCGGTACGTGCGGTTGTACACGTCTTCGAACGACCCGCCGACGCCTTGGTCCATCCGCTCCGCCGCGTTCGTCATCACGCACCTTCCGATGCACGACCCCTCCGAACTGTTGCAGGCCGAGGTTCACGGCCCCCTGTCGGTGTCCGTGGGTGGCAGGACAACGCCGGAGAGTGGGCGGCGACGCCTACGATCCCGGCATGATCGAGGTTCCCGCCGGCCACCTGTACCTGGGTGAGCAGATCGACGAGAAGACCCGCAAGCGAGCCGGCGAGGCCGTGCTGCTCGACTCGGCCGACCTCACCACCCACGGCGTGATCGTCGGCATGACCGGCTCCGGGAAGACCGGACTCGGCGTCGTGATGTTGGAGGAGGCCCTCCTGCAGGGGATCCCCAGCCTGATCCTCGACCCGAAGGGCGACCTGGGGAACCTGCTGCTCACGTTCCCCGAGCTGCGCCCCGACGACTTCGCCCCCTGGGTGGAGGAGGGCGACCCGGCCGAGGTGGCCGAGAGCTGGCGCACGGGCCTGGGCGACTGGGGCATCGAGCCGGCCCGCATCCAGGCGCTCCGCGACGCGGCCGAGTTCACGATCTACACGCCGGGGTCGATGTCGGGGGTGCCGCTCAACATCGTCGGTGGCCTGCGCCGACCGGCCGAGGGCAGCGACGCCGAGACGGTGGCCGACGAGGTCGAGGGCTTCGTGTCGGGCCTGCTCAACATGGTCGGCGTCGACTCCGACCCGTTGTCGGGCCGAGAGCACATCCTGCTGTCGAACATGATCGACCAGGCGTGGGCCGCCGGGCAGGACCTCGACCTGACCCAACTCGTCGCCCAGGTGCAGGACCCGCCGCTGCGCAAGCTCGGCGTCTACGAGCTCGACGAGTTCTTCCCGCCCAAGGACCGCACCAAGCTGGCGATGACGCTCAACGGGCTGCTGGCGTCGCGGTCGTTCGCGGCGTGGGCCGAGGGCCCGGACCTCGACATCGAGGCGCTGCTCACGTCGGCCGACGGGTCGAAGCCGGCGTGCGCCATCGTCTCGCTGAGCCACCTGTCCGACGAGGAGCGCCAGTTCGTGGTGTCCCTCCTGCTCGGCAAGCTCATCACCTGGATGCGGCGGCAGGCGGGCACCGGCAAGCTGCGGGCGCTGGTGTACTTCGACGAGGTCATGGGCTTCGTCCCGCCCAACGGCATGCCTCCGGCGAAGAAGCCGATCCTCACGCTGTTCAAGCAGGCGCGGGCGTTCGGCGTCGGCATCGTGCTGGCCACGCAGAACCCGGTCGACGTCGACTACAAGGGCCTCTCCAACGCCGGCACGTGGATGATCGGCCGGCTGCAGACCGAGCAGGACAAGGCCCGGCTGCTCGACGGCCTGACGTCGGCCGGCGGCGAGGTCGACGTGAAGGCCGCGGCCGAGACCATCAGCTCGCTGGGGAAGCGGGAGTTCATGTTGCGGGAGTCCGGCACGGCGGCCCCGGCCCCGTTCACCACCCGGTGGGCGATGTCGTACCTGCGCGGCCCGCTCACCCGCGAGCAGATCAGCACGTTGATGGAGGGCCGCTCCACGCCCACGTCGGCCCCGCCCGCCGACGCGCCGGCTCCGGCGTCGACGGCACCGCCCGAGGCCGCGGCACCGGTGACTACGCCGGCCGCGGCTTCCGCGGCACCGGCCGAGGCTCCGGCGGCGGCTGCCCCGACTCCCCGACCGGCCGCCGGCGGGCACGAGACCGTCCCGGTCGCGCCGCAGGTGGCCGAGGGGATCGCCGTCCGCTGGCTCGACCCCGCGGCGCCGTGGATCGCCCAGGTCCCCGGGGCGGCGGCGACCAGCACGACGCTGGCGGCGTCGCTCGTCGCCCGCGTGTCGCTCCTGTTCGACGACGCCAAGCTGGCGCTGCGCCACACCGAGGAGTGGGAGGCCGTGTACTTCCCGCTGCCGGCCACGTTCGACCCGGCGACGGCGATCGCGGTCGACCACGACGAGCGCGACCTGCGCTCGGAGCCTCCCGCCGGGGCGCAGTACGTCCTCACCGAGACGCCGATCGACAAGAAGTCCTTCTTCACCGGCGCCGAGAAGGCGGTCGTCGACCACCTCTACCGCAGCAGCACCCAGCAGGTCCCCTACAACCGGGATCTCAAGCTGGCGGGCCGGGTCGACGAGTCGCCGGACGACTTCGCCGCCCGTTGCCGCGCCGCCGCCGAGGAGGCTGCCGACCGGGACCAGGTCAAGCTGCAGAAGCGCTACGCCGCCCGCATCGACCGGGCCCACGCCGCGATCGGCACCGCCTCCGACCGGGCTGCGCAGGCCCAGGCCGCGGAATCCAGCCGCAAGACCAGCGCCATGGTCACCGGGGCGGGAGCGCTGCTCGGCGCCGTGCTGGGTGGCCGCCGCAGCGCCCGGACGATGGCCCGCGACCTGGGCACCGCCCTCGGCAGCCAGGGTCGCAGCAACGAGGCGTCCACCCGCACCGACTCGGCCATGAACAACCTGACCCGCAAGCAGGCGGCGCTCGCCGACCTCGAGCAGGAGCTCGCCCAGGACCTCGCCGAGATCGACGCCGAGTGGACGGCGAAGGCGGCGGCGGTCGAGACCGTCGAGGTCACGCTGCGCAAGAGCGACATCCGGGTCACGGCGCTGGCGCTGGTCTGGATGCCCGCCGCCGACCTCGCGGTGTCCTAACTCGCTCCTAGCCTGCCCGACGTGGCCGACGCCCCCGTCCTCTCCCGGCGTGCGCTCAACCGGGCGACCCTCGACCGGCAGCTGCTGCTGCAGCGCTCACCCCTGTCCGCGGTCGAGGCGATCGGGCACCTGGCCGGCCTCCAGGCCCAGACGCCGCAGACCTGGTACGTGGGGTTGTGGACCCGGCTGACCGACGTGTCGGCCGAGCAGGTGTCGGACCTCCTGCGCGACCGCGAGCTGGTGCGCATCGC
>Ga0193742_1001869_pt1 | contig 12289 bp, 10 predicted proteins | sample L2c1metaG_FD_165511 | JGI IMG/M metagenome (GOLD analysis project Ga0193742, IMG submission 165511) | Soil microbial communities from a riparian zone of the East river system, Colorado, United States - L2c1 | ecosystem: Environmental > Terrestrial > Soil > Riparian zone | place: USA: East River... | reverse complement strand
CCAGCTCGGCGAAGAGAAGATTCTCGTTGAACGGCTTCTGTACCCATCCCTGGGCGTCGCCGGTGAGCTGTGGCCGCAGGGTTGAGGAGAGCACACTCAGAACCACGACTGGAATCTCCGCCGTCTCAGGAGTGTTGCGAAGACGCTGGAGAGTCTCCCACCCGCTCAATCCCGGCATGTAGAGGTCGAGCAGGATGGCCTCGACCGGCCGCTCCGTGGCGAGCTTCAAGGCCTCTTCGCCCGAACTGGCTTCAAGAACGCTGTAGCCCTGACGAGTGAGATGTCCGGAGACGACGGTCCGGATCCCCGGGTCGTCGTCGCAGATGAGGATAGCGCCCTCCGCAGGCGGGGTCGCCGGAGGCACAGGAAGATCGCTCGCCCGGGCGGTCCGGGGAAGCATGACGAAGAGCGTCGTCCCCTTGATCAGGTTGCGCTGAGCCCAGATGGAGCCGCTGTGCTGTTGAACGATGCTGCGGGAGATCGAGAGTCCCAGGCCGGTTCCGCCACGTTGCCGGGCATCGGCGTGCTCCACCTGCTGGAAGCGGTCGAAGATCGAGTCCAGCAGGTCGGCGGGAATGCCGCGGCCTTCATCGATGACCTTGACCAGAATCGAGTCCGAGGTCGCATCGGTTTGAATCCGGACGGTCGAAGCCGCGGGAGAGAACTTGATGGCGTTCGACAGCAGATTGGTCAGCACCTGCAGGATGCGATCCGAGTCGCCGTCGAAGAACAGGGAATCTGCCGATCCGGCTACGGAGGTGAAGGGAATCAGCTCCAGGTGAACCGTATGGTCCTCCGCCATGGGAGTCATCGTCTCGATCGCCTGCTGACAGAGATCGTGCAACGAGCAGCGCCGGATCTGGAGCGGGGCCCGGCCCGACTCCATCCGCTCAAGGTCGAGGATGTCGTTGATCAGCCGGATCAGCCGGTCCGTGTTCGTGGTTGCGATCCTGAGAAGGTTCAAGGCCCTGGGATCGAGCTCCCCGATGGTTCCCGAGGACAGCAGACCGAGCGCTCCGCGGATGCTCGTCAGCGGGGTGCGCAGCTCGTGGGAGACGGTGGAGATGAACTCATCCTTCAACGTGTCAAGCTGGGAGCGCTCGGAGAGCTGCCTCTTGTCCTGGTACTGCTGCTCGCGCGCCTGGGTGAGCTGCTGTGCGAGTTCACGGCGCGAGCGTTGTGCTCGCAGAAGGGCGAACAGCAGGATCCCGCAGGCTAGAAGTAGAGAGAGAAACCCTAGAACCGGAAGCATATGCATGCTGGACGGACCCTTTAGTAACCTTGGCAATAAGTTGTGAGGAGCTTGCTTCGCCTCACGTAAAGACAGCAAAATAATGCAAATAAATCTACTTTAATCTTAAAGTTTACAACTTAGATGGAATCGTTATGTAACAAAAGTAACCTATCTCAGATAGAGACAAGATTATATTTCGAAGAGGAGTGAAAAAAACAAGACAAATGGGAAGGGATATTGCCTAAGGAGAGTCTCAGGGGCTCCTTTTTGGAAGAGGCTGCCTTCTCTGGCAGGAGCGGATTGCAAGTACGAGAAAACCGCCCCGAAGGGCGGCTTTACCGGCTAACCAACGGAAAATTCAGGCGGTTACCGCCACCCGGTCCAGAATCGCCGCCCACTTCTTGCCCTGGCGTGAGGCCTGGGCGTTCTTGTGAAAGGCGTATCCGGCGATGAGTGGCAGGGCCATGGTGGCCTCGGAGAAGACCATCTGCTCGTAGGTGGTGTCCACCTTGCCCCAGCTGGAGGCCTCCTTCAGGGTCGAACCCGAGAGGGCTCCGTCACGGGAGTCGGCGACCGTGACCTGAATCGCGTACTTGTGCATCGAGGCTTCGACGCCGAGGATGTCGGCGGCCACGACGATGTCCTGGGCGAAGTTCTTGGGAACGCCGCCGCCGATCATGAGAAGGCCGGTGGTGGGGTTGGCGATCTTGAGCTGGGTGAGCTCGTAGAAGTCCTTGGCGGAATCGATCGAGACCGAGGGTTTACCCTGCCGCGCGTGTTGATGGGCGACCAGGCCAAAGCCGGCCGAGCAGTCCGAGAAGGCCGGGCAGAAGATGGGCACGTTCTTCTCGTAGGCAGCGAGCACGATGGAATCGCGTCCGCCAGCCTGCGGCGTCTTGCCGTTCTTCGAGAGGTAGACACCCATCTCGCGGATGAACTCACGCGAGCTGTAGGGGCGGGGATCCAGCGAGTTGGTGATCTGGTGGGTGGTCTCGTCGCAGGCCCGGAGCTCTTCCTCGTCGATGAAGGTGTCGTAGATGCGGTCGATCATCAGCTCGCGAAGGACGCCGTCCTCGTGGCCATACTTGTATTCATCGCTGGCGATGTAGTGGTTGTAGCCGAGGGCTTCGAAGAAGTCCTGGTCAACGATATTGGCGCCGGTGGAGACGATGGCGTCGATCATGTTGTTGCGGATGAGGTCGACGATCACCTTCTGGAGGCCGGACGAGATGAGCGATCCGGCGAGGCAGAGGATGACGCCGCACTCGTTGTCGCGGAGCATCATCTCGTAGATTGAGGCGGCGCGGGCGGTGTCGCGCGAGCTGAAGGCCATCGATTGCATGGCATCGACCAGAGCCACAACGTTGTGCTGCTTGATGTCGATGTGCTTGATGGGCTGGGTGAGGAGTTCTTTTTTCGTAAGCATGGCCTCACTAGGATACCAATTTGAAACCCGCATTTGACGCGGGAGTGTGTGAATTTTGATGATGATGAAGAGGGCTGCGAACGGGGTTTTGAGGCTGCTTAGGTTTTTGGGCGATACGGGCGAAACACGGGGATTCTTCGCTGCGCTCAGAATGACGGTTCCGGGAGCATGATGGTTTTTGAGGGCGGCCAGGGGTTGTGCCGCGGAAGTGGTTGCCCGAGAGGCGCTGGCGGGTGAGACTGGAGAACATGAACGTCAACCTGGCCGAACGGGCACACAACCACAACTGGAAGCTCGACCCCATCGTCCGGTCGCTGCTGGACACGGACTTCTACAAACTGCTGATGCTGCAATTCATCTGGAAGAACTTCCCCCAGGTTCATGTGACCTCCGAGACCACCAACCGGACCACCTCCATCCGTCTGGCCGAGCACATCTCCGCCTCCGCCCTGATGGAGCAGATGGAGCACGTTCGCCGCCTCCGCCTCCGCAGGAGCGAGTTTGTATGGCTGGCCGGCAACACCTTTTATGGAACCCGCAGCATCTTCGAGCCCAAATTCCTGGAGTGGCTGGAGCGCGACTTCCGTCTCTCCGACTACGAGGTCGTCGAGGAAGACGGTCAGATCGTCCTCCGCTTCGCTGGACTATGGACCGAGGTGACGATGTGGGAGATCTACGGCGTCGCCCTGCTGAGCGAGATGAAGACGCGTTCCGCGCTGAGCCGGTTGAGCGAGCTCGAGCTCGATATCCTCTATGCCCGCGCCAAGACCCGCCTGTGGGACAAGATCGAAAAGCTGCGCGAGGTCCCGGACGTAAGAATCTCCGAGTTCGGAACCCGCCGCCGCCACTCCTTTCTGTGGCAGGAGTATGTCGTGATGGCCATGCGAGCGGGAATCGGCCAGAGCCTCTCCGGAACCTCGAACACCTACCTCGCCTACAAGCACGATCTTGAAGCGATGGGAACCAACGCCCACGAGCTTCCCATGGCCCTGGCGGCGCTCTCAAATTCAGAAGAAGAGCTGCGCCAGTCGCAGTACCGCGTTCTCGAGTTGTGGCAGAAGAGCTACGGCGGAGAGCTTCTGATCCTTCTACCGGACACCTTTGGCACTACGCAGTTCCTTGAAGGCGCGCCAGACTGGGTCGCGGACTGGACCGGGCAGCGCTGCGACTCCAAGGATCCATTCGTTGCCGGCGATGAGTACATCGCGTGGCTGATGAGCCGGGGCCGCGACGCCCGCCGCAAGCGGCTGATCGCCTCGGACGGCCTGGACGTCGACGAGATTCTCACGCTCGAAAAGTACTTCAGGGACCGCATACGCTTCAGCGCCGGTTGGGGAACCCTGCTGACCAATGACTTCCGCGGCTGCCACCCGCGCGGCGAGCAGGACTTCGAGCCGATGAGCCTGGTCTGCAAGGTGACCAGCGTCGAGGGCAGGCCGGCAGTAAAGCTGAGCGACAACGCGCATAAGTCGACCGGGCCGGAGGAGGAGATCGAGCGCTATCGGCGCGTCTTCGGGACCGATGCCGTGATGGGAGCCGAGGTGGTGGTTTAAGGGGACTCAGTTGGGATGGGATCGTGTTGGTGGATCGCCCAGCGTCCCTGCGAAGAAATACAAGGATTCTTCGCTTCGCTCAGAATGACGGCTCTCGTTTCGCGCTTCGCTTAGAATGACGGCTCTATTCATTTTGTTGAGAACTCCGCCGGATATACTCGCCCTATGTCCCGGTTTGTTCGTGTGATTCGTTTTGTAGTGGCCTCAGCTTTTGTGCCATGGATGATGGTGCAGCCTTCTTTTGCATGGGGTGGCGACGGCCACCGGATGATCAATCGTCTGGCGGCGACCTATCTGCCCAAGGATGTGCCGGCGTTTCTGCGCAGTGGAAATGGTCTCGACACGCTGGAGTACCTGGGACCGGAGCCTGACCGCTGGCGCAATCGCGCAGAGCCGGAGCTTGGCGATGCCCAGGCTCCTGAGCACTTCATCGACCTCGAAGAGGCCGACCTGCTGGGCACACTCCCCAGGAAGCGCTACGACTATATTCGCGCGCTCGCGCAGGCGCAGGCCGCGCATCCCGATATCCAGATGACGCCGGAGAAGGTTGGCCTGCAACCCTATGTCACCTCAGAGGTCTGGCAGCGGCTGAAGGCGGGCATGCGGGAGTACAGGCACCTGCTCGCCGCAGGCGAAGACACCAGGCCGGCCGAGACGGCGATCCTGTTCTACGCGGGGTGGCTGGGGCATTACGTTGCCGACGGCGCGCAGCCGCTGCACGTGACGATGCAGTACAACGGGTGGAACGGGGCGAACCCCCATGGCTATACGACGGCGCACAAGATCCACGGGCAGTTCGAGTCGATCTATGTGACCGCGAACATCAAGGCCGCCGATGTGGCTCCCCTGGTCGCGGCAGCGCAGCCGAAGCTGCTGAGCGACGAGTGGACGGACTATATGAGCTATCTGCGGAACTCGGGAACCCTGGTGGAGAAGACCTATCAGATCGAGAAGGCCGGCGGCTTTACTGGAGCCGGAACCCCGGAGGCGAAGACCTTCACCGAAGAGCGGCTCGCGGCAGGGGCGATCGAGCTTCGCGACATGATCTACACCGCCTGGGTGCGCAGCGGCGATCCGGTGGAGGAGTTCCACGGGGCGAACTAAGGCTATGGCGCTCGCTTGCGCTATCGGCTCATCCCCTTAATCTGGTCTCTCGAAAGTATTCCTCTTAGAGAGCGATTGAAGGGGCTTGGGTACTCTGTTTCAAAACTCGAAGTCCGGAACTACGGCCAGACCGACTTCTTCCTTACCGACGATGACGGCTATTCCCATTGCTTTGGAGTGCCGACCCGGAGAGATTAGGACTGTCAATTGCTTATCGTATCGGGGTGCAGAAGCATAGACTGTTACCATCCGGATCGGTCACAGCAAATTCACGCAGGCCCCACGTTTGATCGACTGGGGCAGTATGAATCGGCGATTTAGGCCGCTGCGTCGTGTCCAGACCCCTCCCCCGGAAGGTCATGTAACGCTCATTCACGTCCTCCACAAAAATGCGACTGAGCGAACCGAAGACACCGTCTCCTGCATGGCGCGAGAGCTGCAGCTCGGCCCCGTCTCGAATCAGGTCGATGACCCCGTTAGCCAGCTCGTGATCTTCATAGCTGGGCCACTTCCGCTCGAAGTCGAGCACTTCCGTGTAGAAACGCACGGAGCGTTCTAAATCACCAGACTTGATCACAGGAACAATCTTCATAAGCTCTCCCCCGAAAGCACGGCAACAGCATACTGCTGCTTTCCCGTTGGCAACAGGTTCCCGCCCCACATGGGTGTGAATCCACCCTGGTTTTCAATGGAACACCTTGAGGGAAGGAGGTTATTCCGGCCCATGCGGCTCTCAGGGTGTACCGGCGTCTTGCCGGCGCAGCCGTTGCGAGAGCCGGCGCAGGACCGGGGTGAGCGCGAGAGCGATGGGAGGGATCAGAACGAGGCTGAGCCCGCACCACAGAATCAGCGCATGCCACTCCCACAGCCACATCCTGCGGATCAGTTCGGCGGGATCGTGTCTGGCGGCGCGCAGCAGGCCGCTTGAGGAGAGAGGAATCGGCGCAGTGTGAAAGACACGACTTCCGAGATGAAGAAAGGGCACTAAAAGAATAAGTTGCAGTGGATAGATGATGTGATTGGCGAGTTGTGAGGCGGCCAGGTTCAGCCGGAAGAGCATCGCGATGGCGAAGCAGAGAAGGGTCGTCGTGCCTAGCAGAGGATTGATGCCGATCAGAAGGCCGATGGCAATGCTCCAGGCCAGCCGCTCCGGGGAGGCTCCGACGCGCAGCAGAGCGAGGAAGGGCAGGACGACGCGTCGATAGACGAGGCTCTGAATTCGGAGCAGGGCTCCGGGAGCGGCCTGACCGTTGTCTCCCTTGAGGCTTGTTGTCTCGTCGTCCACGCCTCTCAGGATAGACTGCGCAGCAGGGGGGATCGGGACGGGTGAGTTTCTTTCGGTCGGTAGCGCGGAGCATTCGGCTCACGGGGTACTTCATCCAGTACGGCGCGGAGCTGCTGGTCCGGCGGCCGTCCACGCGGGAGGCGCGGGCAGAGTGGCTGCATCGGTTTGCTGCCGCGGCGCTTCATGGGCTGGGAGTGGAGATCGAGCTGACGGGCAGCTTTCCGGAGCAGGGCGCTGTCATCTCGAATCACCTCAGTTATCTAGACATCATTGTCTATGCAGCGCTTCATCCCTGCGTCTTCGTCTCGAAGGCCGAGGTCGCCAACTATCCCGTTCTGGGGTGGATGACGACGATGGCGGGCACGGTGTATGTCGCGCGCGGACACGGCGGCTCGGCACTGAAGGCGCGCGCGGGCGTGGAGGCGGCTCTCAAGGCCGATCTTCCGGTGGTCTTCTTTCCCGAAGGCACGACCAGCAACGGCAGTGGATTGTTGAAGTTCCATACCGGTCTGCTGTCGCAGGTGCGGGCCACGGATGCTCCGGTGACTGCGGCGCATATCTGCTATCACCTTGGCGAGGGGAACGGCAGCGCGACCGTCTCCGACGATGTCTGCTATTGGGGAGATGATGTGGTGCTGCTCCCGCATATCTTCGGGATCCTGGGACTGAAGGGGATTCGAGCGGAGGTTCGCTTCGCGGAGGAGCCGATCGGCTTCTCCTCGGATGCCCAGCATCGCAAGCGCGCCGCGCAGGAGGCCTGGGTGGCTGTGGCCGAGCTGGCGCAGGCGGCGAAGGGTACCGAAACGGTGCACCATTTTTGATTCAACGAATGTTCACTTGGCGTGAACATCCTGTAATACAAATCGACGCAGACTGACCTCGATAGTACTCACCCCGGGTTCAAGGAGAGTCGATGGTCAGTGTCAAAGAGTTATCTTCCCTGGTTGTTCCTCCCGTACCACCGGTTGTTTCCGAAGTCTCTGCCAGAAAAGATATTCGTCTTGAGTACGGACCTTATGTAGCGCGACTTGCATTAACGAAGGCTGAGCGCTCTGCAGCCTACCGGCTGCGCTTTCTGATCTTCAACCTGGAGATGAACGAGGGGTTGGAATCGGCCTATGAGGACGGCTACGACAAGGACCGCTACGACGACGTCTGCGACCATCTGCTGGTCGAGGAGCGCACGACCGGGGCGATTGTAGGGACCTATCGTCTGCAGATGGGCGATGTCGCGGGGAGTAGCTTCGGTTACTACAGCGAGCAGGAGTTCTGCTTCGCGCCCTACGAGTCGATGCGCAGCCAGATTGTGGAGCTGGGCCGGGCCTGTATTCATCGCGATCACCGCTCGCCCGAGGTGCTTCATCTGTTGTGGCGCGGGATCGCCCGCTATTCGCTGGCCAATGGCGGACGCTATATGATGGGTTGCTGCTCGCTGAACTCGCTCGATCCTACGATGGGACACGCGGTGTATGCCTCGCTCAACGACTTTATGGTCGAGCCTGGGCTGAGGACGTTGCCGACTGCCGCCTATGCGATGCCGAAGCTTGAGGGAGAGGTTGAGGTGCAGCGGGCTCCGAAGCTGCTGCGCGCCTACCTTGCGATCGGAGCGAAGATCTGCGGCGAGCCCGCGATCGATCGCGAGTTCCGCACCATCGACTTCCTGACGCTGCTCGATCTGCAGACGCTGCATCCGCGGGTTGCGGCGAGATTCCTCGAGGGCTGCTGATTTGCGTCCTCTGCGCGCTGCCTGGAGGCTGGTGCGGGCAGTCTTCTGGCTTCTCGCCCTGGCCATGGATTTAGTCGTACGCCCCGCGCGCTCCGCAGCGGATGGAGCGGAGAGGATGCATCGCTACTGCCGACGGGTGGTTCGAGCTCTGGGTGTGACCTGGAGCGTCGAGGGAGAGGTTCCCGAGGGCGGGGCTCTGGTCTCGAACCATCTCAGCTATGTCGACATCCTGCTCTATGCGGCAATCCGTCCATTCGTCATGGTCGCCAAGGCGGAGGTTCGCGGCTGGCCCGGAATTGGCTGGCTGACGAGCCGTGCAGGGACTGTCTACGTTGTTCGTGGCGGCGGTCCGGAGACGTATCCGGGAGTGAACCGCGCCATGGCCGAGGCCTATCGCAGCGGAATGCCGGTGCTGTTCTTTCCCGAGGGAACGACGACGGACGGATCGGTGGAGGTTTTGCCCTTCCGGCGTGGACTCTTCCATTCGGTGCTGAACGAGGGAGTTCCTCTCCACACGGCGGCGCTGAGCTATGCGACCGACGATAAAAAGGCCTCGATCGCCGACGACGTGTGCTGGTGGGGAGATGCGACGCTGGCTCCGCACCTGGTGCGGCTTACGGGCACGGACGGTGTAAGGGCGAAGGTTCGGTTCGGCGGCGCGGTTGCGGAGCGCGAGGATCGCTTCGTGTTGTCGCAGAAGGCGCGTGAACAGGTCGCCGGGATGTATGCGGAGCTGTCGCTCGCTGAAGCCGGTTCAGTGTCCCGGGCGCACGAGACCGAGCTGGTGCAGGCGCACTAGGATCTGCTCGACGGACCAGTCGAGAGCATCCGTTCCTTCCACGAGGATGGAAGCGTGTTGCGCAGAAGGGATGACGTAGAGATCGGCCATCGGCTTTGCGGTGGCTTCGAACTGGGCGCGGACGCTCTCCTCAGTGCGTCCGCGCTCGCGCATGTCGCGATAGATGCGGCGGTTCAGGCAGATCTCGTTGGGCGCGTTGACGTAGATGCTGAAGTCGAAGAGCGCGCGCAGCGCCGGATAGTGGAGGGAGAGGATGCCTTCGACGATCAGGGCGGGCGCGGGAGCGATGGTCTCGGTGCGATCGGGGACACGAGTGTGGGTGGTGAAGTCGTAGATGGGACGCTCGATGCTGCGGTTCCTGGCGAGCTCTTCGACGTGCTGGACAAGTAGAGGGTGCTCGAGCGAGTCGGGATGGTCGAAGTTCTGCAGGGCGCGTTCGTCCGCGGGCAGGTGGCTGAGGCAGCGGTAGTAGAAGTCCAGAGGCAGCAGCGTGGCGGAGAGCTGCGCGGTGAGCTCGCGGGCGAGGGTGGTCTTGCCTGAGCCGGAGCAGCCGGCGATACCGAGGATGAGCGGGCGCTGCGGAAGCAGGAGCTGCAGCGCGGGTTGGTCTTGCAAGAAGTTATTTCCTTCACTCAAATTTGTGAAACGCAGATCCTTCGACTACGCTCCCGTTGGTCACTTCGCTCAGGATGACACCTTTATTGATGTTTGGGACTGAATTGTTGTTCAAGTCTTATTGCGGCTTATTTCTGTCTTGCCTCACCAACTGGGGAATGAGGGCGGTGAGGAGGCTGGTGAACTGTCCGGCGATGCGCTTGCCGGTCTCCATGACCTCTTTGTGGTTGATGGGCTGGTCGAGGACTCCGGCGGCCATGTTGGTGACGACGGAGAGACCGAGGATGTCGATGCCCATGTGTCGGGCGATGATGACTTCGTGCACGGTGGACATGCCGACAAGATCGGCTCCGAGGGTGCGGAAGGCTCGAATCTCGGCGGGGGTCTCGTAGCTGGGACCGAGGGCGGCGATATAGACGCCTTCGTCGAGCTTCCATCCCTGCCTTGAAGCCTCTTCGCGGGCGAGCTGGCGCAGGGCGGGGGAGTAGGCCTGGCTCATATCGAAGAAGCGCTGGCCGAAGCGGGGCTCGTTGGGGCCGAGGGCGGCGTTCGTTCCGGTGAAGTTGATGTGGTCGGAGATAGCGACGATGGCCCCCTGTCCGTAGCTGGTGTTGATTCCTCCGGCGGCATTGGTGACGATGAGCTGTTCGACGCCGAGGAGTCCGAGGACGCGGGTCGTGAAGGTCACCTCGGTCATGGAGTAGCCTTCGTAGCTGTGGACGCGGCCCTGCATCACGGCGACGGGGACGCCGCCGACGGTTCCGACGACCAGCTGGCCGGAGTGGCCGGCAACGGTGGAGACGGGGAAGTTGGGGATCCTGGAGTAAGGGATTGCGGTGGAGTCTTCGACGTGGTCGGCGAAGTCACCTAGACCGGATCCCAGGATGAGTCCGAGGCGCGGTTGGATGGAGGTGAACGAGCCGATGTATCTCGCGGCGGCTGTGGCGCGCGCGTAGAGGTCGTCTGTGAGTGAATCCTGTTTCTCCGCGGTCATGCCCCACCCCGTCTTAAGTGTGCAAAGTCTTCAAAAGATGTAACTTAGGTCCGGACCTCGTGTTTTGAGCCTCGTGAGAGAGCGTGTCCGCATGTGCCTGTTCCTAGTTTAGCGAGAGGGGCTCATCTAATCGGCGGATTTGCGAAGTTAATTTGAGGAGATCAAAGAGATGGGATGGCGCGGCGATGGAGGGATCGGAGAGGTTCATCTTTGCTTTGAGAGGACTTGACAGGTCCGTTTGGGCTCTGGGGTTCTTTGGGGAAGGTTAAGCGGCGCTTCGCTCAGGATGACACTTTGTTCGGGGATGCTGAGGTGGGTTCAGGTACCTCAGCGGGCTAAAGCCGCTTCTTCCTGGGCTTTTTGTGGCACGGCTGAAGCCGTGCCCTTAACGGGGCGACTTGGGCTTGAGGATATCTCTGCTTGAGGATATCTCTGCTTGAGGATATCTCTGCTTGAGGGTATCCCTGCATGAAGGTATCCCTGCTTGAACGTATCTCTGCTTGAGCTGAAAGAGCGGAGATTGCGCGGCCAGTGGTTGAACCCGCAGGTCCTTCGACTGCGCCTCTCGCGATGAAGCTGCGAGAGGCTTCGCTCAGGATGACACTTCCGGGAGGCAAGTTGCATCGACCTTTTAAGGGCGATTGCATATGGCGATTGCATATATCGATACTTCTGGAGGGACGATTTGCATGGGCACCTTCGTGAGGGTGGTTGCGTATCGATATTTTTGCGGGGTTATCTGGGGCTATTTGTAGATCAACGCTTCTGAAGTTGTCGATCCATGCCGTCATCCGATGGGATGGCGTTCTGGACAGCGAATGCGAATGCGAGAAGAATGAGGCATGGGCCGACTGCTGATTGCAGGAGTCTTCGGGTGTTTGGCAGCGGTTGGGATGGCGCAGGGGGTGAAACCGGCTGTTTCTGCGGACAGCGATCGCGATGGGTTGAGCGATGCGCTCGAGGAACAGCTGTTGAAGGAGTTCCAGCCGCGGTGGATGATCGGCAGGGAAGACTGCTCGGTGAGGCCGGCGCGATTCGCTCCGGGAGTTGCTGTACCGACGGCGGTTGAGGACGACGGCACGGTGTATGGGCAGGCTTCTCCGCGTCACGGGCGACGAGATGAGGTGGAGCTGCACTTCTATCATCTGTGGCGGCAGGACTGCGGACAGATGAAGCATGCGCTCGATGCCGAACACGTTGCCACGCTGCTGCGCGGCGAACCGGATGAAAAGGGAGGGCCGAGATGGCGAGCGGTGTACTGGTATGCGGCTGCGCACGAGGATACGGTTTGCGATGCGAGCCAGATCACGCGGGCCTCGACGGTGGAGGCGGAGGAGAAGGGAGCGACGGTGTGGATCTCGCCGGGGAAACATGCTTCGTTTTTGAATGAGGAGTTGTGCGCGCACGGCTGCGGAGGCGATCGCTGCGCTGAGATGGAGCGGATGAAGACGGGGGATGTCATCAATCTTGGCGAGCTGTCGCATCCGATGAGTGAGGCGGTTTGGGTGACGTCGAAGAGTTGGCCGCTGGCGGAGAAGATGCGGCGCAGTGAT
>Ga0193742_1001868_pt1 | contig 12294 bp, 10 predicted proteins | sample L2c1metaG_FD_165511 | JGI IMG/M metagenome (GOLD analysis project Ga0193742, IMG submission 165511) | Soil microbial communities from a riparian zone of the East river system, Colorado, United States - L2c1 | ecosystem: Environmental > Terrestrial > Soil > Riparian zone | place: USA: East River... | reverse complement strand
CGTGTGGCTCCTCCGGTGAGCCGCATCTGATCACCGGAGGGCCTCGTTGGTAATACGGTGGAGCCCATTCGTTATCTCGTCGGAGGCGCCGTACTGCTCGCCGTCGGACTCGGAGTCGCGGTCGGCGCGCATCTCTCCCAGGGCGCCGCTCCGGCCGCGCTCCCCGGCGCGGCGTTAACCACCCTGTCTCCCGCCGACGGTACGTCCGGCTCCACCGGCCCGGCACCTTCCGCATCGGACGCCGCGCCCCAGGCGCCCTCCAGCGATCTCTCCGAGCCGCGCACCGAAGCCGCGCGACCCACAGCGCGGCAGGTGCCGCCGACAACATCGGCGAAGGCCTCGGCGCCCCGGCCGGTGCACTCGGCTACCCGCGCGCCCCAGGACTCGCTGCCGCACTACGCCGGCCGGGACGACATCCGGTCTCGAGGCTCGGACCCGAGGAATCTCACCCAGGACCCAGAGGACCGGGTCATCGATGCACAGCGCCGCCGTGCCGCTGAATCCGTCTGCGCTCACTACGGCATCCCCCGCCAGAACTGCGACTTCGGCAACTAGGACAGTCTGGGCACCGTCGCCGTGGCGGTGATCAGCATCGGCTGGCTGGGCGAACCCCTCACCGCGCTGAAGGCGCCCGCCTTGGTCGCCGTCCTGGCGGGTTCCGTACTGCTCAACACCGACAGCGTCAGTCATGCACCGGCGCCCAGCCCGGCCTCGACGAGCTCGGCCAGACGTGATGCCGCCGCCGCGCCCGAGGGCGATTCCGCATTCGCGCCGGTGAGCCAACGCCGCGCCGAGGGAAGCGCCTCGCGCATTGCCTGGAGCACATCCACCCGGTATTCCCGGTGAAATTCGGTACGCATGGTGAACGGCTCGGCGGGATAGCCAAAAAAATTCGCCCGCCAGGACGCAAGGAAGTCCGCCACGGGAAGCGTCGCGAATGGATGGCCGTGCGGATCGTGAAAATTGACCACGCCGTCGGCGACGCCGAGCACCACCACAAAATGATCGGCGCCGATCGCTCGCGTCATGCCGGGCTGGTGGCGCAGCAGGCCCATCTCCAGTGGCCCGACCAGCACCGGGCCGCGTTTGCTCGCGTCCCGGAGCCGTTCGACGGCCTCAATCTCGGTCCCTCCGCTGGTCAGCGTGCAGGTCCAGCCGAGCAGCGAGATGGCGGCGTCCAGCCCGATGCCGGGTCCCAGCCGAGTGGATCGAACCACGGCAGCCGGCCCTGGTACAGGGCTTGCCGGCTCGACGATGCCGCTCCCAGACCCGGTCCCCAGGACCACGCGGATCGACCGCGGGGCGTTCCGGTCTGAGGCCGGTGCCGGCCAGCGCGGCGGAAACCGGTCGACAGTCGCCGGTGCGAGAAGAAGAATTGCCCTTCGTGAAAACACTGATCCGCCGCGCGGTGGCCGAGGATCTGCCCGCGATCGCCGTCGCGGACGGCCGGGGATTCGGGTTCCATTATTCGGACCAGGACATCGACGACTTCCGCCCGCTGTTCGAGCCCGAGCGATACCTGCTCGCCTGCGAGCCGGACGACGGCGTGATTGTCGGTTTGACCGGTTCGTTCGGCTTCGAGGTGACGGTGCCGGGCGGGGCGTCGCTGCCGACCCAGGGCGTGACCTGGGTATCCGTGGCCACGACGCACCGCCGGCAAGGAATCCTGCGCGACCTGATGCGGGAGCAGCACCAGGGCTTCGCCGACGAGGGCCTCGCGCTGTCCCTGCTGACCGCGAGCGAGGGCGGCATCTACGGCCGGTTCGGATACGGCCAGGCCGGGCGAGCGCGAACCGTGAAGGTGAAGCGGCGGCTCGTCCGGTTTCGGAGGGATGCGCCGGGTGTGGGCGGTGTGCGGCTGGTCGACGGCACCGAGGCTCGGTCGCGGGCGCCCGAGGTGCATCGGCGGTGGGCCGCGCTGACCCCGGGGGCGGTCTCCCGGGACGACCGCTGGTGGGACCACCTACTGCTGGACCGCGCGGACCATCGGGATGGCGCCAGCGCCTTGTTCCACCTGCTGCACGCCGACGGTTATGCCTCGTACCGGATCCACCACCCGGACAGCACCTGCCGGGTGGTGGACCTGTTCGCGGCGACCGACGAGGCGCACGGCGCGCTGTGGCGCACGCTGCTGGGGCTGGACCTGATGGACACCGTGACGTCGGATTCCTGCCCGGTCGACGACCCGTTGCCCTTCCTGCTCGAGGACACCCGGCAGGTCCGCACGTCCGGGATGGCCGACGGGCTGTGGGCCCGCATCCTGGACGTGACCGCCGTGCTGCAAGCCCGCCGGTATCCGGTGGAGATCGACGTGGTGCTGGACGTGACCGACCCGTTCCTGGACCTCGGCGGCCGCTTCCGGCTGCGCGGCGGCCCGGACGGCGCGCAATGCGAGCGGGTGACCGCGACGCCGGACGTCCACCTGGAGATCGGCACACTTGGCAGCCTGGTCTTCGGCGTCCACCGGGCGAACACCCTGGCCAGGGCCGGGTTGATCGGCGTCGAGCCGCCCGCGCTGGGGCGACTGGACACGGCGCTGGCCGGCGAGCGGGAGGTCCGCCACGGCACCCCGTTCTGAGCGCCGGGGCGGAGCCCCCTGGGCTAGCTGCCGCTCAGCGTCAGCGGTACGACCTGTAGTAGTTGCGGTGGACGAAGTGCTTGAACCGAGGGTGGTGCCAACGGTTGACGTGGTGCCGGGGGTACCACTTCCGGTACACCGGCTTGCAGTGCTCCCGGTACCTGGACCTGCACTTGTACGCTTCCGGTGCGGGCGTGGCCACGCTGACAAGCGCGACCTGCGCGGTGGGGGCGGGTGCGGGCGAGGCGGTCGCCGTGGGGGCGACGGCCACACCGGCACCGCCGAAAAGGGCCAGTGCCAACGTGCTGGCGACTGCGAATCGTCGGATCATGGTGGCTCCGTGACTCGTGAAGGTGTGGTGCGAGTAAAGCTGTGCACCATACGTACGCGCCGAAGCTGCCCGCGTGCCAAGATATAACGATATTCCGTCCCCGAACCGACACGTCCCACACAAATGGGCCGTGCGCCTACCCTCTTCGGTAGGTGTGGGCCCTTCTTTAGTGCGCGTGCACCCGGGCGGCATCACACCTTGATCCACAGCACCGTGGGGCGATCGGCGCGCACCGCCGTGGTGATCGCGGCGGTCAGGTCGGCGGCGTCGGTGATGCGCTCTCCGTGACAGCCCATCGCCTCGGCCAGCGCGGCGAAATCCACCGGGCTCAGGTCCACGGCGGTAGCCGGATCGCCGCGGTCGAGCATCTCGTTGCGGATCTCCCCGTACCCGCCGTTGTCCACCACCAGCACCGGCAACCCGAGCCCGAGCTGGGCGGCGGTGGCGAGTTCGGACAGGGTGAACATGATGCCGCCGTCACCGAGCACCGCGAGCAGCCGCGCATCGGGCTCGGCGAGCATCGCCCCGATCGCCGCTGGCAGCCCGTAGCCGAGGGTGCCGCCCCCGGTGGGATACAGGAACCCCGAGGGCCGGTGCACCGGGAGCCCGGACAGCACCCCGTAGTAACAGGCCATGGTGCTGTCCCCGGCGATCACCGTGGACGCGTCCACCACCGGGCCCAACGCGGCCAGGATCTCCCGCCACTGCGCGCCTTCAGCCGCGGCGTCGGCGCGCATTGCCGCCCGCGCCTCAGCCACCCGCCCCTGACCCTGTGAGTGGTATTGGTCGCAATAGCGACCAATACCACTCACAAGCAGTAAATCCAGGGTGGCCGCCGCGTCGCCGAGGAGTCGGATGCCCGGGTCGGCGTTGGTGATGATCGCAGCCGGGTCGATGTCGATCCGCACCAGCGTCCCGGTCAGTGTGAACGGTCCGTTCCACAGGTCCGAGGGGGCCAGCTCGGTACCCACCGCGAGGACCACGTCGCTGTCCTCCACCAGCCGCCGCGCGCTCGGCTGGTGCAGCCCCGCCCCGACCGCCAGCGGGTGGTCCTCGTCCAGCACGCCCTTGCCGTTGGCGGTGGTCAACACCGGGGCGCCCAACCGCTCGGCGAGCGCACGCAGCTGCGTCCCCGCGCGCTTCGCGCCCCCGCCAGCCAGCACCACCGGCCGCCGCGCTCCGGCCAGCACCTGGGCCGCCGCGTCCAGCGCCGACTCCGCCGGGCGGGTCACGGGCACCTCGACCGGGGCCACCGGTTCCACCTCGGCGGTGGCCTCCAGCAGGTCCAGCGGGATCTCCAGGTGCACCGGGCGGGGCCGCCCGCCGGTCATCGCGGCGAACGCCGAGGTCACCGCCAGCGGGATCTCCGCGACCGAGCTCACCCGGTGGCTGTACGCCACGATCGAACCCATCGCCGCCCGCTGGTCGCGCACCTCGTGCAGGTAGCCGTTGCCCAGCCCGGGGTGGTCGGTGGGCAGCCCCGGTGACACGAACAGCACCGGCACCGAGTCCGACCAGGCCTGCGCGGCGGCGGCAGCGGCGTTCAGGATGGCCGGCCCGGAGGTGGTCAGGCACACCCCGGGCCGCCCGCTGACCCGCGCGTACCCGTCGGCGGCGTACCCGGCGCCCTGTTCGTGCCGGGTGAGCACAGTCCGGACGCCGAACTCGCGCAGCGCGGCGAAGGCGCTCAGGTTGTGCGTGCCGGGGATGCCGAACACGGTGTCCACCCCGTGCGCGCAGAGCGCGGCGACCAGGGCCTGTCCGCCGTTGTGACTGGCCATCAGGCGGCCGCCTCAGCGTCCCGGTCCCCGACGCCGAGCTGGTCTAACACGGCGGGTCGGCGCAACCGCAGTACGCAGTAGAGGGTGACCAGCCCGAGCACCGCGACGAAGAACAGCACGGCTACCACCGCCTTGGCACCACTCGGGAACGGGTGGAAGCAGTACCAATACACCAGCACCGACCCGGCCACCGCGAGCAGCGTGGACAGCCCGATGCCGGCGCGCAGCCCCCGGGTGCGCGCCGCGTACACCCCGGCGGTGACCGCGGTCAGCCCGTACGAGGCGATCAGCATGTAGCCGCTGAAGGTGCCGAACAGACCGTACGAGGTCTGCGCCCTGGCCAGCACCGCGCCGAGCACCGCGACCACCAGGAAGAACACCCCGACTGCCCAGACCGCGCCGGACGGCGTGCTGTGCACCGCGCCGACTCTGGCCAGCCGGCGTGGCAGGATGCCGTCCCTGGCCATGGTGTACACAGTGCGGCTCATGCCGGCCAGGATGCCCAGGGTGGAGCCGAAGAAGCTGATCGCCACCCCGGGGTCGATCAGGTAACCGATCCAGCCGATGCCGTAGTGCGCGGCCAGCAGGTCCAACGGCGCGTCCAGCTGGGTCATCGGCAGGTCGCGGAAGCCGAGCACGATCACGTAGGTGGCCAGGATGTACAGCACGCCGCAGCCCAACACCGAGCCGAGCACCGCGACGCTGACCGCGCGGCGGGGGTCGGCCGCCTCCCGTCCCAGGGTGACCGAGTGGTCGAACCCGGCGAGGGAGAACACCGAGAATCCGGCGGTGGCCAGGATCGCCGCGAGGTTCAGGCCGGAGAAGTCGAACTGGCGGGCGTCCAGCACACCGCCGGGGACGCGCACCAGCACCACCACCAGCAGCACCACGATCACCGCGACCGTGCAGAACTCGATGACCAGCAACAACTTCGCGGACAGCTTCACCTCACGCAGCGACAGCCAGATGACGGCAACCGCGACCACCGCCGAGACGGTGCCCAGGGTCGCCGCGTTGTCCGGCATGCCGAACTTGCGCAGCCAGGCGGTCAGGTAGATGGCCGTGCCGATCACGCAGGCCGGCCCGCCGATGAGTGAGGCACACAGGTGCGTGGCCATCACGAAGAACCCGCCGGCCCGGCCGACCGCGCGGGTGGCCAGCACGTAGATGCCGCCGGTGGTGGCGAATCGCCTGGCCAGGTACGCGATGCCGCCGGCGAAGCCGAGCACCAGCGCGGAGGTCACCGCCCAGGTCAGCCAGCTCAGCGGGCCGGCGATCTCCATCACCACGCCGATGGCCAGTGCCAGGGTGGAGGCCGGGGCGAGCACGCCGAGCGCCACGCCGAACACCGCCCAGGACGGCAACACTCCGCGCCGCAGCTCGCCCGTGGGTGCGGGTGGGCCGGCCACCCGGATGGTCAGTGGTTCCTCTTGCGTCACGGCGGTCCTCCCGCGTGCCAGCGTCCAAACTTGATTGGCTGCTCAGTTATATTCGGATGGCCCACCGGCACTGTCAACACTCCCGCGCCGCTGTTGACAAGCAACCTCCGAAGAGACCAATAATTGACTGACGAGCCAGTTATGCACTGGCCGGCGCTGTCCAGTGAGGAGTCATGACCTAGTGCCCTGCGTCCGACAACTGCGGGTGTTCCGTGACCCGTCCTCGGTGGCCGTGGTCGGCGCGTCCGCCGACGAATCCAAATGGGGCCACTGGCTGGCCCTCGGCGCGCTGCGCGGCGGCCACCGGCGTCGGGTGGAACTGGTGAACCGGCGGGTTGACACGGTGTTCGGCCGGCGCTGCGTCGCGCACCTCGGCGCGCTGGACGAGGCCCCGGAGCTGGTCGCGCTGTGCGTGCCGGGGCCCCAGGTCGCCGCGGTGGTCGAGGAGGGCCTGGCCCTCGGCGTGCGCGGCTTCCTCGGCATCACCGCCGGGGTGCCGGGCGAGGCACAGCTGGCCGCCCGGATCCGGGCCGGCGGCGCCCGGCTGCTCGGCGCCAACAGCCTCGGGCTCTACGACGCCAGCTCCCAGCTCGAGCTCGCCTGGGGACGGTTCACCCCGGGCCCGCTGGCGATCGTGTCGCAGAGCGGCCAGCTGGGTTCCGAGCTGGCGATCATGGGCGCCCGGGTGGGGCTGGGCGTCTCCCGGTTCGTCTCCACCGGCAACCAGTCCGACGTCTCCGCCGCCGAGGTGCTGGCCGACCTCGCCGACCACGAACCGACCCGGATCGTCGCGCTCTACCTGGAGAGCTTCACCGGCGGCGAGCGGCTGTTCGACACCCTCGCGGGGCTGCGGGCGGCCGGGAAACCGACGGTGCTGCTGACCATCGGCGCCGGAGCGGCGAGCAGCAGGCTGGCCCGCTCGCACACCGGCTCGCTCACCTCGCGGATGGACGTGGTGGACGCCGCGTGCCGCCGCTTCGGGGTACCCCGGGTGGACACCCCGGCCGAGCTGCTCCAGGTGGCGCGGGCCTACCTGGCTGGCGTCGCCGTGCCGGCCGGCCGACGGGTCGCGATCATCGGCGACAGTGGCGGGCAGTGCGGGGTGGCCGCCGACCAGGCCGGCGCGGCTGGCCTGGCGGTGCCCTCCTTCCGCGCACCGGTAACCCGCGCGCTCACCGAGGCACTGCCGCCAGGCGCCGCCACCGCCAACCCGGTGGACCTGGCCGGCGCCGGTGAACGGGACCTGGGCAGCTACGCCACCACGGTGCACACCGTGCTCGCCTCGGACGAGGTGGACGCCGCCCTGCTCACCGGTTACTTCGGCCGCTACGGCGAAGACGTGCCCGAGCTGGGCGCCCAGGAGCAGCGGGCCGCGCGGCGGCTCGCCGAGGTGGCCACCGAGCACGGCAAGCCGATGGTGGTGCACAGCATGGCGGAGTCCGGTCCGACCACGGGCGAGCTGTGGCGCGCCGGGGTGCCGGTCTTCGGTGACATCCACGCGGCCGTGCGCGCCCTGGCCGGGCTGGCCGCGCTGCGCCCCCGCGAACCCGAGCCGATCGAACCGCTGCCCGCGCCGGAGCCTGGCCCGCTGGCCGGCTACTGGGCGGCACGGCGGGCGCTACTCCCCCTCGGCGTCCGCTTCCCCGAGGCGCGGCTGGTGCGCAACCGCGCCGAACTGCTCGCCTCGGCGGCCGCGCTGCGGGCCCCGTTGGTGCTCAAGGCCGGGTGGCTGGCGCACAAGAGCGAGCTGGGCGGCGTCCAGGTCGGGATTGCCGACCCGGGCGAACTGCCCACCGCCTTCGACCGGATGCACGCCGCCCTCGGCGACGGTGACTTCGTGCTCGAGGAGCAGGACCGCCGGGCCGGTGTGGTGGAAATGCTGGTGGGCGCCCGCCGGGACCCCGGGTTCGGCACCGTGGTGGTGGTCGGCGCGGGCGGCACCGAGACCGAGGTGCACGCCGATGTGGCGGTCGAGCTGGCTCCGGTGGGCGCCGCCACCGCCCGCGCCATGCTGGACCGGCTGCGCTGCTCGGCACTGCTGGACGGCTGGCGCGGCCGGCCCCCGGTGCACGTCCCGGCGCTGCTGGAACTGATCACCTCGGTGTCCCGGTTCGTCGTGGCCAACGAACGGATCACCGAGCTCGAGCTGAACCCGGTACGGGTCGGGCCGGACGGCGCACTCGCCGTGGACGCCCTGATCACGACCGACCACGCCACGACCGACCACGCCATACCGCTTGCCGACCGCCCCCTGGCCAGCGCCGAGCTGTCCGACTAGCCCGAGGAGAAACCGAGGATGAAGAGCGTTCCGGCCTGGCCGCTCAGCGAGGAGCAGCGGCAGATCGTCGACCTGTGTCGGGAGTTCGCCGCCAAGGAGATCAGGCCGCGCGGGCGGGAGGTGGACGAGGCCGACGTGGTCACCCCGGTGGACCTGTTCGCCAAGGCCGCCGAGGTGGGCATCACCGACTTCATGATTCCCGAGGAGTACGGCGGCGGCGGGTTCACCGACGTGTTCACCCAGTGCCTGGTGCAGGAGGAGCTGTGCTGGGGCGACCCGGGGATCGGCAACCTGGTGTGTTCCAACGGGTTCTTCGCCGACCCGATCCTGGTGCTGGGCAGCGAGGAGCAGAAGCGCACCTGGCTGACTCCGCTCACCGGCGAGGGCGCGCCGATGACCGCGCTGGCCACCACCGAGCCGGACTCCGGTTCGGACGCCGCCTCCATCGTCACCACCGCGCGGCGGGTGGACGGCGGCTACCGGATCAGCGGGCAGAAAGCGTGGATCTCCAACGCCGGCGCCGCGGAGTGCTACGTGGTGTTCGCCAAGACCGACCGCACCAAGCGCTCCGCCGGGGTGACCGCGTTCCTGCTGCGCCGGGACGCCGAGGGGCTCAGCTTCGGTGAGCCGATGCGCAAGATGGGCCAGCGGGCGATCGTCTGCCGGGAGATGTTCTTCGACGACGTGTTCGTGCCCGAGTCGCAGCGGCTCGGCGCGGAGGGGCAGGGTTTCTACGGCCTGATGGGGACCTTCGACATCTCCCGGGTGGTGCTCGGCGCGGCCGCCCTGGGCGCGGCGCGGGCCGCCTACGAGTACGCGCTGGACTACGCGCGCACCCGCACCCAGTTCGGCGTGCCGATCATCGAGCACCAGGCGGTGGCGTTCCGGCTGGCCGACATGGCCACCCGGATCGAGTCGGCCCGGCTGCTGGTGCACCACGCGGCCCGGGTGATCGACTCCGGGCAGCGGGCCACCGGGCTGGCCGCGATGGCCAAGCTCACCGCGTCCGAGACGGCCATGTTCGCTACCTGGGCGGCGGTGCAGACCCTCGGCGGCTGGGGCTACTCCCGGGAGCACCCGGTGGAGCAGTGGATGCGGGACGTGAAGCTGGAGGAGATCGAGGAAGGGACCTCCGACATCATGCGCCTGGTGATCTCCCGCAATCTGGGCTGACCGGCCCCGGCGGTAGGATTGACCGGCCGACCAGTTATGTGGGAGTGACCTTGCCCCGGCCCAGCGTGGAAGTCGAACGCCGCAAGCAGATCCTTGACGCGGCCTGCACCGTGATTGCCAAGAATGGCCTGCAGGACCTCCGCCTGCTCCAGGTCGCCGCGGTGGCCGGAGTCAGCTCGGGCACCATCCATTACTACTTCGACACCAAGAAAGAACTGATCAACGCGGCCTTCGAGTACAACTTCAAGCACTCGCTCGAACGCCGCAAGTGGCTGCGCGACGAAACCCGCGAGCCGCTGGAATTGCTCGGTGAAATCGTCGAGTCCTACCTGCCGACCCGGGGTGTGTCGCTGCGGGCATGGCGGGTCTGGGCGAATCTGTGGGCGGAGGGAATTCGCGACCCCGCATTGCGGAAAATCAATGAGGAGCTCTACGACCAGTGGCGGGAGCTGGTGCGGCACACCATCGCCGCCGCGCAACGGGCCGGCACCGCGCGCGAGGGGGATCCGGAGTTACTCGCCAACATGCTCATCGGCATGGTGGACGGGCTGGCGATGCAGGTGTTGTTGCACGCCAAGGCGATGTCGCTGGACACCATGCGGGAAACCTGCCGAGCGTTCATCGACGAACTGATCGCTCGCTAACCCGTGGGAAGTTGAGCCTGTAGCTCGGCAATTCGTGGCCGCATGGTTTCCGAGGGCACGTACGCCAGCTCGGGCGCGTCGAATGGGATGCTGCTGATGAGAGCCGAATTGTCGAACAGGTCAATGCGGCTCACGCTCGGGCAGGCGAGACCACGCAGCGCGCCGTCCGGTTCGAGGCTGTCCATCGTGGGCGCGATTCCACCGCCGGTCCACACCGGGACCCCGGCCAATACGCCCGCGCTGACCACGTGGGTGTGACCGGCCAGCACAACCCGCACATCGGTGCCCGCGATCACCTCGCCCAGCTCGTCCCGGTTCCGCAGCTCGATCGCGCTGGACAGCGGCACCGGCGTGGGCAGCGGCGGGTGATGCAGCGCCAGGACCGTGCCGTGCCCGGCTGGCGAGGCCAGTTCGGCGCGCAGCCAGGCAAGTTGGTCAGCGCGCAGCTCGCCGTAGGCGCGCCCCGGCACCGTGCTGTCCATGGCGATCACTCGAAGATCACCGAGGTGTGCGACCTGGTCGAACGCTCCTGTGCTCGGGGCCTCGCCGAGCAGGTGCTCCCGCAGTGCCGCCCGGTCGTCGTGGTTGCCGGGCAGATACACCGCCGGAACGCCGATCCGCGCCATGGCTGGCTCCACCAGGGAACGCAGGCGCTGGTATTCCTCCGGGCGGCCGTGCTCCACCAGGTCGCCGGTGAACAACACGGCGGCCGCTCTCACCCCCGTCTGGTCGACCGCGTCCAGGGCACGGCTGAGCACCACGAGGGTGTCCACTGGTTCACCGGCGGCCTCGTCGGCGGTCCGGATGTGTACGTCGGTGATCTGGATCAAGGTGTACGCCGGTTCGGCAGTCATAGTGGAGATACTGCCGTGCCTCGGTAAACGAAGGCTTTCATCGAAAGGCGGCGGTGCGGGCTTCGGCCGTTCCGGTGTAGTCGGGTCACGGTCTGATGGAGATACGAGCGCCGGGGGGTGACCCGGTGGTTAGTTGGATTCGTGGGGGGACAAATGATGGCGGGGCTTGCGGTCGCCGCCGTGCTGGTCGCTGGCTTTAGCTATCTCTGGGTTCACTCGCCGACAGGTGCCCTGACCAGCCCAATTACCCTCCCGAGCTTCGCCATCGGGGACATCACGACGCCGGAAATGGCGCCGGGGAGGACCACCCTGCTCCCCACCGACTGCGCCGAGCTGCTGGTCGGCTCCCCCGACATGTCCGCGCTGCTGGGTCAACCCCTCGGGACCGTCGGCACCCGCTCGGTGGTCGGGCAACCATCACCCTCAGTGGGTCAGCTGGAGCGGCTCACCTGCAGCTACAGCGTGCCCGGCCAGGGCGCCCCGGCGTTGATGCTGACCGCGGCCGGGTTCACCGATCCTGACGCGGCGGCGGAGCAGCGGGGGCGGAACGTGGCGGCCGAAAGTCCGGACACCCAGGCGTCCCGACAGGTCGAGCTCGGCGGGGCCAAGGCCACCCTGCTCACCGAGCCGAGCCGGACGCTGCTCCTCGTTGACTTCGACCGGTACACCCTGTCGGCCAGCATCGCCCCCGGTGTCGTTCCGGCGGACAAGCCGGAGCCGGTGCTCACCGACCTTGCCCAGCGCATCCTGGCGAACTTGGTCCCGCCGGCCAACCGCCACTGAGCTCGCCACTGAGGTCGAATCGCCGGATCGTCGTCGATGCGGTGCCAGGCCTCACCCAGTGAGCGGCGCGGGCGCCGGTGCCGCCAGGAGGGTCACGGCGGTGGGCCCGTTGAAGAGCGTGTCCGAGTCCACGATGGTGGAGTTCGCGCCTAACGGCGCCCCGTCACCAGCAGTAACGATGATCCACTCGCGCGGTCGGTGAAGCTCCGAAAGGGACCCCTTTCGGCACAACCGGCGACTCGGCCAGTTGCGCCAATCGAACAGAAGTCACTTGCGCACGAAACCGCGGTGGGCGTCGCCGGTGGCGGCGGGCCGCTGAAACGTTGGCAGGCTGGCACCTGGTGGTCACCACCACCATCTGTATGCGCCGACGTCGTGGGCGGGGCTGAGCAGCCGACCGCGAGGACAGCGAAGACGAGCCCGACAGCCGTGG
>Ga0193742_1001867_pt1 | contig 12295 bp, 11 predicted proteins | sample L2c1metaG_FD_165511 | JGI IMG/M metagenome (GOLD analysis project Ga0193742, IMG submission 165511) | Soil microbial communities from a riparian zone of the East river system, Colorado, United States - L2c1 | ecosystem: Environmental > Terrestrial > Soil > Riparian zone | place: USA: East River... | reverse complement strand
GCCCGCAGCATCCAGCGGTTGCGCTCCTCGTTCGACCCGCCAGGGATCGCCGCAGCAGCCATAGCCCGAGCCTAGGGGTGGTCGCGGGAGCCACGTCGCTCACGGGTTGGTTGCCGCAGTTGGGTGGTCGAGCAGGTAGCCGGCGGACTCGACGGCAACTCGCACGTCGGCGAGGGGGAGGGGACGCTGGCTCGCGACGGTGACGTTCCCCGTGGCGATGTCGACAGCCGACTCCAAAGCCCAGGCTCCCTCTGGACCGGGTGGACTGGGGGAGAGGAGCACCCGCCGGCCACCGGTTCTGCATCTCGTCGCCCCGGCGTGAACGAGACGACGGGTTCCAAGGGGGATGGCGAGTCGTTCGTGGTCGTTTGGTCGTTCTCGAGTTGTTTGTGGTCGGTCTCCGACGACGAACGACTCGACTGTGGGTTGGTGGCTACAGATGACTCGGGTCGCCCCGGTGTGAACTAGCGCTCGTCGGGCTTCGCAGGCTCCGACTTCGACTTCGACTCCGAGTCGGCCTCGGCGCCTTCCAACTCGTCGTCGAGGTGGGAGTAGGCCGTCAGCTCGGTCTCGCCCTTGCGGGCCTCCAGGGCGATGGAGATCACCAGCAGCACCAGCGAGACGACGAACAACGGTGCCCGGTAGTCGGCGAACCAGTCGAGGACGTTGTCGATCGGGGCCTCGAAGGTCTCGCCGACGCGGCGGATCACGTAGAGGCGGACGACGGTGCCGGCCACGTTGAGGGCCAGGAACGCCCGGATCGGCATACCGGCGGCACCGGCGAACAGGCAGATCGGGTTGTTGGGAGCGATGAACACCAGCGGGTACGCGGCCTTGCCGAACCACCCCTCCAGCTGTCGCAGCATCTGCCCCCACGTCTTCGTGCGCTTCTCCATCCACACGATGGCGGCGTCGCCGTACCAGTGCCCCAGCAGGAAGAACAGCGGGTCGCTCAGCAGCAGCCGGGTCATGCCGATGCCGTAGTAGGTCGGGGCGTCGAGCGAGTTGGTGACCAGCGCCAGGATGCGGTTCCGGGCGTTGAGCGACAGGAGCCACGCGGGGTGGGTGTTGCTCCACGTGGTGGTCATCAGGTCGCCGACGTAGCTCATGACCACCATCACCGCCAGCAGGGAGCCGACGATGGTGACTGCCCTGCGTGAGGGGGGTTGCCGCGTCGTCTCGGGGGTGGAGGTGTCCGTCACGAGGGGCGCCAGAGTACTTGCCGCCGGGACCACCGACCTACCCTGCCGGAGTGCGTTCCTGGCGCTTCCTGCTCGGCCCCCTTTGGATCCTGTCGCACCTGCTGGTGGTGCTGCTCGCGGTGGTGATGGTGAACCTCGGGTTCTGGCAGCTGCACCGGCTCGACGAGCGGAAGGCCGAGAACGCCCTCATCGAGGCTCGCCAGGAGCGGGATCCCGTCGCCCTCGACGACGTCCTCACTGCGGACGCCGACGACGCCACGGTCGACGAGCTGCGGGCCCGCCCGGTCACCCTGGAGGGCCGCTACGACGACGACGCCACCGTCACCGTCCACAACCGCACCCAGGACGGCGTGCCCGGCGACTGGATGGTCACGCCTCTGGTGCTCGAGGGCGGCGACCGGGTGGGCGTCATCCGGGGGTTCGTGGGCCTGGGTCCCGAAGGTGACCCCTACCCGGCCGCGGCGCCCGAGGGTCGGGTGGAGGTCGAGGGCGCGGTGATGGTGCCCCGGCTCCAGGACCGCACCGTCCGCAAGGACCTCGAGGACCTGCTGGCCGCGCCCGACACGCTGCCCGTCCTGGTGAGGGCCGAGGAGTCCGACCCGCCCGAGCCGGCGGCCGCCGCCGAGGACGGCAGCAGCGACCCCCGCGAGACCCTCGTCCCCCTGCCGCCGCCCGAGCTGAGCGAGCGCAACCACCTGTCGTACGCGTTCCAGTGGTTCATCTTCTCGACGATCGCGGTGGTCGGCTATCCGCTGGTGCTCCGCCGGGTGCTCCAGCGGCGGGGCAAGGAGGCCGACGACGCGGGCGGCGACGGCGATGACAACGGCGGCGACGGGGCCGAGCGGGTCGGAGCCTCCGGTGCCGCCACCTGAGGCCGAAGCCACCCGCGAGCGCATCCTCGGGTCGGCCTACCTCCGGCTGGCCGACGAGGGGCTGACACAGGCGACGGTGGAGGGCATCGCCCACGAGGCGGGGCTGTCCCGGGCCACGATCTACCGGCACTTCCCCGGGGGGAAGGACGAGCTGATCGAGGCGGTGATCTCCTGGGAGGTCGGCCGGTTCTTCACCCGCCTCGGCGAGGCGACCGACGACGCCCCCGACTTCACCACCTGGCTGAGCGGGGGGATGCTCGCCGCCCGCCGGCAGCTCGACGAGCACACCGTGCTGCAGCAGCTGCTGGAGGACGAGGCCGACCAGCTGGTGCCCCGCCTGGTGACGGTGATGCCGATCATCCTGGGGGTCCTGCGGGAGCAGCTGGCCCAGCGCCTGGCCGACGAGCGCCTGCGTCCGGGGGTCGAGCTGCAGGAGGCGGCCGAGCTGCTGGCCCGCCTGATGGTCTCCTTCATCGGCACCCCCGGGGCCTGGCACCTCGACGACCCCGAGCAGGTCGACAAGCTCGTCCGCACCCAGCTCCTCGCCGGCATCCTGCCCGACCCGTAGTATCCGCGGGTAGACGGTGAGACGGATTCGTATGTAGTGTCTCACCCGTGGCGAGCGCCGAACTGGCCGAGAGGTACCTCACCGCCGACGAGCTCGAGCGGCGCATGGTCGACGCGGCGCTGCGGTGCGTCGAGCGCTGGGGCCTCGCCAAGACCTCCATGGACGACATCGCCCGGGAGGCGAGGGTCAGCCGCGCCACCGTCTACCGGGTGATCCCGGGTGGCAAGGACCGCCTGGTCGAGACCGTCCTCCAGCACGAGGTCGGCCGCCTCTTCCACGAGGCCGACTCCGAGGCCCGCCAGGCCACCACCCTCGAGGACCTCGTGTGCGTCGGCGTCGGCATCGCCATGCGGGTCCTCACCGGGCACGCCGCCCTCAACTACCTCGTGCGCCACGAGCCCGAGGCGATCCTGCCCCACTTCGCCTTCCACCGGCTGGCCCCGCTGCTGGCCGAGATCGCCGAGCTGAGCCGACCGCACCTCAGCCGGTTCCTGCCCGACGAAGCGGTCCGACCCGCCGGCGAGCTGCTGGCCCGCGTGGTCCTGTCCTACAGCTTCAGCCCGGTCCCCGAGCTCGACCCCGAGGACCCCGACTCGATACGCCGGTTCGTGCGGACCTACCTGCTGCCGGCGCTCACCACCACCGAGGAGCGGACATGAGCGAGAGCCAGAGCCAGAGCGAGAACGCGCAGATCATCGGCCGGGACGACATCAACGACCTGGAGGCCATCCTCTCGGTCCGCAACACCGACGTCGACGAGCTGGTCCACGCCGTGGGCGACAACGCCGACGCCATCTTCACCTGGGACTACGAGAAGGGCGCCCGCCCGGCGCTCAACCGCCTCTACGAGAAGGCCAAGGGCTCCCAGTGGAACGGCGAGACCGACCTGCCGTGGGACACCGACGTCGACCAGGTGGCGGTCACCATCGCCAACGCCCAGAACAACATGGGCGGGATCGTCGGCTTCGGCGTCGACCCCGACTCGATCGCCGGCACCCCGTTCGCCAAGTTCGGCCTGCAGGAGTGGATCAACGTCGGCATCGAGACCCAGAACTGGACCCTCAGCCAGTTCCTCCACGGTGAGCAGGGTGCGCTGCTGTGCACGGCGAAGATCGTGGAGACCGTGCCGTGGATCGACGCCAAGTACTACGCGGCGACGCAGGTGATGGACGAGGCCCGGCACGTCGAGGTGTTCGCCAAGTACCTCGACGAGAAGCTGTCCGGCCACTATCCCGTGAACGCCCACCTCAAGCTGCTGCTCGACGACATCGTGGCCGACAGCCGCTGGGACATGACCTACCTGGGCATGCAGATCATGGTGGAGGGCCTGGCGCTGGCGGCGTTCGGCTTCATGCACCAGCTCACCACGGAGCCCCTGCTGAAGCAGCTGCTGCGCTACGTCATGTCCGACGAGGCCCGTCACGTCGCCTTCGGGGTCCTGAGCCTGAAGGAGTACTACGCCGAGCTGACCGACGCCGAGATGAAGGACCGCCAGGAGTTCGCCTTCGAGGCCGCGGTCCGCATGCGCGACCGGTTCCTCCAGCAGGAGGTGTGGGAGCGCATGGGCGTGTCGACCAAGGAGGTGCTGCCCCTGGTGATGGCGTCGCCGCAGCGCACCATGTTCCAGTCGATGCTGTTCTCGAAGATCGTGCCCAACTGCAAGAAGCTCGGCCTGCTCGACGCCAACGGCGGCTGGTTGCGGGAGCGCTTCACCGAGCTGGGCGTCATCCAGTTCGAGGACCAGGCCGACACCGGCGAGGAGTACGAGATGTTCCAGCTCGCCGCGGGCGAGACCAGCGGCGGCTGAACAGGCCCAGACAGCTGAACACCCGCTGGTAGCGTCGGGGGCGATGTCTTCCCCCTCCGACGTTCGTCTCCTGGTGCTGCACGCGCTGCGGCTCAAGGGTGTCGCGGGCGTCGGCGCGGTGGCGGGGGCGGTCGGGATCGACGCTCCGGTGGTCGAGCGGGAGGTCGACGAGCTGGCCTCGTTGGGGCTGGTGGTGCACCGTGAGGGCCTGTTGAACGGCTGGCAGCTGACGGTCGCGGGTCGGAGCGAGCACGAGCGGCTGCTGGCCGACGAGCTCGACACCACCGGCGCCCGTCCCGTGGTCGAGCGGAGCTACCGGCGCTTCCGCACGCTGAACCCCGGGGTGCTCGACGCCTGCAGCCGCTGGCAGGTCCGCGAGCTGTCGGGCCACCTGGTGCGCAACGACCACGACGACCCGGCGTACGACGAGAAGGTGCTCAACGCCCTGTCCGACGCCCTGACCGACGTCCGCCCCATGAGCGAGCGCCTCGGCGAGGCGCTGGAGCGCTTCCGGCCCTACGCCCCCCATCTGGAGGAGGCGCTCGACCGGGCCTGGGCGGGGGAGCGCGAGTACGTCACGAAGCCGATGATCCCCAGCTTCCACACCGTGTGGTTCGAGCTGCACGAGGACCTGCTGGCGACCCTCGGCCTGGACCGCGCCTCCGAGTCCGAGAGCAAGGAGACCTGATGGGTGCCGCCCGCTTCGGCAAGGTCCTGACCGCCATGGTCACGCCGTTCCACGAGGACGGCTCGCTCGACCTCGACGGTGCCGTCCGCCTGGCGCAGTGGCTGGTGGCCCACGGCAACGACGGCCTGGTGCTGGCCGGTACCACCGGCGAGGGCCCCACCCTCAGCGACGACGAGACGGTCGAGCTGTGGCAGGCCGTCCGGGCGGCGGTCGACGTCCCGCTGCTGGCCGGCACCGGCAGCAACGACACCCGCCACACGATCGGGCTCTCCCGTCGGGCCGTCGAGACCGGGGTCGACGCGCTGCTGGTCGTCTCGCCGTACTACAACCGGCCGCCCCAGGCGGGCCTGCTGGCCCACTACCGGGCGCTCGCCGAGGCCGTCGACCTGCCGATCGTGCTGTACGACGTGCCGGGCCGCACCGGTCGCGCCCTGAGCGTCGACACCATCGTCACGCTGGCCACCGAGGTGCCCGGCATCGTCGGCATCAAGGACGCCCGCGGCAACCCCAACGAGTCGGCCCGGATCGTCGCCGGCGCCCCCGGCGACTTCGACCTCATCTCCGGCGACGACAGCCTCACGCTGCCGCTCCTCGCCGTCGGGGCCACCGGAGTGATCGGCGTGGCGACGCACTGGTCCGCCGGCCTGCACGGCGAGATGATCACGTCCTTCGAGAAGGGCGACCACGACACCGCCCGCGAGATCAACGCCCGCCTGCTGGAGTCGTTCGCCTACGAGGCCAACGACCAGTGGCAGCACGCCAGCGGCGTGAAAGCGCTGCTCACCGAGCTGGGTCTGCCATCGGGGCCGTGCCGGCTACCGTTGCCGCCCGTGCCGGACGAGGCCCGAGCCCGGGCACGACACATCATCGAGGCGCTCGAACTGACGGAGTTGACGCAGTGACCCAGCCCGTAAGGGTGACATTCTTGGGCGGGTTGGGCGAGATCGGGCGCAACTGCGCCTGCATCGAGGTCGACGGACGCATCATGCTCCTCGACGTCGGGCTGATGTTCCCCGACATCGACATGCTCGGCGTCGACCTCGTCCTACCCGACTTCACCTACCTGCGCGAAAACGCCGACCGGGTCGAGGGCGCGATCATCACCCACGGCCACGAGGACCACATGGGTGGCCTCAGCTACCTGCTGCGCGAGCTGTCGTTCCCGATCTACGGCTCGGCGCTCACGCTGGGCCTGGCCCGGAACCGCATCGAGGAGGCGGGCCTGCTCGACCGCACCGAGCTGATCCCGGTGTCCGACGGCGAGCGGCGCAAGATCGGCCCGTTCGACGTCGAGTTCATCCCGGTCACCCACTCGGTACCGCACGGCTTCGCCACGGCCTTCCACACGCCGCAGGGCACGATCCTGCACACCGGCGACTTCAAGCTCGACCTCACGCCGGTCGACGATCGCCTCACCGACCTGGCCCGCATCGGCGCCATCTCGTCGGGCGAGGGCATCCGGCTGCTGCTGTCGGACTCCACCAACGCCGACGAGCCGGGCCACGCCCGCAGCGAGACGTCGGTCGGCAAGGTGCTCTACGAGCTGTTCCACATCCACGACGGCCGGCGCATCGTCATCGCCTGCTTCGCCAGCCACATCCACCGGGTGCAGCAGATCGCGGACGCCGCGATCGAGCACGGTCGCAAGGTCGCCACGCTCGGCCTGTCGATGAAGAAGAACGTGAAGCTGGCCCGCTCCATGGGCCTGCTCGACATCCCCGAGTACGCGCTGGTCGACATCGACGACGTCGACGACATGCCGCCCGGCGAGGTGTGCGTGATCTCCACGGGCTCCCAGGGCGAGCCGATGTCGGCGCTGGCGCTGATGGCCACCCGCAACAACCGCTGGCTGGAGGTCGGCGCCGACGACACGGTGATCCTGTCGTCGCACCCGATCCCGGGCAACGAGATGAACGTGTCCAAGGTGATCGACGGGCTCGTCCGCCTCGGCGCCGAGGTCGTCCACTCGGGCATCCACGACGTCCACGCCTCGGGCCACGCCAAGCAGGAGGAGCTGAAGACGCTCCTGTCGATCGCCCGGCCCGAGTGGTTCGTGCCCGTGCACGGCGAGTACCGCCACATGGTGGCCCACGCCCGCCTGGCCCGGCAGATGGGTGTCGTGCCCGAGGACCACACGATCGTGTGCACCGACGGCGACCAGCTCCTGCTCGACGAGAGCGGCCTCCGGGTCGACGGCACGGTGCCGGCCGGCTACCTGTACGTCGACGGCATCGTCGGCGACGTGGGCCACGGCGTGCTGCGCGACCGGCGGGTGCTGGCCGAGGAGGGCGTGGTCGTGGTGGTGGTCACGGTGTCGCAGGCCGACGGCGCGATCCTGACCGGGCCCGAGGTGATCACTCGGGGCTGGGTGTACGCCCCCGAGGCCGAGCCGCTGCTGGCCGAGTGCGCCGACGTGGTGCGCCAGGCGATCAAGGAGGCGTTCGCCGAGAACGCCACCGACATCGAGGCGCTGTCGCGGGTGGTGCGCCGGGCCGCGGGCAAGTTCGTGTCCGACCGCACGCGCCGCCGCCCGATGATCGTCCCCGTGGTCATGGAGGCCTGAGGCCGGCGAGATGCCGGAGCTTCCCGAGGTCGAGACCATCCGGCGGGAGCTGGAGCCGGCCATCGTCGGGCGCGAGCTCGGTGAGGCCTGGGCGTTCCTGCATCCGAAGTTCGTGCCCGCGCTCGAGGCGGCCGGGACGACGGTCGTTGGTGTCGATCGGCGGGGGAAGTACCTGTTGTTGGGCCTCGACGACGAGCGGGAGCTGGTCGTTCACCTGGGGATGACGGGGTCGTTGCAGATCCTTCCGCGGGAGGACGCCGTCACCGACCCCTATACGCGGGCGTGGTGGGTGCTCGACGACGGGACGGACGTGCTGGCGTTCCGGGACGTGCGGCGGTTCGGGCGGCTGGCCGTGGTGCCCCGGGGCGAGTACCTGGGGACGCTGGCCGTACAGGGGCTCGACGCCCTCGACCCGGCGCTCACCGCCGAGGACTTCTGGCGGGCGTTGAAGGGGAGTCGGCGGGCGATCAAGACGCAGCTGCTCAGCCAGCGGCCCCTGGCGGGCGTCGGCAACATCTACGCCGACGAGGCGCTGTGGCTGGCGCAGGTCCACCCCCGGAAGCGGACGATCACCCGGGCCCAGGCCGCCGAGCTGCTGGACGCGCTGCGACACGTCATGCGGGCCAGCCTCGACAACGGAGGCACCACGCTCCGCGACTACCGCAACTTCAACGGTGGGGCGGGGGAGAACCGCCGGCGGCTGGCGGTCTACGGCCGGGCGGGCCAGCCGTGCCTGCGCTGCGGCACCGAGCTGCGCCGCACGCTGCTCGACGGCCGGTCGACCACCTGGTGCCCCACCTGCCAGCGCCGCTGAGCCTGAGCCAGCGTCTTTGAAGGGAAACGACCCCAATAGGGTCGGTTCCCTTCAAAGAGCGAGGAGGCGGGCGAGCTTGGCCCGGGCGACCACGACGAGGGCGGGCACGCTCGTGGGCTCGACGCCCAGGCGCTCGGCGATGGCGGCCTCGTCGGCGCCCTCGTCGAGCAGCTCGACGACGGCGGCATAGGTGGACGGCAGTCGCCCGATCGCCTCGACCCGCTCCATGGACCGCGCACGGTACGGGTAACGGCGCGATCTGTCATGAGCAGGTAGGTACGCAACAGGGCGCCCGTTCTCAGCGGGCCAGGCGGTCGACCACGGCGGCGAGCTCCCGCCGGCCGGCCACGCCCAGCTTCGTGTAGACCCGCCCGAGCTGGTTGTCGACCGTGCGCACGGAGACCCCCAGCCTGGTGGCGATGCGGCGGCTGGTCATCCCCTGGGCGGCGAGCAGGGCGACCTCGCGCTCCCGCCGGGTCAGGTCGGCGACGACCGTGCCCTGCGCCAGGATCGGCGTGCGGGCGCCCTCGCAGGCGGTGTGCAGCATGGCGGCCCGGGTCGACGCCGCCCGCGCCCGGGCACCGAGGCCCTCCCGCCGGTACGCCAGCGACGCGTGCACCGCCGCCTCCGTCGCCAGGATGCGCAGGCCGAGGCGATGGAAGTTGGTGGCCACCCGGTCGAGGCGCTCGCCGTCGTCCCGCAGCAGCGCAGCGGCGTGCTCGGCGAACGCGGCGGTGAGCACGCCCTGGGTGGACGGCGCCAGCGCGACCACCCGCCGGGCCTCCTCCACCGCTCCCAGCCGCATCGCCGTGTAGGCGGACGTCAGCTCGAAGAAGGGGGAGCGGGTGGCCCGGGCCTCGTCGGCCAGCTCGACCGCCTGGCGGGCCGCCTTGCCGACCTCGCCGGCCGCGGCGGTGACCACGAGCGCGGTGCGGCGGCGGTCGAAGTAGACGTGGGTGCTGTTGCGTGACGGGATGGCGGCGATGGCCTGCTCGGCGGCCGGCAGCTGGCCCAGCATGGCTTCGGCCTCGGCCAGCAGCGCCAGCGCCCACGAGCGGTGGCCCACGGCGTCGGCCCGCTCGAAGCTCAGCACCGCCTCCCGCAGCAGGCCCCGGGCGGAGGCGGGCAGCCCGGCCAGGAGGGTGCCGGCGCCACGCAGCAGCGTGACCAGGCCCTGGAGGCGGCCCGGCCCGGTGGCCGGGGTGTCGACGGCGGTGCACAGGTCGGTCAGCTCGTCGAGCCGGCCGGTGGCGAGGAGGGCGATCCCCAGGTTCCCGACCACCACCTCCGGGGCCCACGGCGTCTCGGCGGCGCCGGCGAAGGCGTCGGCCAGGGCGTTGCGGCCCACGACCACGGCGTCCTCGGCCCGGCCGGCGTGGACCAGCCAGCGGGAGGCCGGCCCCACCGCCATGGCCCGGGCCTTGGGCTCCGACGAGTCGAGCAGCGGGAACGCCAGCTCGCCGCCCTCGGAGATGCGTCCCCGGTAGCCCAGCGTGTCCGCCAGCGCGGCCTCCAGCAGCTGCCGGTTCCCCGGCCGCGTCACCCGCCCGGCCGACTCCGCCGCCAGCTGCCGTGCCGCCGCCAACCCCAACCGCGGCGACCGGTGGGCCGCCAACCGGGCGACGGCGATGCCGACGAGCGTCGCCTCGTCGTCGGCGGTGACCGTCGCGGCCAACGGGGACAGGATGCTCTCGGCTTCCTCGCCGCGGCGGAGGGCGGTGAGGGCCTCGCCCAGCACGAGAGCCGCCGCCGGGTCGGGGTACTCGGTGCGGGCCAGGCGCTCCGCCAGCGCGGCGTCGCCCCGGTCGAAGGCGTCGCGGGCGGCGGCGACCACCAGCGAGCGGTCGAGGCGGCGGCCGGCGGTGATCGACCACACGGCGAGGCGCAGGCGATCGTCGGGCGTCACCACACCCTGGCTGAGCAGGCCTTCCGCCAGGCGGCCGTACAGGTCGGTGGTCTCCAGCGGTCCCAGCCGCCCGCGCAGGCTCTCGGCGTAGAGCGGGTGCGACAGCCGCACCGTCGACGCCTCCTCGTGGACCAGCCCGCGGTCGATCAGCCGGTGGACGGTGCCGGGCACGGTGGCGGCGTCGAGCACCGAGCGGAGGAGGGGCTCGCCCAGTGCCAGCAGGGCGGTGGCGTCGCGCTCCGGCCCGGTGAGCCGACCCAGCCGGGCGTCGAGCAGCTCCTGCAGGCGGGCGCCCAGGACTGGCGTGCCCCGCCAGGTCCACACGCCGTGCTGCTGGGTGAGCAGCCCTCGTTCGACGGCGTCACGGCACAGCTCCCGCAGGAACAGCACGTTGCCGGCCGACACCCGCCACAGGTTCTCGGCCGTGTGCGTCTCCACCTGGCCGCCCAGCGACTCGACGAGCAGCCGCCCGATCTCGTCGCGGCTGAGGGGCTGCAGGTCGAGCCGGGTGCACAGGCCCTCGCCGGCCAGGGCGTCGATCGCCGCCGGCGTCGGCTCGCCGCCGCGGAGGGTGAGCACCAGCCGCGCCTGGCCCGAGCGGGCGAGGTGGTGCACGAGCTGGGCCGTGGCCTCGTCGAGCAGGTGGGCGTCGTCGATGCCCACCACCAGGGGCGACGCCGCGGCGCGCTGCACGATGGCCTGCTCGGCGGCGTGGCGCGAGCCGGCCTCGGGCTCCGACGTCACGATCGGCACGGGGCCGGTCTGGAGGATGCCGCCGGGGATGTCGGCGAACACGGTGGCGGCGGCGCCCAGCGGGATCGTGGCCGCGGCCCGGGTCGCCATCATGCGGACCACCTGCACGCCGGCGCGATCGAGGCCGGCGAGGAGCTCCTCCGCGAACCGTGTCTTGCCGACGCCGGGAGTGCCGCTGACGACGATGCCCGCGCCCTTACCGGCCAGGACCTGCCGAGCCATGGCCAGCTCTTCGTCCCGCCCCACCAGGGGCCAAGAACCCGGCGGCACATGAGCATCCTAGTGATCAGCGAATGCAGCTCCGCTGCCATTCACCTCTTGGGGCGGCGGCGGGGTGGTTGGTACGGGTCGTGCCGGCGGTCCGGTGTGCGGTCGCGAAAGCCCAGGCGGATCCGGGGTTTCGCCGGAAGGGGTCCGCTAACTCCGAGGTGGCGACTGGTAGCTTCGCTTGCGTTGTGGCGGCGCGACAGAACTCCCGCAACCGCTCAGGGAAGCGGTCCAGGACGCGGACGACACCTTCTGGCCGTTCGCCAAGTCGGACGCGGGCGAACCGGACCACCCGTTCGCCCCGCCGTAGCCGCCGCCTGAAGTCCGCGCCGCGCGGCCCGTCGCTCACCTGGCGGGTCCTGGTCGGCACCGCCCGGGTGTTCGTCCGTCACGGCGACGACATCGCCGGTGTCGCACTTTTCGCCGCCGGCTGCGTCGCCGCCCTGGGTATCTACGGCGAGGCCGGCGGACCAGCCGGCCGCGCCCTGGCCGACGCCTTCGCCGTGGTGTTCGGCCGCCTGCGGGTGGCGATCCCGGTGGCGCTGGTGGTGGGCGGGGGTGCCCTGATCTGGTGGCGGCGCCCCGGTCCGTGGGACACGCGTGTCGCCGACGACGAGGACGACGACGAGCCGCGCACCCGGCGCCGCTCCGTCGACCCCGCCGCCGTGCAGCCGGCCGAAGCCGCCCAGGTGATCGTCGGCCTCGCCCTGATGGCGACGGCCGCCGCCGGGCTGCTCCACGTCAACGCGGGCGCCCCCGAGTCGGCGAAGTCCGAGGAGCTGCGCCACGCCGGCGGCTGGTTCGGCGCGGCCGTCGGCGGTCCGCTGTTCACGATGCTCTCGACGTGGGGCACCA